>Ga0209517_10002717_pt1 | contig 24614 bp, 22 predicted proteins | sample PeaSoiMetSII2010_FD_187695 | JGI IMG/M metagenome (GOLD analysis project Ga0209517, IMG submission 187695) | Peat soil microbial communities from Weissenstadt, Germany - SII-2010 (SPAdes) (version 2) | ecosystem: Environmental > Terrestrial > Soil > Wetlands > Peat | place: Germany... | reverse complement strand
GTTCAGCAACTGCGAAGGGTACCTCCTCCTCGGCGAGAGAGAAGATCATCGGCATCGACCTCGGCACGACCAACTCGGCCGCCGCGGTGATGGAAGCGGGGCGTCCCGTGGTCATCCCGAGCGCGGAGGGGCAGACGGTGGCCGGGAAGATGTTCCCGTCTGTGGTCGCGTTCACCAGCGAGGGGCAGCTCCTCGTGGGCGAGCCCGCGAAGAGGCAGGTCGTGACCAACCCCGATGGCACGATATTCGAGATAAAGAGGAAGATGGGCACCGACTACAAGGTGCGCATCGCCGGGAAGGAGTTCACGCCGCAGCAGATCAGCGCGTTCGTCCTCCAGAAAATCAAGAAGGACACCGAGACCTTCCTCGGCTACCCGGTGAAGAAGTCGGTCATCACCGTCCCGGCCCACTTCAACGACAACCAGAGGCAGGCCACGAAGGACGCGGGGGAGATCGCTGGCCTCGACGTGGTCAGGATAATCAACGAGCCCACCGCCGCATGCCTCGCCTACGGGCTGGACAAGGCGGACAAGGAGATGAAGGTGCTCGTATTCAGCTTCGGGGGCGGGACGCACGACGTCACGGTCATGGAGTTCGGCGGCGGCGTCTTCCAGGTACTCGCGACCAGCGGGGACACCCAGACCGGGGGTGCCGACGTGGACTACGCCATAGTCAACCTCATATCGAGCGACTTCAAGTCGAAGACAGGGATAGACCTCAGGAACGACAAGACCGCGATGACGCGCCTGAAGGAGGCGGCTGAGAGGGCGAAGATCGAGCTCTCCAACATCATATCCACCGACATCGACCTCCCCTTCATCGCGAGCGACTCCACGGGGACCAAGAACCTTCACTTCACCCTGACAAGGGCGAGGCTCGAAGAGCTCGCCGGCCCGCTGGTGGCCAAGGTCGAAGAGCCGATAACCCGCGTGATAAACGACGCCAAGCTGACCACGAAGGACATCGACAAGGTCATCCTCATCGGAGGGATGACCAGGATGCCCCTCGTGAGGCAGAAGGTCGAGCAGGTGATGGGCAAGCCGGCGGAGAGGGGGGTCGACCCCATGGAGGCAGTCGCCATAGGGGCCGCCATCCAGGGCGCGGTCCTCGCAGGCGAGGTCAAGGACATCCTCCTCCTCGACGTGACTCCGCTGTCTCTCGGAGTCGAGACTCTGGGCAACATCACCGCGAAGGTGATAGAGAGGAACACGACCATCCCCGTCAAGAAGAGCCAGACCTTCACGACCGCAGCGGACATGCAGACCGCGGTGACGATTCACGTCGTCCAGGGAGAGAGGGCGATGGCTCCCGACAACATCTCGCTGGGGATGTTCAACCTCGAGGGGATACCGCCCTCTCCGAGGGGAGTCCCGCAGATCGAGGTGACCTTCGACATCGACGCCAACGGGATACTCAACGTCACCGCGCACGACAAGGGCACTGGTAAGGAGGCGAGGATAACGATCTCAGCCTCGACCAAGCTCTCCAAGGACGAGAAGGAGAAGATGGTCTCGCAGGCCGAGCAGTACGCGGAACAAGACAAGAAGAGGATGGAGGACGCCCAGGTGATGAACGACGCCGACTCGCTCCTCTACACCGCCGAGAAGACGAAGAACGACCTCGCGGGCAAGATAAGCAAAGAGTCCGAAGTGAAGATCACCACCGCGGCCGCGGAGCTGAGGAAGGCAGTCGAGGCGAAGAACGCGGACGACGTGAAGGCCAAGTCCGAGGCCCTACGAAAGGTCCTCCAGGAAGTGGGGACCGCCGTGTACCAGCAGGCCCAAGCCGCCTCGGCTGGAGGCGGCGCGTCGGGGCCGACCCCCGAAGGAGCCGGACCCACGACTGGAGGGGGCGAGGCGGGAGAGGGGCCCATGACCGACGCCGACTACAAGGTCGTCGATGAAGATAAAAAGTAACCACGAGAGCGAGTCTGTGCGGTGAGCAGCACGTCTGCGCGGGACTTCTACGACGTCCTGGGAGTCCAGAAGGACGCCAACAAGGACGACATCAAGGCCGCCTACCGGAGGATGGCCCTCCAGTTCCACCCTGACAGGAACAAGTCTCCCGAGGCCGAGGAGAAGTTCAAGGAGATCTCGGAGGCCTACGCCGTCCTCTCTGACGACGAGAAGCGGAAGCAGTACGACACCTATGGCAAGGAGGGGGTCTACCAGAAGTACGGAGAGGAGAACATCTACCGTGGCGCAGACTTCCAGGACGTCTTCAGAGACATGGGCTTCGGCTACGGAGGCGGCTTCGAGGACATTCTCGGCGCCTTCTTCGGGACCGGGAGGGGCGGGGCGAGGCCGCGGCGCGGCGGCGATCTGACGCTTCATCTGCAGCTCGGCCTGGAGGAGGTCGTGAACGACGTGACGAAGGAGATCGAGATCCCGAGGACTGAGCTCTGCGGCATCTGCAGAGGGAGCGGGGCGTCCCCGGGGACCACGCCCAGAAGGTGCGCCCAGTGCGGCGGGACAGGCCAAGTCCAAAAGATGCAGAACGCCGGCTTCGCCAGGTTCATCCGCGTCGAGACCTGCGGCAAGTGTAGGGGGACCGGGAACATCGTCGACTCGCCATGCAAGGAGTGTAGGGGGACCGGCCACGTTAGGAGGCAGCGGAAGATCCGCATCCAGGTCCCCGCGGGGGTCGACGACGGGCACACCCTGAGACTGAGGGGGGAGGGAGAGGCGGGGGAGGCCGGCACGCCCCCTGGCGACCTTTACGTGGTCGTGAACATTCCAGAGCACCCGGTCTTCAAGAGACGGGACAGCGACCTCTTCGTCGAGGCCCACGTGAACGCCGTCGACGCCATGCTCGGCGCGGAGCTTAGGATCCCGACGCTCTACGGCGACACGATGCTCGACATCCCGTCCGGCACTCAGCCCGGGACGCAGTTCAAGGTCAAGGGCAAGGGGCTGCCCAGGCTGAACTCCTTCGGAAAGGGGGACGAGTACGCGGTGGTCAGAATCGACGTCCCGAAGAGCCTCAACGGGAGGCAGAAGGAGCTGCTCAAGCAGCTTCAGCGCGAAGGCAAGGTCCAGTAGCGAAAGGCCGCGCGCGGGCCCGTTCAGAACTTGTATATCATCAGGAAGGGCACGCCCTCTATCTCCCTGACGGCCTGAGGCGACCCGAGCTTGTTAGTGAGCGCGATGTTCACCGACCTCTCCCCGGCGAGGCTGATCATCGCAGACTCCCTGATTATCTTCGTCGCTTCCTCCTCCCCCACGAGCTCTCCGCCGAAGAAGTCCTTCGAGATGTGCATCTTGAGCTTCCCCTCGACAAGCGTCCGCCCTATCAACTCCGAGTCGCAGACGTTCACGATACTGGCGTTCTTCCAGGCGATGCTATGGACGGAGAACGGCGCGTCCAACCGCGTCAGTTCACTCTCGCGCTGGACCTGGCGCCGCAAGCCTCGCAGACCCTGAAGTGAAGGCGGCTCTCCGTGACTATGTGCGTGTCCGGGCTGCCGCAGACCGGGCAGGTGACGTTGTCGGCCATGTATCGGCTGAAGAGCTGAGAGAAGGACGTCTTGTCCTTCCTCCCGATGAAGATGGCCCTGTCTGCGTCGAGCGAGGCCGCCGTCGCGAGTTCTTTCGCCAGGTACATCAGGAGCCTGTCCGGGTCCCTCCGCATCAGCTTGGGATATTCGGAGTAGTTGCGCAGTATGGTCTTGTTGCCCACCCACAGGACCTGCGGTTCGGGGATCTCCAGCCTGTTCTGGGTGGACTTGTGGGCGGTCTTCTCCAGCGTAGACTGGGCCCTCGCCAGGAGGTCGTCGTATTGCCTGGTCATCTCGAATTTCGCTTTCGAAATTCGTCCCGCAGAGGTATTTCAACTCTCCTTTCCGGATTCCCGGTCTTTCAAAGATTTTAAGGCAAACGGCGCCCGGGTCGAACGTGAGTACAAAGGCCGCAGGCATCGGTGTGATAGGCGGGTCGGGGTTCTACAAGTTCCTCCAGACCAGGGAAGCGTCGAAGATGGAGACTCCCTATGGTAACCCCAGCGCGAGCGTGAGGATCTCCGACGTCGGCGGAAAGCGCGTCGCCTTCATCCCCAGGCACGGCGAGCACCACGAGTTCCCCCCGCACGTGGTCCCTTACCGCGCGAACCTCTACGCCCTGAAGGAGCTGGGGGTGGCGAGGGTGTACGGCCCGACCGCGGTCGGTAGCCTGAAGGCGGACATCAGGCCTGGCGACTTTGTGATATCAGACCAGTTCGTGAACTTCACCAACAGCAGGAAGGACACCTACTTCGATGGGCCTGAGACCGCGCACGTCGGCTCCGCCGACCCCTACTGCCCGGAGCTCCGGGACCTTGTCCTGAAGGCCTCTAAGGGGATGGGGATGAGGATCCACAAGAAGGGGACGGTCGTCGTGATCCAAGGCCCCAGGTTCTCGACGAGGGCGGAGAGCAAGTTCTTCAGGTCCCAAGGTTGGGACATCATCAACATGACCCAGTACCCCGAGGCCATCCTAGCGCGAGAGCTGGAGATGTGCTACGTGAACATCTCGCTGGTCACAGACTACGACGTAGGGCTGGAAGGGGACCCGAAGCTCAAGCCCGTGAGCAACGACGAGGTGATGCGGGTCTTCAACGCCAACCTCGAGAAGCTCAGGTCGCTCCTCTTGAAGGCGATAGAGCTGACGCCGGCCAAGCGCTCCTGCGACTGCGCGAAGTCGATGCGAAACGCGAGGATAAGCGCATGACCAAGGCGACCGGGAGGCACGCCAAGGCGGAGGCAGAGTTCAAGGCCGCCATCAGGCGTATCCCGAACTTCCCCAAGAAGGGCATAATCTTCAGGGACATCACGACCCTTTGGAAGGACGGGCGCCTCCTGAGGAGGAGCACCGACGTCCTCTACGAGCACTACAAGAACAAGAAGGTAGACGCGGTCATGGGGATCGAGGCCAGGGGCTTCGTGGTAGGCGCCCCTCTCGCCGAGCGCCTCGGCGTCGGATTCATCCCCTTGAGGAAGGTCGGGAAGCTCCCCGGCGAGAAGGTCTCTGAGAGCTACGACCTCGAGTACGGGACCGCGACGCTGGAGATGCACAGGGACGCGGTCGAGAAGGGGGAAAGGATCCTCATCGTGGACGACCTAATCGCCACCGGGGGGACCGCCTTGGCTGCGGCCAAGCTCGTCGAGATGTTGCGGGGGAATGTTCTGGGCTTCGCGTTCGTGGTCGAGCTTTCCTTCCTGGGCGGACGCGACGCGCTGAAGGGCTACGACGTCTTCTCGATCGTGAAGTACTCTTCGGAAGAAGAGTGAGACCGGACGCTCACTCGACGAATTTAATAATCCAACCTCGAACGGAGGCACGAATCACATGGGCAAGATCGCAGACGCCGACCTCGCCGTTGAAGGCGAGAAGAACTTCCTCTGGGCCAAGGGCCACATGACGGCTCTCTCGAGCATCGCATCGAAGTACTCCAAGGAGAAGCCGTTGAAGGGACTAACGGTGGGGGTCTGCCTGCACGTCACAAAGGAGACTTCCGTCCTCATCGACTCTCTCCTTCTGGCCGGGGCAGAGGTTAAGCTCGCGGCCGCCAATCCCCTCTCGACCCAGGACGACATTGCCGCCTACTTGGCGACGCGCGCAGAGGTGTGGGCGTGGCGCGGTCAGAGCGGGAAGGAGTACGACTGGTGTATCAACCAGGTTCTCGCCTCCAGCCCTGACCTGATTATCGACGACGGCGCCGACCTCCACGTCGCGGCCAACCTGAAGCACGTAAGGTCGATCAAGGGCGGCTGCGAGGAGACGACCACCGGCGTGATGAGGCTGAAGGCCCTAGAGAAGGACGGGAAGCTGGGCTATCCGGTGATCGCCATCAACAACGCAAAGACCAAGTTCCTCTTCGACAACAGGTTCGGCACCGGTCAGAGCACCTTCGACGGCATCCTGAGGGCGACCTCCCTCCTCATAGCGGGAAAGAAGGTAGTCGTCGTGGGCTACGGCTGGGTGGGGAAGGGCGTGGCGAAGCGGGCGAGGGGGCTCGACGCCAACGTCACCGTGGTCGAGGTCGACCCAATCAAGGCGCTCGAGGCGCACCTCGACGGCTTCCTGGTGGCCAACATCGCCGAGGCCGCCCGCTACGGCGAGATCTTCATCACCTGCACGGGGCAGAAGCACGTCATCTCCTACGCCGCGGTCAAGTCCATGAGGGACGGGGCGATTCTCTCCAACGCCGGACACTTCGACGTGGAGATCGACGTAAAGTCCATCATGGACGAGGCGAAGTCGGTCAAGCAGGTGCGACCGAACACAGACGAGATCACTCTCCCAGGAGGGAAGAAGGTCTATCTCTTGGGCAAGGGGCGCATCGTGAACCTCGTCGCCGCTGAAGGACATCCGCCTGAGGTCATGCAGATGTCGTTCGCGAACCAGTTCATGTCGGCGCTCTACGTGTACAAGAACCACCCGACGCTGAAGAACAAGGTCCTCGACGTCCCCCTCGAGATCGAGGACGAGGTGGCAATGTCTACCCTGCACTCTCTCGGCATCACGATAGACAGGGCGACGAAGGAGCAGCTGAAGTATGCCGAGAGCTGGGCTCTTGAGTAACAAGCCCGAATCGACGGCAAGGGGGGCGAAGCCCTCCAAGGGCAAGAGGCGGGTCTTGGTGTGCTGCGCCCTTCCATACACCAACGCGGTTCCGCACGTCGGGAACATCGTCGGCTCGCACCTCCCCGCGGACATCTTCGCGAGATACTGCAGGCTGAAGGGGTACGAGACCCTCTTCGTCGGAGGAGCCGACGAGAACGGGACGCCCACGGAGGTGGCCGCCATCGAGCTGAAGGTGACACCTAGGCGGTTGACCGATGTCTTCTACGCGGTCCACAAGATGATCTACGACTGGTTCGAGATATCATACGACAACTTCTCGAGGACCTCCCTCCCTGTCCATCACGAGACGACCCAAGAGCTCTTCCTGAAGATCTACGAGAACGGCTACGTCACCAAGGGGGTGATGCGGCTGCCCTACTGCGAGACCGACAAGCTCTTCCTCGCGGACCGTTACGTGGTCGGCAAGTGCCCCGTCTGCGGCTACGAGTTCGCCCGAGGAGACCAGTGCGAGAACTGCGCGACTCTCCTTGAGCCTGAGCAGCTCATCAACCCGAGGTGCAAGATCGACGGGAGCGTCCCTGTCTTCAAGGACAGCGACAACCTCTTCCTCGAGCTCGAGAAGCTCCAGCCTCAGCTGGAGGCTTGGATAACCAGCCAGAAGCACTGGAGGAAGCAGGTGAGCTCGCTCGCGCTCGCGTGGATCAAGGAGGGGCTGAGGAGACGGAGCATCACGCGCGACCTGAAGTGGGGCGTCCCCGTCCCGCTCAAGGGCTTCGAGGACAAGATCTTCTACGTCTGGTTCGATGCCCCCATCGGCTACATCTCTTCGACCAAGGAGTGGGCAGAGAGGTCGGGGCACCCGAGGAAGTGGGAGGACTACTGGCTCGACCCAGAAACGAGGATCTACAACTTCCTTGGGAAGGACAACATCCCCTTCCACACCATCTTCTGGCCCGGCATGCTGATGGCGAGCGGCGGCCTGAACCTCCCCTACGATGTGGTCGGCCTCCAGTACTGCAACTACGAGGGCGACAAGATATCAAAGTCCAGGAACTGGGGGATCTTCTGCGAGAAGGTCGTCCAGTCCGGACTGGACCCGGACATCTGGCGCTACTACCTCTCGTACCTCATCCCTGAGACGAAGGACTCCGAGTTCAAGTGGGACGACTTCCAGACGCGCATCAACAACGAGCTGGTCGCCGCGATAGGGAACTTCGTCCACAGGACGCTCACCTTCGCCTCGAACTTTCTCGGCGGGGTCGTAGAGAGGAAGGAGCTTGGGGAAGAGGAGAGGCAGGTGGAGGCGAGGGTCGTCGAGCAGGTCGCCCAGGCGGACGGTGCCCTTCAGGAGGCCAGGCTGAAGGACGCCCTGAGGAACGTCCTGCAGATCGCGATAATAGGGAACGAGTACTTCCAGAAGAACCAGCCCTGGGTCCTCATCAAGGACGACTCGGAGGCCTGTAGGCGCGTCATCTATTGCTGCTTTAACATCTGCAAGGTGCTGGCTGTGACAATGGCGCCTTTCCTCCCCGGGTCCTCCAAGAAAGTCGCCGACATCCTCGGCTTGGCGGGCCTCTCCTGGGAGGGGGAGCTCCGCTTCTCGCTGGAGACGGTCAAGATGCCGGCGAAGCCCGAGATACTCTTCAAGAAGATCGACGACAAGGAGGTCGCGCGACTGAAATCAATCGTCACCAAGAGCTCCGACGCATCGGAGTTCTTCAGGAGCTGACTGCCGGCTTACTGGTCGCACGAAGCGATCCGCTCCAGCCCACCGACGAGGGCGCACTCTAGCGAGTCGTCTATGTTGTTCTTCGCCCCGAGTATGGAGTCTATCGGGTCGTAGGTGTCGTACTTTGTCTGCTTGAACCCTGACGCCAGCACGCTCACCTGGAGCTGGGAGCCGGCGCCGCTGCGGTAGCTTACAGCGTACTCGACATCCAGCGATGGGTTCCCAAACATGGAGCCGAGCCGCCTCACCGCGGTCGCGGTCTCGCTCGCCGAGATGCTCGCGTCCCCCGTCAGCACGACCACCGCGTGGCTCGCGTCCTTCATCTGGGCCTTCTTGCCGATGCCGATTATGGCGCGTGAGAGCGCCTCCTCCGCCTTGTCGACCGACCCCGACGAAGCGCTGGTGAGGAACGAGTAACCGCCCTGGGCGACCGTCCCGAGCACCTTGTTGAGCCCAACCGGGATCGAATCCTGAGATTGCCTAGCAAGAAGCGAGCCGAGGGCCTTCACGGCCTCCTTGTTCGCCACCTCGTAGAGCTCCTTGAGGGTCGCTTCGCTCCCGACGTTGAAGAGTGAGCCGTTGTCGACGACCACGACGCCGTTCGAGACAGCCCTGAGCTTCTTGAGGGCGAGTCCCGCGTAGAACCTGAGCCTCTCCTCAAAGTCGAAGGGCATGACGGCGATGCTGACCGCGTCTGCTCCCGCTTCCCTTGCGAGCCCGGCCACCACCGGGGCCAGCCCGGAGCCCGTAGCGCGTCCCAGGCCGGCGACCACGAAGACGACCTTCGCGTCCCTCATCAGCCTCTTCATCTCGCCGTGATGCGGCAGCGCGAAGCCTCTGACCATCGAGGGGCTCGGCTTTTGGGCCATGGGGGACTCTATCACCATCTGGTCGCCCTCTCCCGCCGTCTCGAGGTCGGCCGCGTCACATGTCACGTACGCGAACCTGTTCACGAGCGTTGTCTCCCTGCTAAGGGCCGACACGATCCTAATTCCTGCACTGCCTATTCCTATTGCGACGACTTCTGACGAGGAGATGGAGCCAGACATTGACTTTTACAAGGTCCATTGCCGGTTTGGATTAATGAACCCACGCATCAAAAAAGTGGACCATTGGTTCAGGAATGTTCACCTGTGACAAATCTCCCTGGGAATCTCTGGTAGGATGCCTGGGTCCGCGCCTTCGAGGCCCCGGAGGCGGCCGTTCACCACTTTACTTTGAGCGTCAGCGGGTGCGAGGCCTTGACCTCGTCTATCCTCCCCACGCTCGTGTTCTTCGGCTCGTCCTCGAGCTCTCCCGCCTTCAGCTTCTCGAAGAGCGAGTTAAGGACCTCCGCGTAGTCGTCGAGGGACTCGATGGTTTCGGTCTCCGTCGGCTCGATCATGAGCGCCTCTTCCACGGTCAGGGGGAAGTACACCGTGGGCGAGTGGACGCCGTAGTCCAGCAGGGCCTTCGCGATCTTCCCGGCCCCGCCATGCCCTCCCCTCACGGAGACGATGGCCTCGTGCTTCCTCCTTATCCCTCCCCCGACCGGGATGGAGTACCCCTGGGTGTTCAGCTTCGACAGCAGGTAGTTCGCCCCGAGCACCGCGAGACTCGAGACGTTGTCCAGCCCGTCCGCCCCGAGCAGCCTGATGTACGAGTACGCCCTGAGGAGGATCGCCGAGTTCGCGTAGAAGCCCTTGAGCCTACCTATGCTCTTCGGTCGTGCATAGTCGAGCCGATACTCCTCTCCACTCTTCTCCACCATCGGCACCGGCAGATAGTCCTCAAGCTCCCCAGAGGCGCCTACAGGCCCCGCTCCCGGCCCTCCTCCGCCGTGGGGGGTCGCGAACGTCTTGTGAAGGTTGAGGTGCACCACGTCGAACCCCATGTCGCCCGGCCTCGCCTTCCCGAGGAGGGCGTTCATGTTGGCGCCGTCGTAGTACATCATCCCTCCCGCGTCGTGGACTGCCTTTGAGATCTCACTGACGTCAGGCTCGAAGAGCCCGAGCGTGTTGGGGACGGTGAGCATCATCCCCGCGGTCCTGGGGGTGAGCTTCGCCTTCACCGCCTCTATCTTGACCAGGCCGCTCTCATCGGACGGGACTTTCACGACCTCGAACCCAGCCATCGCCGCGCTCGCGGGGTTGGTCCCATGAGCCGAGTCGGCTACGAGTATCTCCTTCCTGTCTCCTCTGCCATTGTCGCGCAGGTACTTCCTGATCATGAGTACGCCGGCGAACTCCCCCTGCGCCCCGGCGGCCGTGCTCAGGGCGAACCTCTTCATCCCCGTGATCTCGCAGAGCATCCCGGAGAGCTCGTAGAAGACCTGAAGGAGGCCCTGGACGGTCGAGTCGTGCTGGAGGGGGTGCGCCTCCCTCATCTTCGGGGAAGACGCGATAGCCTCGGAGACCTTCGGGTTGTACTTCATCGTGCAGCTCCCGAGCGGGTACATCCCGGTCTCGACTGAGAAGTTCATCTGGGAGAGCCTGTTGAAGTGCCTGAGCACTTGGAGCTCGGAGAGCTCCGGCAAGGGAGTGTCCCCGCTCCTCCTCAGAGCTTGGGGCACCAGAGGCTGGCCCCCCTTCGCTTTCGCCCACTCCTTGATCTTGGGGTCCTCGGGCACGATGAACCCAAGCCTGCCCTTCCTCCCGATCTCGGAGAGCAGCGGCTCGTCCCAGAACGCCTGCCGGAACCTACGTCTCGGCTTCTGGGATGGCGCGTCGTCCATCTCCTAGACCACCTCTCCCAAGGCGTCCACCAGCCGACCGATGTCGGCGCTCGAGTGGACCTCGGTGACACAGAACGAGCCGGCCTCGCCTATCTGTGTGAAGTGCTGGGTCAAGGGGTATCCGCCCATGACGCCCCTCTTCGCCAGCTCCGCGAAGACCCAGGGGGCCTTGCGCCTCTCGTAGCCAACCGTGAACTCCCCGAAGAACGGTCCAGTGAACAAGGGTGCCCTCACCCCGTGCAGCTCCCCTATCCTCTCCGCCGCGTAGTGAGAGTTGGCTAGATTGACCTCCCCCAGCCTCTTGAACCCGTTCTTCCCCAGGAGCGACATGTAGGTCGCGGCCGCGAGCGCGAGAAGCGCCTGGTTCGTGCAGATGTTCGAGGTCGCCGCCTCCCTCCTGATGTGCTGCTCTCTCGTCTGGAGCACCATGCAGAACGCCTTCTCGCTCCCGTCCTTCGTCGTGGTCATACCGATGAGCCTCCCGGGCATGCTCCTCGCGAGGCCGATGTCCTTGACAGCGAAGATCCCCATGTGTGGCCCCCCGAAGTTCATCGGGACGCCCAAGGGCTGCCCCTCCCCCACTGCGACGTCCGCGCCGTAGCCTCCGGGGTCTCGCAAGACCGAGAGAGAAATAGGGTTCACGCCCACTATCGCCAGGCCTCCCGCCGCGTGGACCATTTCGATGGCTCCGTCGACCCGCTCCTCGATGACGCCGAAGACGTTGGGGTTCTCCAGGTATAGGGCGGCCACGTCCCCGCCGGCTGCCGCCAGCTTCGACTTCAACGAGACGAGGTCGATCCCTCCCGTCTTAGTGTCGAACTCGACCGGCTGGAGCTTGACGCCCATCGGTTCCGCGTAGGTCTTGATGACCTCCAGCCTGCCCTCGCCGATGCTCTTCGCGAACAGGACCGTGCCCCTGCCCTTCACCCTGGACGCCATCCTCACGGCCTCGCCCGCCGCGGACGACCAGTCGTACATCGAGCTGTTGCAGACCTGCATCCCGAGGAGGTCGCACATCATGCTCTGGTACTCGAAGAGGGCCTGGAGCATCCCCTGGCTGATCTCCGGCTGATACGGGGTGTAAGCTGTATAGAACTCCTGCCTCGAGAGTATAGAGTCGACCGCGGCGGGGATGTAGTGGGGGTAGACGCCGCCGCCCAGGAAGCATAGCTGGTCGGGCGGGGTCTTGTTCTTGCCGAGCCTCGCATGGAGCTCCCTCCTGACGATCGCCTCCCCCTGCCCGTCAGGGATGGCCAGCTTCCTCTTGAGGCGGAGCCCTTCCGGGATGTCCGAGAAGAGGTCGGCGACTGAGCTCGCCTTCACCTGCTTCAGCATCCTCTCGATCGTTTCGTCCTCGAGGTTCGGCAGGAAGGGATGCGCTTCTACCATTTCTTGGAACGACGCATCCACCCCCGCGAACGGTTAAAATACGCTTCTGGTCTGGCTATGCAAATCCTTTGAACTGGAGAGTCTTGGTCGTAGCAGCAATACTGGCGGGCCTGGCGCTAGGATTCGCCCCCGCGTTCTCCCAGGCCTCGTCCACCTCCGGTGTGGCAAGGGTGTCGCTCAACCACGAGTACATTTTGGACGTTTACGGGTACGGGGTCATCAACGACAGCTTCACGTTCTCGAACAACGGGACTTCTCCTGTGCAGATCCCGACTCTCCAAGTGGGACTGCCAGCCAAGGTCTCCGCGAGGGCGTTCGGGCTCGTGCTCAGCCCGAGCAGCCAATTCGCGCTCTCCCAGTCGCAGAGCAACGGCAACACCTCCGTGACCATCACCCCCGACCAACCAACCCTGAACGCCGGGGCGAACGTCACGGTGGCCTTGGAGGGGGTCCTGAACAATGTCCTGAACTACACGAAGCCCGGCTTCACCAGCACCGCCCCGGTGCTCGTCATGTATACTCCGTCGCTGAACGTGAATGTCACCACCTTGAGCTCCAATATCGTCATCCCCCCGGGCGGACAGTTCCTCACGTCCAAACCCACGTACACGCTTTCTTCAAACGGCGACGTGCTCACCTTCAAGCAGACCGCGGTGCGGCCGTCAGCATCCGAAGGCTACCTGTCCTTCAACGCCACCCAGACGACGTTCACGCCTATCACGCTCTACCACCTCGTGAGGACGATTGTTCCCAGCGCCAACGGCTCTCCCATCGTGGAGGACCAGTTCTCCGTCCACAGCCTCGCGAGCTACAACATCGCCCAGGTCCACCTCAACCTTCTCAACACCGGAATCGAGCAGGTTACAGAGGTCCCGAGCACCTCGGTCCCCCTCGTGAACCCGCTGGTGGTCACCCTCAGCTCTGGGAACGTGCTCTTCCAGAACTCGAACATCGGAGCCCCCCTGCTGCCCAACAGCAATGTCACGCTAACCTTCGAATATCCGCTCCCCTCGTCGCTGATATCGGTCAGCGGCAACTCGGTCAAGATCACCATTCCCTATAAGCCCCTCATCGGCGCACCGGTGAGCAACTACAGCATCACCCTCGCGCCCGCGAAGGGCATCACTCCTTCAGGACCGACGGTCGTGAACCAAGCGGTGACCCCCCTCACCACAGGGAGCGTCCAGTTCACCTACACCGTGAGCGTGGGCTGGGCGGCGGACCAGGCCGTCCCCGCGGGGATCTTCGTCTTCGCGGTGGCTTTCGCCATGTTCGCGATTCAGCGTCCGTCCTCCGGCGAGGAGGGAGAGAAGGACACCCGTAAGACATCAGAAGTGTTGAGGGCCTTCGACGAGAAGACGGGGCTCGAGACGCAGTACATGCAGCAGTTCGCCTCCGCGCCGAAGGGCTCGATAAGCAGGACCGAGTTCGACCGCATGAGAAACGAGGTGAGCGAGCTCAGGTCTAGGGCCATCCAAAGGCTCAACGAGATGAAGAACGTCCTAGGCTCCGGGAGGCAATACGACGCGCTCACGCGGGTCGCCGAGGCAGAGAAGGAGGAGGACAGGGCGTTCAGAGACCTGCTCAACCTGTACATGCAATACCACGGGAACAGGATGAACGAGGAGACGTTCAAGAGGCTCCAGCCCAACTACCGGAAGAGGGTTGACTCTGCAATCAACCACCTCTCAGATTTGCTCCACGAGATGAAGACCGAAGAGAGGTAGAGGAAGCTAGTCGGCTCAGGCGTGCAGTCCGGCTAAGCCTCTGCTCGATGAGATAGATTCTCCCTGACAGAGTCCGACTTTCGATTCTACGGCTTTACGACGATGGTCCCGCGCATCCATGAATGGATTGCGCAATGGTACTCGTAGGTGCCGGGGGCGGTGAACGTCACTATGAAAGTCTGGCCCGGGTTCAGGCTACCGTCGTTGAACGGTTGACCCCCGGTTGGCACGCTGGTGGACGTCACAGTATGAAGGGTATTGTCGTCGTTCGTCCATACCACTGTGTTGTTGACCCCGACAACCAAAGTGACAGCATTCGGGTTGAAGTTCAGACTTTGGCTCGCGCCCGTGCCGCTCGGTATGGAGATGTTCACGACCGAGGCTCCGGTGGACGCGTCCTGCACCCCCTGAGGGAGCGTCTGGCCAGTGTAGTCCCCGATCATGTAACTCGAGTACGGCCAGTTGAGCTGGTTAGCCCCGTTCCCCGAAGAATTGGTCATTCCGTATTGGTAGATGGTCTGGTTCGCGCTGTTCACAATTAGGACGCGCTCATTGAGCGTGTCCGCTATGCTAGTGTCCCCGTCGGCGAGCCGGACCGCGTTGGATGGATAGGGGGCGGCGACGCTTCCCTGAGACTTGTTGGTGTAATATTGCCACACCACCTGCCCTTGGGGGTTCACTTCGACTATCCGGGAATGGCCCGCGTCCGCGATGAGGGTATCGTTGTTCGGGAGACGGCTCGCGAACGCCGCGGTCTGGAGCCCTTGACCGTATTGCCAGACTATCTTCCCCTCGTGGTCGACGACGATCACCCGGTTGTTGTTCTGGTCGGCGATGAGAACGTCTCCGTTGGTCAGCAGCTGGGCCGCGTTGGGGTTGCTGAGCTTTCCCGGCCCCGAAGCTGGCCCGTAGGACCAGACGATCTGCTTCGTCGAATTCACTTGGATCACGCGATTGTTCCCTTGGTCGACTATCATTATGTCGCCGTTCGGAAGCTGGAGGGCAAATACGGGGACGTCGAGCTGGTTAGGACCTGAGCCGTTTACCCCTGCCTGTCCGTACTGCCACGTGATCTGTCCCGCCTGGTTCACTATTATCACCCGGTTGTCAACGCAAGGGGCCACGGGGGGGGGAAACCCGAAGGATTGCCCGTCCCGGCCATCAAAGTCAGGCCGCCCGCGAGTCGCTCCGCGTCGTTAGGCCCTATTATCGAGCCGGGGCCTGGGTTGCAAAGTGACCCGTTCCCAGAGCCGAAGCTCCAGACTATCTTGTTTGTCAGAGGATTCACCTCTACGACGCGGTTGTTGAACTGGTCCGTGATCAGCAAGTTCCCCGGAGTATTGAACGGGCCTCCCGACACGGCAGACGAAGCGGCACTCGAAGCCGACGTGCCGGAGGAGGTCGTGGCCGAGCTGGATGGGGTCTTTGAGCCGCCGACTCCCAAACCTAGCGTCGCCACCGCCGCGATGACCAAGATGACCACGACTGCAGCTATGATGATCCGCATTGGACTCTTCTTCGAAGCCGCCGGTTCTGCCTTCATGGCATCTCTCGACCGCCGAAATCGGCCATACTACTATCGACGTAGTATCTCCCGCCAGCATATATAAAAGATACTATCGCGATAGTAGAGCGGCTGAGCAGAACGACCTTTTCGACCAAAGACCCCGAGATAGGCGACCTGGAGGCGGACGTCCTCAAATCCCTGAAACGGCTGGGGAGCGCCTCCGCGGGCCAAATGATGGAGGAGCTGAAGCCGGGCAGGGTCCTCGCTTATACTACCGTGAGCACAACATTGGACCGGCTCTACAAGAAGGGCCTGGTCTCCAGGACGTCCGTCTCCGGGAGGACGGGTCAGAAGTATGTCTATTCCTTCCCGGAGAACCCCGGATTGGAGAAGCAGGTGGTCAACCGGATGGTGGACAAGCTCGTCAGCGCGTTTGGCCCTTCGGTCGCCTCGACGATATACGAGAGATTGAGCGAGGTCTCGCCCGACGAGGCGGCGAAGCTCAAGGCAGCCATCGACGGAAAGATGAAGCGCGGGAGAGGCGAACGCACTTCTTGAGCTTCGTTGATTTCGCGGTCACCTACTTCACAAGCCAGCCGATTCTACTCACACTCGGCTTGCTTTTCTCTTCGGTGGCGCTTCTCTCCGCCCTCTTTAGGTTCGAGAAGCATCGGCCCCAGATGAGACTCCGTATCCTCTTCGTCTCCTTCGCAATGGATGTGCTGACGTGGAGCTTCATCGCCTCCAGCCTAATCCTGTGCCGCGCTTTCCTTAGCCTCTATGAGACAAGCGGAGACTTGGCGGGGGTAGAGACGGTCTTCGGCCTCTCCATCCTGGTAAGTCTCGTCATCGCGCTGCCTCTATCCGCCTTCGTGACCTTCAAAGTGCCTGGCGCGGTGGCTAGAAGTCTGATGCAAGGCCTCCCCCCACCGGAGCGCGCTGTGACCCAGGCAGGGTTGAGGACGGCAACGGGACTCGGACTCGCCTTCCCACGGCTCCTCCAATCTCCGAGCGGGGTCCCGTTCGCGTACTCGGTCGGGGGCGCAGAGAGCGTTGTGGTCGTCTCCAGAGGTCTTGTCACGAATCTCGACGAAGACGAAGTCGAGACGGTGCTGGCCCACGAGTTCGCGCATCTAAAGAACCACGACACCGCGCTCAACACCATCATCGCGGTCCACAGGAGGATCCTGTTCTTCGACCCATTCGTCAGGGTCCTCGAAAGAGCGATCTACAGCGAAAAGGAATTCTCCGCTGACGAGCTCTCCGCTCGCGCGACCAAGAAGCCACTCTTGCTCGCCTCGGCGCTTCTCAAGATCAGCTCGGCGCAGGCCGGAGGGAGAGCGCCGCCGGTCAAGGTCGGAGGGTTTTCAATTCTAGGGAGCAGCAAAATCCTAAGACCACCCAACGTCAAGCTGAGGATAGAGCGCTTGATGATGCTAGCGGCGGAGTTCGACCGGGACGCCCTGCTTCACGGTCACGTGCCTGCGGCACGCTGAAGCCCTCAGCCGCTCACGAATATCGGGCTGCTCGTCCTGCTCGACGCCAGCACGGCCTCGGCGATCCTCGTGACCATCAGGCCGTCCTTCCCGGTCACGAGGGGCTGCCTCCCCTCCGCGATGGCGGCCGCATACTCCTTGAGCTCGAGCATCAGGGGTTCCTGGACCGTGTGCTGGGGGACCCTCGTCCCTGACTCTTCGTGCACCTGTATCTCCTGAGAGATAAAGTCGAGCGTTACCACCGCCTTCTCGAAGACCGCGCTCAGCTGCCTCACCCTGCTGGGAGTCACCCAGTTCGTGGTGATGAAGGCCGTCCTCTCGTCGCCGAACCCGAGCAGTATGGTGGCGAAGTCCTCGTTCTTGCCCATGACGCTCCCCACCCGGGCGTAGACCGTCTTCGGCTCCTCGCCGAAGAGCCACCTTGCGGTGTCGATGTCGTGAACCGAGGCGTCCTTCACCACCCCCACGTCGACTATGTTCTCCCCCCTCCTGTTCTCGCGATGGTACTCGAAGAGGATCGGCCGCCCCAGAGTCCCCTTCGTTATCATCTTCTTGAGCTCGGTGATCGCCGGGTTGAACCTCTCGATGAAGCCGACGGTCAGTACCTTCTTCGCCTTCTCAGCGATCTCGATCAGGTCCTGCGCCTCCTTCACCGTGCTCGTCATCGGCTTCTCCACGAAGGTGTGCACCCCGGCCTTCAGCGTCTTGCTCGCCACGGCGAAGTGCGTCGAGGCGGGGGTGCAGATGGTGACTCCGTCAGGCTTTTCCTTCTCCAGGAGCTCGTCGACGCTGGAATAGGCCTTCACGCGGAACTTGTCGGCATAGGCGGCTGCCCTCGTCGCGTCCAGGTCGCAGACCGCGACCAGGTGGCCCAGCTCGCTGAGCACTCTGACGTGGTTCTTCCCCCAGCCGCCTGTGCCGATGACGGCGATTCTCACCATGATGTTGCCTTCGGCGCCGTTGTGCCGGTTTTAACGGTTTGTGGAACTCGGGGTCAGGCCTTGCTTATCGCGCTGGTGGCCCTGAGTATCGTGATCTCGGAGCTCCTGAAACTCTTCTTGAGGCCCTTGAACCACTCGCAGTCGGCGAGGGTGCAGGCTATCGCCACCGTGTGCTTGTATCCGTCGATGATGTCGTCCGGCCGGGACCTGGAGTCGACCTGGCGCACGTCGGTGACGTAGTCCCTGAGCTTCTCAGTCAACGACTGCGCCGTCGCGAGCCTGTCAGCGCGCATCTCGTACTTGTCCGCCGACCACGCCACAAGCACCCGCGTCCTGCTGGCCTTTAGCTGAAGCTCCCGCAACAGGTCTCGCGTCTCCTCGACCACGTACCTGCCGTAGTTCTCGATGCTCTTGACCGCAGCGCCCGCCAGATACGTGATGGGCTCCCCCACGTCTTCGCTCGACTGGATCGCCGTCAGGTCGTAGATCAGCGAGGCGAGCTGGTCAACGTACCTCTCGGGCTCCGGCCCGCGAGCCACCTTCAGCTCGCGGGCCTTCCGCATCAGCTCGACCTCCGCGGCCATCGAAGTGCAGAGGGCGAGCACGCGTGAGATGTATTCGAGCTCCAGGCCCGATATGCCTCCATAGGTCACCTTCAGCCCGAGGTCCTCCAGGGGCGTGAACTCCTTCGAGGCCTCCTTGGAGCCAAGGACAGCGACCGCGGCCTCAGAGCCCGGCCATTGGAGCGGACCCGTCGGAAGATACGCGTAATTGATCCTCTCCCCCGCCTTCAACCCCGTCTGCTTCTCGAGCATGGTGACGTTGTCCGCGTTCCCGCCGACGCCCGTCGGGAGCAGGTTCACGACCGTCGAGCCGCTCGAAGCGTACTTGGCGACCTCCCTGAGCTTCGTGTTGGCCTCGATGACCGACTCGTCACCCACCCTCCTGAGCTTGGGCGTGAACATCACGACCTCCGCCTCTGAGAGGACTTGCGAGACCGGCTTGAGGCCCATGAGCATCTCGTCGTCCACGAGCTCCTGGACAGTCCTGTGCCCCCTGACCATCGCCGGCTCCAGGTCCATCGCCATCTGGAGGGTCTCGTCGACCAGGGTGACAGAGGCCTTCTCGATGAGACGGGCGGCCGCCGAGTATCCTTCGCTAGTCAGACCGTAAACCGCAACCTTCGGCTTTGGCAAAATGGGGAGAGCTCTGCGCCGCATCTTGCACGCGTGAGATTATAGACTTTCGATAGTCGCCGTCGCGGTTGTCTTTTTATGATGTCGATGTCTGGCAAGGTTTCGCGATGAGGTACTGGGTAGACATCGTAACGCCCAAGCAGGTGCTCTTCTTCCGACCCGTCATCCAGAGCCTGCAGAGGCAAGGTCATCAGGTGTTGGCCACCTCGAGGCGATACAGGGAGGTGGAGCAGCTCGCGTCCATGCTCCGGATGGACCTCTCCTTCGTAGGGGCGAGGGGCGGGAAGGACCCGCGCGAGCAGTTCGAGCTTAGCCTCGAGCGGATGCAGCAACTCCTCCCAATGGTGGTGGGATTCTCTCCGGACGTCTCCATCTCGGTGGCGTCCGCCGATTGCGCTAGGGTCTCCTTCGGGCTGAGGGTCAGGCACGTGGCCGTGAACGACTCCCCGCATTCGCTGGTCGCGGGGAAGCTCTCGCTGCCGCTCTCCTATCACGTCATGACTCCGTGGATAATCCCGTTCTCTGCGTGGTCAACCTTCGGCCTCACTAGGGGGCAGGTCAGCAGATACAGGGCACTCGACCCCGCCGCATGGCTCAAGAGGAGGCCGAGGAGAGAGTTGGTCCGCTCGCAGTCGAAGGGCGAGAACAGGGCCAGGATCCTGGTGAGGCTCGAGGAGTCCTACGCACCCTACCTCGCCGGCAGCGACGAGTCATGGTCAGAGAGGGTCCTCGTGAGGCTGGCTCGCGATTTCAAGGGCCACGAGCTCGTCGCGCTCTGCCGGTACGAGGACCAGCTGGCCAGCGTGAGGAAGAAGTTCGGCTCGGAGTACTTCGTCCCTGAAGAGGCGTTCGACGGGGCGAGGATGATTGAGCAGTCCGACGTCTTCGTTGGGATGGGCGGGACGATGACCGCCGAGGCCGCGCTGCTCGGCATCCCCGCCGTCTCGGCCTTCCAAGGTGCCGAGCTCTACACCGAGAAGTTCCTCCTCTCGAAGAGGCTGCTCCTGAAGGCGAAGAGCGTCGACGGAGTCTCGAAATGCATCAGGGCGTCTCTAGACCGCCGCTACAGCGAGAGCTACCGTAGGAGGGGGCGCGCTCTCCTCGACTGGATGGAAGACCCCTCGGAGCGGGTCGTCGACTACCTCAAGACGCTCGGTCCCGGCTCGAGATAGCCGGCTCGGGCCGATGTATTGGGGCTCTATATTTCCCAAGCTGCTCAATATATCCCATCGATAACCAATAAATCGAGAATTCTCCCGACTCAACAACGAGTGAAAAGAATAATGGAAAACATAGTAGTGAGCAGAGGGACCGAAGAGTCCGGCGTCTTCGACGCGAGGAAGTTCCCGATCATGAGGACTCTCGCGAGGCTTCATGAGTGCGACGTGGAGACTCTCTACAGCAGGATAGACGCGAGCGAGCTCGACGTCCAGGAAATCCTGAGGGAGATGGTCTCCAAGAAGGAGGTGGAGGCGTCGCCCAGACCTCTGGTGGGCGGGAAGCGAAGCGAGAGGTTCACCCTGACCTTGAAGGGTTGGGGAGAATACATGAGGGTTCTGGGTTCGATCTACGAACTCTCCGAGTAGCCGGTGACACGATCCGAGGACGAATGACTCCGTTGTCTTGTTTGTCTTCGTTTCCGGCTGAAGCGCCCGCAAGAAATCGCGTCCGCACCTCCCAGATGACTTATATCACGACGCGAGACGAGACAAGAACCGATGCTCCCGGCGCGGACTTCCCTCCTGGCGGCCAGGGCTTAATCGAGCGCGTGCTAGATGATGGACTTGTTCATGCTCCGACACGCTGAGGCCGGGAAGAGGCTGCCGGCTCAGGCGAGGGACGCCGAGCGCTCTTTGACGGCCGAAGGGAAGGAGCAGCTCGAGGACGTCGCCCGCGCGCTCTCGAGGATGAAGATAAAGCCCGACCACATAATATCGAGCCCGCTGAAGCGCTCGCGCGAGACCGCGAGCATAGTGGCGAAGGCCCTGAAGGAGCGCGACAAAGTCGAGATCTGGGACGAGCTGAAGCCCGAAGGGAGCAAGCAGGAACTCTTCGCGAGGCTCTCCAAGCTGAAGCCAGAGACGAGCGTTCTGTGCATAGGGCACGAGCCATACCTTTCGCAGGCGATCAACGACCTGATGGGCCATCAGGGGCCGCCGAGGATCCTCCTCAGAAAGTGCGGCCTGGCGCGGGTCTCCATCAAGGCGTTTCATCCGAAGGTGGAAGGAGAACTAAGATGGCTGTTGACACCAAGGCTCCTGAAGCGGATGTCGTAGGCTACGGTCCTGAGGGGTTCGGCCCCTCGACTGGGTTCACCGCCTCCGTCCTCGACCTCGGGTTCAACTCTGCCAAGCTCGCCACATACCACGTGAACGGGAGGACCAGCTACAGGATCGTCTCCCAAGAAGACGCGAAGGTCAAGCTCGGAGAGGAGCTTGACGAGACGGGCTTCCTCGCGGTCCCCCCGATGGAGAGGACGCTCCGAGTCCTGAAGATGTTCAGGGAGATAGTCGACTTCGAGTCTCCGCGATACGTCCTCCCGGTCGCAACCAGCGCAGTGAGGGAAGCTGCCAACAGGAGCGAGTTCCTCCACCTCGCCGAAGAGACGTCGAAGTTCAAGTTCAGGGTGCTCTCTGAGCAGGAGGAGGCGCTCCTCTCATACTTCGGGGCAGTACTCGCCCTCAGGATCCCCACGGGGGTTTTCTTCGACCTCGGCGGCGGGACGCTGGCGATAGTCTACGCCGAGGACTTCAAGGTCAAGAAGGTCCTGTGCCTCCCGCTGGGGGCGAGGAGGCTCTCCTACCTCTACGGCAGCCCGAAGAAGGGGGGGCTCTTCGTCCGGAAAGACTACGAGAGGATGAAGGACCACGTCCTCGAGCTCCTCCCGAGCAGGAAGGAGCTCCGCCTCGCAAAAAAGACTAGGCTGATCGGGGTTGGGGGGACGGTAAGGGCCCTTGCCGGCTACCACGCTGACAAGTCGAAGTATCCCTTCGAGAAGCTCCACAACTACGTGATGGACTACGATGAGGTGGCATGGACCACGTCGCAATTCTTCAGGATGAAGAGGCGCCAGATGAGGTCGCTCCGGTCGATGGGCCAGGCTAGGGCTGAGACCATGGCCGCCGGCTCCTGCGTCATCCGGCTCCTGATGAAGAATCTGGGGGTCTCCGAGCTCGTGGCTAGCACCCACGGTCTCCGCGAGGGCACGCTCTCGCTCTTCCTCCACGACCATCGGTGGTTCACCGCCCGGAGCTTCGAGCCGGTGACAATCGACCGCCAACTGGCCTCGGCCGGAAGGGCTTGGAGGACAACGTGGGGGAGGCACGTAGGCGAGTTATTCTCCGCGCGGATGATAAGCGAGCACGAGTACTCGCTGCTCTTGGAATCGTTCCAGATCGTGAAGAACGCCCCCCAGGCCGCCGACCTGAAGGCCAGGTTCCACGAGCTCATGGGGGTCGACTCGCCCCTGAGTCACGTCGACCAGCTGACGGTCGCGATTGCAATCATGGTCGCAGCAAGCGGAAGCTATGCGAACGTCTTGGCCGAAGAGTTCACTCCTCCCCTCAGGCGGAGAGACAAGGAGACCATCAAGAGGCTCTCCGGGGCCTACCGGCTCCTCGAGCTGCTCGAGATGATGAAGGCGAACCTCTCGATCAAGGGCTCTGAGAGCTCCGGAAGGCCGCTCAAGATGGAGATATCCGTCCGTGGCATCTACGCGGAAGAGCTCCTGGCGCGCGCCGTCTCCACGGTCAGAGAAGACCTCAAGATAGATACGGACTACTCTGTTATCAAGGAGAGGAAGCTAGCCCCGATGGAGCTGCAGAGTTGATCTCATCATGATGGACCAGACAAAGCGCGCAGGAAACGGGGGGGCGGGGCGTAGCCAGATCGGCGCTGGGACCAGCACAAGGAAGAAGCGGGCTGAGAGCGATTGGGACCCGGCCGCAGGAAGGCTCATCGCCGTCGAGGGCGTCGACGGGTCAGGCAAGTCGACCCAGCTTCACCTGCTCGAGCAGTGGCTCCGCCACCAAAACCTCAAGGTGTTCAAGACGGAGTGGAACTCCTCGGAGACCGTCAAGGAGATAACCTCTCGGGGGAAGAAGAAAGGCCTGCTTACGCCCACCACGTTCAGCCTCCTCCATGCGACAGACTTCGCCGACAGGTACGAGCGGAACATCCTGCCGCTCCTCGAGGCCGGGTATTTCGTGCTTGCCGACAGGTACATCTTCACCGCCTACGCGAGGGACATCGTCCGCGGCTGCCATCCCGGCTGGGTCAGGAAGATATACAGCTATGCCGCCAAGCCAGACGTTACGCTCTACTTCAGGGTCCCCGTGGACGTCGCCGTCTCGAGGATCCTCGCGGGGAGGCCGAAGCTAAAGTATTACGAGGCCGGGATGGACATGAACCTCTCGAACGACCCATACGAGAGCTATAGGATCTTCCAGGGCAGAATCGTCGAGCAATACGAGTCGATGGTGGAGAGCGAAGGGCTCATCGCGATCGACGCGAACCGCGGGATCGAGGAGCAGCAGGTCGAGGTGCGCGCGCGGGTCACGAAGCTGTTCGGCGAAGGAGGGACGGGCCAGATGGCGACTGGAGCGTTGAGAGGGTATGGCCAGCGATAACCCCGAGCTCGAGGATGACGACCAGGAGGCGGTGCGCAGACCATACTCTATGCCTCCGGTCACGCCCGCTTCGCTGGGCAAGGAAGGGGGAAAGAGGAAGCTTAGGTTCTACGGGCACGGGATGCCGTACTTGAAGGACCTCGAGGTGAAGGGGCACCTCATCGTGATAGAGGGGCCCGACGCATCAGGGAGGAGCACCCACACCACCACCATCCAGGCCAAGCTCGAGGCGGACGGTCACGCGGTCCTGGGGACTGGGCTCAAGCGCTCCGAGCTAATCAGCGAGGGCATAATCGAGGCGAAGGGAAACCTGGGCGTCGGGAAGCGGACGCTCTCGCTCTTCTATGCCGCGGACTTCGCCGACCAGCTCGAGAACAAGATAATCCCAGCCCTCGAGGCGGGTTACGTCGTCCTCGCAGACCGCTACATCTACACGCTCATGGCTAGGAACAACGTGAGAGGGATCGAGAGGAGGTGGTCAAGGAGCCTCTTCGGCTTCACGCCCATCCCGGACCTCATCTTCTATCTCGACGTCAAGCCCGAGGAACTCGTCCACCGCGTCTTCCAGAAGAACTCTATCCTGGATTACTACGAGTCCGGGATGGACATAGGGCTCTCGGACGACATGTACAAGTCATTTCTCATATACCAGGGGAAGATGGCGAAGGAGTTCGAGAAGATGAAGAAGCTCTTCGGCCTCCAGTTCATCGACGGGAACCGGGCAATCG
>Ga0209517_10002716_pt1 | contig 24620 bp, 21 predicted proteins | sample PeaSoiMetSII2010_FD_187695 | JGI IMG/M metagenome (GOLD analysis project Ga0209517, IMG submission 187695) | Peat soil microbial communities from Weissenstadt, Germany - SII-2010 (SPAdes) (version 2) | ecosystem: Environmental > Terrestrial > Soil > Wetlands > Peat | place: Germany... | reverse complement strand
AGAGCGTGAGAGCGTGAGAGCGTGAGAGGATCATAGACACCACTTTTCCGGGTGATTGCCCATCGTTGCCAGCATCGAGAGGATTTCCTCGTAAACGCTCTCGAGTTCAGCGGCCTTCTGCTCGGAGAGGAAGAGGAGGCAGGCGGTTTCAGACCGCGACCAGACGCGAATGCGGACCGGCTTCTTAACCGCGAGCGGAGGCGAATTAACGCGAAGGGGAGGGGAAGGGGAAGGGCCGGCACAGAGGGGCCTCCTCTCCCCAGCCCTCTCGTCCAAGTCCTCCGAGGAGGAGAGGGAGGAAATATTTATTTGGGTTCGGTTACCCAGGGCACAGTTAAATGCAGAACGCAGAGTGAAGAATGAAAAATGAGGAATGGAGATTTGAAATTTCAAGTTAGTGTGGCGCGCACGGAGTGACCCGCCTTCGCCGAGCTATGGCGGGGCGGGCGCGCCCTACCCTTCCCCTATCCGAGTTATCAGCGTAATCCGCGGTTAAAAAGACGAGGCGGGCGGAGTGCGGCGGGAGCGGTACGAGGCCATGCGCTCGGGCTGCTCGGTTTCATCCAGGCGGAAAAAGGCGGCGTGGATGACTTCGTTTTCGTGGACCAGGGCCGTGCCAGCCAGCGCTTTGCCTCTGTAACGGTGGTCGGTGCCGTGGCCGACCGATGGGAACTGATAGCGAGCTCATCGCTTGCTCGTACTCAAGAAAATGATAACCTGTTTGCATGAGCTACAAAACGGTGGAAGTGGAGTTGGAGAACGGACGGGTGAAGTCCGCCAATGGCGAGGCGTTGCCAGCCAAGGCTCGGGCGCTTTTGACCATCCTGAGCCCTCGCGAGTTGAAGGCCGACGAAAGCGAAGGACCTTCTCTTGCGGACCTGACGGCGGAGTTCGCCGGAATCGGCCAAGGCAAGTACACCGATCTCTCCACTAACAAGGCGCACCTGGAAGGCTTCGGCAGGTGAAGCCCGCCATCATGGACACCGGGCCACTCGTCGCCTCGTTTTGCCCCCGCGATGAGCACTTCGCTTGGGCCCGGCGTGCCTTTGCGCAAGTGGCGCCCGGCGCGATCGTTTGCGAAGCGGTCCTGACCGAGGTCTGCTACCTGGTTTCCAAAGAAGGTGTGCCACGAGCCAAGGTCATCGAATTTGTCAGGCACGGACGATTTAGCACGGTGTCGCTCTCGGATGAGCTCGAACCGATTCAAACCTTGCTTGCTCGCTATGCCGACACGCCGATGGATTTCGCCGATGCTTGCGTCGTACGGCTCTCGGAACTCTGTCCCCAGGCAACCGTTTGCACAACTGACGGCCACTTCCGCTTCTTCCGCAAGCATGGGCAAGAGGTCATCCCCCTGCTCGCACCGTTCGGGCCGTGAGCAGGGCATCCCCAGGCGCCTGAAATTGTGCTGCCCCAGAAGAAACGCAATTACCGTCCCCAAGAAATTCAACGTGAACGGACCGCCGAACCTGGTCGGTCAATGAAAACCTCTCCTCGGATGGGAAATCCTTCGTGGCCTCGAATATCGCCATCGCGGCTTCCATCGCCTTGTTCCAAACCTCCAAATCCCGATGACTTCGAATCGTGTCCATATCGTTCCTGTTTTTCTCCAAGTCTCACGGTCTCCTGGACTCACGGTCTTTCAGAACCCGCGATCCTGGGTAAAAAAGGTGACCCGCCGAAGCCGGTGCAGCACAGGAACAATCTCTGAATCTTTCGCGCCAAGACGGGCCACCTCGTGCCCGATTCTTCGGACTGGAACCCGCGCGGCGCGGAGGAGCAAGGCCTGATCGTCGGGAAAGTTTTCGTCCAGCAGGTTCACGCCGCAGCCAGCTCGGGACGCTTTCGGAACGCCCGGCCGCCTGCAGGCCTCCGCCCTGCGAGCCAGGCCTGTTCAGCCAGTTTAACAGCCTCGGCCACTGCCGACAGTGGAAGACGTCCACCCCAGCGGGCGTTGCAGATGAAATCCCACGAGCGGCCCTCGGCCACGTCGTCCAAGACCTGCCAGACCATAATGCGTGTGCCCTTGAAGGTTGGCTGACCGTGGCAGATCGCCGGGTCGGCGACGATATGCCGGCCTAGTTCAGTTCTTTGCGGGCCGCGGCTCTTCGCATTTTTCATGGCACCGAAACTATCGTGCCGGGGGGGAGCTGGCAAGCCGATTGCGCGTGGCCGTAAGAGAGTAATGCGTCAGAAGACAGTTATGAATCAGTGGATTAGTGGGTCAGTGAGTCGGCTAGATTAGCGCCCATCAGCGGTTATCAGCGGTTGAAAAAACTCCCTCCCCTCCGTTCTGAGTTCCCCACCTCTTGGGCCCCTTGCCCCGATCAGCGTGCCATTAGCGTGCATTAGCGGTTAAAAAATGGTCGGATCTTTGTGATCTTTGCGGTTAAATTTCCGGGGCCGTCGGCGTCCAGAACGTTGAACGTTGAAGGTTGAAAGTTTTTTTCTCCGTGCCCTCGGTGTCTCTGTGGTTAATCCCTTCCCCTTCACGATTTGCGTCACTGAGGCGTTACGGGGCCTTGGGCCGAAGTTCCCCGCGCTCGGAGGCTAAGGTCCAGCAGACGGCCGCCTGGATTACTCCGCTGGCCGGCAGAATGGGAACATCGTAGCCCGGCAGCGTTACGCAGCCATCGGCCAGCGGCCAGCCCGGGGCGATATAGAGAATATTGGTGGCAGGTTCGGGCGGCTGGGCCGGTTGAACGTCCGTGTAGGCAAGCTTAACCCCGAGCGCTTTGGCTTGCTCGATGAGTTTTTGCGGAGCGAACTGATAACCAAGATACAGGACGAAATCCGGAGGGTGGTTAGCTTCGAGCAAGTCCTTATCCTCCCAAGCCGGAACCGCCGCGAAACTGCCCAGGGAGCGCGCGCGCGGGTCCTGTGCGTGGCGTGGAAACATGTGGCCGGTGACCAGAATTGTGGCGGTGGTCGCTCGTTGCCACCAAGCCGATGCCTGGAGAATCTTCGGCATTTGAGCCCCGCTAAGCTTCGCCAGCATTTGGTCGATCTGATCGAGGTACTGCTGCCCCAGCGCGCCGACGGGGATGGGCTTGACGAACAAAACGTCATGGAATCGCTTTCCCTTATATTTCTCCGCTCGCTCGAGGCCTCCGGCCAAGCCATAACTTTGGTAGAGGACGGGCATCTTGCCCAAACGCGTGCATGCGGCCACGAACTCCCCGGTCCAAACCCAAAGGTCAACGACATTGGCGACGGTATCAATCGGGTAATGGTTTCGATAAAGTCCGGCTGGGGAAGCGAACTTAATTATGGTTGCGCCTTTGACTTGCCATTGTTCGAGGAGCTTCAGGTCCTCAGGACCCGGAGAGCCTGGCACGGCAAAGAGGATGACGTCGTGGTTGGTGGGGACTCGCTGGCCCAATGGAGTAATCGCCATCAAGCCACCGGCGCGGCCGCAGGCTTCGGCGATGAAATCGGCTTGGCGGCCCGCGACCCAGAGATTTCCTCCCGAGACAAATTCATCAGCAGCGAGACCAGCGGAGGTGGCGAGCACAGGCAGATTGGACCTGCTCTGCGCGATAGCGCCTCGGAGAGCGGACAAATAATTCTGGTCCGCCGCCGCTGACGCCCACTGTGAGTGGCTTAATAGAATGGCCGCGAGCACAAAGAGCCTACTTCCACAGGAGAGTTTTAAACGCATAGCTCTTGGGGCACGGCGTGCCGCTGCCGGTCCAAGCCCAAATACCCGCTCGTTTCATGACGCCGGATACACCGGAGGGCGAGAACGGGTCAAGAAAAACGTGTGCGCAACCAGCGCCAGGGCAAAGGCGGGATTCCAACCAGGCTCTCCAAGCTTGGGGCACGATCGACCGGTCACCATCCGCGCTTGACACCCACCATGAGGCCCTTAGCTTGCGCTTATGCGAATCGTTCATCGGCCCCAGGCAGGTTAAAAATGTGGTGACTTTCCATGAATAATATTATTTATTATTTTACTTGTCCTATCGCTGGCCTCATCCAACGGGCAGCAAATAGTCGAAATTCTCCCTTCGTTCACCTCGAGGCTACGCGGACAGCCCTAATCGGCAACCCATGAAAACGATACTTCGCCCCTGTGCCAACCTCCTGTTTGTAATGCTGCTCACCTCTTGTGCTTCACCCCGCCTTCCCGGCGTGCGCACGGCCATGCAGAAAGCCATTGAGAACCAAGAGATCTCCGGCGCCGTGACGGTGGTCGCCACTAAGAGTAAAGTCCTGCACTGCGATGCCAGCGGCCTGGCGGACATCGCCCGCAAGGAACCGATGACGCCCGATTCACTGTTCTGGATCGCCTCGATGACGAAGCCGGTGACGGCCACCGCGCTGCTCATGCTTCAGGACGAAGGCAAGCTAAAGGTCACGGACCCGGTTGCGAAGTACATCCCTGAGTTTGCCGATCTCAAAACGCCCTCCGGCCAGCCTGCCAACCTGACGATCGCTCAACTCATGACTCACACTTCGGGTCTGGGCGAAGCTCCCCGCGAGGCCGCGGCCAAGGCGCATACCCTGGCCGATCTCATTCCTCTGTTTCTAGCCGCGCCGATGCAGTATGAGCCGGGCGCGAAATGGAGCTACACACAGTCGGGCATCAACGTAGCCAGCCGAATCGTTGAAATTGTCAGCGGCCAGTCGTTCGACATCTTTCTCCAAGAGCACCTGTTCGACCCGCTGGGAATGGAGCATACGACTTTCTATCCCAGTAAAAAGCCCGGCGCACGCCGCGCCGTTGCCTATAAGAAGAACCCAGCTACCGGCGCCCTGGAGGCGGTGCCTCCGCCCGGCGGGTTCGGGGTCGAGGGGCATCCACCACTGGGAAACGGCGGCCTTTCCTCGACCGGCCCGGATTACGCGCGCTTCTGCCAGATGCTTCTGGGGGGAGGATCGCTGGGAGGCAAACGTTATCTAAGCGCGGAGGCGATGAAGTTGTTGATGACCGTGCAGACCGGGGACCTGCCCACGGGCTTTTTCCAGTCGGCACAATTCGGCAACCACGGGGCCAACTATGGCTGGGGCATCGGCACTTGCATCCTGCGTTCTCCACACCCGGGCGTGGCGGCAATGCTCTCGCCGGGCACGTTCGGTCACGGTGGGGCTTGGGGCACTCAGGCATGGATGGATCCCAAGCGCGGCGTGGCTTTCATTCTTATGGTACAGCGTTCGGATTTCCCGAATAGCGACGCCAGCGAAGTTCGCCGGGCCTTTCAACAAGCCGGAGTAGATGGGCTCGACAACGCCGTGAGGGAGAACGAGTAGCCGGCGGCCGAGAGCGGCCAGGTAACCCCGTAGCACATCACCGCAGGCGCACGCAATAAAGCGAGGTGCGAGCCGGGACGAACAGAGTCTTACGATCAGGCCCTCCCAGAACCAACTGCAGGGGTCGCTCGGGCATCTCGATGGTTTCGATAAACCTGCCGGTCCGGGTGTAAACATAGATCTGGCCGGCCGCAATGAACACGTTGCCTCGCTCGTCAGCCACGACCCCTTCCCCACCTCGTTCCGCAAACAGCCTAAAATCGCGCAGGCTTCCGTCAGCACCCACCCCGGCGGCCCAGGTGGTAAGTTCGGCTTCGTCGGTGACGTAAAAAATCTGACCCGCCGCCGCCGGCGCGAGCCCGAACGAACGAATCTGCGGGCTGGATTTGACGCCCCAGCTCATCGCGCCTTCGAGAAAGTCCATACCAGCCGGTAGTACGGCCGTGCCGTCCGGGGAGAGAAAATGGGAGACGGGGTGGCCGAGTGAGGGGCGGTTGACGCGCCAATCACTCACGGGCAGGAAATAGGTCGTGCTGGCTCGATCAGCCACCTGCTCGGGTTTGAGCAAAGAGATGTCGCCGCCTGGGCGCAGCGTATATACGGTGCCTTTCCCGGCATAGGAGATGACAACGAGATTGCCCGCGCGGTCAATCGCCAGGTTTACGGGTTGAAGCGGAGAGTCGCTGACGGTTGAGAGGCGCCGCGACGCATAATCCCACCGATAAATCCGGTTGTAATGGGCATCGACAAAATAAAAGTCGCCCTCCGGGCCGGCAACACCGCCCGAGATGTCGAAAAAGCCGCCGGCCAATTTAGTGATATTGGCGTCGCGGGCAAGGACAGAGGAGCGGGCGGCGGCTTGGCGCGGGGGTGGGCCGCCGGAAGCGTCAAGCCAGGCAAACTCGTGCTGCCGGATTTGGAACTCATGGCTCTGATCATAGATCGCGGCGTCGAAGTTCACTTTGCTGTTGCTGTAGCAGTGCAGATTGCGGAAACGGAGGTTGCTGGAGTTGGACACCTTGACGGCCCAAGGGAAGGGCTGAAAGGAGCTGATGACGCGGTAGATATGAAAATTGGCGAGCGTGATATCGTGAGATGATTCAATTTCCAGCGGCAGGTCGAACCCGCTTTCGCCGCGCTCTCCCTCGGTCTGAAGAGCATACAAGCACCAATGGGCGGCGTTGCGTATCTGCACTTCATGCCGGACATGGTGCTCGCTCGACATCTGGTACACCTGCCCCGGGGTCTGGGTGTCGGAGACGAGCATGCCCGCCTGGGCAAAAGTTGATGGAGTCCAGATATCGAGGAAAGTGCCGCCGCCTCCGTCGGTGACCCAAAGGCTGGGGTATTGGCTGTCCCAGTGTCGAAGAGGATCGGGATCGGCGGAATGGTTGGGATTATAGGGATTCTCGCGGGAACCGTCGGGTTTGGGAGTGCCGTGGCCGCCCAGGAAGCGCACATCATTCATCATCGAGTTCGGACCTGCCTTCCAGAGGGCGGCGGTCGCACGAGGGTTGTTGCCGCTGGTATAAAGGCCAAGGCCCACGACGATATTGTGGCCGCCTTTAGGCGCCTCGATCAACGCTTTGGGGCCGCCCACACCCTGATACGCGGGCGTGGCGTCGGGCAGGATCAGTTGCGTTGCGCCGGGGTGAAGGCCAATGAGGACCGTGTCCGGACGCAGCACAAGTGTGTCCCGCACGACGTAGAAGCCTGAAGGCAGATAAATCGCCGGGTGATTCGCGATAGCTTTTTGGAGCACCTCTGTATCATCGGTGACACCATCGCCTTTCGCGCCAAGGTCGCGCAAGTTCACCCAGGTATCACAGGCCGGAAGGGCGGCCAGGTCGGATGCCACAGGCGGCAGCGTGGCACAGAGCTGCGGGTCAAACGACGTAAGGATTTGTGGGTCCGCGCCGATGTCCGTGTAGTGCAGCCCGTGAGTAAAGGTGCAGACGAAGCAGGTGTCGGCCGAAGAAGCGGCACGCCGGTTCACCTCGCTAGCGCGCGGAGCGACGAACCGCCCGCCTCTGTCCCGCAATACCGCAAAGACCGGCACCGAGCGGCAAGCAGCTCCTTCGACGTTTATTTCGTTGCGCGCATTGTTCTCGACGCCGAAGACGAACGCCGAGCCGGAGATCTCTTCGAGGCGCGCGTCCTTCACCCAAAGTTCGTCCGTGCCACCGGGTTCGATCTCGACCGCCGTGGGAACCCGCCGGAATTGGGGCCGGATGAGGGTGAGGCCAGCCTCGCGCTCCAGTATCGAAGCCTCGCGCTGGGCTTCGAACTGACAATCAATCACCGTAAATTGCCAGCCGGGCGATGGTTTGGAGGTCCAGAAGCCATAGCGCCCGCCGAAGCAGCGGATGTCCTCGGCGACGTTGCCAGCCTCATGTATCGCCGCCAGTGCGGGGCCGAGGCGAAAATCGATGTGAGCGAGAAAACAGTGCTGAGCATACCGCGCCCGAACTCCCACCGCTCCCGAATTGCCGTCCTCGATCTCAATATCGACGTTGGCGAGCGCGGAATAGAACGTGCCGGGATTGGCGTCCGGAACGGGCGCACTGGGATTTGCTGATTCCAGGTTGCGCCGAGCGCCGCGCCCGAAGCCGGGCCGACCGCCCGCAAAGAAGAACAAGACCTTCTCGTGCGAGGGATCCTGGAAGCCCGGGGCATTAGCGGGCAGGACGATGATGGGCCGTGTGGCACCCCAGCCGATGATGCGAATACTCGGCCAGACGAACACCGTATTCGTAACGAGATAGCGGCCTTCGGCAATGAATACAATCCCCTGGCCGGTCGTCTCCTGCACACGATTGATCGCCTCCTGCAAGAGTGAGGTGGCATCGCCAGAAGCGGGGCTAGTAACATATACGGCCTTGGGATCCTCCAGTCGAGTGGTGTAATACGAAGCCGCCGTGGCCGGCAACGTGAAGGCGAGCAGAATCAGACTCAACTCGCGTCGTTTAATATGTATCACGAGCCCCTCTTTTAGCGGCCGGGTTCTCCGGGGTCAAGAGCGTGGCGAGGGCTACGAGGGCTACCTTGTAAGAGACGACTGCCGGAAGCGAATAAGTTTCCGACTTACTGGCCTGCCGGGCTGACGCCGCGCGAAAGATTGCGCTTGAAGCCAAAGCCGTTAAGTTGCGGACATGATTTTGGCTGACCTGCTCGCCAACGAAGAGTTGCGACGAGACGAGTTCCCAGTTGTCAGGGACAAGATCTTCCTGGCGCACGCGGGAGACTGTCCATTGCCGCGGCGTGTGGCGGAGGCGATCTCGGGCTATGCGTCGCAAGCGGCGAGAGGCGACCAGGAGAAAGCCGCTTACCCCGGCAAGCTAGACGAGTTGCGCAAACTGGGAGCGCAGTTGCTGGGCTGCGCGCCCGGGGAGGTGGCGTTTGTGGGGCCGACGTCGTTGGCGCTGAGTTTTTTCGCGAGCGGTTTGAAATTCCACAAAGGCGACAACCTGCTGATCTATTTCGAGGATTATCCGTCGAACGTGTATCCCTGGATGGCACTGGCAGACGAGGGGGTCGAAGTGCGCCGGATGAGCACACGGGAACTAGGGGAGATTCGGCAAGCCGATGTCATGGGACAAGTTGATGCGAATACGCGGTTGGTGGCCCTGGCTTCCTGCCACTTCATCAGCGGATATCGCCTTGATATTCAGGCCATCGGCAAATTTCTGCGCGAGCGCAACATTCTGTTCTGCCTCGACGCCATCCAGACGCTGGGCGCTTTTCCGACAAACGTGGCTGAGGTTGACCTGCTGGCGGCAGATGCGCACAAATGGTTGCTTGGGCCGTGCGGTGCCGGGTTGATGTACGTGCGGCATTCAGTGCAAGAGCTCCTCAACCCTCCTATTTATGGCTGGCACAACGTGCGGTGTCCCAACTACGTGGCCCAGGAGCACCTGGTTTGGCGCAAGGGCGCACAGAAATATGAGGCCGGGACACATAATCTCGCGGGCTTGGTGGGTCTAGTGGCGGCGTTGGAAATGATTCTTGAATTAGGAATCGACGAAATAACGGGCCAGTTGCTCCGCTTGCGCGCCGTTCTGATCCCAGGTCTGTTGGATAAGGGTTACACCGTCCTCCAAGCCGAGGCGCCGCCCGCGGCGGCCAGCGCGCTTCTCTCGTTCTATCGCCCGGGAGCCGATCTCGTCGCTTTGCATAACAGGCTGCTGCAGTCGGGAGTGATCACATCCTTGCGGACCGATCGCGCCGGGCAGAACTACATCCGGCTCTCCCCACACTTCTATAACACCGAGGCGGAGTTGCGGCGGGTGCTTGAAATGATGTAACGGCTGATTTATGCGCCCCTTGGACATACAAACGATTGGACAGGAATTGGCGATCAAATGGGAAGATGGCAGTGAGAGTTTCATTGCGTTGGACAAATTGCGCCGTGGCTGTCCCTGCGCCGGCTGCAAAGGGGAAGTCGATATCATGGGGAAGGTGCACAAAAACCCGGACCAGCCGCTTTCGCCGACCGCTTCGCAGTTGATTCGTCTGGAACACATCGGCACCTACGCCCTTCGACCGCTCTGGGCGGATGGCCACGCCAGCGGACTTTATCCTTACGATTATCTCAAGCGGCTGGCCGAGGGGGCTTAGGGCGCTGTGCAAAAAAAGCGCCACCCGACATCGAGCGGGTGGCGCGGGACTAAAGGCACCGCACTCTTTTAGGGCACGGAGGTTCGCCTGGTGACGCGGAAATTGACAAGGTTCGTTAGCGACGCACCACCCGGAGGGGAATCGATGCCGGTCATCGTCGCGCTGAGGGTCCTGCGGATGAAAGGCCCGACGACCGAGCGCGTGCTATCATAGTTAGTGCTGATGACTTCGTCGAACCCCATGGCGAATTTGTTTTGAGAAGAGAGCATGGCGGTGCCGTTGGGGTACGAATAGCCAGGGCCGGTGCCAACGACCTCGTAGGTGTTGGGTAGATCGCCTACGGGAGACAGGGTGAAGAATTCCACCGCGGAAACCTTGCCCTGGCGCTTAATCCCGTACCAGGAGCCGCTAATATCCGGCAACGTAACTGCGGGGATGCCGTGCATGGTCACAGGACCCATCGGGCTCTGGGCCATCAAGGTCATTCGCCGCCCCGGCACGGCTGGGCCAATGAAACTGACCCCGTTGGTGAAGAAGGTCGGAGGAGTTTCCGACATCATCACGATTTCCTGATAGAAGCCGATCACGCGGCCGCGGCTGTCAAAACCCCAGGGCCCGCTCACAGGGCAATAGCCGTAGAGATTAGTGGTGGCCAGTGTGGTCGTGTTGTTGTTACGGCCGATGTCCCCGCCGACATTCCTTCCGGTATAGCCGCCCGACGGAGAGGGAACGACGATTTCACCGCCCGAAACCGAGCCATCGGACGCAAAAGTCAAGTAGGCGACGCCTTGCCGGGCGCCGCTCATGACAAAATCCCAAGTCCCGACTGGGGAGTTCTGGGCTTGGCTAACGCCAGGCAGTCCGGAGAGGAGGAGGGCGGCTGAGCCGCAAGCCGCTGCCAGGCGCAGATGTCGCCGAAGCCCGTGAAGATTCAACTGTCCTGCTTTCATATCATTGACGCGAGGGAGATTAGAAATGGCGAGGCCTTACAGGCACCTCAGTTGCTGTGGTCGTCGGATTTGCCCCAGCTTGCCGGCTTGCCGCTGTCCCACGCGGACCAATCTCCCTCCAGGTCGTCCCTGGTAACTGCAGGAGTCTTCAGGTATTCGCTCTTGGTCGGCTGAAAGTCCGCGTCCTGCACGATCGTGGGCGTAATAAAGACGATGAGATTGGATTTGGTGCGGTTTTTCGAATCGCTGCGGAAGAGTCCTCCGAGGTAAGGAATGTCGCCAAGGAGCGGCACCTTGATCGTGTTCCGATGCTCTTCGTCGGAAATCAGGCCGCCCATAACGAGGGTGTTGCCACTCGGGATGAGCACGCTGGTATCGATCTCGCGTTTGTTGAAGGAGTCCACAGTGTTTGCCAAGCCTGCCACGACGCTGGTGACGGGGTCGCCCAAGCGCAGGATCTTGGGGCTGACCTTCAAATGAACAAAGTTATTGGCGGAAATGCGTGGCGTCACATCCAACCGGACCGTCAGGTTGGAGTAACTCACTTGGGAACCGCCCGAGACGTTGAGGGTACCTGCCGTGACGTTAACGATGGGATACATGGTGCCGACTTCGATCACCGCGGGCTCATTGTCGAGTGTAACGGTTCGCGGGGTGGAGATGATCTTGGTTTCCGAGTAGGTGTTCAAGAAGCTCAGCACCGCGCTCACGCCATCGGCATCGAGAAAGGCTGTTGCTGGATTAAACCCTTTGGCAGTGTCGAACAACATATTAGGGAAGCTCTGGGAAAGCGTGTTGTTGAGGGAGGCCGAGGGGGAATTTTGCTGGAGATTGTTGCCCAGGCGGAGGTTCTGTGACTGCAAGGTTCCGCTCCAATCAACGCCCTTGTGGGTGCTGGGGTCGTATTCGGTTTCCAGGAGGCGAGTTTCGATCAGCACCTGTTTGGTTTGCGTATCGAGGCGCTCGACTAATTTATCGACTGCATCCATCTCGGGTTCCGTGGCGACGACCACCAACTGGCTGGTCCGAGTGTCCGGCATAACTTTGCTTCGCTTATCCAACAGCACGGCTTGAATGCTGGCCAAAATGTTTGAAGGGCTGGAAAACTTGAGTTGGATGATCTTGGTTTCCATAGCCGGCGGCGCGGCGGGGTCTTTAATGGTCACTCGCGCGATTTTGGTTTTGGGATCATCGACCAATTGCAAATTGTAATTGTTGAGCAGGGCGTTGAGCGCTTGTTCGGCGGTAATGTTCTCCCACCGCAAAGAGACAGAAGGTTGCGGAACCGGGTGTCCGTCGGGGCCTGGTTGTCCAAAACCGATGCGGGGATCGAGCATATAATTCAAGCCGGCTTGGCGGGCTAGGTTGCGGATCGCATCCGTCAAGGGAACATCGTCCATCACGATTAGCGGAATCACCGCGCCGGGCTGGGCGGAGACCGCGCCGCCAGGCGAGGCCGCCGGCGCGTCCGCGGGAGCAGCTTGCGCCGCGACGGCGGTCGCTGGCTGAGCATCGCCGGCTGCCACTACAGCGCTGGCGGTCGCCGGGGCATTCACTGGAGCTTCAGCAGCCGGGGCAGTCGTGGAAGCGGGAGTGGCCGTCGCGGCCGTAGGCTCGGCAGCGGGCGTAGCCGGAGCCGCAGCGGGGGATGCCGTGCCGCTTGCTGCGGGCTGAGGCGTATCGCTGGTGCCCGTGGGAGCAGGGGCGGCGGCCGGCGTTTCGGCGGTAGAATTAGTGGCCGGGGTGGCAACATTGCCGGCATCGGCCCCGGATTTTGCACTGTCGCCAACCGGTGGAGTAGCCGCGTCAGCCGGAGGTTTAACAGCATCGCCAGTGGGCGCCGCAGCGGGGGTGTTTGCCGGCGGCTCCGCGGGTGAGGGCGTTTGGGCCAGCACGGCAGAGGTGCAGGCGACGAGCGCCACGAGCGTGATTAAGCTAAGTATGGACTTCATGTTTTTAATTGACTCTGACGTTTATCCGAAAATGACCGAATGCTGTTCATTCCAATTCTCTTTAGCAGCCGTGGTGCCAAAGGCCTGAAGGGAGCTGTCTAAGGACGGGGCGACCAAAAATGGCCAGTCGGCTCCATTAGATGTACCGCGATGAGACAGGAGTTTACCGGTGAGGCCATGACCTGGGATGCTCTTCATGCGGTGCCCTTTAGATGCCCGGTCGCAAACGCAGGATCCGGCGTTCGCCGGCAACCTGGACGACGATAAAGTCTGGTTTGATTTCGAGAACTCGCAAACGAGTGCGGCTGCCGGCGCTATTCAACTCCCCCTCCTCGCCCAACTCGAAAGTCCGGTTATTGATGATCGCCAACGGACGGGCTGCGGTGCCAGAAATGCCATTGAGGTGCAGTTCGACTGTGGGCACAGCGGCCACCTGAGTATTGGTATTGACGATTACCGACGAAGCATAGACCCGGACGGAGCGCGGGTAGAAGGGATCTTTACCATCCTGCGGCGTGCCGGGGATGATGAACACCGACTTAGGAATCACCAACTCAGCCGGGGCAGCATTGGAGGGGGCGGGGGCTTTGGGTGTGTCGGCCAGCGCCCAAGAGGCTGGCGTGACCGAAGCCAGCAGAGCGAGCGTTGCGGCCGCGGCCCGTCCTGCGTGAAGGCCACGCACGCGGCCACCGTTTATGAAGGAGAATCGAGGGTTCACGAGGTGGTGGATTTTACCAAAGTGGCGATTTGCATTTTGAAGGAGATGGATTCCTGCTCATCAGGCGCCGCCGTGCTACCATTCAACTCGACATTGAGATCCAATACCCGCATATGCGGGAATTGGTTTTCGAAATCGGCAAGGAATCGGCCAAAATCGTGGAAGTGCGCCGCGCCGGTCACGGTGAAAGTCACTTGCTTGTAAGGAAAGCCCGCCAGGAGGTTCACGTCGCTGGGGGCGCTGATGGGGCTGACCTGGGGCAAGTCCACCTTGTAAGCGGCCTTGAAACGGCGCAGGGTGTTGACGACCCAGGAATACCAATCACCCGTAGCGATGTCCCCTTCCAGATCGCCCAACGTTTTGCCTAGTTCGGACAAATCCGTCTCGATCTGCTGCGTATGTTTGACGGCGTCCTGCACCTGGCGCAGCTTGGCTTCGACGGCTAGTCTTTTCTGCCGGAGCGCCTCCACCCTGCCCTGCTGATAGTGAATGAGGTAACCGACCGCGCCGACAGCGACGAGGGTGACGAGGATCGCCAGGATAAGATGAGTGCGTTTTTCTTTGGGGAGTTTTCTCAGGTTCATCGCGTTCTCTCCGGATAGCGGCATTCGAGTGAAAAGAGCACGCAGGGTTTGCCCGACTCGGGGGACATCGTGGGCGGCGACAGGGTCTTCAGAATCACGGAGTTGGTCTTGGCCAAAACGTCTTTGAAATAACAATTGCCGGCGATGGCCTCTTTGAGCTTGTTGATTTGGTCTCCAGGGCTGGGGGAGGCGTCCTCGCCTTCGAGGATCAGGGCAATTCTTTCGGTAGCAGTGGCGGGTCGGGCGGGTAGCACGCGGTTATCATTGGTGCGGGCGGGCACGGCATCGACGAGGTTGTAAACCTGATCGACCCGCAGCCGCACAAGTTGCACATCATGGACGGTGGTCTGCTGGAGCGCATTAAGGAGCGTGCCGTTGAGCAGCCGGTTAGCTGCGAGTTTCTGCAAGGCCGTAACTTTCTGGTGGATCTCAGCCGCTTTCTGCTGATGCGCCAATACTTGCTGGTACTGATTGGTATGGGAGGTCACCTGAGCTTCGACCCGGCTCAGCTCGTTGCTGGCGAGAATCGCCTTGAACTGAATTGAACTGCTCCAAATGAGCATCATGGAGACAATCATGACGCCGGCCCAGATGGCCCGCTTGACCGGGTCGCGGCGGCGCATTTCTTCAGCCGCCTGGGCTTCCGCCAGAAGATTTAATCGAATAGGCATAGTGAGTACGCAGTTAGAAGGACGCGAGAGCCGCACCGAGTGCGACGGTCAGTTGGGGGGCGACCTGCTCGATTTCGGCGGCTTGCTGGGGCGGCAAGTCCACTTGTAAAAACCCTAATGCATTCCAAGGCTTACAATCCACCATAAGCTCGGCCTGCAAGGCTTTGACGATCAACTCCGACTGCGAGGAGCCGCCGCTCAGGAAGACCTGGTGGACCGTCTTGTCCTGTTGGTGTTCAAAAAAGTCAATCGAGGCGCGGAGTTCCCGGCCCAGGGGAGTCAAAAAGGTCTCCAGCGTGGGTTGAACCTCGTGGGCCATCCCGACCTTTATGCCCTCGGCTTCGGCATAGCTGATGTTCATCGATTCGCTCAGCCCGTGCGTGAGCCGGTCACCACCGATGCCCACGGTGCGGGTCAGAACCAGCTCGCCCTTATAGACGATGCAAATCGAGGAGTTTTTGAAGCCAACGTCAACCAACGCGACGGCGTGGTTCTTGAAAATCTCGGGCATGGCTGCTTCGAAGGCGTTAATGGGCCCGAGGAGGCTAGGCATGATATGGTCGGCGGTCAGACCGGCTCCCCGCGCTCCTTCGACATAATCGGAAACCAACTGCTGCTTTGCGCCGGCCACGAGGACCTTCTGCTTCTGCAATCCTGGGGGCCCCTTAACCGGCTCAGCCGGTTCGGCTTGGTGCCAGGGAGGTATCACCTGGCAGTCGAACACATGGCCGCTAAGGTCCTGTTGCAAGTAGTTACGCGAATTGAGCTTCAAGACGGACCGGAGGTCGTCCACCGGAATCATCGGCATTTCCACCTGGCGCACGAGCGCATCGCTAACGCCAGCAGTCAAAGTAACCGATTTGGTTTTTGCGACCACGCTCTGGCAGACCGTTTTGAGATGCTCACTGAGTAATTCAGTGGAAAGCGTCTTATCGAAAATCGGCGCGTCCAGCACCGCATAACCGCACAAGGCGTAACCTTCGTCCCGGCGCTGCAGTTGCACCGCTTTGGTCGTGCGGCTGCCTAAATCCACTGCCAGCACCAGCTCGCGCTTCTTTCTTCTGCTTCCGTTCCGAAAAAATGACAGGGCCATGTTCGTTTCTTATCTAATTGTCCGACATGAACTGCTTCCAACGGGCAAATGGAAGCACTTCAAAGGCCAACTTGCGGATTTCCGCCATCTAACAAGGCGCCAAATTCAATGAAGCCTTGCTTCCCGCTTAGGCCGCCTAGAAATGAGACAGGCGGGGAGCATTTTGGGCCAATCTCGCCGTCCGAGGCGGCAGCTCTTTTTGTCTCGGCAGTTGGTTGTGGATCACGATTTGAATTTCAAATTCCAGGGGAGACGCGATCCTCGGCAGCCTGCGGAGCGGTTGGCGAGAACGAAGCCTACCGGCTTTCGTTCTGGACAACGCCTTCGTAGCCGTGGCGAATTTGGGCGGTGAGGGGAGATACCGCCAAGGGCCGTCGATCAAGCGAGACGGCCTCAACGATCCCAAGCGACGTAAGCGAGAGGAAAACACCGTCGGTTTGGAGCAGCTTCGCCGGTGTGATGTCAGTTAACTGGACGGCAAGGTCGAGCCGGGCGCAAAGTTCCATCACCACCGAGCGGGTCACCCCGGGGAGCACGCCGCTGGCGAGGCGTGCCGTGCAGACGGCGCGGTCCTGAATCCAAAAAAGATTGCTGCGACTGGCCTCGACCACGAAACCATCCGTGTTCGACAACAGGGCTTCGTCAGCGTTGACCAGGTCGGCCACGGCGCAGGCGAGAACTTGAGGCAGTTTGTTGCAGGTCTTGAATTCAGCCAAAAGCTCATTGGCGGGAAGCAGGTATGGCGCGTTTACCAGCCGCCAGCGAGGGGGGGTGGTTGCTCTGGGCACAGGATGCAAGGACATCACCATAGTTGGATGAGCTGCGCCTCTAGGCGAATAGCCGCGCCGCCCAAGGCCCCGCGAGAGTGTCAGGCGCAAAAGCGAGTCCGGCAGTTGGTTACGCGCAATGAGATCGTCGGCGTAGGCCCGCAAAGTGGTTGCGGAGAACGGCGGCCGGATCCCCAGAAAGGTCGCACCGCGCTTGAAGCGTTCAAGATGCTGCCCCCAACGGAACGGTTTGGACTGGAAAACGCGCAGCGTCTCGAACAAGCCATCGCCGTAGAGAAACCCTCGATCAAAAACCGAGACCAGGGCCTGCTCCTCGGGAACGAATTGGCCGTTGAGAAAAACGATCATAACTCAAGGAACGTCATTTCACAGGAATCTAACGCAGCCCGAGCGCGCGTGTTTGGTTATGATGCCGTGCGGCGAACAGGTCCGGCACTTGCAAGGCGTCGAGAAATCCCCGCGCCTTGGCCAACGTTTCTTCATACTCGGCCTCAGGCGTGGAATCGGCCACGATGCCTGCGCCCGTGTGAAAGAACGCGGAGTTACCCAGGCACAAGGCGCTTCGAATAATGATGCTGAGCTGGCTTTCGCGATTAAAGCCCACATAGCCGAGCGCCCCAGTGTAAGGTCCTCGAGCGATTGGCTCCAGTTCATCGATTAGCTCCATAGCGCGGAACTTAGGTGCGCCGGTGATGCTGCCGCCGGGGAAGCACGCAGCGAAGGCGGTGAGATGGCTGAGGTTCGCTCGAAGGCGGCCTTCCACCGTCGAGACCAGGTGTTGGACTTGAGCAAAGCGTTCCAAGCGGACCAATTCGGGTACTTGGACGGAGCCGAACTCGCAGATTTTGCCCAGATCATTGCGCAGCAGATCGGTGATCATCACTAATTCGGCAAGTTCCTTAGGGCTGGTCTGCAGTTCGTAGCTCAGTTGTGCATCGCGCGCGGGGTCGGCGGCGCGAGGGCGGGTGCCTTTGATCGGACGGGTTTGTATCTGCAATCCGCTCAGGCGCAGGAATAACTCGGGCGAGGATGAAGCGATTTGGAATGTTCCGCAGTCCAGGAACGCAGAAAAAGGAGCGGGAGAAACGGCGCTCAGTCGTTGGAACAGGTTCCAACCGGACGAAGGCCAGGGCGTCGCGAAACGTTGCGAGAGGTTGAGTTGATAAATATGGCCCGAGCGAATGTAGGTCTGCGCGCGCGCGACCCGAGCCAGGAAACCTGCGCGAGACAAATTCGAACTCAGAGATGCAGGAGGAAGGGTGCGCCACTGCTCGGAGTTGGTTGGAACAGGCGGTACGGGAGTGCCCAGCCGTTGCTTCCAGAATTCCGCCTGCTGGTCTTGCCACCACTCGCTGCGCGAACCCTCCGCGTCCAAGCCGGTGGACACAATCCAAACTTTGTCCAAGGAATGATCGAAGACCACAAGGCTGTCATAAAAGCCAGCGTGACAATCCGGCAGTTCCAGATCGTTCGGGGCACGCCGGGGAAGCAGGGGCTCCAGGAAATTTTTAAGGTCATAACCCCAGTAACCAAAACAGCCGCCCAGCGGGAAGGGCAGATCGATCTGATCGAGCAACTCATAGCGGGAGATCAAGCTATCAAGCACTTGCCACGGATTGCCGAATTGAAGCCGGTTGGCCGGTTCAGCCGACGGCCGGTTCATTTCACAACGCGAGCCGAACGAGCGGAAGGTGAGAAAAGGCCGCGCGGCGATCAAAGAATACCGTGCCGGCGCCGACCTAGAGAGGCCGCTGCGGAGGAGCACCACGCCGGGCTCGCCACGCAGTTGCTCGACCAGCGATTCGGGCGAGTGCGCGGTGGCGAGTTCCTCGATGAGAGGGCGCATGGTCTTATTGACACAGTTCCATTTGGCCTCAGAAATTTGCTGGCCGACGACCGCAATTCTGGATGATAGTAGCAGCGGACATTTGAGGCAAAACAATAAGAATGCTAAGCCACCCTCCAAGCCGTGTCATCGCCATTGTCGGCCGCCCGAACGTGGGCAAGTCGGCACTGTTCAATCGCATCGCCGGTCGGCGCATCGCGATCGTGCATGATGAGCCAGGGGTCACACGGGACCGGGTCACCGCGGAAGCCGAATGGCAGGGGCGGCCGTTCACACTGGTGGACACCGGAGGGATCGGCTTGCTACCGCGAGAGAAGGCGCCGGACGTCATCGCCCGCGCGGCGCTCGAGCAGGTGAACCTGGCCATCGAATCGGCCTGCGTCATCATCCTTGTCGTCAACGTACAGGAAGGGGTGATGCCATTGGATCGGGAAGCGGCCAACCGCTTGCGCCGCAGCGGCAAGCCCGTCCTCGTGGCAGTCAATAAGGTGGACCATGCGCGCGCGGAAGTCGGTGTAGCGGAATTCGCCGAGTTGGGTTTCGAACGCATTTTTCCGGTCAGCGCCATCCACGGGGAAGGCTTTGAACCGCTGATGGAAAGCGCGCTGGCCGAGTTGGCCCTTGGCAGTCCGGCTGAATCTCCTTCGCAGGACGCTCCCTCCCCGTCCACGGGCGGCGACCCCACGGCGTTGGCTCCCTCGGTGTCGGCGCTTAAAATCGCCATCGTCGGCCGGCCCAATGTCGGCAAATCTTCTCTCATCAATGCTCTCACGCAGTCCGAGCGTGTCATCGTCAGCCCCATCCCCGGGACGACGCGCGATGCCGTCGATGTGCCCTTTGCGGTGGAGACGGAAGGTGTCCGGCAGGATTATGTGTTGATTGACACAGCGGGATTGCGCAAGACCCGCAGGGTCGCTAACTCCATCGAGTTTTTCAGTGTCAAGCGGGCGGAAGACTCGATCGCGCGGTGCGATCTGGCGGTGTTGGTCTTGGACGCGGAGGCGGGCATCACGGAACAGGACAAAAAGATTGCGGACCGCATAGTGGCGGAGCGCAAGGCCTGCATCGTAGTGGTCAACAAGTGGGACTTGGTCGGCGACGCCGTTCGCAAGGCGCGGGAAAAGGAGATCCACCGGCGGAACGAAGGGGAAAAGCGCTATGGGCCTAACCTGATGACGACCCTGGGCGAGTTCGGACAATGGGTGCAGGAGCGCCTGTTTTTTCTAGATTACGCGCCGGTAATCTTCACCTCGGCCACCTCGGGCTTTCACCTGGAACGGCTGTTGGAAGCGGTGCGGTACGTGGCGAGCCAACTGCGTCAGACCGTACCCACGGCCGTCCTCAACCGGACTTTGCACGAGGCGGTTGAGCGCCGCCAACCGGTAAGCGACCGGGGCCACCGCTTGAAGTTTTACTACGCCACCCAAGTCAAAACCGCTCCGCCCACGTTTCTGCTTTTCGTCAACCGCAATGAACTGTTCGCCGGCGCTTACACTAAGTACCTGGCGGATCAGATGCGCCGGGCCTTCGGTTACGAGGGCTGCCCGCTTATCCTGGTGCCTAAACCGCGGCCCAAGACCGTGGCCCCGGTGCGAAAGGCAAGATGGGGAAGAAGGGCAAATGACGAATGACGAAGCCCGAAATCCGAATGACAAATCAACATCGCGGAGCGATGAATTGAGGTTAGCCGTGGGGCTTTAGCCCACGGATCAACGCTACACGACAACCAATTGAGTCGCGTAGCGACCTCTGATAAGCCTTGCCCTTCATCAACGGGCTCGAACGGCCCATCCAAAATTGTGGCTAACAACTTTACCTCCGAGGAATTCTGCCCTGCACCCTCATGAAAAAATGCCGGTGCTTTAGCCTTGCTAAAAGCCTCGCCTGACCTAGACTTATCGGCTTATTTGATGATATGAGTTTAAATGGCGTGAGAGCGATGCTGGCGATGGCACCACAGGCTCAGCCGGGGCAGCAAGTTCCCGTATGGATGAACATTGTGCCGCTGGTGTTGCTCGTGGTCGTGTTTTACGTCGCCCTCATCCGGCCGCAGCAGAAGAAGCAAAAGCAGCATGCAGAACTGCTCAAAACGGTCCGCAAGGGCGACAAAATCGTCACCAACGGCGGCGTCGTCGGGGTGGTGGTAGCGGTGCAGGACAAAACCGTTACCTTGCGCTCAGCCGACGCGAAATTCGAAATTATCAAAACCGCGGTTTCCGAGATAACGGAGCGTAGCGGCGAAACCAGCCAGTCTTAGCTTAGTAATCTTTAGTTCCTCTCATGAATCGAAATAATTTTTGGAGATTTATCTTCGTGGTCCTCGTTTTGCTCTGGTCCCTTTATGAGCTTTACCCACCCAACGGCCGCGACTTGGTGCAGGAGTTCCGGGAGAAGGCGATCGTGCGCGACACCAACTTCAACGCCATCGTGACCAAGGCGTTGGCCCTGGAAAAAGCCGCGCCGCAAAAACCTTACGATGATCTTCTCGAGGCCATTGGCACCAATGACATAACGCACATTTTCCCGCAATTCGAGGCCAAGAACGAGGAGCGCCCTACGACTTATATACTCAACCGGCTGCAACGGGAGGCGGCCGGTCGCATTCGGTTGGGCCTGGACTTGCAGGGCGGCACCTCATTCCTGATGAGAATGGACACCAACCAATTGACCGCTGCCGACACGCATGCGGCATTGTCGCAGGCGGTGGAAGTCCTCCGCAAACGCGTGGACCGGTTTGGCGTGGCCGAGCCCCTGATCCAGCCCGAGGGCGAGGACCGAATCCTGGTGCAACTGCCCGGCTTATCGGCAGCCGACCAAGCCATCGCCCGAGAAACGCTGCAAAAGAAGGCCTATCTCACCTTTCACCTGGTCAGCCCCACCAGCGATGAAGACATCAAAGAGGGCATCGTCCAGCCAGGCTATCAAATTTTTAAACACAAAGAACGGACACGGGATGGCAGAGAAATTCTTGAGCAATTCGAAATAAAGAAGCGCGCCGAGATGGATGGGGGCGGCATCAAGAACGCGATGGTCGTGCGCGGCAACCTGGGCGAACCGCAGATTGACTTTTCGCTCAATTCGGAAGGTGCGGCACGGTTTGGGGAACTCACTTCGGAGAATGTGGGGCGTCTCATGGCCATTGTGCTCGACGGCGAACTTTATTCAGCCCCCCGAATTAACGAACCGATCCAAACGGGCAACGTCCAGATCACCGGCCATTTCGACCTCAAGGAGGCGCAGGAACTGGCCAACGTGCTGCAAAACCCTCTCCGCGCGCCCTTGACGCTGGAGGCCTCCAGTTCGGTGGCGCCGACGCTGGGTAGGGACTCGATCCGCAGCGGCATCATGGCGTCGATTTACGGAACGCTGGCCGTCTCGGTCTTCATGCTGGTCTATTACTTGGTTGCTGGTATGGTGGCCAACGTGGCGCTCATCGCCAACATCATCATCCTGCTGGGAGTGATGTGCTCGATCGGTACCACGCTTACGCTGCCAGGCATCGCCGGCATCGTCCTCACGGTCGGTATGGCAGTGGATGCCAACGTGCTGATTTACGAGCGGATCCGTGAGGAGTCGGCTAAGGGCAAATCCCTGCGCGGCGCGATTTCCGCCGGCTACGCTCGTGCTTTCGGAACCATCTTTGACTCGCATGTAACAACGCTGATTTCCTCCGTCATTCTCATCTGGATGGGCACCGGCTCGATCAAGGGTTTCGGCGTGGCGCTCACCATCGGCGTGCTGGCGAGCTTGTTTACTGCACTGGTGATCACGCGCATGATTTTCGACTTCCTGCTTGAGCGCGGCTGGCTCAAGTCCATTCCGATGCTGCACATCATCCGGGCCACCAAACTCAATTTCATGAAGCTGGCCAAGCCTGCCTTCGTTATGTCATGGCTTTTGATCGCCATCGGCATGGGTTGGGGGATTCATCGTGGTAAAAGCGCCTTCGGCGTGGACTTTGTCGGGGGGGATACAATCACCTTCAGCTTTCAACAGAGAGTGGATGAAAAGGAATTGCGCGCAGCGTTGGAGAAGAAGGGGATTAAAGATCCACTGATCCAATATCAAAAGGACCTCGGAACGGGGACCGAGCGGCTGCGGATTGACTCTTTGACCGGCACCGCGCAGGCGGTGAAGAGTGCATTGACGGACTTTCCAACTGCCGGCTTCCAGTTGCAAAGCGAATCCCAAATCGGACCCACGGTTGGGCAGGAAATTCAGCGCTCGGCAGTGATTGCTTCGCTGCTCTCGTTGTTCGGGATCCTGGTATATGTGGCGTTTCGCTACGAGTTCTCTTTTGCCGTGGGCGCCGTGCTGGCGGTTATTCATGACGTCTTCATGACCATCGGTTGGTATTTCCTTTCAGGCCGCCAATTCAACGCCACTTCGGTCGCGGCCATCCTGACCATCATTGGTTTCTCCACGAATGACACGATCGTGATCTTTGATCGAATCCGGGAGGACCTCAAATTGGGCCTGCGCGGCAGTTTCCGGGAGGTTATGAACCAGGCTCTTAACCAGACGCTGAGCCGCACAATTATAACTTCGGGCACGGTGTTCCTGGCGACGTTGTCATTGTTTATTTTTGGCGGCGGCGCGATTAACGATTTCGCTTTCACCTTCCTCATCGGCATCATCACCGGCACGTATTCGAGCATTTACATCGCCAGTGCCCTGGTCCTCTGGTGGCACAAAGGCCAACGGCCTCGCATTGGGGCGGGTGCGCAGGTTGCCGTCACGGAAGCTGCGACGGTGCGCCAGTAGCGTTCGAACGTTCCTCAGCCATGCGGGACTCCCCATGAACCGGGCAAATTGCAACGCCCGCTCGCGAGGCTTCTCCCCTCTCCTATTCCCTCTCCTTTGGGGAGAGGGCAGGGTGAGGGACGTTCTTCACTCCGGGGAGAGGGCTGGGGTGAGGGCGAGCGTTCAATCCATTCTTGAAGGGGCGAGGGGTCCGTTCGCTCGCCCTGGTTCATGGTCCCAATGCATGCGCGAAGCGAAAGCGGGCTTCCCAGGAGCGGAGCCGGCTGTGGAAGTGGCAAGCGCGGGAGTCGGCTCGCGGCTCCGGCCGAACTCCCCTGTCCGGACCGGCTGCTATGCGCCCGCCCGTTGATATTACCTGGGCGCACTGGGTAGGTTTCATTGCTTGCGTGCTGGTCTTTCTAGCGCTTGACCTCGGTCTATTTCATCGCCGCGCCAAGGTCGTCACGCTGGCAGAGGCGCTGGTCTGGACGGGGGTTTGGATTTGCTTTGCGCTGATCTTCACGATGGCGATGAAAAACTGGCGGGGCCCGAAAGAGGCCCTCCAGTTCCTCACGGGCTATCTGATCGAGGTTTCCCTATCGTTGGATAACCTCTTTGTGATCGCCGTGGTTTTCAGTTGGTTTTCCATCGCGCCTCGTTACCAGCATCGCGTGCTGTTCTGGGGCATTCTAGGTGCCCTGCTCATGCGCGGCCTTCTGATTGGCGCGGGAGTCGCTTTAGTTTCCCGCCTGGACTGGGTCCTCTATCTGCTCGGCCTGCTCCTCCTCTTCAGCGGCATTCGCATCCTCTTTGTCCGGACCAAGATCGAACCGGAGAAAAACCTGGTGATCCGCTTGGTGCGCCGTCTGTTCCCCGTGGCGCCTCAGATGGAGGGCCAGAGGTTCCTCACACGTTGGCAGGGACGCCTGGCGCTAACGCCGATGGCGTTGGTGTTGCTCATGGTGGAGACCACCGATTTGCTCTTCGCCACCGATTCCATTCCGGCAGTTTTTGCCGTGACCACGGATCCCTTCATCGTCTTCACGTCGAATATTTTCGCAATTCTGGGGTTACGATCACTCTACTTTGTGCTGGCAGGCGCTATCCGGTCGTTCCGCTATTTGAAAGTAGGCCTATCAATTGTACTCGTGTTCTTCGGGGTAAAGATGCTGCTCGACCCGCACGGACGGCCTGCGCGCTGGTTTCAAGTAGAGATCCCCATCTCCATCTCACTCCTCGTGGTGGGGGGAATCCTGTTGATCTCGATTGTCCTTTCACTGGCAGCTCCGAAACGAGACGAGCAGAGCCAATCCGCCGAGCCGGCTCTGAAAAAGGAAGCCCGACGCGACGGCTAAAGCGCGCCGCTACTCAGCGCTGGGTTTAGCGCGGGCTTAGGTTCTGTGCA
>Ga0209517_10002711_pt1 | contig 24642 bp, 14 predicted proteins | sample PeaSoiMetSII2010_FD_187695 | JGI IMG/M metagenome (GOLD analysis project Ga0209517, IMG submission 187695) | Peat soil microbial communities from Weissenstadt, Germany - SII-2010 (SPAdes) (version 2) | ecosystem: Environmental > Terrestrial > Soil > Wetlands > Peat | place: Germany... | reverse complement strand
AATCTGCGTGTTCTTCAAACCGCGGACATCCGGACCTCACTATGTAAAGGAACTGCCGGATCGCGTGGTCATCACCTGGGATCTGACGGAGCCATTCGGGAACATCCAGGATTTCACCTGGTTCAAGACGATCAATCGCTTTCAGGCGGTGCTGCAGCGCGACGGCTCAATTGAAATGTCACACAAGGAACTTGCGGCGAAGGACGCCATCGTTGGCGTCTACCCCGAATTGTCGGGCGAGGACAAGCCGCTGGCGACCATCAGCGCCGAGCCGCATCCAGCGGTAGCCGCGCACCTGGATATCAGAAATCTCAAGCTCTCGGTCGAAGACGGCATCCTCTTGAAAGTCACGTTTGAAACGCGCGGGCCGGTTCTGCCCGAAGGCGATCCTGCCCTGGACGGCATTTCATACCGCGTCTTTGTGGATGCACACCAACCACTTCCCACCAGCGTCGACGCTGCCCATCCAACATTTGCCTGGACCGTGCGAGGAGTTGCGTGGCGCCACCGGCCCTCCCGGTACATCGCATTTGGCCCTGGGGTCTCGCGTAAAGTCAAAGTGAGCGGCAACACAATTACCTTGCGAGGAGTATTGCCGACCGCGCTTCGAGGAGTCGGGCAAGTTGCGGTCTACGCCGAGGCCGATGCGCCTCGAAAGCTCGAACCGAAAAAGCTCGAACCGGAAAAGTCCGAACCGGGTGTGCACCTGTCACCGCAGGTCGTCCGGTTGTCGGGCATTCGTAGTCCTGAGGTCCACCTTTCTTCGCTGACGCGCAAGGATGGTCCTTTTGGCGCAGTGTATGAAGCGTTTCACTACCTGAATCTCCCCAAGACTCAAGATCTTTCCTGCACAGTCATAAAAGCTCTCGGCGACAAGTTCGATTTTCTGGCTTACTACTCCGACTTCCGTATCGACAACCAGGAAGCCGGAACTCCCGGCGATGGCCCGGTGGGCGGCAATGTGACCGGCATCGCGGCACCACAGCACGATCTTGAGAATTACTGCACACAAGGCACGTTCCAGTGGGAATACGTTCAGCCCGTATACGTCAACTCAAATCAAATGCAGGAGCGACCGCCCGAAGGAGCGCCTGTCGGCAGCGATCACGACATCACCGCTTACTCCCATCAACTCGAGGAGCGCTCCCCGGACCACAAGCTTCTTCCCTATAACTACGCGATGTCGCAGATCGGGCATGAGATGGGCCACCGCTGGAGCGCATTCGTTTCCGCAAAAGTCAATGGTGAAACAATTCCTCTCGGCCCCGTTCACTGGGCGCGAGGATTACAGGCCCCAGCCGCCTTCCCGTATCAGCGGCCCACCGAGGCCTCCGCCATGGGAGGCAGCGTCTGGCAGGATAATTTTGATGGCACTTTCACCCAGCTCGACGACGATTACTATGTGCCGGCGACGGGCTATTCCTACCTTGACCTGTACTTGATGGGTTTGATATCCGCTGCAGAGGTGCCAGACTTCTTTATTCTCAAGAACCTCGTGCCGGCCGGCAAAGATGCGAACGGTCACCCGATATTCAAAGCCGATCGAACGAAAGTGACCATTCAAGACGTAATTGCGGTAGAGGGGCCACGTTTACCAGATGTGGATCATTCACAAAGGAAATTCAACACCGGGATCGTCGTCATGGTCGAGCACGGGCAAAGCCCCAGCCCCGAACTGATCGAGCGAGCTAACGGCATTCGCCGTCAGTGGATCGATTACTGGGAGACGACAACGGGACACCGCGCCTCCATGACCGCGAATCCGCGTTAGCGCCGCCTGAATATCAGCTTTGACCAAATCGTCGCCCGGAGCCAGGAGAATGTCCATCAAACACGCATTTAGATCCAGCGCCATCAAAACCATCGGGGTTGGGGCCGCAATTCTTGTCCTTGCGAGCGGGGCCGAACTGCGATCGCGAGCCGGCCATAACCAAGAGGGTAGGCCCTTCGTGGACGCCGTACTCGTACACAAAGCCATCAGATACGACGTTTCGCGCCCGCTTGCGTTGCAGAGAGACTCCGCCGATAAAAGCGTGGTGGCTGATTGCGAAGGAGCGGCGTGCGGCACCTCGCCCGGTCCGCTACTCGACGATCCCGATGCTGCGCAAGAAAAAAAGCCCGACGAAGCCATCCCTCCACCGGCACCTCCGCCAACTTTGAACCCTGCCGGCATCGCGGTTGAGCAACGTTCCCAGGGCACCCGGCCAGCGGCGCCTCTGCTCGAAAGCTTCGACGGACTAGGCGCCGGATTCGAGGGGCCGCAAGGCACAACCACCTTCCGCAATCCGTCGGACAACAGCCTGGCTGTCGGCCCAGATCACATCGTGCAGACTGTCAATTCCAGAATCGCTGTTTATTCCAAGCGGGGCAGGAAATTCGACAAAAGCGGAACCGTGTTGTATGGAGCGGTGGCCACGAAGTCGGTGTGGGCCGGTTTCGGCGGCGCATGTGAGGCCCGCAACAGTGGTGACACGGTGGTTCGCTACGACCAGCTTGCCGGTCGATGGCTGATCGTGATGCCGATGTTTTCTCGAATTGCGCCCGGCGACTTTCCAGAAAAGCCGGGCCGGGCTCGCGGCGAAGCAGCCCCCCCAGGGCAGTTCGCGAAGTCGGGCGAGGCGTCTTCACCCGGCACCGCTGCAGCGCTTCCCCCAAATCCGCCGCAGCCGCCCCCTCCGCCGGAGCACGGACAAAGACCGCCGGAAGCTAAGCAGGGAGTTTGGGGTATGTGCTATGCGGTCAGCACCGGGCCGGACCCACTCGGCACGTATTATCGTTACTCCTTTGAACGGACCTTGTTCCCGGATTACCCGCGCCCTGCCGTCTGGACCGATGGCTACTACCTGCCCAGCAGCACCGGCGACGATGTGATTCAGAAGCATGCCTGCATCGCGGATCGCGCGAAGATGCTCGTGGGACAACCCGCCACTGAACAGTGCATCGTCATCGACGGCGTAAACTTCCTGAACAACGCCGACGTCGATGGCCCGGCAGCTCCGTCAGCGGGAGCGCCGAACATCATGATGGCGGCTGGTGGCACGCAGCTCAAGAATATCTTCGACGATGACGGCATCTACTTCTGGAAAGTTCATGTCGACTGGAATAACCCAGCCAACACGAAGGCAGATGGGCCGGTCAAGATCAAGGTTGCGCCGTATCACTACCTGTGCAACGGGCAGTTGTCGAGCTGCGTCCCCCAGCCCAATACTGAACGCCGGCTCGACGTGCAGGGCGACAAGATCATGCAGCGACTCGTCTACCGCAAAGTTAGGGGACACGAGTCGATCGTTGCAGCGCACTCGGTCGCAACGCAGGGCGGCGGAGGCGTGCGCTGGTACGAATTCCGCCTCGACCAGAAGGGCGACCCAAAGCTATATCAGCAGGGCACGTATGCACCGGAAGGGTTCTACCGCTGGATGCCCAGCATCGCGATGGACAAGAAAGGTGACATCGGCGTCGGATATTCATTCGGCGGGTTACCGAATTTTCCCGGGCTGCGCTTCGCGGCGCGCCGGGCCGGCGACGCCAAGGGCCTCTTAACTTTGCACGAGTCTGTGCTTGCGACCGGGGAAGCGTCGCAGACGAACACGTTACGCTGGGAAGATTACACGACGACTGCGTTGGACCCGAGCGATGATTGCACTTTCTGGTATGTCGGCGATTATCTGAAGGCAGGCGACACCGGCTACCGGACCAGGATCGGCTCGTTCCGCTTGCCCAACTGCAAAGGCGGGCGCTAATCACGGTGCTCGGAGATTTAAATTCACCCCGCCGCCAACCCGCGCCTTCCCGAAAACCCGATCAGCGACCGCCCGGAGAGCCTGCGATCTCCGGATGTTCAGGACGCGTTCACTTTGTGACCGGACCTGTTGTGACCGGACCTGGATGGACATGCTCTTCCAGGTATCGCGCCAGCAAAGAATAGAGGTGGTAGGCAGTTCCCGGACCCTCCATAATGGCGTGCGTCCTGCCGGGATAAGTCATGAAGTCGAAAGGTTTGCCCAGTTCGATCAGCCGGTTAACCAACAATTCTGTGCCCTGATAATGGACGTTGTCGTCGCCAGAACCATGGACCAGCAATAGCTCGCCTTGCAGTCCTTCGGCAAAGTTGATGGGCGATCCCGCCTTGTAGCCATCCGCGTTGTCGCGCGGCAGCCCCATGAAGCGTTCCTGATAGATGCTGTCGTACAAACGCTGGTCGGGTACAGGAGCAACGGCCATCCCCACCTTGTAGATCTCGGGATGGCGAAACATGAGATTAAGCGTGTTGGACCCACCGCCGCTCCGGCCCCAAACCGCCACGCGAGATGAGTCGATGTAAGGGTGGGTTTGCTCAAGAGCCTGCAGCGCCAACGCCTGTTCCTTGGAAGACAGGACACCGACGCTGCCATACACGACCTTGCGCCAGGCACGTCCCTTCGGAGCGGGCGTACCGCGATTATCGAAGCTGACGACAAGATAGCCTTCTTGTGCCAGAGCTCGGTGAAAGTTTCCATTCCAGCCATCCCAACGGTCCAGCACGGTCTGCGCGGCGGGTTCGCCATAGACATAGACCAAAATCGGATATTTCTTCGCAGGATCGAAGTCTCTCGGCTTCATCAGCCAGCCATCCAGGGTCACACTGTTCCCAATGTCCAGGTGAAAAAATTCCGTCGGGCCAGAGAGGGAGATTAGATCCTTGATATTGGAACGCAGCTTGGCATTGTCTTCCAGAACTCGCCCCACCGTCAGATCGGGAAGATGTAAGAGGTCGGTCACAGGCGGCGTATCGAACGTGGAATACGTGTGGATGGCCCACTGCAGATCCGGCGAAACTTCATAAGAATGCGTGCCGGGCTGGTTCGCAGGCGTGAGCCGCTCAGGCTTGTTCTTTCCCTCGATACGCGTGCGGTAGAGATAGCGCTGCGTAGCGTTCTCGAGCGAAGACTGGTAGTACAGCCACTGCTCGGCAGGATCGACTCCGACAACCTCGGTGACATCGAAGGCGCCCGGTGTCAGCAGCCGCACCTGCTTTCCATCTCGCGAAATCAGATAAACGTGTCGCCAGCCGTCCTGTTCGCTAACCCAGAGAAAGTCCTTCCCGCGGTGCAGCCATTTCAGATCGTCCACCACGTCCACCCAAGCCGCATCATGGTCCTGGTAAATGGCACGTACCTCGCCGGTTTTCGCGTCGGCGAGCAAGACGTCATTCGTATTCTGCAAACGGTTCAGGTGCTGCATAACAAGCGATTCCGAATCTGCAGCCCATTCCATACGAGCGATGTAGTTTTCATCCGGATATCCGGGAACCTGCATCCAGCGGGTTTCGCCGCCGATTGCAGGGACCACGCCGACGCGGGCCGAGGAATTCTGTGTTCCGGGTTGCGGGTAAGGAATTTGTCGAACGGTAGGGTACACGCCGAACCTGGGATAAGCGATTCCGGTCTCGACCTCGTGCGGTGCTCCCGTGTCGTAAACCAGCGGAAAATTTCTGACCTTACTCATATCGAACTGCCAGTAAGCAATACGCTTTCCGTCCGGACTCCAGCGAAATCCGTCGCGCACCGAAAACTCTTCTTCGTAAACCCAATCGGAGGTGCCGTTCACGATCTTCTCCGAGCTGTCATTCGCGAGCCGCGCGGCTATTCCGGTAGCCAGGTCCTCCACGAAAATGTTGTTGAAACGCACGTATGCGACTTTGGAGCCGTCGGGGGAAAACTTCGCAAACATAAGAGAAGATGGAGGTCCACCATCTCCCACCTTTCGCAAATCTCCCGACTTTCGGTCGAGTACCCAGTAGTCGCCGCGGGTGTTCTCACGCCACACCCGCCGGGAATTAGTGAAGATCAACACCCGGTTCAGATCCTGCGACAAGGAATAGTCTTCGATATGCAGTGGCTTATCGCTTCCCGGTGGCGTGAGTTGCGCTGCCGAGATCAAGACCTCGCGCTGGGCAGTGGCCGTGTCGTAACGCACCAGATCACGGGCTCCTTCAATCTTGGCAGACGGCTCGAGAGTCGCGTACTCCTGTCCACCATTGAGCCAACGTACCGGCCCGAATGACTTTACCGCGAAGTCTTTGGCCACAAACTCGCGACGCAGCAGATCTGCGAGCGCCGGCGACTGCGCGTAAGCCAGCGTCGAACTGAAGCCTGCAATCCCCAGCCACAGGATCATTTGCAGCCGCAGTATTCCAGCGTTGCGGATTCCGTTGCTTCTGATCATATGCATTTCCAAAATCCCCTCTAACTCGCGAAAGAGTTTGTTTTGCAGGCGGAGCCCGCCTGAATTCAGTGGAAAGGGCGAAATCTTATCGCGAGCTTCTGCTGGCCGACGCCTTGAAATCCGCAACTCCTACCTTGACCACCGTACCGCGCGGCTTCGCGGGAGCACCTTCGGACTTCTCTTTTCCTTCCGGTGGGGACGGCTTTTCAGTCCAGGCCCCATACACACGGCCGTCAAAAGCAGCCAGCGCCGAGTAATCCCCGAAGAAAACTCCACCCGCTTCAAACGCTTCAGTGGTCCACGCGTAATTCGCAAAGCTGCGTCCGCCATCGGTGGAGCGTGCCAGGACCACGATTTGCTTCCGCCCTTGCGGATCACCGCGCCGGTCGTAGAAAACGACATTCGCTGTGCCATCGACCGGGTCGACTGCCAGCCATTGGAAGAATTGTTCGGCCCCGTTATGGACGGCATCGTTGTTCACTCGCACGGGGGACGACCAGGTGCGGCCTTTGTTGGCGGAGGTCGCGCAAAAGACGTCAAGATCGCCGTTGCGGTAATCGCTCCATGTTACGTACAGACGACCGGTTCTCGGGTCGATGGCAATCTGCGGAAAGCCATTGGCTCGTTCCAGAGTTTGTATGGCAAACATGATGGGTGCAGTGTGAATGATGGCCCGAGCAGGGGAGAACGTCTTTCCGCCATCCCGCGACGAAGTCAGAATTATGTCGTTGTCTTGGCTCCACACCGCGTATAGCGTGCCGTCGGGTGCGACGGTTCCGTCGAATCCCTCGGCAGCGCCGTTGTCATCACGGGGCAGTCCCGGATGGCGGTCAATCTCGACTGGTTTGGACCACGTCTGTCCGTCGTCTGTCGAGCGCGCGAGAAGTATCTGAGAATTCGTCAAAGTCCAGCGCGTCCATCCGACGTAGAGGTTCCCAGCATACCGGCTCTTGCTCGTATCCGCGACAATGTAGGGCTTGTCCTCGAACGGAATGCCGGGTTCGCTGGGATGTTCGATAACCGGAACGTGATTTGCTTCCCAGGTTTTCCCGCCATCAAGCGAGCGCCGCACAAACAATCCACTGCGCGAAGCGCCGAGTGCCCAGTAGTTGAAAGCACCCAGTTTGTCGAATGCCATGTAGGAGATGAAAGCATGCCCTTGGTTGTCGAACGTCACCGAGACATCGCCAGACACACGATAGTTAGTCGCTTCCACGCCAGCGGCCACCTGCCAGGTGTGACCGGCGTCATTCGAGTAAGCGGCGTGCGCGTTGTCCTGAAAAACCGCGACCACCTGCTGAGGATTCTGAGGATTGACCGCGATGCCGGGCTCGGTGAAGTACCCCGGATCCGGGGTCAAGGAAAACACCTCCGCCCCTGGCGCCTTTGAGAGCTCCTGCGCTGAAGCCGACAGAATCAAACCAACCAGGGTGACGAGCGCGGCCAAGATCCGCAACTTGTGGATGTGTCCAAACCGGTCGACGAACGTTTGGTCCATTCTCTGGGAGTTCTCCTCGTAGTCAACTTGATTCGGCGAAACTGGGTTGCCACAAGTTACTATGTTCCTCGGATTGGATAAAGTATAAAATTACAGGTCTTTGGTCTTCCAGCAAGGAAAATGCCCAGGAGGCAAGAATCCCTGTCCAACTCATCACCATTTCCGTGTCAACAGAAAGGAGTAAACGTTTGCTGTGATTATACGTTACCCCTCTTCTACCCAACTAAGAAAGGCTCTCGATTGCTTGGACCCACGGCTGGCCGAAGATTGCGCCTGCCACGGCGGGGACACGGCCGCCAAGTCAGGACAAAACGGTCGCCGCTCAACCCTGGGACAATGTCACTGCCAGCTTTGTAACCGACGCTGGCGAAAACTTCTCTTCCTTTGCGGCCTTACGTCTTTCATCGAGGTACCGCCTACGTACCACACCAGCTTCGAGCTCGGCTGGCGGATCGGCAGGTAAATCCTTGCCGTAAACGATTGCTCTATTTTGGTATCATTTTCTGTATCGTATCCGCGCCCCGGAATACGGGGCGACCCATCTCGGCGACCCATCTCATGGATATCCGCGAAATCGCAAAGCGTGCACGAGTTTCGACTGCGACCGTGTCTCGCACCATCAACCGTATTCCTACGGTCAATCCGCAACTCGCGAAGCGTGTCTGGAATGTCGTCGAAGAACTTGGCTACTATCCCAACACTCAGGCTCGCGCCCTTGTCTCCGGTCGGAGCTGGATTTTCGGCCTCGTGATTTCGGAGATCACAAATCCCTTCTTCCCTGAGATCGTACAAGTTTTCGAGAGGATTGCGGTTCAGCATCACTACGAAATCATGCTGACCTCGACCGGAAATGATCCCCTGCGGATGGAAACAGCTGTGCGGCGGATGATCGAACGCCGGGTCGAGGGAGTTGCCATTATGACCTTCGGCATGGAGGAGGCTTTGCTGGAAGACCTGAAACTGCGCAAAGTGCCCCTGGTCTTTGTCGATGTTGGACCGGCGCGCCCCAGAGTTAGCAATATTCGCATCGACTACCTCCACGGGATTCGACAAGCTGTCCAGCACCTGGCCGCGCTGCGTCACCAAAAGATCGCCTTCATATCTGGTCCGCTGCATTTGAAATCGGCTGAAGCTCGCAAGCAGGCTTTTCTGGGTTCGATGGCCGAGATTGGACTGGGCGTCGACAGGGCTCTGGTCGTGGAAGGGACTCATACCATCGAGGGTGGCATCGCGGCGTTCGGCAAGCTACTGGCCGGACCAATCAGACCTACTGCGGTACTTTGTTCGAACGACATGACGGCGATGGGAGTGATGAGAAAAGCCTACGAAGAAGGAATTCAGATTCCTGCCGATCTCTCGGTGATTGGGTTTGACGATATTCGTTTAGCACAGTTTGTGTTGCCTGCGCTCACCACGGTTCAGATGTCCCAGGCTGAACTCGCACGTTTGGCTTTCAATGCGCTGCTCACTGAGTTGCAGCGGGAGGCCCCTTCCCCTGCTGGAACCGAGTACGTCCTGAAAACGCACCTTGTGCTTCGCGAATCTACGCGCCTGGTTTCCGGCAACGCGAAGTCCTGGCCGAAGAAGCAAGTGCGCTCGTAAGAGCCTCCCTTGCGATGCGCCAATGTCAGGCGCATCACACTTCCCACTGAACAGCCGTGTAAGAGCGGGCGGGAACCTCAAAGGTTGTGCGCCCTGCCGATGTGCTGGGCTTGTCAAACGCCTGCCGAGCCACTCGCTGCGGCGATTCGAAGGTGTTGGATGCTTTCAAGTCGTTACCGGTCAGGACCGTCGAGTTCAGCCACCTTCCTGGTGCCAGATCCCAGGCATGCCATGGGAGACGCGCGCGGACCAGACGGCCGTATATCATCTGATCGTTGTCGGTCAGAGCCCTCCATGATCACTAGTCTTCCGAAGCGACGCACGTTTGGTCCGACGTCTGCCCTCTTCATCGTCCTCCTCCTATTGGTTGGGGCTACCCTGTCGTGGCCACAGGACACTCCAGACGCCGTCAAGGTTCGAGTTCACGCCGACCAGGCCGACGGGACGATGGCCCCGATTTGGAGCTTTTTCGGATTTGACGAACCGAACTACGCCTATGCTCCGAACGGGAAAAAGCTTCTTGCCGAACTGTCGGCCCTGAGTCCGGCGCCAGTTTACGTACGCGTGCACAACCTCCTGACTACGGGCGACGGATCCCCTTCACTAAAATGGGGCTCGACGAATGTCTACACGGAAGATGCGGCTGGAAGACCTGTCTACAGTTGGACTATTCTGGATCGAATTTTTGACACTTTTCAGGCCACAGGCGTGAAACCGCTAGTAGAAATCGGATTCATGCCAGAAGCTCTCTCCACTCATCCCCAGCCCTATCGCCACACTTTTCCCCGTGGTGAATTCTTTACGGGATGGGCGTATCCACCCAAGGACTACCAGAAATGGTCGGAACTCGTGTTTCAGTTTGTCCGCCATTTGCGCGAGCGCTACGGCGATCCAGAAGTGAAGACCTGGCTTTGGGAAGTATGGAACGAGCCCGACATAGGATACTGGAAAGGAACGCCGGAGGAATATTTCAAGCTCTACGATTTTTCAGTGGATGCGATTTTGCGTGCACTGCCCGATGCGCGCATTGGCGGCCCCGATAGCACTGGCCCCACATCCCCCAAAGCTGTGGAGTTCTTACGCTCGTTCCTGGAGCACTGCGCTCATCAGAAGAACTTTGCGACCGGAAAGACCGGCTCCCATCTGGATTTCATAGCTTTCCATCCCAAGGGGTCACCACAATGGGAGAGTGGTAACGTACGCATGGGCATTGCTCATCAACTGGCCGCCATCGAAAATGGCTTCAAGATCATCGAGTCTTTTCCTGAGTGGCGCCGCACCCCCGTAGTGCTGGGCGAATCCGATCCGGAAGGTTGCGCCGCGTGTTCCGCGAAGAACAACCCGCAGAATTCCTATCGGAATGGGCCGTTGTACGCGGCTTACACAGCCGAAGTCCTTGACAGGATTTACGCGTCGGCAGCGAGCGAACAAGTCAATTTTCTTGGCGCGGTGACCTGGGCCTTCGAATTCGAGGATCAGCCACCGTTTGAAGGCTTCCGCGAGTTGGCCACAAACGGAATCGACAAACCTGTTCTGAATGCTTTCCGGATGTTTGGACTGCTCGGAGGCGAGCGCGTAAAGGCCACAAGTACAGGAGCCTTGCCGACCGAGGACGTGGTGCGCAACGGAGTACGAGGTCAGCCCGACGTTAATGTGATCGCCACGCGAAAGAACCACGAGGTGGACGTCTTGATCTGGAACTATCACGACGACGACCTCGTCGCCCCTGCTGCTTCGATCGATCTGGAAATCGACGGCATGCCGGCAGCACGGACTCAAGCCATCCTCGAGCATTTTCGTATTGATTCCAATCACAGCAACGCATTTACCGCATGGCAGGAAATGGGATCGCCGCAGTCGCCTTCTTCCCGGCAAGTCGAACAATTGCAGGAGGAAGGACAGTTACAACTTCTTGGTTCTCCCGAGCCGATGGTGATCGAAAAGGGAATAGTACGTCTGCGGTTTGGGCTACCCCGGCACGGTCTCTCGCTCGTGCGTCTCACGTGGTGAGAATCCCGCTGGAATCAGTTCTTTCCCACCGATTTCACGACAGCGGAAAAGTCCTCGTCGCCCAGACCCTGGCCAACGGCGCCCTTGAAGATCTCCAACGCAGGAGCAGCTGTCTGGAGTGGAAGTCCACACCTCGCCCCTTCCTTGATGGCGTAACCGATGTCTTTTGTCATCAGCTTGAGCGGAAAATTCGGACTGAAGTCGTCCGCGGCCATGGCTGTCACCATCCTCTTAATCAGCGGACTGGCCAGCGCGCTACTGGCAAGAACGGAAATGCTTTTCCCGCGATCGAGGCCACTCAGACGAATCAGGGACATCGCCTCAGCAAAGGAAGCCGCCTGGACTCCACAAACGAAGTTGTTGATCAACTTCAAGAGCGCGCCGCTACCATTCGGACCGAGATGCACCACTTCCCTTCCCAGGACTGCGAGAACCTCACGCGCTCGTTCAAAACCTGCGGTTGAGCCTCCTACCATGAAAAACAACTCACCCGCTGCTGCGTGCGGCTTGGTTCCAGTAACCGGCGCGTCGAGGAATTCGCATTGTTTCTCGGTCGCCACAGAGGCGAGTTCCCGCACCCAGTCGACCGACAGCGTGCTCGATTCTAGCAACAGTGAACCCGGAGCGGCTCCAGCCAATGCGCCTTCGTCGCCAAGCCAGACGCTCCGTGAGGCAGCATCGTCCGCAACCATGCTGAGGACGATGTCAGCTCGCTCAGCGGCTTCGCGTGGCGAAGCCGCAACGAAAGCGCCGGCGTGCTCGAATTTCGCAGCCCTTTCGCGACTTCGGTTATAGACCGAAAGCGGGAAGCCCTGCGAGAACAGTCGAGTTGCCATACCTCCGCCCATGATGCCGAGACCCAGGACTGCAATACGTGGTTTTGACATAGTTCTCTTCACCCTAAAGAACTGACTTCAACCGGCGTGGGCGTCGCCTTCGACACGTGAACCGGGTTGCGCAAGGCTCGCCCGAAGCCCTCCAATGCCACTTCCATCACATCCCCGTCCCTCAATTGGATGCCCGCGCCAAAACTCAAGCAATCGGTTCCGAAAAAGTGAATGTGCACGTCACCGGGGCGGCGGTGTGCTTCAAACTTGAAATGATGATGCTCAAGGTTTCGCAGGCTGTGACACATTTCCGCTTCGCCGGTCCGAAATCCCCCAGACCAGAGCACACTGCCCTCCCGTTCAATCTTGACCCTCGCTGACACAGAAGAAAACTCTGGGTCGACGACGAGTTCGGGGCCCAGCGCGCAAGTTCGGAGTTTCGAGCCGGCCAGGTTCAGATAGTTCTTCTTCTCGAATCGATGGTCCGAGAATTCATTGCCACCTGCCATGCCGACACGCCACGGCGTTCCATCCGGGGCAATCATGTAGATACCGGCAACCTCCGCTTCCTCGCCGCCATCTTCGGCATAGCCGGGAATCTCGAGCGGTTGCCCGTGTCCTCTCAGCATCGTGCCCGTGCCTTTGTAGAACCATTCGGGCGCAGTCCCAATCTCTCCCGGCGCGGGACGCCCTCCATCCCTTCCCCAGAGGAACATTTTCATACTGTCCGTCATGTCGTTGCTGTCCCCGGCATGCATCGATTGCCGATCCCGCGCGCTGCCGAGATGAGTAAGACCGGTTCCAGAAATCATGCACCGGGAAGGCTCATCTGGATGGTCGATCGGCGGCAGCAATCGCCATTCCGAGTGGCCACTGTACACGAGGTCATAGTCCAAGCGCTCGCTCGTAAGTCTCCTCCGCGCCTTGTCGATGAGCTTCTCGCCACCCTTGATCGCCGATTGGGCCAGTTCGTACACAGAATTGCAGCCGTCGAGCACACGTAGTTGGGGTTCCTCAACCAGAGCCACGCGTCGCAGCGCGCCCTTCTTGATCTGAACCAGCCGCGTCATAGAATCTGATCTCTCCTCGCGCTTGATTATTCGACAACTTCGAAGTCTTGCGCTTTCGTCTCATCGATGCTCAGACCGAGACCCGGCACATCGTCATCCAGATCAATGAAACCCTCTTTCGCCTTCGGCTCGCCGGCAAAGAGATACCAGAAGAGTTCGTTCCCCACTTCGACATCCACCATGGGGAAATACTCCGCCATCGGACAATTGAGGCTGGCCATCACTACGTGATAGTTGTGCATCTGCCCGGCATGAGGGATCACCGGAATCGAGTGGGCTTCGGCCAGCGCAGCAATTTTTCGCGCCTGTGTGATACCGCCCACGCGGTTCGTATCGAACTGAATGTAGTCAACCGCGCGTGCCTGCAGTAAATCGCGAAACCCATACAGGGTAAATTCGTGCTCGCCTCCGGCGATTGGGATTCGCCCGTACGACTTCAACTCGGCATACCCCTGGATATCGTCAGGAATAACGGGCTCTTCGAGCCAGCGAAGCTGAAACGGTTCAAGCAGTGGAAGCATTCTCTTGGCATAATCGAGCGTCCAACCCATGTAGGCGTCAGCCATCACATCGATGTCGTTTCCTACCGCCCCGCGCACGGTATGAACCAGTTCGACATTGCGTTGCATCCCCGCTGCGCCATCCACCGGCCCCCATCCGAAACGAAGCTTCATGGCTTTGTAACCTTCGCTCTTGTACCGCGTCGCCTCGGCGGCGAGCTCCCTTGCCCCGGTGGCATACAGGCGGCTTGCGTAAACAGGAATGCGCGGTTTGGTTCGTCCTCCCAGCAGTCGGTATACAGGTTGCTTGGCAGACTTGCCCAAAAGATCCCATAGGGCAATGTCGACGGCACTGATCGCCACCATTCCGACCCCTTTTCGCCCAAATGCCATCGTCTTTCGATACATGTGCTGCCAAAGGAATTCGATATCCCAAGGATTTTGCCCCACCAACAGCGGTTTCAAATAAAGGTCGATCGTCTGTTTCGTAACTTGCGGCGCCAGGGCGGCGTTGCCGATCCCCACCAGACCATCGTCAGTAAAGATCTCCACGATCAGCCATCCGTGGAAAGTAAATGTGCCCATGGACGCCTGCCGCAACTGAAGCAAATCCATCGGATTCGTGCAGAAATGTGGAGGCAACGGCATCGTCTTACCGCGCCAACGGAACACCCGCGTTCGAATCTCTGTGATCTTCATCGTGCTCCTTGATAGGTCAATCTCCGCTCAATATCCTCAGGCTGGAACAGCGGAATCGCGACCAGAATGACAATGAAAGCGATGACGTGAAACATCCCGGCCAGCGTGAGAACAACGCCGTACCCGATATGGTGGTCCAGCAAATAGCCAGCCAACTGCCCAAATGCAATACCGCCCATCGCTCCACCAAACCCAACCAGGCCTGCCACTGAACCCACCACACGCCGCGGCAGCAGATCGGTGGGCAGAACCATCACCAGTGTCGACCAGGACTGCTGCCCAAAATATGCCACGCTGAAGATCGCGATGGCCCAGGAAACGGCGACATAAGGAACAAAAATAACCAGCGGCATGACCGCCGCACTCAACCCCAGTGCCAGTTTTCTCGCCGCACTCAGTGAGAATTCCCGGCGCACCAGGTAACTTGAAAACCATCCGCCCCCGAGGCACCCGATGCCGGCTGCTGCATAAGGAATCCACGCAAAGGCGCCGACTGCCTTGATGTCGAAACCGCGAGCGTCGTACAGATATTTGGGCAGCCAGAAAAGGTAGAAGTACCAGGCCGCGTCGCTCAGGAATTTCGCCGTCACCATCCCCCACACCTCGCGGATGCGCAGCAGATCGATCCAACGCAGGTGTGCTGCAGATTCGACAGCACTCGGCGTATTCGCCTCTGAATTTCGCTCTGGCGAGAAGTACGACAGCCGCCACCAGAACGTCCAGAGCAGGCCAAGTACACCGGAGATTACGAATATCGCTCTCCAGCTTAAGAAACTCAGGATGACGGCAATCAAGGGAGGAGCAATCACCGCTCCGACGGCCGTTCCCGCGTTGATGATGCCCATCGCACTCGATCGTTCATGGGTTGGAAACCATTCTGCAACAGCTCTCGTGGCTGCCGGAAAGCCGCCTCCTTCTCCCATCCCAAGCAGGAATCGGCTCACGGCAAGCATGGCAAAGCTCAAGGCGAAGGCGTGAGTCGCACAAGCGAGGGACCAGAAAATCATGATCACAGTGAAGCCCCGCCGCGTGCCCAGAACGTCGGTTAACTTCCCCCCACCGGCGTACATGAAGGCGTAGGAAAAAAGAAACGCAGATTGCAGCGTAGAGAATTGTTCGTTGGAAAGCGGGATATCCTTCGCAATCGCATTCACCGCTACTGGAAGCGTTTGGCGATCCAGGTAGCTGATCGCGATCGCCGCGCTCACCAGAACTGCAATTCTCCACCGCATCAAGAGCCTGCTCCTTCATTAAGCTGGTCCGATTAAGCTGGTCTGATTAAGCTGGACGTTACTCGACGACGCGCGTTGCTCGAAATTATAGCGCTGGATATAGCAATCGTTTACTCGCTGGGCGCAGTGGGCAGCCTGCGTGAATATTTTCCTTTGCTCGTTCGAGAGATGATCCTGTTTGCCTCCCCTTTCCTCGAATCAATTGGTTGTGAGATTACGTTTACTCGCCTGCGTTACAGTATGATCGGAATGTTTTGATCGCGACGCAAGCATCCGAGAACGGAACCGTAGGATTACCCAATGACCAAACTACGCAGTCAATCATGGTTCGGACGGCAAGACCGTGAAGGCTTCATGTATCGCAGCTGGATGAAGAATCAAGGCTGGCCGCATGATCTCTTCGATGGCCGCCCAGTGATCGGTATTTGTAACACATGGTCGGAACTCACACCCTGCAATTCCCATTTTCGCGAGCTTGCCGAGTTTGTGAAGCGCGGAGTCTGGGAGGCCGGCGGCTTTCCTCTCGAGTTTCCGGTCATGTCGCTGGGCGAGACACAACTTCGGCCCACGGCAATGTTCTTTCGCAACCTCGCCAGCATGGATGTGGAAGAGTCCATTCGTGGCAATCCCATGGACGGAGTCGTTCTGCTCATGGGCTGTGACAAGACCACCCCTTCCCTGCTGATGGGCGCCGCCTCCTGCGACTTGCCGACGATTGGCCTCTCCGGCGGTCCTATGCTTTCCGGAAAATTTCACGGTCGCGATCTGGGATCAGGAACTGGCCTCTGGCAAATGTCCGAACAGGTTCGCGCCGGCGCCATGCCGGTCAAGGAGTTTTTCGAAGCTGAGAGCTGCATGCATCGCTCCAAGGGTCACTGCATGACCATGGGCACAGCTTCTACTATGGCGAGCATGGTTGAGGCGCTCGGCATGAGTCTTCCCGGCAATGCTGCAATCCCCGCGGTCGATGCTCGTCGCAGCACTCTTGCCCAGTTAACCGGCCGCCGTATCGTCGAAATGGTGCATGAGGACCTGCGCATCTCGCGCATTCTGACCCGTCAAGCATTTGAAAACGCCATTCGCGCCAACGCAGCCATCGGCGGATCCACCAACGCGGTGATTCATTTGATTGCCATCGCCGGCCGCGTGGGTGTGCCTCTTGCTCTCGATGATTTTGACCGGCTAGGTTCGACGCTGCCCTGCCTCGTGAACATTCAGCCCTCCGGAAAATACCTTATGGAGGACTTCTACTACGCCGGTGGCCTGCCTCGCGTTCTTCGAGAACTGGGCGAGGCCGGAGTGCTTCATCGTGACCATTTAACCGTCAACGGAAAATCAGTCGGCGAGAATGTCGCGGAGGCGCCTTGCTGGAATGCCGACGTGATCCACTCCTTTGCCAGTCCGTTTAAGTCGAACGCTGGCATCGCCGTGCTTCGCGGAAACCTCGCGCCGGACGGCGCCGTAATCAAGCCGTCCGCGGCCAGCCCTCAACTCTTGCAGCATCGCGGGCGCGCCGTGGTCTTCAATTCGATCGAAGACTTTCACTCTCGAATCAATGACGACAACCTGGACGTCGATCAGAGTAGCGTGCTGGTTCTCAAGAACTGCGGCCCTCGCGGCTATCCGGGCATGGCCGAAGTTGGCAACATGCCCCTTCCTCCAAAACTGCTTCGCCAGGGGGTCACGGACATGGTCCGCATCTCCGATGCGAGAATGAGCGGCACCGCCTATGGAACAGTCGTACTGCACGCCTCGCCTGAAGCTGCTGCGGGAGGCACGCTGGCGCTGGTTCAGTCCGGAGACAACATCACTCTGGATGTCCCTCGACGATTGGTTCAATTGGAGGTCGACGACGCGACCTTGGCCGCTCGCCGCTCACAATGGAAGCCTCCTGCCCTTCCTGAACGCGGCTGGGAGAGACTTTATATCCAGCACGTGCAGCAGGCGCATTTGGGAGCCGATCTCGATTTTCTCGTGGGGCATAGTGGGTCACGCGTCGCTCGAGACTCCCACTAACCAACGAACTCTCAGGGGGCAAGATGGGAGGCAAGATGAACGAACCATGGAGTCGACGCCGTCTTCTGAAACAATTCGCCGCTGTATCGGCGACGCTGGTTTTGCCCACCGAAAAGTTCGTCGGAGAGCAACCCAAGCCAACAGTCAGCCGGGACTACGAAGTCCAAATCGTCACGGTAAGCCCGCAGACCGTCCGATTCACGGTCCTTCCTATCCAGAATGGAAAGGCGAAAGAGATTTCTTCTTACGGAGCGCTCGTGCGCGAATCCTATAGTGCTTCGGTAAGACTGCTTGGAAACGAAGGGGTGCGAACGATTCAGTCCGGTAATTTGAGGGTTCGCGCCTCTTTCGATCCTGTGTCTTTTGCGGTCTCAACCGCCAGCGGAGCCCAGATCCAAACCCTTTCAGTAGACCGCGTCACCGGCGTCGTCTCCTTCGCGACCGGAGAATCCCCTCTCCTCGGTCTTGGAGAAGGCGGTCCTCAATTCGACCGGCGTGGATCCATCGACACAATGCGGAGCGGACAAGGCGGCTATAAACTAGAAACCCATGGCGGTCGCGTTCCCATCCCCTGGATCATCGGCACGGCGGGTTGGGCGATCTTCTTTCATCAGCCATTCGGAACCTTCGACTTTACCGGACCTCAATCAAAGTTCACTCCTGCGAGCCCCGACAGTCCGTTCCCGCTGGATATCTTTTTTGTGGCCTCGCCCGATCCCACTACGATTATGGCCGAATACGCCCGCCTTACCGGGCACGCCGAACTGCCCCCACTCTGGAGTCTCGGATACCAGCAATCGCATCGCACGCTTGCCAGCCGCGATGAAGTGCTGGCTGAGGCGAACACATTCCGCGAAAAAAAACTCCCATGCGACGCTCTGATTTATCTGGGTACTGGCTTCTGTCCATCGGGGTGGAATACGGAGAACGGCTCATTCTCCTGGAATTCCCGGGTATTCCCCGACCCCCCGGAGATGATCGACGTACTGCAAAAAGACAATTTCCGAGTTGTTTTGCATGACGTCATCCTGACCGACCGGCTGACCGGATCCGTTCACGACGCATGCAAGTTGTCCGAGTTCGATCAGGCACAGGCGGGTTGCTACTGGGATGCCCACCGTAAGGATTTCGCGATGGGAGTCGACGGCTGGTGGCCCGACGAAGGCGACCCGCTCGACATTCCTTCGCGGCTCGCGCGCAACCGAATGCACTGGGAAGGTCCGCAGCTTGATCGCCCGAACGAGCGTCCGTATGCGCTGCATCGCAACGGATATGCGGGCATGCAGCGGTACGCATCGTTTCTGTGGTCGGGGGACGTGTATTCCAAGTGGGAGACGCTCAAGACGCAGGTTCCAATCGCGATCAACACATCTCTTTCCGGCATTCCGTACTGGGGAACCGATATCGGAGGTTTCGTTCCCACCAGAGAATTCACCGCCGAGTTATATTTGCGTTGGTTCCAGTTCGGAGCTTTCTGCACGCTGTTCCGTTCCCATGGCCGTGCCTGGAAGTTGCGTCTTCCTTGGGGATGGAACACCGGCGATCCCGGTCCAGTCGAGATCCGTAACTACGATGGTGCATCGATTCCGGATGCGAGCCAACTGCACAACGAAAAAGTGGAACCGATCTGCCGCAAATATCTGGAGCTTCGCTATCGGATGCTTCCCTACCTCTACAGCGCTGTGCGGGACGGCACTGTTACTGGGTTGCCGGTCATGCGCGCGTTATGGCTGCACTACCCCGACGATCCAAAGGCAGTCGAATGCCCGGACGAGTACTTGTGGGGCCGGGACATCCTGGTCGCTCCTGTGGTCGAGAAAGGAGCAAACTCTCGCAAGATTTACCTGCCACGCGGTGTTTGGTACGACTTCTGGACACGCGAGAAACTCGATGGCGGCCACGAACTAATGCGCCCGGTTGATCTGGAGACCATTCCCCTCTATGTGCGGGCTGGAACGATCCTGCCACTTGGCCCCGTGAAACAGTACACTGCAGAGCAAGTAGATCAACCGCTCTCCATTTCCATCTATCCCGGCGCGGATGCATCATTCCTGCTCTACGAAGATGATGGCCGGTCCTTCGACTACCGCAAAGGTGAGTGGATGGGCCTGCACCTGAACTGGAATGACACGCAACGCACGCTTAGGTTAAACCTTGCACCAGGCTCGCGTTTGCTCCCACCCCTGCGAAGGAATATCGAAGTGCTGGCTCTTGAGGCGAAAAAGAAAATCGCGTTTGATGGGAACCAGATCGACGTGCGCTTCTAGTCTTACGCGACTGGGGCGGGAAGCAGTAAATCGATCCGGATACGGTGCAGTTTGGCATCGTCGTCACCGCCTCGAATACCCCACGCTACAAATTCACGAATGTCGATGTAGGAGCGGCGCCAGGATTAGGCCAAGCAGCGGTGCAGGTGAGAACGGGTGGGTCGACGCCACCCAAAATTGAAATCAATGGAGGGTCCCAGCGAGGGACTTGGGCTCTCGGTGCGTACCCAGCGAGCTGCCCCGAGACGATCATTACGAATATCCTGCCTTAACCTTTTCTGCAGAAGAACCGCCGTAGACGGAAAGGAGGACACATGCGGAAATATGGGTGTTGTATTTGCTGGCTTCCAGCCTGGCCTTCCTCTCTGGCTGATGCACTGCGGACTCATCCCTCCGCGTTCGAAGGACATGTCTGGTGCAGCCACGATGATTAATGCCAGATCGGAAACGGCGGCGACAACAGCGGGCAACGCTGTAAGCACCACAGAGATACCAGCGCCAGAATGCAAATTAGGACACTACGCGCCATCAAATTCATTTTGAATGCGTTAGCCACACGACTAGAATGAAAGGGTTTCCTTTTCTCCAAACCGATGCATACTCGCGTTTCGAAAATCTTTCGCCAAGCCTTGAGGTTGGGTTTGCGCTCGTTGGTGCTCGTCGTCGCCTGCAGGACCCTCACGCAGATCGCCGCGGCCGAGCAGTCGACTCCGCCCCAGGGGCAAGAACTCAAGCCGATTCTGGAATACATTTCAACGGCGTGGGATACGCTCACGCGTTCCGTAACAGATTGCCAGAGCCTCGTGGACCCCAAGATGAAGGTCGCCCCGGTCTTGTATTTTCCGGCGGGCATGGCCGAGCCCGCCGTGGCACGAAAACTTTCCAGCGAGTGCAATGTGCAGATCGAGCACCTGCCGGTTGAAATCCGCCGACTCGGCGACGTGGATACCAGTAAGATCCAACCCCAGGGCCTGCTCTACGTCGAGAACAAATACGTCGTTCCGGGGGGGCGTTTCAACGAGATGTACGGTTGGGACAGCTACTTCATTATTCGTGGGCTGTTGCAGGCGGGACGCGTCGAGCTGGCGCGGGGCATGGTGGACAACTTCTTTTTTGAGGTTGAGCACTATGGAGCGATGCTCAATGCGAACCGGACCTACTACCTGAGTCGTTCGCAGCCGCCTTTTCTGAGCTCTATGTTCGTGGACGTGTACGACGTGCTGCAGAAATCAGGAAACCGGGATACTGCCTGGCTCGCCAGAGCCTATGCTGATCTTGAAAAAGATTATGAGATGTGGAACCGCGAACCGCACCTCGCCGGCGACACCGGCTTGTCGCGTTACTACGATTTCGGGGAGGGCCCGCCTGCCGAAGCGGTGCAGGACGAAACTGGCTTTTACCGGAAGGTCGCTACGTATTTCTTCTTTCATCCCTCCGAAGCGGACAATTACATTCTGGAGAATCTGCCGGGAGTCGAGCAGGCGGTTGCGGGCGCTTCCTATACGCAGCAGGTGTGTGACGTTTCCTTAACGATGGCGCGTGCGGAGTGCGAAAAGGGGCGGGAATTCAAGCTGAGTTCCGACTACTACAAGGGCGACCGGTCCATGCGGGAATCAGGATTCGACGTTAGCTTTCGTTTTGGGCCGTTCGGCGCTGCGACTCACCACTATGCGCCAGTGTGCCTGAACAGTTTGCTTTACAAAACCGAGAAAGACCTAGAGCAGATCAGCCGCTGGTTGGGGCATACGGCCGACGCCGAAAAGTGGAGCAAGCGTGCCGAAGCGAGGAAGAAGCTGATCGCGCGCTATCTCTGGGATGAGAAGTCGGAATTCTTTTTCGATTTCAACTTTCAGACCGGGCAGCGATCGTCCTATCGCTACGCAACGACTTTCTATCCACTGTGGGCGGGGCTGGCCACGCCCGAACAGGCGAAGGCTGTGGTGAAGAACCTTTCTGCGTTGGAGAAGGCGGGGGGCCTGGCGATGAGTACCGAAGACACGGGCGCGCAATGGGACCTGCCGTACGGATGGGGAAACATCGAATTGCTTGCCATCAATGGACTGCGCCGTTATGGTTTCGATGCTGATGCTGATCGGATCTCGTATGAGTTTCTGTCGATGGTGGCGGAGAATTTCCGACGGGATGGGAACATCCGCGAAAAGTACAACGTAGTCACCCGATCTTCTGAGGCCCACGTGGAACTGGGTTACCAGATGAACGTGGTGGGCTTCGGTTGGACGAATGCGGCCTTCCTCGAACTGCTGCACGGCCTGCCGAAGGATATGGTGGAACGCCTGGGGAGAGAGCAGGACCAACCGTCGCCAGCGGTAACGAAATAGGGAAGTTTCTTAGGGAGTTTCTCGAGGAAAAGGCCAGGCAATCTCAGCCCGAGTTTGCCTCGACCCCCCACCGTCGCAACTGGCGTTCTTCTAGGGGCGAACTTCAGTATGGGGATCGTGTTTGGTTTGCAATTGCTCCCCTAACTTCAACTCAATTTCGGCTTCCTCTTTCTTCCCCATGTCGCGATAGGCCTGACCAAGCAGATGATGAGTCATGGGATTATTCGGGTCCATGGTCGCCGCCCTCTGCAAGGCGCGGACGGCCAACTCGAACTCACCTTTCTTTTCCAGAACCTTCCCCATCAGAATATAGGGCCCAGTGGAAGTGGCATCGAGCCAGAGCGAGCGCTGCAGCAGTCTTTCCGCGTCTTCGAACTTCTGGATACGGGAGTAGGCATCAGCTAGCTTATAGTACGTTGCCGCGTGGGCGGGATTGATGGCAAGTTCTTTCTGAAACTCCGCGATGGCTTCCGGAACCCGCGACTTGAACAGATACAACTCGCCGAGCAGGAAGTGAGCGAGCGGAAGCTTGGGGTCGAGCGCCACCGCTTTTTGCCCGTATTCTTCCGCGATGGGATCGAATTCCTGCCGAAACAGCATACGAGCCGTGAACAAGTAGCTGGGCGCCGAGTCTTCCGGCACGTCGAACATCCTTGCGAAAGCCTTACGCGCCTCGGGATAATTCTTGGTCTGGATGTAGCAGATGCCGAGAATATAGGAGGCGTCAACGTTGGCGCGCGGGAACCAGCCTTGCACTTTTTCCAGCAGCGGAATGGCCTGGGCTGGGTAGCCATTCAGGTAGTAGGAGAGGCCGAGCAACTGCGTCGCTTCGCCGTTGGTGGGATCGGCGGCCACGGCCGCCTTCAAGAATCCAATCGCTTTCACGTAGTCGCTCTTCTTGTAGTAGGCGGTGCCGAGTTCCAAGTCGAGCCCTTTACTGTTGGGGGCGGAGGCTTCAAAGCCTTCCAGTTCGGCAATGGCTTCGTCGACTTTGCCTTGCTGCATCAGAGTTCGAGCGCGGGAGAAATCTGCGGAGGGGGGTGAGGGTGACTGCGCCCCTTGCGTGGCAGGTGCATCCTGGGGCGTCGTCTGCTGGGCAACGCAAGGGGTGCAGAAGAGCATACACAGGCAGCATAGAAGCCAGACTCTTCGACAATTTTGGAGGACGACCATGTGAGACTAGAGTACAACGACTGACGCGCCGTCCGGTCCGTTTTCTCGTAGAGAAAAAAATAGAGGGAGTCTCGAAAGACTCCCTCCCGAACGAAACCCCGTTGATCGCGGACTAGAAGTCGAAGCGCAGCGCGAACTGCAAAGCTCGCATGCTGGTTCCAGCCTCTATATCTGTGATCTGACCGTTAGTGCCGCCCTGGCAGTCAATGCAACCGTTGGCGCCGTTATTTCCGCTGAATGCAAACACCGGGTGGTTGAACACGTTAAACGCGTCCATGCGGAACTGAGCCTTGACACGTTCTCCGAAGGGGATGTCTTTCGTTATCGACATATCTGAATAGAACCCGCTCGGTCCCCGGAACGAGTTGTAGCCGATGTTGCCGAGGTTCCCATTGCCGGCATCGGTAAACGGTCCACCCAGAACTGTCAGTGGAGTGAAGTATTGCCTGTAGGGACTACCACCGCTAGCCGGGTGCACAAGTGGCCCTACCCCTAAATGGAAGGATCCAGTCCCCTTATTTGGCCGGCAAATGCCCACATCTTGCTCCCCTCCGCACTCATTCGTCGTGGGCGTCCACGGCAAACCGCTGCTCCAGTTGGTGCTGTTGCTCACCTGCCATCCGCCGACCACGTAGTTCATGCCGCGGCTGGCATTGCCAAGAAACTGTTTGCCCTTGCCGAATGGCAATTGGTAAACCGGGTTGAATACCCATACCTGTCTGCGCACGAAATCGTTCGGCCCGTACGAAATCGGGTGACTGATGGCGTAATAGCTACTGTTGTAGGCGTTAGCACGCGCGTAAGTGTAGTGGGTAATGAACTGGAAGCCGCGGTTGAAGCGCTTGTCCACCTTGGCCTCGAACGCGTTGTAGTTGCTGCTGGCATCGTTGCCGTAGAAGTTTCCGAGATCATCCGGGAGCCCAGCGCAAGTGTCATTTGTCAAATCTGGCTTGCACAGTGGCCGACGCACGCTCGATGGGTAGCCCCCCGTCGGGTTGGGGTTGAGGGGATCGTGCACGCCGTATAGGTACATGGACACCGGATTAACATCATAATTCGGTCCGTCGCCCGAGAACCCGTGTGACCCCTTGTTGCCCACGTAAGCGACTTCGGCCGAGATTGTGTTGGTCACCTGGCGCTGTACAGTAAGGTTCCACGCGTCGAGCGTCGGCAGTATTTGTTTGATGGGACGGATATGCACGCCG
>Ga0209517_10002710_pt1 | contig 24643 bp, 25 predicted proteins | sample PeaSoiMetSII2010_FD_187695 | JGI IMG/M metagenome (GOLD analysis project Ga0209517, IMG submission 187695) | Peat soil microbial communities from Weissenstadt, Germany - SII-2010 (SPAdes) (version 2) | ecosystem: Environmental > Terrestrial > Soil > Wetlands > Peat | place: Germany... | reverse complement strand
CCTGGCCTCGATCGTCCAGTTCACCATTTTCGTCCCGTCGTCCAGGTTCGGCCGCTGCTTCCAGCCCACGATCGTGAGCGGCTTCATGTTGTGTTGGGCTCGCTCTTTGTTCGCCTGCTCCGTTCCGTCCTTCATGCTCTGTAGGAGCTCGTCCGCGTCGACGTCGGACCAGTCGTCGAGGCGGACATAGCCTTCGCGGATGGTCTTGAAGAGCACGATGTTGCCAGTCGCGCTCTGGGCCACCACGGCTTCGAGCGAGCTGGGCGCCGAGATGCCGTTGGACGCTTCATAAAAGGCCCGGGCGTCGGCGCCGTCGATCAGCACATAATCCGCAGGCAAGTTCAGCGTGCTGTTGGAGGCCGCGAGATGATAAGTGCCTTCGTGCTGCCAGTGCAGCTTCTTGAAGACGGCTTCCCGCTCTTCCTGAGTATTCGGGATCTGCGCGCGTACACCGCATGGCAGGCTCAGTGCCGACGCCATGAGCACGAGCAACACCACCCGTCGCGCTACACCGGACATGGATCCCCCTCCGCTTGCCCGCGCCGCCCGAAGTAGCACGTCGGTAGCGAAAGCGACAGCATTGCCCGCTAGGCGGGTCGACGCCGCCACTCAGGCCGTGACTTTAACGCCCGATGCCGCGAGCTTGGCGAGCGCCTGGGGCGTGTCGATGTCCGTGAGCACGCCGTCGCCCGCCATCTCGACCTCCGCCACTATCTCGGGGTAGGCGCCGATGAGGTGCCGAGCTCCCACGTCGCCTGCGACCTGCTGCATCTCCGCAAAGAAGCGCTTCGACCACAGCACGGGATTGCCGCGCTTGCCGTTCAGCGTGGGCACCACGATGCCGCGGCCCTCGATGGGATTGAAGGCGTCGATCAAGCGATCGACCTCGGCCGTGCTGACCCGCGGCATGTCACCGAGGCAAATCAGTGCGCCATCGATATTGGGGTCGAGCGCGGCGATCCCGCCCTTGAGAGAGGTGGAAAGGCCCTGCGCGAAATCGGGGTTGTTCACGAGGGTCACCGGGAGCTCCTTCAGAACCGCGGCGACTTTCTCGTGCTCGTGGCCGGTCACCACCACGATCGACCGGGCCTTGGATTGCCGCAGCATCTCCACCACGCGGCGCACCATCGGGACGCCGTCGATCTCGATCAGCAGCTTGTTGAGCGTTCCCATGCGCCGCGACTGGCCCGCGGCCAATACGAGGGCGGCGATGCGCGGCGCGCGCGGTGCGGCGGGTAGGGCGCCCGCCTCCGGCGTCGCAAGCGCGCGGGGCAGGGGCCGGCTCGGAATATCCGCGAGCAATCCGCCGACGCCCATGCCCATGATTTCACGAGGACCTGCTGGCAGGTCGGCGAGCAGGCGCTGGAGTACCCAGTCGAAGCCGTTCACCTTGGGAGAGCGGGCGCAACCGGGCAGGCCCAGCACGGGCACCGTGCCAAGGCGTCCCTTCAACATGAGATTGCCGGGGTCGACGGGCATACCGAAATGCTCGATCGCGCCTCCGGCGGCGATGATCGCGGCGGGGATCACGTCACGCCGGTCGACGATGGCCGACGCACCGGCGATCAGCACGAGCTCCGCACCAGCCTGGATTGCCGCGGCAATCTCCGGCACCAGGGACTCGGTTGCGTGATCGCATCGCCTTTCCTGAATCAAGCTGCTTCCGAGCGCCGCCAGGCGCTCCCGCGTCGTGGCAACAGTCTTGTCGAGGATCGTTTCCTTCAATCCCGGCAACCGGGTCTGAATGAGGGCACCGCGCTTTGCGCGCAGCGGCGCTGTGCGAAGCAGAGAGCCGGTCTCCCTCGCGACGGCGAGGCATTTGTCCACGGCCGTGCGCGCTACCGCGAACGGTATGACCTTGAGGGTCGCCACCATCTGATCGGGGGCTACGACGGCGTACGGCTCGATGGTGGCGAGCGTGAGCGTGTCATCGACGCGATTGAATCGGTCGATGGACGCGCGGTCGATGACGGCGAGTCCGTGCGTCGTCGCGAACAGATTGGCGCGACCAGTGAAGGCGCCTGCGACCCTTACGCCATCGCCGGCGGCGGCCTTGGCGAGCTCCGCGGCGGCGTCGTTCTCGCCGACATCGCCGGGCTCCAGCCGCGCCGCGACGACGGTGCGGAACCCGGCGGCGGCCAAGGCCGCGCCATCGGCAGCCGACAACATGCGCCCTTTCTTGAAGACGCCCTTCGATACTCTCAAGCTGTGCGCAAGGATCGCTCCCGCGCATTCCGCGACCGGGACCGCGCCGAATTTCATGCGGCGGCGCGCTCCTTGATGCGGTCGGCGCGCAGGACCTGGGTGATCTCGGCTAAAATCGAGACGGCGATCTCGGCGGGCGTCAGGGCTCCGATCGAAAGTCCGACCGGCCCGTGGATGCGGGCGATCTCGGCATCGGCGAACCCCGCCTCCTTGAGGCGCTGGCAGCGGCCGGCATGCGTGCGCTTCGAGCCGAGGGCGCCGACGTAGAACGCCTCCGACTTCAGCGCCACCGTGAGGGCGGGGTCGTCGATCTTGGGATCGTGGGTGAGGGTAACGATGGCCGTGCGCCGATCGGGCTTCAGGCGCGGCATCGCTTCGTCCGGCCACTCCGCGCAGAGGTCGACCCCAGGAAAGCGCTCCGCTGTCGCGAACGCGCTGCGGGGATCGACAATGGTGACCGCATGGCCTGCGATCGCGGCCATACGCGCCAGGGGTTGGGCAGCATGAACGGCGCCGACGACGATCAGCCGCAGCACCGGGTTGAACACCTCGACGAAGAGACGCCCGTCCGGCGTCTCCACGGTGGTGCTGCGATCGTCGCGGATCGCCACGTGAACCGCCGCGAGCGCCGTGGCATCGATGCGGAGGTCGCCGTCGATGCCGGCACCGTCGACGAGAGCGTGCTGACCAGACTTCAGGTGTGTGACGAGAGCGGCGGGTCGGCCGGCGCGGCTGACCGCGAGCGCACGAGTGAGGAAGGCGCGATTCATTCCACGCGCTCCACGAAGATCTGAATCTTGCCCCCGCAGGCGAGGCCGACCTCCCAGGCTTGCTCGTTGCTCACGCCGAAATCGAGCAGCCGCGGCTTTCCGTCCGCGATCGCCGCGATCGCCTCACCGATCACGGCACCCTCGACGCAGCCGCCGGACACGGAGCCAACGAACTTGCCGTCCTGGTCGACGGCGAGCTTGGCGCCCACGGGCCTCGGCGACGACCCCCAGGTGGTGACCACGGTGGCGAGCGCCACGCCTTTGCCCTGATCCTTCCAGTCCGCCGCTTGCTGCAAGATTTCGTCGCTATCGCTCATGCTGCTTCTCCTCGCTCGCGCCAGGCGGCGGCGGCGTCGAGCCGGCGAGGCGCCGGCCGGCTCAGCGCGCTCACCAACTCGCCTAAGCTTTCCAAGTTATGGACCGGACGGAACTCGTCGACATAGGGCAGGATTGCCCTCATCCCAAGGGATTTAGGCGCGAACCCCTCGTAGCGCAACAGGGGGTTCAGCCAAATCAGGCGCCGGCATGACTTGTGCAGTCGGTCCATCTCCAGGCCAAGCCCCGCTCCGGCGTCGCGGTCGAGCCCGTCGGTGATGAACAGCACCACGGCACCCTGGGCCAGAACCCGGCGCGACCAGCGTCGATTGAACTCGGCGAGGCATTGACCGATCCGCGTGCCGCCCGACCAGTCCTCGACGACGCCGGCGACCTTGTCGAGCGCGATGTCGATGTCGCGGTACCGCAGGAAGCGGGTGACGTTCGTGAGCCGTGTCCCGAACAGAAAGGTGTAGACGCGGTCGCGGTCGTTGGTGACGGCGTGCATGAAGTGCAGGAACAGCCGGCTGTAGCGGCTCATCGAGCCGGATATGTCGCAGAGAATGACCAGGGGTGGCGGCCGCGTCCGCCGGCTCTTGCGCTTGAGCGTGATGAGTCCGCCCGAGCGCAGTGCCGCGCGTAGGGTCGCCCGCATGTCCGCGCGCGCGCCGCGCGGATCCGGCTCGAAACGGCGGGTCGCCACATCCATCAGCGGCATGGTCATCCGCCGGATCAATTGCTTCGCGCGCGCGATCTCCTCCGCCGACATCTGCTCGAAATCCATCCGCTGCAGAAGCTCGCGGTCGGAAAAGGTCATGGCGGCGTCGAGCTCGATCTCCTTCTCCTGGGGGCGCTCGGGAGCCTCGCTGTGGCCCGGATGCAGCGCCTCGGCGAGCCGCCGGCTCATCTCCTCGCCCTTGGGCGCATCCGGCGAGCGCATCTCCGGCAGCAGAAGTCCCATCATTTTTTCCAGGAGCTGTGGGTTGCGCCAAAAGATGTGAAAGGCCTGATCGAAGAGCTCGCGCTGGTCGCGCCGGTTCACGAACACGGCGTGCAGCGCCCAGTAGAAATCGCTTCGGTTCGTGATGCCCACGGCCTGTACGGCTTCGGCCGCCGCAAGCACCTTGCCGGGCCCGATCGGCAGGCCTGCTGCGCGTAACGCACGACCGAAATACATGAGATTCTCCAACAGCCGGCCGCTGCCGGAGTTGTTCGGAGCGGCCGTGGGAACGTTCATGATGGCGGCGATCCGAGGTCAGCTCGCGGCGGCGAGCTCGGCGCGCACCTGCTCGAGGATGCGGGTGGCCTCGCTGCCTTGCACCTTGGCGATGTCGTCCTGGTATTTCAGCAGCACGCCCAGCGTGTCATTGATGGCCTCGGGCGTGAGCGCAAGTACGTCGAGCTGAGTGAGCGCATGCGCCCAGTCGATGGTCTCGGCGACGCCGGGCAACTTGAAGAGGTCCGCCGTGCGCAGCTTCTGCACGAAGGCCACGACCTCGCGCGACAGAGTCTCGGCGGCCCCGGGCGCCTTGATGCGGAGGATCGCAAGCTCCCGCTCCGCGTCGGGATAGTCGACCCAATAATAAAAGCACCGCCGCTTCAAGGCGTCGTGGATCTCGCGGGTCCGGTTCGAGGTGATGACCACGATGGGCGGCTCCTTGGCCTTGACGGTGCCCATCTCGGGGATCGTGATCTGGAAGTCCGAGAGCACCTCGAGGAGGTAGGCCTCGAAGGGCTCGTCGGTGCGGTCGAGCTCGTCGATCAACAGCACCGGCGCGCCCACGAGATCGGGCTCCAGCGCCTGCAGGAGCGGCCGCTTGATGAGGAAACGGTCGGAGAAGATCTCCTCCTCGACGGTGTCGCGGCTCTCGGCGCCGCTCTCGGCGAGCCGGATCTCGATCATCTGCCGAGGGTAGTTCCACTCATAAACGGCGGAGGCGACGTCGAGGCCCTCGTAACACTGCAAGCGAATGAGCCGCCGGCCGAGGGCCTCCGCTAGCACCTTGGCGATCTCGGTCTTGCCCACGCCCGCCTCGCCTTCCAGGAACAAGGGCCGGCGCAGTGACAGCGAGAGGTAAACGGCGGTCGCCAGGCTGCGGTCCGCGACATAGTGGCCGTGGCCCAGCAGGGCCAGCGTCTCGTCAACTGATCGGGGAACAGCGGGTGTCGTCATGACTCTCGAATAGATGATCGTTCCAAGGCCAAAAGAAAACCCCCTCGCCACCCTCCCGAGCGCAGCGGGAGCAGAGGCGAGGGGGTATCGAGGGACGTTAGCTCATTTCGCCGCCGCAACGGCGCGCTTGGCCATGACGGTCACGAGATGAGCGCGGTACTCGGGGCTGGCGTGAATGTCGCCGTTGAGGCCGGAGGGCGACACCTTGATGTTCGCGACCGCGTTCGGCGTGAAGGATTTCGCGAGCGCCGCCTCCATCTCTTTCTGGCGGAAGACGGACGGGCCGGCGCCCGTGACCGCAACGCGCACGCCCGAGCCCGTCTTCGCCACGAAGACGCCGACGATGGCGTAGCGCGAGGCGGGGTTCGGGAACTTCGAGTACGAGGCCTTCTCGGGGATCGGGAACTGCACCGCCGTGACGATCTCGCCGGGCTCGAGTGCGGTCTCGAACATGCCCTTGAAGAAATCATCGGCCGCGATCTTGCGCTTGCTGGTGATCACGGTAGCCCCGAGCGCCATCACGGCTGACGGATAGTCGGCGGCCGGATCGTTGTTGGCGATCGATCCGCCGATGGTCCCGCGGTTGCGGACCGCGGGATCGCCGATGTGCTCGGCGAGCGCCGCCAAGCCGGGGATCGCGCTCTTGACCACGTCGGAGGTCGCGACCTCCACGTGCTTGGTCATGGCGCCGATCACAATCGAGTTGCCGTCCTTCTTGATACCCTTGAGCTCGGCGATCTTCGCGAGGTCGACGAGATCCGAGGGTTTCGCGAGCCGCTGCTTCAATGTCGGGATCAGCGTCATGCCGCCCGCAACCAGCTTGCCTTCGGATGCGGCCTGAACTTGCTTGGCGGCATCGGCGACGCTGGAGGGGCGGTGGTAGTTGAAGTTGTACATGGCTGTTGCCTCTCTTTTCGCTTGGTTCCGAGGCCGCTATTCAGCGGCCCGCCGCTCGGTGTGGCTTTGGATCGCGCGCCAGACGCGCTCGGCCGTCGCAGGCATGGCGAGGTCCTTGATGCCGAGCGGACTCAGCGCATTCACCACCGCGTTCATGACCGCCGCCGGTGCGCCGATGGCGCCCGCCTCGCCGCAGCCTTTGACGCCCAGCGGATTGTGCGTGCAGAGCGTCGTGTGGGTGGCGACGGAGAAGGATGGCAGGTTGTCGGCCCTCGGCATGCAGTAGTCCATGTAGGACCCGGTCAGAAGCTGGCCGCTCTGCTGGTCGTAGACCGTATTCTCGCAGAGCGCTTGGCCGATCCCCTGGGCTAGCCCGCCGTGGACCTGGCCCTCGACGATGAGTGGGTTGATGATCCGCCCGAAATCGTCCGCCGCGGTGAAGTTGACGACATGCACCGTGCCGGTTTCGCGGTCGATTTCCACTTCGGCGACGTGTGCACCCGAGGGGAACGTGAAGTTCTTGGGATCGTAGAAGGCGGTCTCGTCGAGGCCGGGCTCCACGGTCTCGATCGGATAGTTGTGCGGCACGTACGCCGCGAACGCCACCTCGCCGAAGGCCTTGGAGCGGTCGGTGCCGACGACCGTGAACTTGCCGTCCTTGAACTCGATGTCGGCTTCCGACGCCTCCAGCAGATGCGCCGCGATCTTCTTTCCCTTGTTGACGATCTTGTCCATCGCCTTGACCAGCGCGGAGCCGCCGACGGCGAGCGAGCGTGAGCCGTAGGTGCCCATGCCGAAGGGGATCTTGCTGGTGTCGCCGTGCACGACCTCGATCTGCTCGATGGGAACGCCGAGCCTGTCGGCAATCAGCTGAGCAAAGGTCGTCTCGTGGCCTTGGCCGTGGCTGTGGGTTCCCGTGAACATGGTGATCGAGCCGGTCGGATGGACGCGCACCTCCGCGCATTCGTAGAGGCCGGCACGCGCACCGAGTGCGCCCGCCACCGCCGAGGGCGCGATACCGCAAGCCTCGATGTAGGTCGCGATCCCGACGCCGCGCAGCTTGCCGTGCTTTGCGGCGTCCTGTCGGCGCTTCTCGAAGCCCGAGTAATCCGCGGCCTTGAGGGCCATTTCGAGCGTCGTGAAGTAGTCGCCGCTGTCGTACTGCAAGGCGACCGGCGTCTGGTAGGGATATGCATTCTTCGGGACGAAATTGCGCCGGCGCAGCTCCGCCGGATCAAGCTTCATCTCGTGAGCCGCCGTTTCGACGATGCGCTCGACGACGTAGGTCGCCTCCGGACGGCCGGCGCCGCGATAGGCGTCCACCGGCACGGTGTTGGTGAAGACGGCCTTCACCTCGCAATAGATCGCGGGCGTCGTGTAGGTGCCGGCGAGCAGGGTCGCGTAGAGGTAGGTCGGGATCGCCGGCGCGAAGGTGGAGAGATAGCCGCCCATGTTTGCGACGGTCGAAACCTTGAGCGCGAGGAACTTGCCGTCCTTGTCGAGCGCGAGCTCGGCGTGAGTGACGTGGTCGCGACCCTGGGCGTCGGAGACAAAGCTCTCCGTGCGCTCGCACGTCCACTTCACGGGCTTGCCCACCTTGGCCGAGGCCCAGGTGACGATCGCCTCCTCGGCATAATGATAGATCTTGGAGCCGAAGCCTCCGCCAACATCCGGCGCCACCACCTTGAGCTTGTGCTCGGGCAGGTGCAGCACGAAGGCGCCCATGAGCAGGCGGATCACGTGCGGGTTCTGGCTCGTGGTGTAGAGCGTGTACTCGCCGGTCCCGCGGTCGTACTCGCCGATCGCGGCGCGCGGCTCCATGGCGTTCGGCACCAGCCGGTTGTTGACGATGTCGATACGCGTCACATGCGCCGCCTTCTTGAAGGCGGCGTCGACGGCGTCTTTCTCGCCGATGTGCCAGTCGTAGCAGACGTTGCTCTTGGCCGCGTCCCAGATCTGCGGCTTGCCGGGCTTCAGGGCGTCGGTCGCCTCGATCACCGCCGGAAGCTCTTTATAGTTGACCGAAATGAGCTCGGCGGCGTCCTTCGCCTGATTGCGGGTCTCGGCGATGACGATGGCGACGGGATCGCCGACGTGGCGCACGCGTCCTTGCGCGAGCACGGGATGCGGCGGCTCGGCCATGGGAGAGCCGTCCTTGTTCTTGATGAGCCAGCCGCAGGGCAGGCCACCCACATTATCGGCCGCAAGGTCGGCGCCCGTGAAGACCGCGACCACGCCAGCGGCTTGCTTCGCCTTGGCGGCGTCGATGCCGCCGATCTCGGCGTGGGCATGGGGGCTGCGCAGGATGTAAGCGTGCAGCTGGCCCGGCCGATTGATGTCGTCGGTATAGGTGCCGCGTCCCGTCAGGAAACGCGCGTCTTCCTTGCGCCGCACTGCGACGCCGATGCCGTCGGCGCTCATGATTTGCCTCCCTGCATGGCCTGGGCGCCCGCTTTGATCGCCTTGACGATGTTGTGATAGCCGGTGCAGCGGCAGATGTTGCCCTCGAGCCACTGGCGGATCTGTTGCTCGCTGGGGTTTTTCACGCGCTTGGCGAGGTCCACCGCGCTCATCACCATGCCCGGCGTGCAGAAGCCGCACTGGAGTCCGTGGTGCTCGCGGAAGGCCGCCTGCATCGGATGGAGCTCGTTGCCGTTGGCAAGTCCTTCGATCGTGGCGACCTGCGCGCCCTCGGCCTGCACGGCGAGCAGCGTGCAGCTCTTGACGGAAGCGCCGTCCACGTGGACGACACAAGCGCCGCATTGGCTGGTATCGCAGCCGACATGGGTCCCGGTCAGGCCCAAGTGCTCGCGCAGGAATTGGACCAGCAACGTCCGCGGCTCGACTTCGCCCTTAACCGCCTTGCCGTTCACCGTCATGCTTACGGTGGTCGCCATTGTTTCGCTCCCTTTAGGTTTGATCGGCGCCCAGAATGAATGCATCACCTGCGGTCCGCGCCCCATCTCGGGCTGGCCAGCTGGAGACGAGAGGCAGTGTCTTGCGCCGGAGGCGGCGGGTCAAGCTACTCGGGGTCTCCGGCCGTCGTGACACGGGTTTGACTTTGAAGCGGGTTTTGCCAGCAGCGGAAATCCGCGCTTCTCGCGAGCGCGGCCCCACCGTTTTCGCTAGAATTCGATGGATCCGGCGTTTGGAGGACCGAGCGTGCGCGCATTCTTCGGGATCGCATTGGTCGGTGCAGTCACGGTCCTTCTGCGAGCCACGCCGGCGCTAGCGGAGTGCGAGCGCCGCGGCGACCAAGCCGTGCAGGCCAGCGGCGAGGTCGACGATGCCTGGGTCGACCGTGCGGGTAGGGCCATGTACCTCCTCGACAGCGGCGATCCCGCTTGCGCGACGGAAGGCTTCGATACCTATGTCCGAGACCCAGCCGGCAAGCTTCGTTGCCACGCGGGTCAGCATATGACGGTGGTCGGACGCTTCGAGCCCGTGTGGTTCGACTACACGGGCTCCGGCTATTTCATTAGCGCTGAGAGCGTGACCTGCGCTTGAGCGATCACCCGCGTGCGTAGAAATAAAGCAGCACGGCGACCAGACCGGTGAGGATGGCCGCCCAGACAAAGGGCGGCACGCGCGTGCCGCCGGGGGTCACTGGCCGATCGGATGGCGATGGCACGGGTGTCGCCATCGGGGCCCCAATGGGCTGGGCCGCCGGTGCCCCGCCAGCGGACACTTCCGCCGGTGTCGGCGCGCCGGAGCCGACGGCGGCGGCGAAGCGCGTGAAGAACTCGTCCGCCATCTTGCGTGCGGTGGCGTCGATGAGGCGCGAGCCGATCTGTGCGAGCTTTCCGCCGATCTGGGCCTGCACTTTGTAGGAGAGCATGGTGCCGCCGGTGTCGTCCTTGAGGCTCACCTGCGCGCCGCCCTTGGCGAATCCCGCGACGCCACCTTGGCCCTCGCCGCTGATTGTATAGCCGTTCGGCGGGTCGAGGTCGGAGAGCGTGACTTTGCCCGCGAATTTCGCGCTGACCGGACCGACCTTCGCGGAGACGCGCGCGGTCATCTCGGTGTCGGATAGCTTTTGAAGGTCCTCGCAGCCGGGTATCGACTGCTTGAGGATTTCAGGGTCGTTGAGCGCCCGCCAGACCGTCTCGCGCGGCGCGGGAAGGCGGACTTCGCCGGTCATGTCCATCGGAAGCGCTCCTCGGTTCGGTCGGGCGGAATGGAGCGCGAAGCTATCGCGGGCGCGCGCCGAGAACAAGCGGCCCCGGCCGCAGAGCTGCTGCGATCGGTCTCAGTTTCCGAGAGCCTGATCGAGGTCGTCGATCAAGTCCTGCACGTCCTCGATGCCGGCGGAGAGACGCAGCAGGTCGGGTGGGGCGGGCGAGCCCGCGCCCTCGATGGAGGCGCGGTGCTCCACCAGGCTTTCGACCCCGCCCAGGGAAGTCGCGCGCTTCCAAAGTGTGACCCGCGCCGCCGTTGATATCGCCGCCATCTCGCCGCGGGCGGCGCGGATGCTGAGCATGCCGCCAAAACCGCCTGTCATCTGCTTTGCCGCGACCGCATGGCCGGGATGCGACGCGAGGCCTGGGTAGAGCACGGCGGACACGCGAGGATCGCCGGCGAAGCGCTCGGCGATCACCTGCGCATTCCGGCAAGCACGCTCGATGCGCAGCGGGAGCGTCCGCATGCCCCGCAGGAGCAACCACGCTTCGACCGGTCCGAGGATCGCGCCGTTCGAGGTGCGGAGCGCCACGAGGCGCGTCCAGAACTCGTCGGCTGCTGCGGTCACGAGGGCACCCGCGACCACGTCGGTGTGGCCGTTCAAGTACTTGGTCGCGGAGTGCATGACGAGGTCGCAGCCGAGCTTGATCGGATTTGTCAGCACCGCCGCAGCCACCGTGCTGTCGATGGCGACGCGCGCGCCGGCCTTGTGCCCGAGCTCGGCCGCGGCGGCAATGTCGGTCACCACCCAGGTCGGGTTGGCGGGGCTCTCGAGCCAGAGCAGCTTGGTCTTGCCAGGGCGGAGCGCCGCCTTGATCGCGGCGAGGTCGCCGGCATCCACAAGCTCCACCTGTAGCCCCCATTCGGTGGCGAAGCCCATGAGCCAATGGCGCAGGCCCCAGTACATGACCTTGGGCGCCACCACGTGATCCCCGGGCTTCAACGCCAGGAACACCGCCGTCGCCGCTGCCATCCCTGAGGAGAACAGCATCGCCGCGGCTCCGCCCTCGAGATGGCTCAGCAACCGCTCCGGCACCTCGTTAGTGGGGTTGTGCGGCCGGCCGTAGCTTCGCCCGCCGCGATACTGGTTGTCGGGATCGCGGATGTAGGTGCTGGTGAGATAAATCGGCGGGATCAGGGATTTCGTCGCCTCGTCTTCCCAGCCCAAGGCGTGGGCCGCCGCGGTCGCGGGATGCCAGCGTTTCTCGGTCTCGCTCATGGAGAAGCCCCGCTTTCGAGGAGTGTGTGCATGAGCACTAGCAGAGCGACCCGGTCCTTGGGAACGGGGCCGCACGGTTGACCGCTATGCGTCCGCTGGGCAGGCTGCGGCCCGATGTCCGGACCGCCGCGTCTCATCGGCAGCGAGATCTATCGCCGCTCCAGCTACGGCGGGCGGCATCCGCTGGCGATTCCGCGGGTGTCGCTGATGCTCGATCTCGTCCGCGCGCTCGGGTGGCTGCCGGATGCCGCCTATATCGAAGCGCCGATGGCAACGGCAGCCGAGCTCGCGCGCTTCCATGATCTCGCCTATATCGCGGCGGTCCAGCGCGCGGAAGTGGATCGGCGCGTCGATCCCGCGGTGAGCGAGCGATATCACATCGGCCGCAACGGCAATCCCATCTATCCCGAGGTGTTCTCGCGTCCCGCCACCGCCTGCGGCGCAACGCTCGCCGTCGTCGAGCTGCTGTTGAGTGGGTCGGACGCTCCCGCGGTCGTGCACAGTCCCGCAGGCGGAACCCACCACGGCCGCCGCGATCGTGCCGCGGGGTTTTGCTACTTCAACGATCCCGTCCTGGGCATTCTGCGCCTCCTCGACCGCGGCGTGGCGCGAGTGCTCTATGTCGACCTCGATGCGCACTACGGCGATGGCGTCGAGGACGCATTTCGGGACGAGTCCCGAGTGCTGACGATTTCCATTCACGAGCGTGCCCGCTGGCCCTACACCGGCACCATCGCGGACCAGGGACCGACGTGGCGCAACCTGCCGGTGCCGCCTGGGTTCAACGACAGCGAGCTCAGGTTCTTGATCGAGGAGGCGGCGCTGCCCCTCGGGAAGACCTTCGCGCCGGAGGTCGTGGTGATCCAATCCGGTGCCGACGCGCTCGCCGACGATCCCATGAGCAAGCTTGCCCTCTCCAATCGCGCGCTCTGGTGGGCCGTCGAGCGGCTTCGTGCGCTCGCGCCGCGTACGCTCGTGCTCGGCGGCGGCGGTTACAATCCGTGGGCGGTCGCGCGCTGCTGGACGGGCATTTGGGCTACCGTGGCGGGGATCGAGATCCCGGAGCGACTTCCGGAGCCGGCGGAGCGGCTCTTACGCGCGGTCGAGTGGCGCCACAGCCTCGCGCGCATGCCGGCCGAGCGCTGGTTCACCGCGCTCGCCGATCCCCCCAACGAGGGTCCCGTGAGAGACGAGGTCGCGGCCGTTGCGGCGGCGGCCCTCGGCACGGTAAAAGCGCCCGTCCGGGAATTGGAGCAGCGGCGCGCATGACGACACGAACGATCGGAGTGGCCCTATCGCGGCGGGTGGTGCTCGCGGGCGTCGGCCTCATCGCGCTCTCCGGCGCCGCCCGCGCGCAGCTCGCCACGTTCTCCAAGTCGAAACTCGTGATCGAGACGTCGAAGGGAAAATTTCCCTTCGACATCGAGCTCGCGCTCACGCCGCCGCAAATGGAGCAGGGGCTGATGTTCCGCCGGGCGCTGGCGGCGGATGCGGGGATGCTGTTCGACTACGGCAATCCTCAGACGATCGCCATGTGGATGAAGAACACGCTGATCCCCCTGGACATGATCTTCATCGCCAAGGACGGCAAAGTCGTGGATTTCCGCGAGCGCGCGGTGCCGATGTCGCTCGACACCATCGAATCGAAGGTGCCTGCACGGGCGGTGCTGGAGGTAAACGCGGGCACCGTCGCACGCCTCGGCGTCCAGATCGGCGATACCATACACCATGCTTTCTTCGGTAATGCCTTGAGCTGATGTGGCGCGGCCGCGTCTGCGCCGGGGTTGCGTCGCTCCCTGAAGCCCGATACAACCGGGCGCGATCCAGAGGGGACGGGGCGTAGCTCAGCCTGGTAGAGCGCCAGCTTTGGGAGCTGGATGCCGGAGGTTCGAATCCTCTCGCCCCGACCACCGGAGGTGAGTGGGCAGTCGACAAGGAGGCTCGATGGCGCGCGTTCGCATCTATCAGCCGGCCAAGACGGCGATGCAGTCGGGAACCGCCAAGACCCGGAGCTGGGTTCTGGAGTACGAGCCCGCCACGCCGCGCGAGCCCGATCCCCTCATGGGGTGGGCGAGCGCGGGCGACACGCTCAACGAGGTGCGGCTCAAATTCGAAAGCCTCGACGCCGCCGTGGCCTTCGCGCGCAAGCGTGGGCTCGACTACACGGTGATCTCGCCCAAGCAACGTACGATCCGCCCCAAGAGCTACTCCGACAATTTCAGATACGATCGCCCGACCTGACCGGCGGTCGTCTGTTGATTGTGATTTGCGCCGGCTGGTCCAGTCCTGGCCGCCGTGGTCCGGCGTTGGTAATGTATGCTCAGAGAACCGGAGCACTCTTAGCTCAGTTGGATAAGCAGTCGCCTTCTAAGTAGCCTCCCGCAGAGTTCTGCGCTCGTTTGGACGGATTTGGACTGGTCATTCGGACTTCGTTCTCGATGCGACCCCGTAGCTCAGTTGGATAGAGCACTCGCCTTCTAAGCGAGATGTCGTGGGTTCGAATCCCGCCGGGGTCGCCATTCATGCCCTGTCCGACCCGGAGATACCGTACCGGAGCGTATCCGAAATCAGGTTCTACCGGACCAACAGGACGTCGCACTGCGTGTGCGCCAGCAATCGCGGACAGCGTGGCCGTCTGCCTCGCCGGCATCGCCCACGAGATAGCGACCGAGCCAGACAAGAAGACGCGGCACGGCACCGCCGAAATACCGGTTCAGCCCTCCATCGATCGCCGCGGCGTAGTCCGCCGCGATAGGCGGGATGGGCGTTCGATACTGGGCGGGAAATCCGCCGCCGACCTTCAGCAACTCGAGATCGAGGCCGCCCGGCGCCACAGCAACTTGCAGCACGGGCACTCCGGTGGCCTTGATCAGGATCAGCGACCAATGTCAGTCTGATGACGCACACGCCTACTATCTCATAGCGAATTGATTTTTAAACACGAACGCGCCGATAGGACCCTGTACCTCCATGCGGATGGCATCAACGCCGGAAGAACCCGCGAAACCGCGGGTCGTCAGGGTCGCAAGCGGCGCCTCATGAACCCAGAAACCATAGACAAGCTGGAGCGGCGCCTCGGCCGCCTATACGCCAGGCAGAGGCTGGGGATCGAGACGGACCACGAGGCGCGCGTGTTTGGCGGAGGTCTCAACTTCTTTCACATCGAGAATTGGTATTCCGCTCATTCCATCATTCGAAACACGCTGAAGCTCACGGGCCTTTATTGGCGCGGGCGTAGAAACGCCGAGCGCGTCGAGCTGCGCCACAACCACATCAGGCTCGCGACGGTGCCGCCGCTCTTCGACGGCTTCACCATACTTCACATCAGCGACATGCATGTCGACATGAACCCGGGCGCGATGCGTCACCTGAGCGCGCTTCTCGAGGGGCTGCCGTACGACATCTGTGTGCTCACCGGCGATTTTCGTGCCCAGACCTTCGGGCCTATCGGGGCGACCCTCGAAGGATTGGCCACCGTGCGCTCCCGTCTCACGGGCCCGGTCTATGGCGTCCTAGGCAATCACGATTCGATCCGCATGGTTCCCGGCATGGAGGAGATGGGGATCCGCATGCTGCTCAACGAGGCCGAGATCATCACGCGGGGCGACCAGCGCATTCACCTCGCCGGTATCGATGACGCGCACTATTTCCGGGTGGACAACATCGAGAAGGCCGCGACGCCGGTCCCTCACGACGAATTCTCGATCCTCTTGTCGCACACGCCGGAGATCTATCGGCAGGCCGCCAACGCGGATTTCGATGTGCTGTTGAGCGGCCACACTCACGGCGGCCAGATCTGTCTCCCCGGCTCCATTCCAATCACGCTGGACTCGAACTTGCCGAGACGCATGGGAGCGGGCGCGTGGACGTACAACAAGATGGCCGGCTATACCTCGGTCGGCGTCGGGTCGTGTATTGTCGCGGTGCGTCTCAATTGTCCGCCAGAGATCACGCTGCACCATCTGCAGCGCGGATGAGCATCGCCTAATACGGGCGGTCGCGAATTCGAAGTTTGTAAAGAAGGCGTGAGAGAACCACCTCGCCTAGGAAGAAAATTGCGACGGCCACGGCGACATCGCCGAGCGTCAGCGGGAGCGTCACGCGGCAGGCCAGGAGCGGAAACAGTGATTCCGGGATCTGGTCGAGACCGGTCGCCCGGCTGCTGGAGGGCAAATCGAAACGGCGTTTCAAGAAGCTGGAAAAGAGATCGCCCGCCATGGCGATCGAACCGACCAGAAAGCCGACGCTCGCCGCGAGGCCGACGAGCGGCGCGCCCAGCGACGTCGCGAGTATCGATAGTACGATGCCGCGCGCCGTTTTCGATCGGCCGAGCAAGGGCCGGCCGTCGAGGAACAGAGCGCCGCCGTCCAGGGGATAGGCGAACCGATCGCCCAAGATCCTCTTCGCGATCACGGGCGTGCCGTTCGCGAGGGTCAGCAAGATCATGACCTGCAGGATCGTCAACGGGTGCATCCGTGCATCCTAGCGATAAACCAGCGGCTGGGGGATCGGCCGCGGAGGCCCGACCGCGTTGTCAACGCGAGCCGAGATCATCGAGAACGCGCTGGCGCCGTCGACGGATTGAGACGCCACAGCGGTGCCGTCGCCACGATCTGGCAATATCTTCGCGCGGGCCCGTTGATGAAATGCACGTGGCCATTGCCCTGATGCTCTGGGCTCCGGCGAGCAGCTCTTCACCGGCATCGACATGATCAAGCTCGGGATATCGGTGCGCGGAGCACGTTCCCACTGAGAGCGCGACGCACGTCGTCCTGACGAGGCGCAAATAGCGACCACCTCCGAGGCTGGAGCGCGGGACGTGGCCTCCTAGCGCGCTCGCAACGTCGGCTGCGGCGACCTCAGGGGGATGGCCGGGGGAATCGGCTGCGGGTTCCCGATCGCGGCGGCATCGCCGCGGGCAGAGATCATCGAGATCGAGCCGTCGATGCGCTGCACCGTCGTTGTGGTGCCGTCGATGAGCGGCTGGATCTGCGGGGCGAGGCTCTTCAGGAGCTGGGCGGCGAGCGCACTGGTGAAGTGATAATTGGCCGCGTCGGCGCCGGGCACGTAAGCCGTGATGGTGCCGAAGAAACGGTCGCCGATGAAGAACACGAAGGTGGCCGTGCGGTCGACCACGCGGGACTCGATCAGCTTGCCGGCGGCGGCGAACGTCTCGAAGCGGTTGTCCCCGGTACCGGTCTTGCCGCCAATGGCGAGAGCACTGCCGTCTGCGCCGTGGAACGCGCCCTTGGCCCGCGTGCCCGTGCCTTCGCGCACCACGCCCATCAGGGCACGCCGCAGGGTCGCCGCGACCTCGGGCGCCAGCACGCGCTTCGGCGCTTCCGGCTGGAGCGCCATGTCGGTCTCGAACGGCGTATCGGCCGCGAAGCTCACGCGCTCGATATCGGAAGTCGGCAGCTTGACACCGTCGTTGAGGATGATGCCCATGAGATGGGCGAGAGCATCCGGCCGGTCGCCGGAGCTGCCGATCGCGCTCGCATAGGACGGAACCAGATGACCGAACGGATAGCCCTGCCGTCGCCAATCCTCGAGGATGCCATTGAAGGCGTCTTCTTCTTGCAGGACGCGGATCCGCACATCCTGGGCGTGCTCGTTGTGGGTCTTGAAGAGCCAGGTGTAGACGTCCTGCCGCTCCGATGCGCTCGCGCTTATGACCTCCGCACGCGGCGCCTTGGGATGCGTCTGCAAGTAGGCGACGAGCCAGAGCTCGAGCGGATGCACTCCCGCGAGATAACCGCGGTCGGCGAGCGAGTAGCGCTCGACCGCGGCGCCCGCGTAGAAGCTCTCGACCGCGGCGGCATCGAGCGACAACTTCGGCAGATGCCGGGCCAGGAACTCCTGTAGCTCCGCCGCCGAGGCTTCCGGCCGCGCGGATCGGAATATCATTGCGAGCCGGCGCGGCGTCGGGCTCGCTCGACCCGCGAGCGTGGACAACGCCTCCTCGGGTGTTCGCTCCTGATAGTCGTCATAGAATCGATTGAGATAAACGCGGCCTTCCTGGTCCGCGAAGCGTCTCAGGTAAGACTCGCGCGCGGCTTCTTGATTGTTCCCCCATTGCGGCTCCGCAGACCCGCCGCTGTGCACGGTTGTGTAATAGTGCGCGATGTCGCGCATGATCCGAACGAAGGCGAGGTTGACCGAGTGCTCGAAGGCCTCGAACACGGTCGGAACCTCGTGATCCTCGGATTTCTCGAAGTTGTGAAAGACCTGTTGCCCGCCGCCGGTAAAGAAGACCTCCGAGGGGTCGCCGGAATAGCGGCGCTGCATCGCGGCGTCGAGCAATGTCTGCAGGCTGCGATCCGCCGTGCCCGCGATGAAGCCGATGGCCCATCGCGAAAGCGGATCTTGCGCCTTCGCATAGGCGGCGGACAGCTCGGACGCTGACGCGTGGCCATAGCGCGCGTGCAGCTCGGTCATGATGTCGAGGTAGGTCGTGAGCGTCCGCAGCTTCGCAGTCGATCCCAGGATCAGCTTGGCGCCGGAATTGATGTCGAAGGGCTGGTCGAGGCTGTCCGCGTGGACGCGAAGATAGTTCCGGTCCGCGCCGCGCTCGTAGAGCACCACGCTGTAGGTGACCTTTCCGGGATCTTCGGCGGCGCCCAGGAGTTTCTCTCCCACGAGTCCCAGCGCCTTGGCGCGGCTCATGTCGCTGATGTCCGCGAGCACATCGGTGATGCGCTCCTGGGTCGGCGTGTCGAAGGTCGTCTGCGCCGTGAGGTCCAGGCGATCGAGGCTATAGAGGCTTGGCGCGGCGAGCGCCGAGAGGAGACGCGCGCGGATCGTCCCGGTCGCCTTTCGCCCGACGAACGACACCGGAGGCGGGGCAGGGGGCTCCGCGCTGAAGCGAAGCTGCGTATCGAGCGCCGCATCGCGGAGCGCGGCATCAATGACGCCTGCTCCGGACAACAGGCCGAGATATTGGTTCGCGAGCGCCTCGAGCGCGTGGCGGTCGGTCGCGAGGTAGTAGGACGGCCGACGCTCCGCCAGCAGCAGGCTCAGGACCTGCTTATAGACCTCGGCCTTTCGCGCGAGCTCGACGGGCGTGCGTGCGGGAGCCGTGAGGACGTGGTTGGCGTCGGCGAAATCGGTGCCGTACCAGGCCTTGAGACCCTCGCCGACGCCGATCACCTCGCCGAAGCCGGGGCGCGAGCTCAGCGGCGTCGCGTCGAGATAGGTCGTGAGGATGCGGCGCCGGGCCGCCATCGTGTCGGGTCCGTCGGCATAGGCCCGCGCGCTCGCGGTGAGCATCTGGCGCAGCTTCTCGCCCATCCGCTCCGTGCGGCCGCCCGGCGAGTGCCGAAACTTCTCGATCTGGGTCGCCAGCGTGCTGGCGCCGCCTTGCTTAAGGCGAGGATCGATCCAACCGGCGGCCTGGCCCACGATCGCTAGGCCGAAGCGGTCCCAGTCCACGGCCGGATTGTGCTGCGCCTGATCCGCATCGAGCAGATGCCGGTCCTCGACGAACAGCAGGGTATTCGCTGCCAGCGGCGGAACTGCGGTGAACTCGCCATAAACGCGCTCGGGATAATCGGTCGCGTAGATGCTGGCACCGCTCCGGTCGAGCAGCCGCAATCCCGTGTGTCCCTTCTCGCGATAAAGGGCGTAGCCGCCAAGGTCGATGAACTCGCGCAGCCGCGGCGACGGCACCGCTTGCTGCTCGACAACGAAATGACGAGCGCGCAGTGCCTCGATCTCCGACGGGAGCTGCACGTATCCCAGACGCTCGTCGTAGGGCCCGCCCTTGGGGAAGCGAATGTCGGTGTTGGGTCCCACTGCCAGCGTGAACGACATGCCGTCCGTAGCGCGCGAAAACAGGATCGACTGCACGAAGGATGTCCGCGCCTCGAGCATGGCGCCCCAAGCGAGCAGGGCGAGACAAAGCAAGCGCAGCGCCCACAGCGCGAGCCGCTCGCTCCACACAGCAAGGCGCGAGCGCCCGCTCCCCGCATCGCCCTCCAGGTCCTCTATCCGGTAAGTCAGTTCCAGGAGCTGGTCGGACATTTTCGATGCCGTCCGCCTGGCTCAAGCTTTCGACGAATGCCGAGCAATGCGCGCGCGGAATTGCCGCGCGCGTCGCACGGGTCGTCGGGACGACAGGGCCGCCGTTGGAATGTTCGTGCTCCCCAAGGTACTCTCGACGTCAGTCGAGTATTGATCCTACAGACGCTCTCACCGAGTCGGGAAGAACCATAAAGATAAAATTGCCGCAAAAACTTCTGCTTGGTTTCGTGTCGAAATTGCTGGGATGTCCGGCGCGTTTTTCTCCGATGCGCCTCTCTTCGAGTCGCGCAACGAGCCTGTGAGCTACCTCACACAAGCCGAGACTGGCTGCGTTTACTGTGCGCCAAGTCGACATTATCGCAGGGAGCTCGCCATGAACCCCGCGCGATCGCATGAATCACCTTTCGGCGACGGCCAGAGACGACGAGAGCCGGTCGACTCGCAATCGATCGCCACGGCGGTTCAGGTCAGCGCTGCCTGGCTGATCGCCTTTATTTGCGTGGCCCTGCTGGCTCTCTTCTCGTGACGGCGGCAACGGGCGTCACCGGATTCGAATTAGGCTTGGCCATGCCGGCCGGCCCGGGGTTAATTTGGCATCAGCAAGAACCGCTGGTGCCAAGCATGCCGACGGCTGGCTTAGATCTGAAGCGAAACCTGCTGCAGGGACACTTCCTGTTCCGAGAGTTCACGCCGGCGGAGCTCGACGAGCTCCTGGCCTACGCGCGGATCGAGCGCTTTCGCCCGCATGCAACGGTGCTGCTGAAGGGATCGCCCGGCACCGGAATGATGGCCGTGATCAAAGGGGAGATCCGGATTTCCGGACCGGGCGCCGACGGCCGCGAGGTGATTTTCAGCACGCTTGGACCGGGCGACATTTTCGGCGAGGTTGCGCTGCTCGACGGCGGCGAGCGCTCTGCCGACGCGACCGCGGTCACCGACAGCGAGGTGCTGGTGATCGAGCGGCGCAATTTCCTGCCCTTCCTCGAGCGGCACCCGCCGGTCGCGACCAAACTGCTGATCGCGCTATGCGCGAAACTCCGGCGCACGACGGAGCAGGTCGAGGACCTGGCGCTCCTCGATCTGCCGGCTCGCCTCGCCAAGAAGCTGTTGAGCCTCGCAGGCGCACACGGGCGCCAGACGGAGCAGGGACTTCTGATCGAAACGAAACTGAGCCAGGGAGAGCTCGCCAAGGCGCTTGCCACCTCTCGTGAGAGCGTCAACAAGCAGCTGGCGCGCTGGCAGCGGGATGGGATCGTCCGCCTTGCCGACGGGACGATTACGGTGGTCGATCGAGAGGCGTTGCAGCAAGTCTTGGAGCGAGACTGAGCGAGAGCTTCGGATACATTGCCGCGCATTCTCGGCGGATTGTCGCGATAGTTAACAGGGCGTTAGGCCGCTCGGACGTAGAACGCGCACTCTACTTCTCGAGGAGGTCGCGTCCATGCGCTTGCAGCCTCACCGTTTCATCTCCTTGAACACCGGATCCAACGCGCTCGAATGCGGGTTGATCGTCGCGCTTGCGGCCGTGGCCGTGGTGATCACGATTGCCAGGTTCGACCCGACCCGGCCGGTGGATCATCCACTGCTGCCGAAGCTGCACAGCCAAGTCGACCGCTTCTCCTGATCACGCGGCTGGGCAAGCGGAGGGGATGCGCGCGTGCCTACGAGCTACTTCGCGTCGCGGAGGTTCCGATCGCCCTTCCTCGGATCAACGGAGCGGGTGAGCCCGCTCTCCGCGCTCTGGGCATTCTTGTTCGGCCCCGTCTACTACTGGCGCAAGCGGGCGCCGATCGAGGCTCTGGTGTTTGCTTTGGCGTTGGGCTCCCTCTTCCTCCTCGACGAGGATTGGGATATTTCCGCGCTTTCAAGCGGCATGGATATGGACACAGCCATCTGGCTCGGTTTCGCGCTCGCCGCGCCCGCATTGCTTCCCGCCTGCTACCGCAGGAAGGGCTGGGTTGAGCTGGCCGCTGCCACCCGGTGAACGGGCTCGCAGCGCGCGCCGCCGCCGGATAGGCCTTTGAGCCAGAGGTGCGACCTAGTCACTGGGTCGGGCCGTCCGATGCAACCAAGTTGCGGGTCCAGCGTTCACATTTGCAGTTTCAGCCTTTTCAAAGACTTGTTGGGTCCGAATAAGGTTGATCGCTTGACTTTCTTGTCAGCCCGCATAACCCTACTAGAGCGAGTCGAGGCGACGAGAGGGGACGTCCCATGACGCGGGCCAGGGCGATAGCGGGCGCGATGAGTTTGAGCGTCATGGCGAGCGCCGCACCGGCGCTGGCGGGACAGCAGGTCTACACGTACTCCGTCGTCCATCCGATCTACGGCGAGATCGGAACCTTCACCGATACCATCGACCGCACCCCAGAGGCGACCCGTATAGACTCGCACTTGCTGGTCACTGTGACGTTGCTGGGCGTCGTCGCTTATCGCGAGGAGTCCGACGCGACCGAGGTCTTGCGTGGCAATCGGCTCGTCTCGCTACAAAGCGTCACCAACAAAGGCGGCCGGCATCTCGAGGTGCACGGCGAGGCGCAAGGCGATCAGTTCATGGTGAACGCGACCGCGGGATCCTTCGCCGCTCCCGGAACCATCTCGCCCTCGGATCCGTGGGTCCTCAAGCGCACCGGCGAGGAAGTCGTGGTTTCCACCAGCACGGGCAAGATCGTGAACGTGCAGATTTCCGGCGGCGATTACGACACGATCTCGATGAACGGCACGTCGGTTTCCGCCCGGCACTTCATCGTGAGCGGCGACAAGCGGCAGGAAGTTTGGCTCGATAGCCGCGAAATCCCGATCATGTTCCGCACGGTCGAGGACGGCACCCCGATCGATTTCGTGCTGCAGAACGCGACGGCGGCGGCTAGCACCACCACGGTTGCTGCTTTGAGACGCTCGGCGCTGGCGCGTCCCGAGAACGGCGACAAATAACGACCGCAAGCCGCCACGGCGATCTCTTGGCGAAGGATCAAGAGGATCGCGCGCGGCCGTTTGTGATTTCGTGAGAGCGGGCGGGGCGGCTTCGTATCAGATCTGGGCTTGTGAGGCCTGTTGCCCGCCGCGCCGATGGCTGCCACCGCGAGGCGAATGACGGGACGCCGCCGCGGGTTTGGTATCGCGGAAGCGATGATCTACGACGGCGCAAGAGCGGCGGGTAAGCCGCTCGATGTCGCGCAGATAGCCGCGCTCGTCGTGGGCGCAAAATGAGAGCGCGGTTCCGCTGGCCCCAGCGCGGGCGGTGCGCCCGATGCGGTGAACGTAGCTCTCCGGCACGTTCGGTATCTCGAAATTGATGACGTGCGTCACGCCGTCGATATCGATGCCGCGCGCGGCGATGTCGGTGGCGACCAGCACGCGGGCGTGGCCTCGCCGGAAGCCTTCGAGTGCCCGCTGGCGAGCCGTTTGCGACTTGTTGCCGTGGATCGCCGCGGCCGTGATCCCGCTGCGCTCGAGGTGCTCGGCAACGCGGTTCGCTCCGTGCTTCGTGCGCGTGAATACGATCACGCGAGTGAGCGTGGGGTCCTTGAGGACCTCGGCAAGCAACGTGCGCTTTTGACCGGCATCGACGAAGTAGACGTGCTGTTCGACGAGTTCAACCGTGGTTGCCGCGGGCGCAACCTCGATCCGGACGGGATCGCGTAGGATCTCGCTGGCGAGGCGGCTGATATCGCTGGGCATGGTGGCGGAGAAGAGTTGCGTCTGACGCTGCTTCGGCAGCACCGAGATGACCTTCCGGACGTCGCGGATAAAGCCCATGTCGAGCATTCGGTCGGCTTCGTCGAGCACGAACGTCTCGACGAGGTCCAGACGGACATGCTTCTGGTTCAGCAGGTCAAGCAACCGCCCCGGGGTGGCGATCAGGATATCGAGACCCCTGAGCAGCGCATCGACCTGCGGCTGCTGGCCGACGCCGCCAAACACCACGGTCTGCTTGAGGCCGAGATGACGGCCATAGGTTCGGAAGCTGTCGCCGATCTGGGCGGCGAGCTCGCGCGTCGGCGTAAGCACCAGCACGCGGGCGCCGCGTGGGGCGGGATGCGTCCGTTTGGCAGCAAGCCGCTGCAGGATCGGGACCGCGAAAGCCGCTGTCTTGCCGGTGCCGGTTTGCGCGATACCGAGAAGATCGCGCCCGGCGAGGAGGTACGGGATGGCCTTTGTCTGAATCGGGGTCGGGACGTCGTAGCCCTCGGCCGCGAGTGCACGGCAGATCGGCTCGGTGACGCCGAGGCCGGAAAACGATGTGGGAGTCACTGAAAAAGAATGCTTTCTAAGCCGCTTCATGGGCCGCGTCTGCGGCTGCCTGGCGGCATATTGTTCCGTCTCTCGCGCGGCTCGGACGGCTGGGTTACTGGCGATTTATCTCGGAATGCCGCGCCTATGAACTCGGAGGTCCGTTGCGCGTTGCGCGATCGCGAGAGATCGTGTCGGCGCTGAAATGGGGCTTCGGCACCGGAATGTCAAGGAAAATCCGAAGTCAGGCTGCCTGAGCGATCATCGAGAGAATGCGCGAGCGAAGGTAATCGGGATCATAACCCGCGGATTCGCAGGCAGACCGGAAGTCGTCGCCATTCCGCAGAAACCAGTCTCGTGCCTCCTCGCGGAGCTTCTGGCGCTCATGAGGACCCGAAACGGTAGCAATGCGGTCCATTGCATCTTGCATCGCCCGATCCAGCACGGCGCACCAAAGCTGGCGCTCCGCTGAGTGGTGTTGCTGGCCCGTCGCCTCCCGGTCTGCTGCGATCTGCACGATATCCTCTAAGACCCTTGTCTTTTATAACTCTTGTCCTTCAGCCGCCCGCACGACGGTGGCGGTCAACCACCAATCACGCCCCTCAGCGTCGCGCCCCTGGGCCCCGCCGGGGC
>Ga0209517_10002706_pt1 | contig 24658 bp, 17 predicted proteins | sample PeaSoiMetSII2010_FD_187695 | JGI IMG/M metagenome (GOLD analysis project Ga0209517, IMG submission 187695) | Peat soil microbial communities from Weissenstadt, Germany - SII-2010 (SPAdes) (version 2) | ecosystem: Environmental > Terrestrial > Soil > Wetlands > Peat | place: Germany... | reverse complement strand
TGCACCTCGATAACGAGCGTTCGCTGTGGCCTTATCGCGATTGGGTGGTGCGGGCCTTCAATACCAATCTCCCATTCGACCAGTTCACGATCTGGCAATTGGCCGGCGACCTGTTACCCAATCCCACGCGCGAACAACTCATTGCCTCGGGGTTTAACCGTTGCAACGTCTCCACGAGCGAAGGCGGGGCCATTGACGAGGAATTTCAAGCCCGCTACGCCGCCGATCGCGTCGAGACCACCTCCACCACCTGGATGGGTTTGACCATGGGTTGCGCTGTTTGCCATGATCACAAGCTCGACCCCATCTCTCAAAAGGAGTTCTACCAGGTGTTTTCTATCTTTAACAACCTCGCCGAACAGGCCATGGACGGAAACGCGTTATTGCCGCCGCCCAGCTTGCAACTGCCTTCGCCGGAGCAGGAGGCAGGGTTGAAAGATCTCAGTGCCCGCTTGACGGAGCTAGATAAGAAGATCCACGAGACGGCTGCCTCTGTTCACTACGTCGATCCGGCCACCCTGGTTAACACGCCCAAGCCTCAAGCCACCGAAACAGTCTGGGTTGAAGATGATTTCCCGCCCAAGGCTGAGCCGACGATCAACAACGGCAACCAGTCGAATCTTTGGATCAGCGCCTCCGAAGGACCGGTTTTGAGTGGCCAACGCTCGCTCCATCGGGTTGGAAAGGGATTGCACCAGGTCTTCTTCCCCAATTGCGACCAAGTGCTCACCATTGGTCCAGGCGATAGGCTCTTTGCCTACCTCTATATCGATCCGAAAGACCCCCCGCAGTCCATCATGCTTCAATACTACACCGATGACTGGCGGAGCCGCGCCAACTGGGGTGACCCTGACGCCATCCCATATGGCACCAAGGGCACAAGTGAGAAACTGCTCATGGGGTCACTTCCCGAGGCGGGTAAATGGGTGCGCCTCGAGGTTCTTGCTTCGCGGCTCGGCCTCAAACCCGGGACGAAGGTCAAGGGAATGGCCTTCACCCAATTTGACGGGAATGTCTATTGGGACAAGGCCGGTCTGCTGTCGGCTAATGATCTGGCCGAGAACCCAGACCTCTCGCTGACGGCTTGGGAAAAAGACGAAGCGGCACTCGGGGACAATTCCACGGTCCCGCGGGAAATCAAGGACTTGCGCAAGAAGAAAGAGACGGAGCGCACCGACGCCGACCGCCAAAAACTGCGTGATTACTTCTTAAGCTCCGTCTGGTCAGACCCCGAAAGCCCGGTCGGTCCCCTGCGCGCCGAGGTGAACCGCCTGCGCGACCAACGCCGAGCGATCGAGCAGGAAATCCCGGCGACCATGATCTCCAAAGAACTGGACAAGCCGCGCCCGGCTTGGGTGCTGATCCGCGGCCAATACGATAAACATGGCGAACCGGTCGGCCCCGGTGTGCCCTCTGTGTTGCCGCCTCTGCAGGTCTGCGAGGTGACCAACCGCCTCACCTTCGCCCGCTGGCTGGTGGATCCTAAGCACCCGCTTACAGCCCGTGTCACTGTCAATCGCTTTTGGCAGCAGTTCTTCAGCCTTGGCATTGTCAAAACCACCGAAGATTTCGGCACCAAGGGCGAGTGGCCTTCCCACCCCGAATTGCTGGACTGGCTGGCCACCGAGTTCATCCGCACCGGGTGGGATATGAAACAATTGGTGCGCCTCATCGTCACCTCCGCAACCTATCGCCAGGATTCGGCGGTTACACCGGCCCTGCTCGCCAGCGATCCCGAAAATCGTTTGTTGGCACGGGGCCCGCGCTTTCGGTTGGACGCCGAGGTTCTGCGGGATGATGCCCTCTGCCTCAGCGGTTTGTTGAATCTGAAGGTGGGCGGCCGGGGTGTGCGCACTTATCAACCTGCCGGTATTTGGGAGGCGGTCGGCTACACCAAGAGCAATACCGCGAATTACACCCAGGACCACGGTGACGCTCTCTACCGTCGCAGTCTCTATCTTTTTTGGAAACGCACGGCGCCTCCTCCCTCGATGACCACGTTTGACGCTCCTTCACGCGAACAATGCCGGGCCCGCCGCGAACGAACCGACACTCCGTTGCAGGCCCTGGTCACCATGAATGACCCGCAGTATTTCGAAGCCGCACGAAATTTCGGCTACCGGATGTGGCGCGAAGGGCACGGCGACCAGCCAGAGAGCCTGCGCTTCGGTTTTCGCTTGGCCACCGCCCGCCCGCCTACCGCTGCAGAATCAGCCATCCTCCAGGAAACCTTGGCCGCCGAACTCTCCCGGTACGAGGCCGACGACAAAGCTGCGAAACAAACCATTTCGGTTGGCGAATCCCCTGTCCCCAGTGATGTAGCTCCGGCGGAGCTCGCCGCCTACACCATGGTGGCCAGCCTCCTGCTCAACCTGGACGAAGTCGTTACCAAAAATTAAACCATGCAACCTCTTCATACTTTTCTTGAACACCAAACCCGGCGCGCTTTCTTCAAAACCACCGGTCTAGCGGCGGGCCGCATTGCTCTCGGCTCGCTCATGTTTCCAGGTTTGTTCCGTGCTTCCGCCGCCCCAAAAGCTCTCCATGCGCATCCTCCCTTGCCCGGTCTGCCGCACTTCGCCCCCAAGGCCCGCCGGCTTATTTACCTGTTCATGAATGGCGCGCCTTCCCAGCTCGATTTGTGGGATTACAAGCCGAAGCTGGCCGAGTTGTTCGACACCGACCTGCCCGACTCCATCCGCAACGGGCAACGGCTTACGACCATGACCTCCGGCCAGAAGCGCTTTCCGATTGCCCCCACCATCTACAAGTTCGCCCCGCATGGCCAGTGCGGCACGATGGTCAGCGAACTGCTCCCGCACACTGCCCAAGTGGTGGACGAATTGGCAGTGATCAAAACCGTTTACACCGAGGCCATCAATCATGACCCGGCCTCGACGTTCATTCTCACGGGCAACCAGGTCCCCGGCAAACCCAGCATCGGCGCCTGGCTCTCCTACGGTCTGGGCAGTGAAGCGGACAATCTGCCCGCCTTCGTAGTTATGACCCCCCGCTGGTCAGCTAAACGTGACGCCCAAGCCCTGTATCAGCGGCTCTGGGGTGCCGGCTTCCTGCCTTCCCGCCATCAAGGCGTCGCCCTCCGCGCCACGGGTGATCCGGTCCTTTTCATTAACAACCCGGCGGGCGTGGACCCGACCGCCCGACGCACCATGCTCGATGGCTTGGCCAAGCTCAATCAGTTGACCTTCGAGCGCAGCGGCGACCCCGAAATCCAGACGCGTATCTCCCAGTACGAGATGGCTTTCCAGATGCAGACTTCCATTCCCGACCTAGCCGACATCTCTGGTGAACCAAAATGTGTCCTGGACCTCTACGGTCCCGAGGTCACCCAGCCGGGAACTTTCGCCGCCAGTGCGCTGCTGGCCCGCAGGCTTATCGAACGCGGAGTGCGCGTCGTCCAATTGCTCCATCGCGAATGGGATCACCATGGCGACCTGCCGCGCGATCTGCCGCTCCAATGCCGCGACGTTGACCAGGCTTGCAAAGGGCTGATCCTCGACCTCAAACAGCGCGGGTTGCTGGACGAGACCTTGGTTGTCTGGGGCGGTGAATTTGGCCGCACGGTGTATTGCCAGGGAGAACTCCGCCGCGACAACTATGGCCGCGACCATCATCCGCGCTGTTATACCATGTGGATGGCCGGCGGTGGTATCAAGCCAGGCATGGTCTATGGTGAAACGGATGATTTTAGCTACAACATCGTTCGCGACCCTGTCCACATTCGTGATCTCAATGCCACGATTCTTCAGATCATGGGTATCGACCACCGGCGGCTCAGCTACAGCTTTCGCGGGCTCGACCAGCGGCTTACCGGACCCGAAGAAGCCAATCCCGTCAGAGGGATTCTGGCGTGAGAGCCTCTGTGCTTCGCGGCGCTCCATCGCCGCTGGAAGGCAGCTCGGCGATTCACATGGCGCTCGCCGCGGCGAGCCCGACACTGCCCCAAGGGAACCTGGAACCGTGCTGGAACATCTAACCTTGGGTGATGACCGTTGAACATGCAGGCCCAGCAGTATCCTCCTCGGGAGGAAAAGCCCGGCGGGATGAGACTCTTTGTGCCAACTCCTCCCGTTTTTTCGTCCCTAAGCATCCTTCGTCATTCCTTATAGCCCCTTGAGCACCCCGTCAGAAACCGCCCTCTTTTTCGGCCGCTTCCATCCGCTGCTGGTGCATCTGCCCATTGGGCTCATCCTCCTGCTGGCCCTCCTTGAGCTGCTCGCCCTGGCTCCACGCTTCAAAGCAGCCAATGCCAACGCCGGCCTGATTCTTGGGTTGGCAGTGCCAGTCGCCATTGTCTCGGTCGTGTGCGGTTGGTTGCTTTCGTCGTCCGCTGGCTACCCGGCCGACCTGCTCCAGTGGCATAAGTGGAGCGGCATCAGTACCGCTGCCCTCTGTGCCATGGCTGCGCTTTCTTACTGGCTCGATTGCAAAAGACTGTATCGCGTACTCCTTTTCTTCGGCGTGGCGACTCTGACTGTAGCCAGCCACTTCGGCGGCTCATTGACTCATGGCAGCGATTACCTCGTCCGCTACGCCCCCGCTCCCTTTCGCCGCTTTCTGGGCGCAAAACCGATTCTTAAGGTGAATCCTGATCGTGATCTGAAACCCTCAGTACCGCAGCCTTTTTTCACCCAGAACATTCAACCCCTATTTCAACAAAACTGTGTCGTTTGTCATGGCCCAGACAAATCCAAAGCCAAACTGCGCCTGGATTCCTTCGCCGCGTTGCTTAAGGGGGGCGACTCCGGCCCGGTGGTCGTTCCGGGTAAATCGGGCCAGAGCGAGCTGATCGAGCGCCTGCGCCTGCCGCTCGACCACGAAGACCACATGCCGCCGCAAGGCAAACCCCAGCCCAGCCCCGAAGACCTCGCCCTGCTCGAGTGGTGGATTGATGCGGGGGCTCCGGCCGATAAAACGATGGCCGACCTGCATCCCCCAGCAAGCATTGCTCGGATTCTTCAAGCCCGTTCCGGACTTCCCGCGCTGGTGACCAAAATACCGCCCCCTCGGCCGTTGGCGGACATTCTACCGATCGCGGCGAGGCTGGCCGATGAACTGGGCATCGTCATTTCTCCCCTCGGGCAGGAGGCCCCCTGGCTTCAATGCAACGCCAGCTTGGCGGGAACGAACTTCGCCGATCCGCAACTCGCCCAGCTTGCACCGCTGGATCTGAATCTACGCTGGCTGGATCTCGCCGGCACAAAAGTGACCGATGCAGGTTTGGCGCACATGGGCGAGCTGCCTAACCTGGCGCGGTTGCACCTGGAACGCACCGATATTTCCGACGCCGGCCTGGCGCACCTCGCTGCCCTCCCAAGCCTCGAGTATCTGGATCTCTATGGAACCCAGGTTACCGACGCCGGCTTGGCGCATCTGCAGGATTCGCCCCGTCTCAAACACCTTTTCCTTTGGCAAACCCGGGTCACGCCAGCCGCTGCCAAGGCCTTCGCCGACTCCCGTGCCGATCAGGCCCAAATCCAGGCCTGGCAAAGCCAAATCGCGGACCTTGAGGCGAGGATCCAGGACCTCCACGTCTCGGTGGACCTCGGCAGCGCCACTCCCAGCCCCACTAACTCCGAACAGGTCCCCAGCCCGACAGACCGCGGCGCCTCCAAAGCCTCGCCTGCTGTTAATGCTTTGTGCCCGGTTTCAGGCAAACCGGTGGATCCGGCAAAGACCCTTGTTTTCGAGGGCCGTGTCGTCGCCTTCTGCTGCGACGATTGCAAAGCCAAGTTCGCCTCGGATCCGAAACCGTTTGCCTCGAAGCTCGGTTTAAAGGAAGCTAAGTCAAATTAGCACCAATTTGACAACCGAATGAACCGACGCCACTTCCTGCAAACGGGCGCCACGCTTGCCGCCGCCGCGGCCGCCGGCCATGCCCACCCACACCACCATTTCGTTGACCCTTCCTCGCCCAGCTCCGGGGCGGGCTCAGCCGCTTCCAACCCGTCTGGTCCCATAATCAGCGGCCAGGCCGAGTTCCGCTACGAGTACGTTCCCGAGAAACTGGCCCTGCCGCCGCAAGTTAAAATGAAGAACGGCCACGGCCTCTGTCACGATTCCAAAGGCAATATCTATTTCACCTTCGAACCTGAAGCCGTCGAAGAACAAACGCGCTGCCTAGTGCGCTTCGCGCCCGATGGCACCGGTGCCACGCTGCTGGGATTGGACAACGCGCTTGCCCACGGCGTGCCCCACGGACTCAATATCAGTGTAGAAAACGACGGCCAAGCCGTGCTCTACCACGCCAACAACGCGGCCACCGTCCATAAGACCACTCTCGACGGCCGCATCCTTTGGACCCAGACCTGGAGTCCCCAGATGGGCAATTACAAACCCACTGACGCAGCGGCCCCTCCGCACGCCGATCGCCTGCTCGTAGCCGACGGTTACGGCAGCAGCATGATCCACGCGCTCAAGACGGCGGACGGCATTTACGCCGGCAAATCCTGGGGCGGTCTCGGCTCCGCTCACGGTGAGTTCAACTGCCCGCACGGCATCACCTACGACCCCCGCCGCCAACTCTTGCTTACGGCCGACCGCGGCAACAAGCGTCTGGAATACTTTACCTTGACAGGCTTCTATGACAGTACTATCGAAGCCAAGGAAATCACGGCTCCTTGCAACGCTGACATCTGGGGTGATTACGTCCTGGTGCCCGACCTCAACGGCCCATGCGTCATTCTCGACAAGGATAACCACGTCGTCTCAGTCATTGAAGTTGGCCAACTCCTGGGCGACCGCGGCTTCAAGCATCCCCACGATGCCATCTGGCTCGACAACGGCGACATCGCGGTCTGTACTTGGAACCCCGGGCGCCTCGGCTACTGGCGCCGTCTCCCGGCCTAGCCTTCCTCACGGATTCTTTATCCCCCGATGGCCCATAAGCTAAAGAAACCACACCCCACCCCCCCCGAGCGCCCCCGTCACTGCGGCGCCGCCCCACCAAGCCATTGCGTGTCTCGCCTATCAAATCTGGGAACAGGAAGGGCGGCCGGAGGGACGGGCCTTCGACCACTGGCTGCGTGCCGAGGCCCAATTATTGGCTGCCAGCCCCGCCAGTTCAACTCGCGGGAAGGACCCTGTCCCCTGGAAGGTGGGCGTTCCTTCAGAGCCTCAGCCCCTTAGGTACGGCTTAGTGCTCGAAGACTAACTATTTCTTATCGTCTTTGGTTTTGTCACTCGGCCAAATGGCCAGGAGCAGCATCGTGAAGACAATCGCCACTAGCAGGAATCCGATGCCGCCAAACCCGTGGAACCCATGCCCAAAGTGAGCCAGAAAAATTCTCATAGTTCGCTTAATTCTCCGTCAGTAATCTGTAAATCGTTCCGGGGAATTTGACGTTGCTGCCCGCCTCCTATTCAAAAAAGCGGTTCTTCGGGACGAAACGAATGGTGCGCGCTGCAGGATTTGAACCTGCGACCCCTTCCGTGTGAAGGAAGTGCTCTACCGCTGAGCTAAGCGCGCGACTCGCTGAAGACCATTGAAAACCAGTGCTTTCCTGGTCTTTCTTCAATTTTACCGAAGGGCGACTATCACTCCTTTCTGATCGGCGATCAAGCGGAAAAACAGAAGAGGGAAGAGGTGCGGATGTCAGGAGGCAGGAAAACAGCTCATTTGCAGATCGAACGATGCGCGGCCACAGACCAGATAGGCAGGCAATCCTCTGACCGCCGCCGAACAGCGCGGGCGGTAGCATGTTCGTAGGCGCACGAACGGCGCGCACGGAGTGACGCGCCCCACCTTGCGAGTCGTAGCCTGAAAACACTTGCGCAACCGCGGCTAAACTGACTTGTTCGCACCACCTTTGAAACTCAAGGACTCGAGCGAACACCCCGCACCTAGAAAGACGCCATAGGCTCAGGCGGGAGCGCCACCGAACTGAACTAAGAGCCAGGGGGACGCTATCGCCCTCCCCCGTTACCCAAGTAGTCCCTCGACACTGCTGCAGCCATCGATAAAATTTTGTCATGGAAATCAAGAGCCTAAGCGAAGTCCCCGCCTTCACCACGAAAGACGGCTCGGAAATCCGGGAGCTGCTGGCTTATCGAAACTCCGCCATTCGCCGCCAGAGCCTCGCTGAGGCCCGCCTGCTCCCGGGCGCCGGCACCGAGGAACATTTTCATCCGAAAACCGAGGAAATTTACTTTATCACGCGCGGCGCCGGACGAATTCGCATCGAACGCGAGATCCGTGAGGTTAAGACCGGCGACGCCATCGCGATTCCTCCAGGCCATCGGCACAAGCTGTGGAACACCGGCCCAGAACCGCTTCACCTGCTCTGTTGTTGTGTTCCAGCTTACGAGGATAGCGACACGGTCCTGACGGGCGGCTAGTGATCTGCCTTGCATCAGCCTGCGCGTTCAACGCGCACGCGTCCGGCGTTTTATACTAACTTAGAGATCCCTTGTTTATGAGGCCGGAACGCCCTTGGGGATGACTGACAGGCTCTCGTCCATCCCAGCCAAGCGCCGGAACCGAACATTCCATTTCTGATTTCGGTAGGGTTCGCGGCCGAAAATTTCCAGGTAGCGCTCGGGCAAGTGTTCAAGAACTTCCTCGGCTTCACGTTCGTCAGCCTCGGTAATGAAATTGGTCATGCCCAGGCTCTTGTTTTTGCGCCCCCCAAGCACTACTTCAATGTGGAACGTCGGCAAACCGAAGAAATCAAACATCGACTTGACCACCGTGGCATCGTTCAAGTCGCCTGGGGCGTGGAGGGTGAAACAGCGGTCGTGCAATTGATGGGTGCTCAGAAAGGAGACGGCGCGGTTTTCGACCTCGATCCACTGGATTAGGCACCGTTGGAAGAGGGTAAGGTGGGGCCGCTTCACGGTCTGAAAGATTTCCTCCTTGCCCGTCAGCGACCAGAAAAAGTACCGGCCGCCATCGTCCCCTCGATAAAAATGAAATGGTGCATGAAGCCGCCGCCGCCACGCCTCGCGCCACGCCTCGCTTTTGGCAACCTTCAGCGGGTCGCGGATTAAATGAATGAGCTTCAGGTGCGGAAAGTATTCCAGCGCGGCGAGGTAAGCTGATTTCAGGAAGGCGTGGCTGGTCTCGAGGTACACGCTGCATCTGAGACGGTTCACGTACTGGAGCTTCTTCGACAGCAAGCCACGGATGCGCTCCCGGCGCCCGGCATAGGCATCGTAAATGGCGGGCCCCAGCATGGTGGGATTTCCCCGGTCGAAAAAAGGCTCGTGGCGGCAGCAACAGTCCGGGATGTTGTTGCGGAAAAGGTAGCGCAGGTAAAGGGTGCCGGAGCGAGCGCTGGTGAGGGTAAAAATGATCTGCTTCATCCCGGCCGCCGGTCTGAACTCACAGAGCTTTGTGCATGCATACCACTTCTACGCCCTGGATCTCCGGCTCGAAAACCGTGGTCCGTTTCCGGTCGAATACCCTGAAGCCAAAGCGTGCATAAACCGCTTCAGGCCGGCGCCGGGGGTGGGAGAAGAAGGCGCCGTAATATTGCCTGACTCCAGCCGAGCGTAACTGCCGCTCATAAGTTTGCCAGAGGCGACGGCCGATGCCCCGCCCTCGGTACTGGTTTTCGAGGTCCAGGTGGAGATGGGCGGCGCCCGCCGGGTGCTTGGGCTGCTCGCAATAGCCGGAGGTCAATAACCAGCGAACAAAACGCCGGCTGCGGGGGTGATTGGAGTAACGGCCGCTCACCAGCTTGCAGAGCATTTTCGAGGCGACAGGGAAGCCGTTGCGCATCAAGACTAAGTCAAAGTTGCGGCAAACCGAGCCCAGCAGATAGCCGATGACACGTCCCTCGGCCTCAGCCACCAACGCCCATTCCGGTTCGTGGTCCAGGTAAGGCCCAATGAACAAATCGGCAAACAACTCCCGGTCCTGGAAGACGGCGTCAATGGGCTCACCCAGAAAACCGGTGTCACAACACAACCGGCAAAGGGCTGGCCGATCGTTTTCGAGGTAGCGCCGGATGTGCACCGGCCGGCCGAGGTGCAGGGGATCGTGATCCTTTGAACATGCGTCGCAGACGCCCCTGTTGTGTTCCGTTCCAATTTCCGTCTCGTTAATCAAGGCCCTCATTGCATCCTTCTCGAGTTTACGTGCTGTCCACCAACTTTCAAGTAGGGGGCACACCTAGAGGAACTTACCCACCTACGTACAATCTGCAAGCCAAAATCCGCTCGGTAATTGCCAATCCACGCAAAGTCATTTTGGCCGCCCCGGGGCGATAGTAACGTGGTCTATGGGTATTCAGAGACATACGATTGTAATCGTTTTAACCTTGTGGTTCACGACGTTTGATCCAGGGCGAGCCAACGCGGCTGCTCAGGAAATCAAGAACAGCGCCTGCCTGGACTGTCACGCTGACCAAACGCTCAACAAAACCAACGCCGCCGGCAAGGCGATCTCGCTTTTCGTTGACGTGGCTAAATTAGGCGCCTCGGTCCACAAAACCAATACCTGTGCCAGTTGCCACTCGGACATCACGCTCAAGCACCCGGATGACAATGTGCCAGTCCAACCGGTGAAATGCGCGAAGTGCCACGAACAACAGTCCGAAAGCTACCGTGCCAGCGTTCATGGCCTGGCGCTGGCGCGAGGGCAAAAGGACGCCGCCACGTGCAGCGATTGCCACGACGGACACACCATCCTGCCACCCACCTCGCCCGCCTCGCCCCTGCACTTCTCGCACTTGGCTGAGACTTGCGGCGGGTGCCATGCGGAGGAAGCGCGCGATGTGGAACAGAGCGTCCATGGCAAGGCGATCGCCGCCGGGCACCGCGACGCCCCCACCTGCACAGATTGCCATTCGGAGCATCGTATCCAGGCGCTCACGGCCGATTCGACGCTGCAAATCTCCGTCGAGGTGTGCAGCCGCTGCCACGCCTCTGAGCGCCTGAATACCAAGTACAATCTGCCGCCGGACCGGGTGAAGACCTTTTTCGAGAGCTACCACGGCCTGGCGGCGCAATACGGTTCAACCCTGGCGGCCAATTGCGCGAGCTGCCATGGCGTCCACAGAATCCTGCCATCGACCGATCCCCGTTCCACTATTTATCCGGCCAACCTCGTTCAGACCTGTGGAAAATGTCATCCGGGGGCCAGCCAGAACTTTGCCCAGAGCAAAGTGCATGTCGATGCGGCGTCGGCCAGCTCCGCCAGTGGAGGGGATGGCATCGGTGGGCGCATTAACTGGTGGGTTCGCCGCATTTACCTTGGGCTCATTGTCGGCGTCATTGGAGGCATGTTGGTGCATAATGGACTGCTATTTTACAAAAAAGTGGAGGCGCATCTGCGCGCCACCGGCCGGCCCGTTCTCCGCATGAGCCTCTCGCAGCGGTGGCAGCACGCGCTGCTCGCCTCGAGTTTCATTGTGCTGGCTCTCACTGGCTTCGCCCTGAAATTCCCTGAGTCCTGGCTGGCGCATGCCTTGGGATCGAGCGAACCCTTCCGCCGCTGGACCCATCGCATCGCCGGGATCGTGCTGCTGCTGGCGGGCGCCTATCACGTGGTCTATGTTCTCTCGAGCAAAGAGGGCCGCCGGCTACTCAAGGATTTCCTGCCGGTAAAAAAGGACTTGGGGGATGCCTGGGCTGCCGTGCGGTATCTGATCGGCGCGACCCGGGAGAAACCGAAAATCGGTCGGTTCGGTTATGTCGAGAAAATGGAGTATTGGGCGGTGGTGTGGGGAACTCTCATTATGGGGGGCTCCGGGCTGATGATTTGGTTCAAGTTGGACGTCACCCGGTTCCTGCCGCGTTGGGTGGTGGATGTCGCCCTCACCATTCATTACTACGAGGCGGTCCTCGCCTGTCTGGCCATCGTCGTCTGGCATTTCTATCACGTCATTTTCGATCCCGATGTTTACCCTCTGAACCTGGCCTGCTGGGACGGCAAAGTCTCGGAACACTGGCAAGAGGAGGAGCACCCTTTGGCTCACTCGGAGGAGGAAGCCTCACCGGCCTTGGCCAGCGCTGAAGCCGTTTCCCCCCCACAGCCAACCCTCACCGCTGGCGACCGGGATCACGGAACGTGAGGGATGCAAAAAGTAGAGCTCAGATGCATCCCTAGCAAATCCTTGTAACACAGCTTACTGTTTACCGGCCGATTATGGTTGCGTCTCTAAAAGGATTATCTACTGTACGAACCGTCGTGATAGGTTGCAAAACTCAGGTGTTCGCGATCGTCCTGGGGATAGGCCCGTTGGCACTGCCGGTGCAGGCAGGCATCCTGTTCACCAACCTGGTCGTGTTCAACGGCACCAATGGGGCCAACCCAGTGGGCTCTTTGATGCAGGGAACCGACGGGAATTTCTATGGCACGACCTCGGCTGGAGGAGCTAGCGGGTTGGGCAGCGTTTTTCAAATGCCTCCGAATGGCACTCTCAATAGCCTGGTCTCCTTTTCGGGCGCCAATGGCGCCACCCCCTGGGCCGGGCTCGTGCAAGGATCTGACGGGCTTCTGTATGGGACGACTTCAGCCGGTGGCACAAACGATGTTACCGTTGGCGGTGATGGGACAGTGTTCAAAATGACCACTAATGGCCTGCTCACCACCTTGCTTTCCTTTAGCAGCGTTAACGGCGCAAATCCGCTAGCCCCGCTGGCGCAGGGAACTGACGGAGCCTTCTACGGTGTCACGGCGGGAGGTGGAACAAACGATGTCAACGTTGGTGGTGACGGCACGATTTTTAGAATCACCAGCGATGGCACCCTCGAGCTGCTGCTGATGTTCAACGGCTCCAATGGGCTAGGTCCGGCGTCGGGGCTGACGCAAGGGCCAGACGGCGCCTTCTACGGCACCACCTCCGCTGGGGGCCCGCCTGCCTCGGTCCATAATCTGCATGGCGCCCGTTACGGTGCGGTCTTCCGCATCACGACCGATGGTGGGTTCACCAACCTGGCCGCCTTTGCTGGCACAAATGGCACCTATCCGTTCGCCGGGCTCGCGCTCGGTTTAGACGGCAACTTCTATGGAACTACCTCCGCCGGGGGCCCGAGCTTTAATGGCCTGCCCTTGAGCGGGGACGGCACGGTTTTCCAAATAACTACCAATGGCACCCTGACGACCCTCCTCTCGTTCGCCAGCACCAATGGCACCCAGCCGATGGCCGGCTTGGTTTTGGGCCCCGATGGTAATTTCTATGGCACCACCCAATTTGGCGGGGCCGGCGATTTAGGGACGGTCTTTGAAGTAACGACCAATGGCACGCTAGAGGTTTTATTCTCGTTCAACGGCACCAATGGCGCCTACCCGGCTGCCGGTTTGGTGTTGGGCGCCGATGGCAGTTTTTACGGCACGACCGAGTACGGCGGCGCAGGGTTCAATGGCGGCTTCAGCGGGAGCGGAACGATTTTTCGCCTGAGTGTTCCTTTTCCGCCGATGATGCAACTGGCAACCCAAGCAAATGGCTCGATCACGCTCAACTGGAGCACCGCAGCCGGTCAAGCCTATCAGGTGCAGTACACCACCAATTGGCAAAGCACCAACTGGGTTAATCTCGGCCCGCCCATTACGGCAGTTCGTTCAACTGCCACGGCTTCCGATACCGTAAGTTCTCTTCCGCAGCGCTTCTACCGCGCTGTTCTCAAACCATGAACACCACCCCGAAGACCCAAGCCCTGCGCGAGCAGGCTCTCATGAAGCTTTATATGGATCTGACCGGAGCCAGAGAATCCGAGGCGCGCAACGTCCTGATGTACCTTCGGTCCGCCAAGGGCAACGGCGCGGATAACGCTCCCGACGCGCCGCCGGGAACGGGCCTGAACGGGGAGACGAAAAACGGAGATGACAGTGAGCTCGGGGAGCAGAAGAGCTCCTGGAGCTAAGTTGAATTCCGGCGGGCAGGGGAACACGAGGCTGGAAGAGGGCGGGTGGGCGGCGAAGGACTAAGGCCGAGTTGGGTCGGCGCACTCAGGAGAAAAAGTTTTTACCTTTTAATTACTTTGATTTAGTTTGATTTACCCTGATTTAGCTTGATCGCCGAGCAGGTTTTTACCCGGATTTGGCCGAATGTACGCGGATGTACCTCGACCAGGCGGTGGGACAGCCGGTTGAGTCAAACCTTCAACTCTCAACGTTCAACGGATACGAAAATTTGAAGCTTTTTCCGTTTTTTCCGTTTTTTCCCAAAATCCACTCGAACCGAAGGTGGGCCCGCCCACCTTAGCCTTGGCGAAGGTGGGTCATTCGGTCATTCCTCGAATTCTCGCTCTGGAGACCCCGGCAAATCACCCTCGGCCAGCCGGTGGTTTACCATCTCTCGGCACCGGGTTCTTAATCTTAGCCTTAATCGCAATCCTTCAGCCGCAGCCCCACGCTCTCACGCGCTGACACTCTTTCGCTCCTTCGTCCCGCGCTTTCCCACGCACGCTGCCAAGTCCGCCGCGAACGCATCCACGTCCGCCTCGGTCGTGTCCCAACTGCACATCAGCCGCGCTTCCTGGCCGGGGCCGACGTGCGTGTAAAACTTCCAGCCGCGCGCGTGCATGGCCTTGACCACCTCGTCGGGCATCAGGACGAACACGGAGTTGCTCTGGACGGGGAACGCAACCCGGATCTGGGGCAGTGACCGAATGGCGGCTTCCAGGCGGGTAGCCATGGCGTTGGAATGTTGGGCGTGCCGCAGCCAGGCGCCGTCCTGCAACATGCCCACCCAGGGAGCGGACAGGAAGCGCATCTTGGAGGCGAGCTGGCCGCCCTGCTTGCAGCGGTAATCGAATTCGCGCGCCAGTTCCAGGTTGAAGAAGACCACCGCTTCTCCCACCGCAATCCCGTTCTTGGTGCCCCCAAAGCACAGCACGTCCACCCCGGCTTCCCAGCTAAGTTGCCGCGGGGTCGCGCCGAGACAGACCACCGCGTTGGCGAAGCGGGCGCCGTCCATCTGCACGTGCATGTTAAAACGCCGGGCCACTTGCGTGAGCCCCTTCAATTCCGCCAGCGAGTACACGGTTCCCACCTCGGTTGCCTGCGTCAGGCTAAGCGCGCGCGGCTTTGGATAATGGATGTCGGTCCGTTTGTTCACCGCCCGGTCGATCGAGCGCGGGTCGATCTTTCCGTCGGCCCCTTCCAGCAGCAGCACCTTGCTGCCGTTGGCGAAGAATTCGGGCGCGCCGCACTCGGAGCCTTCCACGTGGGCCATCTCATGACAGAGGATGCTGTGATAGGACTGGCAAAGGGAGGCCAGGGAGAGGGAGTTGGCCGAAGTGCCGTTGAAGACGAAGAACACCTCGCACTTGGTCTCGAAGACCTCGCGCATGAGGTTCGAGGCCTTTTCGGTCCAGGTGTCGTTGCCGTAGCTGACCTCGTGGCCCTGGTTGGCGGCGGTCATCGAAGCGAACGCCTCCGGACAAATCCCGGCGTAGTTGTCGCTGGCGAACTGGCGACGGTTCGGTACTGAGTCACTCATGGAACGGGAGCCTACCGCAACTGCCGCGCCAGGGAAAGTGGCAAAGGGATGGCCGGCTTCGCCGTAATACATCAGGAAAAGCCAGGAAATCCCAGGACAGGTGAGTTCGGGCTTTCCTCGGGGAAGCAGCTTGTTAAGTTCCTGCTTGTGGGAACCAAATACATTACATTAGACGAGCGTATCTATCGCTACCTGGATGGTTGCCGCAGCGACGCCCGCGATCCGCTGCTGCAGGAACTGCGCGCCGAAACGGCCGCCCTGGGCCAGGTCAGCGAATGCCAGATCAGCGACGAGCAGGGCACGTTCCTGAGCATCCTGGTCGCCGCGGCGGGAGCCCGGTCCGCGCTCGAAATTGGCACCTTTACCGGCTACAGTTCATTGTGCATCGCCCGGGGGTTGCCGGCCAACGGACGGCTGCTCTGCCTGGATAGCAATGCGGAGTGGACGACCATGGCCCGGAAGTATTGGACGCGGGCGGGGGTGCAGAACCGAATCGAATTGCGCCTCGGTCGAGCGCTGGCCTTGCTGGATCAGCTCGAACCGGATCGGACATTCGATTTTGCCTTCATCGACGCCGACAAAACCGAATATGACGCTTACTACGAGAAGGTCCTGCCGCGGGTGCGAGTCAATGGATTAATTCTCTTCGACAATATGTTGTGGAAAGGATTGCTCGGGGCCGGTCCCGTGGCGGACCCCAACGGACGGGCGGTGGACGCGTTGAATCGGAAGTTGGCGCAAGACGCGCGCGTCGAGGCGGTTCTATTGTCGATCGCCGACGGCATCCAAGTTTGCCGAAAGAGATAAGCCGGAACGGGCCCGAGGCCCACCGTTGGGAAGCCGCACGCGACGAGCTTCAGCGGAACGTCCGCAAGCACCTTTCGGATGCGAAAAGGCAAAAGCTCATGTCGGCCAAAATAGCGGCCGCCCAGCACCGCGTCATGTCCATTAAAGAGGCGACACGCCGCGTCCGTCGAAACGATTATACTGCGGCAGCATGTGCAACGGATCTCTGGCGCCTGGGAGAAGGAGTTTATCTCTCCTGTGTTGCATTGTTCTGCTGCTCCGAGCCAGCAGCGCAAGCAGCGAGCCGGGTTCCGCCATTGAGTACGCCAATCCGATGATCGGGACATCCGGCGAGGGTCACGTATATCCCGGTGTGGCCGTGCCCTTTGGGTTTGTCCAAATTTCTCCGGACACAGCCTCGTCCCCTACCGACTGGTGTTCGGGTTACGATTATTCCGCACGCGAATTATTGGGCTTTTCTCTCAATCATCTGACGGGCACCGGGTGCCCTGATTTGGGGAATTTTCATTTTTTGCCTCTCGTCGGGAACCTGAACTTGATTATCCGCGATCTGCGGCAGAGGCCTTTGACTGAGCGGTTCTCTCACGGCCAGGAAGAGACGCACCCAGGCTACTACAGCGTATTTCTGGCCGATTCAAAGGTTGAGGTGGAATTGACAGCGACCTGCCGGGAGGGTGTGCAACGTTATACGTTCCCAGAGACAGCCGATGCCCATGTCCTCCTGGATTTGCGCCATGGAGTGGGCAACCATGCAACCGATGCCGGCCTGGCCATTGAAAATGACCGCACGATCACGGGGTTCAGGAAGGAAATCGCCGATAGTTGCTTCAGCCCAGCAGGGGTAAAAGAGTACTGTTTTGTGGCTGAGTTTTCGAGGCCTTTTGCCTCATTTACAATCCTGTCGGGCGGCGACACGATTCCCGGAACTCAAGCCCGGGGAACTAACATCAAGGCCTTCGCGAATTATCGAATCAGCAGAGGTGAAAAACTGGTGGTCCGAGTGGGCCTCTCAACTGTCAGCGTCGAAGGCGCCCGCAAGAATCTTCGGGCCGAAGTGAACACATGGGACTGCGACAAAATAGTGGAGGCGGCGAAGAACAAATGGCTTCAAGCGTTGGGGAAGATCCGGATCGAGACGGAAAGCGCCGATATAAAAACGACTTTTTACACCGCGCTCTACCACACCCAATTAACGCCGATTGTCCTCAACGATGTGGACGGGCAATTTCGGGGTCCAGACAATCAAGTGCATCAAGCCAAAGGATTCGAGTATTATACAGATTTATCCTTATGGGACACCTTCCGAGCTGCTCAGCCATTGCTGACTCTCCTTCAGCCAGAGCGCGTCAACGACATCGTTAACACCATGATCATGCACTATAGCCTCCTGGGAGAACAAATGCTGCCTCTGTGCGCGTATTCCGGGCACGAAACCTATTGCATGATCGGCAACCCATCCATTCCTGTCATATCGGAAGCGTACGCCAAGGGCCTCCGAAACTGGGATGGCAAGGCCGCTCTTTCCGCCATGATTGGGGCCAGCGAAAGAGAAGATGAGGCACATGCTTGTAGTGAGGGTTTGGGCTTTTACCGGAGTCAGGGATGGATACCCAGCCGTCCGCGCGCGGGAGGCAGCCTCGTGCCTCAAAGCGTATCCAAGACACTTGAATTCGCTTACGATGACGCCTGTCTAGCCCGTTTTGCGCGCAGCGTGGGCCGCGACGACATCGGCGAGCTTTATGCGCGGCGCTCGACCAATTGGATGAACATATTCGACGCGTCATCCGGCTTTATGCGAGGGCGCAATCCGGATGGACGCTGGGTGGCGCCATTTGATCCAAAGCGCGTGAACTTTTCTGACTATACCGAAGCCAATGCCTGGCAATATAACTTTTTTGTTCCGCATGATGTTTCCGGCCTGATCCGCGCCTTGGGCGGCGACGAGAAATTCGTCGCGAAGCTCGATGAACTCTTCGACACCAAGGGTACCCTGACCGACAACTCGATTGGACTGACTGGTTTGATTGGGATGTACTGCCAGGGAAACGAGCCGTGCCACAACTTCGCTTATCTGTATAATTATGCGGGGCAGCCTTGGAAAACTCAAGTGCGTGTGCGCCAGATTGCCGCCACGTTTTACAAGAGCAGCCCGGACGGCCTGTGCGGAAACGATGACTGCGGGCAAATGTCCGCGTGGTATGTCTTCACAGCGTTGGGATTTTACCCGGTGGATCCGCCTAGCGGCGTCTATGTCATTGGGAGTCCACTCGTAGATAGAGCGATTATCAAGGTGGAAAACGAACATGGGTCCGAGCGGTCTTTCATGGTGCTGGCGCGGAACAATTCCGCGCAAAATGTCTATATCCAATCGGCTACGCTCAATGGACGCGCCCTAACGAGAAGCTGGATTGCGCATAGTGAAATCGTGAAGGGCGGCACACTGATCTTGGACATGGGCGCAGTTCCCAATCAAAAATGGGGCGCGGCGGTTGCCGACCGCCCGGCGCAGGCTTTGGTTCCATAAAGCAATATGAATGGCGTCGAAACCGAGCGCAAAAGAGCATTGGTTTCCACCCAAGGCGGTGAGACGTATCGCCTCCCCTTTGTGTACATGACTGTTTTGTTTTTCATGTGGGGATTTCTTACCGTTTGGAACGATATTCTGATTCCGCGATTCAAGGAGGCTTTCGCCTTGAATTATTTTCAAGCCATGCTCGTTCAATTCGCGTGGGGAGGCGCTTATACGGTCGGCGCCCTGGCGTACTATGTAATCTCGATGGTCTCTGGCGACCCGATCAACCGCATCGGTTACAGGAACGGAGTCGTGATCGGTCTTCTCATTGCCTCGGCTGGAAGCGCGTTGTTTTTTCCCGCAGCGCTCTTGACTTCATATCCCTTTTTTTGGTCGCCTTGTTCATCGTGGGACTCGGATTTGCCATGCTCCAGATCGCCGCCAATCCTTACGTCACCATCCTTGGGCCCGAGTCCACTGCATCCAGCAGGCTGAACTTGTCGCAGGCATTTAATTCTTTCGGCACCACGATTAGTCCCGTCATCGGCGGTTGGCTGGTTTTTAGTGTGTTTAACCGAGCAGGAGTGAACGGCGCGGATTCGGTGAAAGTCCCCTATGTTTGCGTGTCAGGAGTATTTCTCCTCATGGCGGTGCTTTTTAGCTTTGCGGACGTGCCGAGCTTTACGAACAAGGAGCACATCAGCCGCGGCATTGGCCCGCTCAAATATCCTCACACGTTGCTAGGGATGATCGCCATTTTCATGTATGTCGGAGGGGAAGTGGGAGTGGGAAGCGCTGTCATCAACTACCTTGGCCTGCCGAAACTGGGCAGCCTCAGCCGCGAACTCGCCAGCAAGTATCTCGCCTTTTATTGGGGCGGCCTCATGATTGGCCGGTTCATGGGGGCTTTTGCGCTGAGCGACATGAAGAGGGATACCCGACGATTACTAGTGGCAATGACACCGTTGCTGGCCTTCATTGTCATTTGGCTGACGTCGGGCCGGGAAAACGCGCTGCACTACGGCGCGTTGCTTGCAGTGCTGCTGGGTGCGTTTCTGGTTGGTGAGGCGAGCGCTCCCCGAATGTTGGCGCTGTTCAGCGTGCTTATCATAGCTCTTTTAATTGTCGGCGTGGCTGGCTCGGGAGAGACGGCGAGGTGGGCCATCCTCGGTGTCGGGCTGTTCTGTTCAGTAATGTGGTCGAACATCTTTTCGTTGGCCATCGAAGGCGTGGGTCCCTTGAAAAGCCAGGCATCGTCACTCCTGATCATGGCCATTCTCGGAGTTGCTCTGATCCCGCCGTTGCAAGGATTCGTGGCCGACCGAAGAGGGATCCAATTCTCGTTCGTTGTGCCCATGATTGCTTTTGCTTATGTGGGGTTTTATGGACTTTATGGGTATCGTGCCGGAAGGCCGAACTCCGCTCGAGGCGCGGGGGCGCCAAATGCGACAGACCTCTCGTCCAGAACGTCAGGAAATGAAACACCTGCTGGGATTTGACATCGGAGGCACCAAGTGCGCTGTCATTGTTGGGCGCGCAGAGGGGCAGAATATACGCATTGCACGCCGGGTAGCCTTTCCGACTCCGTCTGGACCCGAAGCGGCTCTATCTATCTATACGTCACCTTGATGCCATTTCGCCACGGCCTGGGCGCGGGAGCGGACATGGAGTTTTTCGTAAATCCGCCGGCAGTAGGTGTGAATTGTGGCGAAGCCCACTCCAAGTTTGTCCGCGATTTCCTTGAAGAGGCACCCTTCCGCGATCAGTTCCAGCACCTCGCGCTCGCGTGGAGACAAGGACTCCACTGCGTGATGAGCAGCATCGTCCTCCTTAAACGACTGCACCACTTTCCGTGCGATGTGACTGCTCATCGGCGAGCCGCCGCGATGAATCTCGCGAAGCGCGTCGAACAATTCCTCAGGGGGTGTCTGCTTGAGCAAGTATCCGGTGGCGCCTGCGCGCAACGCGCTGAACACGGCCTCGGTGTCCTCATACACGGTCAGCATTAGGATTTGAGGAGCCGGATAAACCGCCCGAAGCCGGCGAGTGCATTCCACGCCGCTGATATCCGGCAGATTGATGTCCATGATCACAATGTCTGGATTCAGCGGAGGTATGCCGGCCAGTGCGGCTGCCGTGGTCGTAAAGCCGCCCTCGACTTTAAAGTCAGGATCGGTGTCGATTAGTTTGGACAGGGCTGCGAGGAGTTTCGGGTCGTCCTCCACAATCGCCACACGAATCTTGTGCTTCTTTGCAATCGTTTTCATGCCTGCGCTTTCAACTGGACGAACTTCATTTACAATGTGCACCTTAAAAGCATTGTTCCAGGAGCCCTGGAAGCCAAGTCGCCTATTTGGTGGACACAGCATCGGAGGCCTGCGCACAGGGCAGGCGGAAGCCGACCACGGTGCCCCGTCCCGGGCCGCTAGTCAGCTCACATAGTCCGCCCGAGGCAACCAAACGCTCGCGCATATTCTGCAGGCCGTTTCCCGCCGATTTTGGAGCGTGCGTAGGCAAGCCGATGCCATCGTCGCAGATTTCCAGAAGAAAACTCCCTCCGTGAACGGTGACACGGAGTTGCAGTTGCTTGGCGGAGGCGTGCTTAATGGCGTTATGAATGGCCTCCTTGCAGGCCAAAAAAATGTTATGGCGTGTCGCACCGCTGATGGGCAAGGTTGGTAATGCGTCGGGCACCTCCAAATGGCAATGCAGGCCGGCCGTACGCGTTTGATCGGTCAGGAATTTGCTAATGTACGAAACGAGCGAATCGAACGTGTCATTCTGAGGGTTGACAGCCCACACAATCTCGTCCAGCCGGCGTGTGATTTCCCTGGCCGCGCTGCAAATACCGGCCAGATGGCCGTCCGGCGTAAAGGTTTGATCCGGCTCGCGGGCCGCCAGCGCACTGAGCAGCACGATGCGGGTAAGCGTCGAGCCAACGTCATCATGGATGTCCCGGGCAATGCGCGCCCGTTCGCGATCCAAGGCCTGTTGGGCTTCCAGCGCCGCAAGTCGGCGCCGCATTTTTCGAGAGGATATGGCATGGGCCACGGCCGTGGCAAAGGCAGCCAAGCCAACCACCACGCCCCCGCCCAGTGACCAGCAAAGAACAGTAAAGGCTCGTGTCTGGGTAAAAAAAGACGTCTGGACCAGACGGACACTGGCTCCCCCTTCATTCCAAACTCCGGCGGCATTGCACGCCTGAACTTGAAACTCGTAATTCCCTGGCAGCAGCTTAGTGAAGCGCGCGATGCGACTGTTTTCGGCCGGAGTCCAATCGGAATCCAGCCCTTGCAGCCGGTATTTATAGACGACCACGGACGGAGAGATATAAGTTAACGCGGCGTAGCGAATCTCCACGTTTCGTGTGCCGGCCGGAACCCTGATAGGGACGTCCGGGTTGGTTCGGAGGCTGGCCACTGCCCGCTGGTCCAGCAGCACGTTTTCAATGACGACGGGCGGCGGTTTTGGATTAAGCAGTTGCCTCGTGTTCACGGCGACGATGCCGCTTTTTGAGGCAAAACACAGCTTCCCATCAACCCCGCGAACAGCGCCCAGACCACGGCCCGTCGGCCCCAAGTACCCGGAACGCATCCCTTGGGCCTTGCCATATTGAGTCAGCGAGACGTGATGAAGGGACCCGCGAAAGTATTGCTCAGCTTCAGAACGGTTTATGCAGAAAAGTCCGTTGACGCAGCCGAGCCAAAGGCTATTGCTCTCGACCAGCATGCAATTGATGCCGCCGGATTTCGCCAAGCCGGCCTCCCAGCGGATCGCCTGCAAATGATCCGTATAGCAGGCGACCGTTTGATCCGTGGCAAGCCAGAGCGTTGCTCCATCCCATTCGAGGTCGTTGATGCGGGTGCCGGCTAACTCTTTGCCTAAGCCAAGCCATCGAACAAGATGCCCGTCCCATTGATACAGACCTTGCGTTGTCCCCAAGATGAATCCCTTGTCTCCGTTCGTCACAACGAAGGTGACATTCATCGCCGGCCAGCCCTCGCTCATAGCCCGCAAAGTGCCATTGCTAAACGCAAAGATGTTGGTTGGGTTCACGACCCAAAGCGTGTTGTTGCTTTCGCAAAAGCAGGCTCCTCCACCGATGTCCTGCGGCTCCCTAACCTTTCCTCCACGGAAACGTTCGCAAGTGGAAGTCCGCGATGTCCAGATGTCTCCCTCCTTGGTTTCGATGATCTGGCCATCCCCAACCGACTCTTCCAGCGCCACTTGTTTTGTCCAGGCTCCATCCTGCAATAAATAAGTGCCTCGGGAGAAGACGCTGGCAAAAAGCCCGCTGGGCCCAATCCCCAGACTCTCGGCGGCTCCTAAACCCGCGGTCGCGCCATACTGTTCTATCGGATTTCTATAGAGATGATATAACCCGTCCGAGGTCCCCACCCACAAACTTCCTTCGTCGTCCCATAACAAGGAAAAGATGAACGCCGTTTTCAACTCCGTTTCACGCGTGGAGTAGGCCTTGCCGCCTTTCAGATAAAATAAACCCGAATAGGTGCCCACCCAGATGTTGGTCTCCCCGTCTTCGCAGATGACGGAAATTCCGCGCGAACTTAACCCTTGATCTGCGCCATATCGCGCCATGGACCCTGATGGGGCGACCTGGAGAAGGCCCAACTCAGCGTCGGTGCCCATCCAAAGGCTTCCATCCGCGCTCGCATGAATACTGTAAAGCGACTTTGTGATCGGATAAGGATGATCAAAAACGCCATGGCGATAGCGCAACGGCCCTTTTTCGGTCGCGAACCACACCGATCCATCCTTGGCCACGGCAATTTGCCGAACATCGCCAGAACCCCTCATCGCGTCGCCTCTATCCTCAATCCGTCCGTCCGGTGCCCGCGTGAGCAGGCCTCTGCCGCCGATCCACAGGTTGCCGTCTCGATCTTCAAGCAAAGGATTGCCCCGGTCACCTGGAGGCGGGAGTTGCAGCCCAACTGCGGTGAGCTTCCCCTTTTGCCAAAAGCTCAAAGCATCCGCAGCCGACCCCTTTGCGATCCAAAGCCGGCCGTCTCTGCCTGCCGCCAAGGACGCATAGGCGTTGCTGCCGCCCGCCAGCCTGAACACCTGTGTAAAGTCAAGCCCATTGAACCGGGCGACGCTATCGATCGAGCCGTACATCCCCAGCCAAATATACCCATCCGGAGTCTGCGCCAACGAGACGACATCATGATGCGGCAGCCCATCCGAGGTCTGCCAGTAGTCACACTGCGCGTTGGCTGGCGCCTCACCGGGGAAGGAGGCTCTGGCGAAGCAAGCGGAAGGGGCCAGAAGACAGACAGCGAGAACGGTGCGAAATGGCCCCGCAGTTGCTCGGCTCGTTTTCACTGGACGATTATGACCGGAAAACGCGTCCACGCCAAGAGGAAAACTAGCGTAAAAACGATCACCGCGACGCCGCACGACCCGTCGCCAAGGCGGCCATAATCCGACGTGGGCAATGTACCACCTTTGGGCGACATGACACAAAATCAGGCGCTTGGTATTTTTCGTCGCGTGAGTCAAGTAGCAAAATTATCCTTGGCAGCGTGGGCGCGCCTCACGCAAAAATGCAATGAGACAACGAAAAATAAGACACCCTTCCGAAAAACAATGAAAACCTCATATCAGTCCTCTCAGGCTGGCTGGCTTGTGGCCACCACCGTATCCGCGCTGATGCTGGCGTCGGCAGTCGCTAGCGCCAGCGTTATCTTCCAGGCCGATTTTAAGGGCCCCGGCGGGGGCACCGGGGGCAGCAACGACTTGGTTACGCTGGGCGGCACCGGGGCCATTATGGCCGATGGAGTAAACCTCGCCGCCTCGATCACCAACGCCTATCCCTTCGCCCCAGGCGCGGGCAACTACTTGGAAGTCCAAAGGCTCACCACCAGTGGAGGCGGGCAATACAGCCCGGTTCTCTTTACCTTCGCTTCCA
>Ga0209517_10002704_pt1 | contig 24667 bp, 16 predicted proteins | sample PeaSoiMetSII2010_FD_187695 | JGI IMG/M metagenome (GOLD analysis project Ga0209517, IMG submission 187695) | Peat soil microbial communities from Weissenstadt, Germany - SII-2010 (SPAdes) (version 2) | ecosystem: Environmental > Terrestrial > Soil > Wetlands > Peat | place: Germany... | reverse complement strand
GAGTCTGAACTCACGACTTACAAAGTTCTAGAGGAAGGAAATTTACGGGTTGCGGAAACCACCCTCTCCGACTTGCGTACCAAGCAGGCCGAATCACGAAGCGAGCAGCGACAACGAATCAAGACCTGAGTATCCTCCGCGAAAGGTATGAAGAAGACTTGCGACCATACTTGGCGAACGAGAATAGACACGATACGACACTCAAACTGTGGATTGAGATTTTCGAGAGCGCAAGGTGACCGGAGGACGTACGTCGCGTCTATACTCTATTTTTACTCAGCACTATCGCCATTAATCTATATTCGGATGCATCATCTGAGTGCGAGGCTCACCTGCGCTAGCTTGGCCAAAGAAGACTTTCTTGGTCGCAATCATATGCCGTGGCAGATTTTCCGCCTGCGAGATGAGCGCGGGATGCCAGCAGATCCTCTCAGTGGTGCTGCCGCACAAAGGAATGGACTTCCCGTGACAGTCTGTTTTATTCGGGGCCCGAACGCAACGAATCAAGCGCCGCATGGCTCGCCACTCAAACCATCCAGTCTTCCTGGGTTTCTAGGCCACGTTCATGGAATTTCAACGTCGTGGCTTAACAGGTGACTCTGCCGCTAGGTACTACCCCTCCTCCTCACAATGCCCATGGTCCCAAATGAAAATAGTCGTCCCTATATCTGAGAGCAGTAACTAAATAGATACGACCAGAATAGTTTTGCAGCTTCTCCCGCACTCTTTAAATAGAGTCTATCCATCGGTTGTTCCACAGTTGGAGAACCGCAATGAGGGCGAGTCCGAAGCGCTTCTACGAAGGTAAACCCGTAATCGAAACGGATTTCTTCGTGGGCCAAGGATGGCTTGTCGAGCTGGTCCGAATAGAGAACTTCGGACTTGTTCTAATCCACTACAAGGACGATGGCACTAAATGGAAATCGTCGCTTCATGTCCCCTCTGGTGAATCTGTTCTCTGCCCGCCGGTTGAGGACGAAATCACCCGCCACGTGCGGTTTGCGTCCCGTGTAGGCATTTATGCATCGGCGCAAGACTACCTGGAAGCAGTAGATTCATTTCTCGCTCGCTGTCTTGATCTTGATCAACGGTACCGATTCCTGCTGGCTTGCTTTGTGCTCAGCACTTGGGTAGTGGACCGGCTTCCAGTGGCACCGTATGTCGCACTCGTCGGGTTGCCGCGGTCGGGGAAATCGACCGCTTTGAGGGCTTTGCACCTGGTCTGCCGCCGCGGCATGATCACCTCTGACATTTCGTCCGCGGCCTTTTACCGCGCCTGCGACCGTCTGACGCCAACAATATGTATTGATGAGGCTGCCACTGCGGGACAAAAGCGAACGCTCTTTCATCTTCTGCGATCGGGTACCACGCGAGATGCTGTCGCCTTTCGTCAGGGCCAATCGTATCATGCCTACGGCGCCAAAGTCGTCGCCTGGACAGAGATGCCTGACGATGACGCGTTGAACAGCCGCTGCATAGTTATTCCCATGCAGGAGACTATGCGCACCGACCTTCTAAGGACCACGGACCCCGAGATCGTCGAACGCGCTGACAATCTTCAGGGGCATCTTCTGATGTATCGATTCAAAAAATACAACTCGCTCAAACTGCCACCAATTCCACGGTATGAGCGCCTCCGTTCGCGGGATCGCGACCTTTATGAGGCGCTGGCGCTCCCAATCGGTGAAGACCCCAAAGCCTGCGCCCGTTTGCTCGAATGCCTGGAATATCAACATGACCTCAACCGAGAGCCGTTACCCTCTAATCAAATGGCCGTGCTCGAAAGTCTATTCAAACAGATCCACCTTCAGCCGGGCGAGGGAGCCTATGCACTTCGGCAGTTGAAGAACGGCGCCAATTTGAATCTGGGCGCGTTGGGTGAACGCTTTCATTGGAACGAGAAGGCTGTAAGTGGTGTATTAAAAACGTTCGGATTCCTTAATCGGAAGCGGACCAACTCCGGATGGGTTGTCCAGATCGACCGCGCCGCGCGAAAGCGCATACATGAACTGCTCTCGCTTTACGGTGTGGATAGCCCGGCCGCCTGCCTTCCTTCTCAGGCACCCAACGAATTGTGTGAGTTCTGCCAGCCTCAGGATCCAAGAAATCCAGAACCTCCTTCGATTGAGCATCTTGCAAGAGAGACGTCGGCCGAACCCGGCGGTCCGAGCAACCTGGCGTCGACCATCAGCGAACATAGTGAACATGGTGAACTTGGTGAACACAAAAATGATGCAGAGGAAAGACCGCGTAGGTGGGGGTGGATTGAGAACCAGGAGGACCAGGACCTGGTCGATTGGGTGGTGAGGGGGGAGGATCTTAAGAAGGAGCCGTAGTGCACTCTATTCGCGCGATAGATAAATAGGAAGTCACGAACTCTGGAGTGGGCCTACACTTGTCGAGGCGCTGCCGAACGAGATAGATGAGGCCCCCAGTCTTTCTCAGAGGGATCCGATGCCGGCGAGAGTTCAAACTGTGACGGACAGCCGCCGACAAACCTCCCAACCGTACCAACAAGCAATTGATCAGGGAACGAACCCAACTGCCGGACAGTCAGGAGAACAAGATGGCGGCAGAGAGCCCCCCTCTTTCGTATGTCGAAAGACTTCTCTCGGGGATTTCGTATCGTCATCGCAAGATCTTTCACCCGGAGGGCGTCGAAGCTACCAGATACAAATTGCGGAACGAACCTAACTTCCACCCTTAGCAGCGCAGAGGAGGACTGCACGCAATAGATGCCAGAGTGAGCTGCCTTTCGAAAAACCGACTCGCAGTATCCGAGCCATAGGTCCTGGCGCGTGGGGATGCAGTCGCTCATCAACTGTTCGCATGGCACTTGAGATCTCACAGTGACCGACGTTTTGTAATCTTCCAGCAGGGTACATCTGCACCTGGGAGGCTCGCGAGAGTTAGTCCGCACCGGCGCAGGTTAACACGGGATTCTTGCGAATGGCGTTCAACGGCGTCGGTTATAATGATCCCATCCAAATCAGCTGCCTGCCACCAGGGTGAAACTGCCGGCAACACACGCGGAAATAGAAGGTCACATCACATCTCGTAAACGGAAACTTGGCTTTGGGCCACAAATCACCATCGGAATTCGGCACAAGTCCGGAAGAGGAGCGTCAATCGTGCGGATCAGAAAGGCGGTCATAACGGCAGCGGGAGAGAATCAGCGGGCGCTTCCGCTCCAGACGCTCATCCATAACGGAGCGGAAAAATCCGTTCTGAATATCTTGATCGAACAGGCCCTCAGCGCGAATATTGGCGAGATCTGCGTGGTGGTCTGGCCCGGCGACGAGACTCGCTACGCCCAAGCCGCCGGCAACCTCGCCGGCGCCGTCCGGTTCGTTCCCCAGCACCAGCCTCGGGGATACGGCCACGCCATTTACTGTGCCCGCGAATTCGTGGGCGATGAACCCTTCCTGCACATGGTGGGAGATCACCTGTATGTGAGCGCAACCAAGCCCGGCGTCCAGCGTCTGGTGGAGTTAGCGGAACGCGAATCATGCTCCGCTTCTGGCGTCCAGCCCACCCACGAAAAGTTGCTCTCCCGCTTCGGGGCTGTGTCGGGACGTCGCATGTCCGGCCGGCCGGGCGTTTATCGCGTGGAGACGGTGCTCGAAAAGCCCACGCCCACGGAAGCCGAACAACGCCTCATGGTGCCCGGAATCCGCGCGGGCTACTACCTCTGTTACTTTGGAATTCACGTTTTCACTCCCACCGTGATGGAGCTCCTGGGACGTAAGCTGGCGAGTGAGCCAGGCGAAGCCATCTCGCTCTCCACTGCGCTTGCCGAACTTGCCCGCCAAGAGCAGTACCTGGCGCTGGAAGACACGGGACGCCGTTATGATCTCGGTGCCCGTTACGGGTTGCTCACCGCACAATTGGCGCTGGCGCTCAACAGTCGCGACCGCGACGAGGTGCTCACGCACTTGCTGGAACTTCTGGCGGAGCGCGAGCTGACCACTCCGTCTGCCGGGAGCGAGCGGTGATCCGGCTTACCGATGTCATAATCGCGCGCGACGCTGAGACTCGCAATCGCCCCCTGGACGCATTGTGTCGGGCTGCGACACTGGAAGAACTACTGCTCGAGTGTGAGGCGCTCGACCGTTTCCGGCGCAGCAGCGACAACCTCTACGAGCGCGTGCGAGCCCTTTTTTTTCTCTATGCCATCCACCGCTTTCACATCTCCACGCGCAAGTTAGCGGCTTCCCACGCGCTGATTCCTTTCGCGGGTTACACTAACCTCCTCAAGCGCAGGTTTGAAGAAGCTCTTGATATCTTCCTGGCTGCGCAGGCAGCCACCGGGCCGAGTGCCGCGATTTCCAGCGCGCTGGCCGTCGGCTACCGATCGCTCGGCTTCCAGACTCTTGCTGACCAGGTGCGGCGCAGCGTGCGCTCGGTCCGCGGCAATCAGTGGATGTTCCGCGCCGCTTATCCTGAAGACGCGCCGCTGCGGATTCGCTCCGAGCTCTTGAAGCGCGAAACCCCCGATCATCTCTTCCCCATTTTGCGCGAGGCTACGCCGGTGCGCATGGACTTGAGCCATAGCGGGTGGAGCGATATTTTCTTTCTCGGGATGGATTTTCCCGAAGGTGCCCGCGTGCTCAACATCTCCATTGACCTGAGCGTGCGCGGCCTGGGCGCCCCAAAGCCTCCAGTTGAAGCCTGCTTCCGAGTGATCGATCAGCCGGTACTCCGCTTGGTTAGCGTCGACCTTCAGTGCAGCGCGGAAATCAGCTCAATTGCTGAAGTCTTCGATTTCGCGCACGACTACCTGGGCCTGCTCAAAGCCGCGGTGATTGCCTCCGGCATTGTGCCACCGGGGATGGAGGGCGCCACTCAGCCCCTCACCGACGTACTCACTCTTTTGACAGGCCGGTCTGGCCACGGCATTGAAATCGTCAGTAAGGTGAATGATATTCCTCGCGGCTCACGTCTGGCGGTGTCCACCAACCTCCTGGCCTGCCTCATTTCCTTGTGCATGCGCGCGACCAATCAAATCCGCACCCTCACTGGTGGACTTTCCGAAGATGACCGCCGCTTGGTTGCCGGGCGCGCCATTCTGGGCGAGTGGTTGGGGGGCTCGGGAGGGGGCTGGCAGGATTCCGGCGGCGTGTGGCCTGGAATCAAGCTGATTCACGGAGTCTCAGCCCAGGAGGGTGATCCGGAATTCGGCATAAGCCGCGGCCGGTTGTTGCCGGACCACCTGATTCTTGGATACCAGGATGTGTCGCCGGAAACGCGCCAGCGACTCCAGCAAAGTCTGGTGCTCGTCCACGGCGGCATGGCGCAGGATGTGGGCCCCATTCTGGAGATGGTGACGGAGAAATACCTGCTTCGTTCTGAGAGTGAGTGGCATGGCCGGGGCGAAGCCGCGCTCATCTTCGATGACCTCATCGCACGCCTGAAAGGCGGGGACATTCACGCCCTTGGTGCCCTGACGGAGCGCAATTTTACCGGCCCCATTCAAACCATTATTCCCTGGGCCGGAAATCTCTACACCGACACGCTGATTCGCCGCGTGCGCGGGGAAATGGGCAACGACTTCTGGGGCTTCTGGATGCTCGGGGGAATGTCGGGCGGAGGCATGGGTTTTCTTTTTGCTCCGCATGCGAGAGCGCAGGCACAGGAACGCTTGCACACCATCATGGGCGCCACCAAGCGGGAGATGGAACATGCCTTGCCCTTCGCCATGGAACCCGTGGTCTACGATTTCGCAGTCAACGAAGACGGCACTCAGGCCATGCACCTCGAAGGTGACTCTGCACTGATGCCAGCCGGATATTACCAATTGGCTGTGCCTCCGCTTCTTCGCATGGAATCGCGGTTGCTCTCTCCCGCGCGCCTGATTGAACTCGAACGTTTCACTGCCGCGTGCCACAGAGTGCCGGAGTTTCAAGGGATGATGCAGCACGTCTTCGACCACCTCATCCCGCAGAGTCCCCCCAAAGGCGACCTCTCTCAAAGCCTCGACGCGCTGCTCGAAGCCCATGGATTTGATCGCGCGGAACATGAACAGATCCAGGCGGGCTTACGCACCGGCCGCGTGGGGCTGGCGCAGAATCGCCTCCCCATCACCAGCTTAATCACCGACGTTGGCCCTGCAGATATCTTTGACGCCACCGAAGGTGTTGCCTCGCAATACCACGAAATCGGCAAGCAAGCACTGGCGGCAGGAATGGTGGCAGTGGTTTCGTTCGCTGGCGGCACCGGTAGCCGTTGGACAAAAGGCGCGGGCGTCGTCAAGGCCCTGAATCCCTTTTGCCGTCTGGGCGGCAAGCACCGCAGCTTCATCGAGGTGCACCTGGCCCGCAATCGCCGTACGGGCCGCCTATGCGGCGCGCCCCTGCCCCACGTCATCACTACCAGTTACCTGACACACGATGCCATTGAGGCGCACCTCTGCACCGCGCGCAACTACGACTACCCCGGCACCTTGCTGCTTTCACCCGGCCGCTCCATCGGGCTGCGGTTTGTGCCCATGGGAAGAGACCTGCGATTTGCCTGGGAAGATTTGCCGCAGCAAATGCTCGACGACCAGGCGCAAAAGGTTCGTGACAGCCTGCGCGCCACGCTCATTGCGTGGGCCCGCCACAAAGGCGAAGGCGCCAGCTATACCGATAACGTACCCATGCAATGCCTGCACCCGGTCGGCCACTGGTATGAAGTCCCCAACATGATTCGAAACGGTACCCTCCTGCGGTTATTCCAGGAAAGGCCCCGTTTGAAATACCTGATGATTCATAACATCGATACTACGGGGGTTGATGTGGACCCGGGTTTGCTCGGTTACCACATTACGGAGGGAGCCGCGCTTACCACTGAAGTCATTGCGCGGCAGGTCGAAGACCGCGGCGGAGGCTTGGCCCGCGTTGACGGCCGTTTGCGCCTCGTCGAAGGCCTCGCGCTCCCCAGCGAAGAGACCGAATCACTCCTCTCCTGGTACAACAGTGCGACCTATTGGATCGATATCGACCAACTGCTCACCATGTTTGGGCTGACCCGCGATGATCTTGCGCACAAGGATCGCGTTAACAGCGCCGTGCGAATGCTGGCCGCTCGCATGCCCACCTACATCACGCTTAAAGACGTCAAGAAACGCTGGGGAAAAGGTCAGGAAGATATCTTGCCAGTGGCTCAGTTTGAAAAGCTGTGGGGCGACATGACCAGCCTTCCGGAACTTCCCTGCCGCTTTGTGGCCGTGCCCCGCAGGCGTGGGCAACAACTCAAGGAGCCGGCACACCTTGATGGATGGCTGCGCGATGGCTCCGCTGCATTCGTCGAATCCTTGTGCGACTGGGACCAATGACTCCGGTCGAGTGTTTACTTTTCGCCCTCTCCGGCAAGAGACTTCGTGCTTGCGATCCCCCAAAACGCTTCGATTTCTTCCAGCGGGGTATTCTTTGTCTCCGGAACAAAGAACCACGTGAAAATGGCCTGGCTCAGTGCCATCAACGCAAGAAAGCCAAAGGTCACGCCCTTACCAATCCGGTTGAAGGCGAATGGGAAGAACAAAACGACTAAAGCATTTGCCACCCACTGTGTAAGCACTGGGACACTCATAGCTGTTCCCCTGATGTTATTAGGGAATATTTCGGGCACCAGTGTCCAAAACACCGGCCCAATACAAGAGCAAAAGAACGCCAGATAAGCCAGGATCAGGAACAACACGATTACTCCTTGAAAGTGGCCCGTGGCCACGACCAAGAGCATGCACAGCAGCGCTGCGGTCATTCCTAGGGACCCGACGATGTACAACGGACGCCGCCCATAGCGGTCAATAATCCAAAAGGAAACCAGTGTCAGGCTGAAATTGGTCAAACCGATGATGAACGTGGAAAAAAGTGCGGCGTCGATCTTCCAGCCGGCCGAGCGGAAAATAGCCGGGGCATAGTCGATTATGGTGTTGATTCCAGAGAAGTGGACCAGAATGGCAAGGCAGAAGCCAACCAGCACAGCGCGGCGAATTCCGGGCTGCAACAGATCGCTCCAACCCCCACGCTTTACCTGAAGGCTAGCTTTGATCTCCGCCATCTCAAACTCAGCGCGCTCTGGCCCGGCGATGCGTTCCAGAATCACATAGGCTTCCCTCGGCCTGTTGGCCATGAAAAGATACCGTGGCGTTTCCGGGGCGCTTAATAGCAGGACGAAGAAAAGGACAGAAGGAATAACGCCCGTGATGAACATCCAGCGCCAGTTATCCGGGCCGATGTTCCTCAACAGGTAGTTGATGCAGTAGGAAGCGAGAATGCCGGTAACGATCGACAATTGATACAACGTGCCCATCCGGCCGCGCAGCGTGGGCGGCGAGACCTCCGATACATACATCGGAGAAATGAGAGAGGCAGCTCCGACCGCCAATCCGCCGAGGAAACGAGCCACCACAAAGCTGGTGAAACCCGCCGCCAGCCCTGTGGCTACGGACGTTGTAGCGAACAGCACGGCTACCCAGAGCAAAAGTCTTCTCCTGCCGTACAGGTCGGTGAAGCGCCCGGCCACCGCTGAACCCAAAATGCAGCCGAACAACAACGAACTGAATGCCCAGCCCAGGCTGAGGTCACTCAAATTGAAGTGCTGGATCAGGAATGGTCCGGCGCCGGTGATGATGGCAATGTCAAAACCGAAAAGCAGACCACCCAGTGCGGCAGTGGCAGCCAAAAAAATCACGTAGCGAAGATTGATGTTGGCCTTAACCAAGGAACCTCCCGGAACAGGATCGAACTTACACTTCCGCCCAGAACGTTACTTCACGTGCTTGGCTGGATAACTTATGTGGTGCCGGTAGATTTCTCACGCGCTGCGTGCGAACTCCACCAGGGCAGAAACGTTGGCTGGCGATGTTCCGCGCACGATTTCGCAGCCTGCTGCCACGATATAGTTTGTGCCCGCCTCCTGCCGGCAGCGCGCCAGCCGGTCGGAAATAGATCCGGGCGTGCCATCGCGGAGTTCCTTGACTGGATTAAGATTGCCCGCCACCACCTGATCCGGGCCCAACAGGTTGCGCGCTTCTTCCATCGGGACAGGGTAGTCCAGATCGACCATCTCGCATCCGAGCTCGGCGACAAAGTTCAAAATCCGCCTGGTGTTGCCACAGATGTGCAGCCGAACTCTTCCACCGGCCGCGTGGATGGCCTCTGTCAACTTCTTCTCGTAGGGAAGCACAAACTCCTTGTAGACTCGAGGCCCCACAAGGGATGCGACGGCATCACCCACCCCAATGATGTCCGCGCCAGCTTCGATCTGCGCGCGCGCAAATTGCATCGCCATGCGGGTCGCGAATTCAAACAAGTCCTTTACGAAAATGGGATCGTCGGTGAAATCAATCATCAGGCGGTTGATACCCCGCAAATCCGCCGCTTCCGCACATGGACCTTCCACCCATCCTTCGACCATCTTATCGGACCGCACTCCCCGTCGCAGATTCTCGATCGCACGCAGTCGGTCCTTCATGCGCTCTCCTTCCCAAGCGTTCGGCACGTGCAAGTGGATGAGCGCAGCCTTATCTGCGAGCAGAGCCTCCTCTTCGATGATTGCAGGGGGTTGGTCCTGATACCATTGAATCCTCGCTCCGCAATCGCTGGCCTCGCGGGCCGGATCGGAGATCGCGGAGACGTGGTCGAAGTCGAATTGCTCGACGGTCCTAAGTTGACTCTCGACGAGAGTACGGTAGTCTCTCGCATATTGCTCGTATTTCACGCCCAGGCAATCGGCGGCAAACATCATGGTGATGGGCATGCATGCGAAATGATCTCTTGTCTTCTTCCCGAGCGTGGCCACCACGCGTTCACGGCCAGTCACAAGCGCTACCTCCTGCTGTTTCCTGGGTTATGGGTTCGGCGCTTGTATACCACGGGGTGGAGGTGCGAGTCGACCAAGTTTCCAACCCTTGTGTCAGGGCACAAGCATTCCCAATCGGCTTTTTGGTGCTGTTTCAGAATCTCAGCCTGCGTTCAGGCGGAATTCTAGTACACAAAAGGTGCAATTGGTTGGAAGCGTCTCCTGGCTGACGCGCACTCGGTTGCTTTAGTTCTATCGCGTGCAGTGATCTGCGCCTGCCGCGATAATTTCAACGGGAAAACATCCTGACCTGCCGGGACGTTCAGCTGCCACACCGCTGGTGTGGATAGTTGACCTGCGATGGTGTTTCCAGCAGCACCCTATTCAAGAATCTGTTTCATCCGCTTCGAGCCGGAGTTTTGCGGCACGCGCAGTTTCCCGCAGAAGTGGATCTGCATGGTCTAAGCAATCTTCCAGTTCTTTCGCCATGCATTTCATGCGGAAGGATCCAATTGCATACGCGCCGCACGATTTCAGCCACGGGTCGTCACTCGAAACGAGTTCTTTTACCGCCTGCTCGCGGTTCTCTAATTTCGTGCGCACCAACTGGTTCGCCAGCTGCGCGCGCTCTTTCGGCGTCACCCGCCCATCTAGCAGCGGCACCAGCGTGCCACGCAAAGCCGACTTCAAAACGTTCTCTAGGAACTCCAAAGCGTTGTCATACACAGTTTTGTCCTTGGATTGCAGTCCAAGATAAACCGCGTACGAATCCATCTGGGGATACAACAGACCCAGCAGCCGGAAGATCCTCTCCAATTCCTGCTCAAGTGACTCCGCCAGCGCCCCCTCCACCTCATTTTCAGTGCCCGAGAAGGTCTCCAGGATTTGATAGGTACGGTAGTGCCCCAGGACTTCCGCCGCCAACACCGTCTCCAGCAGCTGAAAGTCTAGCGGAATCTCCGGGTGGTCGCGGTGGAGCTTGTTCAACGCGCTGATCACCTTGAACCGCAGGATCGAGTCGCCTTCCATCACGTTTTCCAACAATGCGTCTGCGGCGGCAGGCGTTCCGATGCTCTTCAGGACCACGGGAATTTCTCTGCGTTCCTCCGCTGGCGCGCCTGGATCTTCCAGGCGGTCACGCAAAAGTCCGACGACCGAATCCCCAAATGACACGAGCGCCTGCGTCGTAATTTCATGAAGCTCCGGGTTACGAAACTCCTTCAACAATTGCGGAGCCAGAGCCTCTTTTCGCAGCAGACCCACCGAGCGAATCGCTTCCCGCACTACCTCGCTTGAGGGATCTTCCAGCAAGCGCGAAAGCAAAGGATCGAAAGAGTCTGGGAGCTCCCCCAGAAGCCGGGCGGCTTCTCGTCGCGTTCTTTGCCCGGCTTCCCCTTCTTCCCCAGCCATCTCTCCCAATATTGCCCTTGCGGCCTCCAAGTTCTGTGCTTCCCCCGGATGGGCCAGATACGCGGCCATCGCAGAGCGAACCGAAAAATCCTCACATTCACGCAATTCCCCAAGCAGCACCAGGGGATCGACATGCGCGTGGTGCACTAAATAAAGCATCGCCTCCGTGCGCACCGCGATCTCCGGATCCTTGAGCATCCCATGTACCGTTGGCAAGACGGATGTGTCTCCAGAAGCCGAGAGAATGGCAAGCGCCTTCTGCCGCACCTCGCTGGAGGGGTGTTGGAGGAGATCCCGGATCACTGGATGCGCAGCTCTTCGCTGCTCCACTTCAAAAAGGGACAGCGCGTAAAGAATGTCCTTGGGATCGGATGCAGAAAGATTGGTGGTCAGTAGGTCCGTAGTCGACCGGTCCAGCACTGGCGCGCTGGCTTGTTCCACATCGAGGCGATGCTGGCTAATGCTTTCCCTCAGGGTAGCGACGTATTGTCGCCGAGCGACAGAAACTGCCACGAGCCAGCCGCAGGCCAGCAACAGCACGATCCAGCTGATTTGACGCGCCGGCCAGTGCAGCGAGGTAGCAAAGATGAGAACGGCTAACCCAGACAACCCATCGCCCAGGCGCCAGATCACCGTATCGATGAACCATTTCACTTGTAACTTCACACCGGCAGGGATCGGCAGGTAAAGCAACTCGGCCGTAGACTTGTCGACCGAGTAACGCAGCACCTGGTCGCCGCCCTTCAGCACCACTGCGGAAACCAGCGTGCCAAAGGCCAGCAGGCCGGCCGACCCCAGGAATACAGTGACGGGAAGAAGGAACAGCGCGGTGCCAATTCCGAATCGACGCAAAAATCTTGCAGTCAACAGCAATTGAAACAACAGCCCCAGAATGCCCGCGTAAAAATAAAAGTTACCAAAAAAAACTGCCATGGCGTCTTTCTTGACCAGGAACTGCTTGCCAATGGCTAAGAACTGCCAGCCCGTCAACGTCACTACAAGCGAGGAAATGCAGATGAGCGTTGCGATGGCTAGCAAGTAGGGCGAGGAGAACAGTAGCCGCATGCTTGCCACCAGGTTGCGCGGGACTGTTTCGGCAGATTTCCCGGCCGTTCCGTGAGCGCCACCCACCAGCGCCCGACCGCTGCGCCAGACCAAAATCACCAGCCCGCCGCAGATTAAAACGAACAGCGCCATGGCCAGCAGCAGGCTTTCCGTTCCGAACCTCTTGGCCATGGTTGTGGAGAGGAAACCGGCAAAAATCCCTCCCGCGATGGCGCCCCCGCCTACCATCCCAAAAACCCGCTTGGCCTCGCGCGTTGTCAGGACGTAATTTGCCAGCGTCCAGATCTGCGTCGCCCCGAGTACTCCGAAAATCTTTACCCATACGTAGAGCGCAGGAAAAACCCAGACCAGGTGGGCGTAGTAATGGGCCAGCCCCCAGAACAACGCCCAAGTGGCAGCGAAAAATATCATGCTGGCTACGAGCAGATCGCGGAAAAGAAACCGCCGCGCAATGAGCACGTAACCCGCTATTACCGCCGCCACCAGCACCGAACTGGAAATATCGGCGTAGGCAAGCTGCCTCGCCTGGAACCGCGACAGAAATAAGGCTGCCCCAGCCACTCCACCGATTTTGTAGCTGCTGATGACTAAAAACAGGCACGCGCAAAGAAGGGAGCCGCGCCCCAGATCTCCAGGGTCGATGTTGAGAATCCGGTGAAACCACCGTTTCATTCGCAGAACCCTCTTTCGTTACCTTCCAGGCCTATTGCGGTGTAGCCGTTGTTACAGAACACATGCGGTTCGCGGGCACGACGCCTAGCTTTTCCGAAACCCTTGCCCCATCCCCCACCCCTGGATGTTCCCCAAGCCCTCCGTTTTGAGGCGAAGCCCCCGCGGAATCCAGAAGCACTTCCTGCCCGTCCATATATACAGCGATGAATTTAGTACCTCCACAGATTTCCAAAGCTGACGACCTGCCCCCGGGATAGTAACTGCTGAGCATGCCGGTGTCAGTCAGGAATACTTTGTTGTCAAAGCGGGGCCGGATGCGACGACCCTTCTGGACTGTGTGCCCCACCACAATGTGGGTCGCCTTGTAAGCCTCCAGGACCTTGCTCACCTGCGGTGCACCTTCTTCGTCGCTCCACTGATCGTAACCCCGAAACCACAGCGGACCATCAACCCGCACGCTTAGCCAATCTCCCCAGCTCAAGAACTCCTGGATCTTAGCCTGGCGCTCCTCCTTGCCCAGGACCCGCGACTTAGCCTCAGCGATGAGTTCCGCCTGAAGCACATTTGTGGTTTCCTGCAAATTAAAGAATGGCAATATCAACTTTTCGTTCAGCAGATACTGTTTCAAAGCATCGAATTCCTTGATTTCGTCGTGGATCCGGTTATTCATCGCATCAATTTTCGTCCTGCTTAGGTCAGGATGAATTCCCCCGTGCAGGAAGATGATTCCTCCAATTTCGGCCAGGGCGGCATGTCCCCGCAACCACTCGCCGTATTCCCCTTTTGGGCCATAGGCCTCGCGCTGCTCAATGAAACCTGCCGGATGCCGTACCATCCACTCTGCCTCAGTCAACTCCATGGGCTGGGGCAGTTCGGCTAGTACGGATGCGTGACTCCCGCTCCATTTCACATACTCCTCGTATGCAGCTTTCTGCCGTTTATCAGAATTGCCATCGGCAAAACTGGCATAGTTCAGGGGCGTGACATAGCGCAGGTCGCCCATCATATTCATCATCTCGTGGTTACCCAGCAGACTTACTACCCGGCCACCTGCTTGTGCCGCTTCCTTCTCGAGCGCCATCATCAGGTCCATGACCTCGCGCGGCTTGGGGCCGCGGTCCAGGAGGTCCCCGACCTGGACAAACGTTGTCTTGCCGCCGGTCCAATGGTTCTTTTGGTCTATCAGACCGGTGCGTTGCAGAATGACGACGAAGTCGTCAAAGTCACCGTGGACATCCGCGATGGCGACTATGGTTTCCGGTTGTTCCGCTGGGGCCTTGGCTGGTTCGGCCCACGCCAGTCCCGCCAACAAGAGTGCCAGGAGAATGGGAAGACAAGCGCGGTGGTGTGAAACATGGACCAGAGAGCGGAGCATTTTCCTGTCTCCTATTGCCAAGCCCTGCTGGATATGAGGGAAATCATGGAGTTCCTTAGAACGGCGACATGGCGTGCATATTAGGCTGCCAGAGTTGCACAAGTCCACAAGCTGAAGCTACACAAAAGAATCCGCCTACATGGCAACGTCTGCCACGTAGGCGGCCTGTAGCCACTGCGGGGCAAGTCCCTCTCCACAGCCCATGTCTCTCCGCTCTTCGAGACTGGACATCGTGGACTGCATCCGAAGCGGCAGTTCGTGATAGACCGCACCAAATAGCACAGTCGCGGAGCCTTCAAAGGAAGGCCCCGCGATCCGGCCACGAATTGAACCTCGATGATTCCGATAGATCCGGGCAATTCATCGTGTGCTACAAGGCCAAATCCGTTTACTCAGCAGGGGAGTGAGAGAGCCGCTTGGAGATTAGAGTTGCAAGGACCACGCCGTCTTTATCATAAGTGCCCGTGCAGATCACGCGGTCTCCGTCCTTGACCTGGCTGACGTCAATGTTGTTGATCTTCTTGTCCCCGTGATACTGGCTGACCCATTTCGTCGAGCTGTCGTACCTAACGGTCTTCTCGATCGTCGAACCCACCTTACGAACAGTGAGGGTAGAGTGGTCCTTATCGCTTCTTACAATAGTGCCTTCCCAGCGCGCCTCGTTCTTCGCCTGGGCAGCAGCCTCTTGCGCGAACGCAGCCGTCGCCAGCGGGAGGGTAATTACAAATGCGCACAACAAAGTGAGTAACTTCTTCAGCATGTTTTTCTCCTTGTGACCGAATCAACGGAATGATGTGATTTGTAGCGAGAAATACTAGAAGCTGTTGCATAACCTAATTTCCTCCCGATGGCATCAAGAAGTTGGCTAGGTTACGCAATGCTCTCTAGACCCGAGGCCGAAACAGCAAACTGCCTTCAAACTGCGCATCCACTTCAGCGCCTCCGCTGCGCCCCTCATACTGGTTGCCCTGCCAGAACCCGAGTCTCCCGAAGGTATTCACCCAGTTGAGCCGTGCAGTGTGCTGCCGTGGTCGCGTGGTTCAGTACAGCACTTCGCTCTCTCCTTTTTCTGTGATCAAGTTCTGGAAATGCGCCACAATCTTGTCCCGCCGCGCCATCACCGCTTTTACTTCGTCCTTGGTGAGATACTTCTTGGTTTTTTCTGTCAGCGCGTTCGCGTCCAGGGCCTTCAGTTTCTCCAGCAACTGCCGGTCGCAGCGTACCAGGTTCTTCTTGGGGTCGTTCAGATCTTTGGTGAGGCGAAACGCGCGGGTAAAATCAATCCTCCAAACCTTCCAATTCTCGCCGATTAGCACGTTGGTCAGGTTGGGATCGGAATCGGAGATCAATTGATCGAAGACCCGCATCTTGTACATCTGATTGTTCCAGGCGTCGGCATCAGGAGGTTCTAATTTCTGCTTGAGGCGCTCCCCTTCATCCATCTTCACCGCCAGCCACCAACTAAGCGAGCCTATATTGCCTCCCCATTTGCGTTCGACATATACCGGCAGCATGTCGTCCAAGCCAATCAGCTCAGCCAGCGCATAAGCAGCGATGTTGTACGTGTAGGAATCCACGAACTTTAGTTCGGTGCTGTTGGTGAGCTTCATCGTGGCTTTGTGTTCGTCAATGGATTGGAAAGAGGCGTCGTGGGTCACCGTGCCGTCGGAGAGCGTAAGCCGCCAGGGGTGCGTGACGCCTTTCTCGGATCGCTGACTATGCACCACCTTGGCGGTGAGAAGGAACTGCTTGATTTGTTCTTTAGTTAACCCAGGCTCGTCCGCGGCAACCGCGAGGGGTCGCCAAATCAGGCACAGCAACGCGGCAAAGATCACCCTGCGCCATCGTGAATGAAGCGGATTCATCGAAAATTCCCCCGTTCAATGAAACGCACTCTACTCCTTTTCGCTATTTTGGACAAGCCAAATTCCTCGAATGGCCGCCACAAAAACCATCGCGAGGCTGCGGAAGTGTGGCCCAGGTCTCGGGAGCAGAAATCGCGCTCACTTCGAGAAACTGGCGACGGCGGCTGTTTCCGTTTCGCAGACCTCGAATACCGTCAGCAGCCTGGTAATCTGCATCACTTCCTGGAACTTGCTGCCGAGATTGCACAGGCGCAGCGATACGCCCTGGGTTCTTGCGCTGCAATGCGCTGCGACTAATGCCCCCAGCCCGGAGCTGTCGATATACTTGACGTTGTCCATATTCAGGATGATTTTCTTCTTTCCTTGAGATATCAGGCTCTTCAATTTCTCGCGCAGAGCGACGCTCTCCTCGCCAAGCACGATCCGGCCGTCCAACTCCACCACGGACACACCGCCCACCTCGCGGTTCGTTATCTTCAATGCCATGTCTGTTTCCTCCCCCTCGGGAAGTGGTTGGGCATGCGATCCTACGTCTCTGCTACACCGCTCATACTGGTTGCCCTGCCAGATCCTGAACTCTCCGAAAGTGCCCACCCAGTTGAGCCGTGCAGTGTGCTGCCGTGGCTGCGTGATTCAGTACAGCACTTCTTTCTCGCCCTTTTCAGCGATCAGCTTCTGGAACCGCGCCACAATCTTGTCCCGCCGCGCCATCACCGCTTTCACTTCCGCCTTGGTGAGATAGTTTTTGGTTTTTTCTGTTAGCGCGTTCGCGTCCAGGGCCTTCAGTTTCTCCAACAACTGCCGGTCGCAGTGTACCAAGTTCTTGTTGGGGTCGTTCAGATCATTGGTCAGGCGAAATGCGCGGGTGAAATCTATCCTCCAAATCTTCCAATTCGCACTGATTAGCACGTTGGTCAGGTTGGGATCGGAATCGGAGACCAATTGATCGAGGACCCGGATCTTGTACATCTGGTTGTTCCAAGCCTCCCCATCAGGAGGTTCTAATTTCTGCTTGAGGCGCTCCCCTTCATCCATCTTCACCGGCAACCACCAGCTGAGCGAGCCTATTGTGCCTTCGCATTTGCGTTCGACATATACCGGTAGCATGTCGTCCATGCCAAGCAACTCAGCCACCGCATAAGCAGCGATGTTGTACTTGTAGGAATCCACGAAGTGCAGTTCGGTGCCGCTGGCAAGTTGCGCCATGGGTTTGTGTATATCAATAGGCTGGAAAGAGGCGTCGTGGGTCACCGTGCCGTCGGAGAGCGTGAGCCGCAAGGTGTGCGTGACTCCTTTCTGGGCCTCCTGACTGTGCACCACCTGAGCGGTGAGAAGGAACTGCTTAATCTGTTCCTTAGTTAAGGTAGGCTCGTCCGAAGCAACCGCAAAGGGCTGGCAAATCAGGCACAGCAGCGCGGCAAGAATCACTCCGCGCCATCGCAGATGAAGTGAGCTCATCGAAAATCCCCCCGAACAACGCATCGGACTCTACTCCTTTACCCCCCCATTGCACAACCTCAAAAATGCTCGGCGCAACCCCCCCAGAACTCCTGCTTCAGAACCAGAGGGAAATTCCACGGTGACGGCGACGTTTGGAAAAATCGTGCTGGAGGGATGCGGATGACCCGTGATGGTGCTGGACATCACCGCGTGGCACGCACTGTTCGCAATTGATACCAGGGTGAGCTGGCTTCTGGAAAAACGGCTCGCAGCCTCTAAGCCACGGCGTCGGAGATAAGGGTCTGTGATGTTTAGCAATGCTTGTTTGGCGGGGAAAGCTGCCGTGAGACCCACGCCTTTCGTGACGCTATATCCCGGCGCTACCGCCCCGTCAGCGGAACGCGTACAAGAATCGCATCGTCGACGCGAACGATTAACTCCGAGAATTTCTGCTTGCCCACGTTGCGCATGGCCTGATAGCGCGGGTTCAGCGCATCCACGTCCACGCGCAGCGGCGTTTTGGGGTCTTTGGGCACTTCAAAGCTCACGCGAACATCCGGCTGGCCATCGCCATCCACGTCCACGGCTTCGCTCACGTGAGCGGGCAAGGCATCTGCCGGTTTCCAGTCGAGCTGCACAAACGGCTTTTCGGTCTGCAGCAGATGAGGATAAACCGCCTGGTGAATGGTAACCGTGTAGCCATCGTCCTGGATTGTGCGCACCGTCGGCCCGCCGCTGTACATCTCGTCCACATGCAGTCCAAGCTTGGTGAACCCCTTCGTGAAGAGCCCCATCAGCAGGAAGGGCGTCAGCACTGCCGCCAGTACGGTCATCCCCGCAGCCGTGTAACCGAGTTTCGGAGTTGGCCATTTCATGCAGAGCTCCTAAACCACGTGCTGCAAGATGGTCGCGAGGCCCTGCGTGATGATGCTGCCTCCGAACATTGCCGCCGTGGCCCAAGCCGCGTAAAGAAACATCAGCCGCGCGCGTTCCGGTTTCACCGCCACCTGCGTCCCCCGGATGTGCCACACCGCGGCGCCTTTCGGGCAGGCATCCACACAAGCGCCGCACTTCATGCAGGACATCAGCGTTTCGCCCTTCTTGATGGACTCATCGCTCAGCGACATCGTAGGGCAGCTTTTCTGGCACAGCACGCAGGGCGAGCAGACCGTGCGGTCGATCTTGATGTCGAACACGCTGGTCTTGTTGAAAATGGATTGGAACGCACCAAACGGGCAGAGGAAGGTGCATTGCGTGCGCTTCTTCGTGAGCAACGGCAGCACAATCACCAGCGCCGCAAACAGCACAACGAAGATCCCGTTCTGCACGAGTCCCACGGTATTCCGCGCCGCCACGTATTCCGAAACAGCTTTGAAGGGGCACAGCCACATGCAGTAGGCGGGCTCAAACAGCGCCAGCGAGAGCAGCACCATTGCCAGCAGTACGGCCCAAGGGACCAGCCTCAGGCGCGGGTCAAGCTTTTTCCACTGCGCCTTCTTTGGCAGCGCGGCCATGCCTTCTTCGATTCCGCCGAAGAAGCACGCGTAGCTGCACCAGCCCTTGCCGACAACCAGCGTAATCGCCAGCCACAGGCCCGCCATGGCCGCCATGCCGGCGCCAGACATCCCGCCCCCTGGCAGGAGCGACCCTGGAAAGACCAGTGTCTTCGTGAGCGCCGCCGGGAGAATTAGCAGAGGAATCGGCAAGAAACAGAACGGCGTGCGTCCGGCGATCATCTCTTCGATGGGGATGCCCATGCTCCCCCTCAGAACCATGACGTTGTGAATGAACCCGATCGGGAACAGCACCCCCAACGCCACGAAAAACCATCTTCGCCAGCGATACGTGCTGGACGTCTTCATCATCATGAAGAACAGCGCGATCAGGAATGTCGCGGTCAGCGCGTTGGCTACCTGCAAGGAACGCTCGTGTTGCAAGAGCCCGCGCAAGGACATGAACAACGACCACACCGCAATGGGCAGCGTCAGCAGCAGCGCCCGGCCCCAGGTCCGCGGTGGCGTCTTTCCGGTAAGTCCCGCACACACCGCTTCAGCCATAGATCCTCCTACCGGCGAGCATGGCAATCCCGGCAAGCAAGTAATAAGACGCGACCAGGACCATGGCCGTTCGCGCCACGAAGATGACGGAAGCGTTTCGCCGCACGCAGCCCAGTCCCACAAATGGCACGAACCACAGAGTCGTGGCGACAAAAAACACGCCGAAAAAGAGCAGCGCGGCGGCAATACTGCCCAACTGTGCCGCCCGCAAGCCGGCCGCCACAAACGGTGGGCACAGACTCACGCCCGTCAGAAGTCCCAAGACCGCCGCCCCCGACACGCCGTGTTTTCCAACCCGGCCGATGCTTACCAGCCCGGAAGCCGCGCAAGCATGCGCGCAGCCTCGTCCTATCGAATGCGCGTACCACAGCAACGTCACGCCCAGCAGGACATGAATCCCGCCGTAAATCAGAGTGCGCGCCGCGGGCGCAGGCGACACCAGTGCGCCAAGTTCCCATGCCACCGCGGCAAAAAGCAGATATCCCAGGAATCGTGTGCCCAGGAAGGAGGAAAGGTAACGCGCGTTCAGGCGCCAGCCCGCGCCCTCCGCAAGCAGCGAAGGGACCACCACGGGGCCGCAGGACGCCACGCATGCCGGGCCGGACGCCAGCCCCAGCAGAAAGGCCTCACCCATTAGGAAGGGTCCGCCCATTCGTGAAACGTAGCATTGTTCGCCCTAACAGTCTGTGACAAATGGGCGGGCTCATGTTCTGGGTCCTCTGGTAAAGCATCAGGGCTTCAGGCGCGGCAGGAACCTTCCATCGCTTCTCCCGGTTCGTACTGAAGGCACAAGAGATAGAGCGCTCCAGAACTTCCTTTTTTGGCGGATCTTGGAGCATTGGAGGGCGGTTGAGAGTGATCCGGAGGTACCCTGCTGCTCGCGGTGCACTGCAGACCCGTGTGACGCATGCACTATCTATCACCCAGCTCAAGGATGATAACTACACGACGTGCGGCAAGCGTCTACCCATTGCAACGTGGGGTAGTGGAAGCGTTTTCCGGACCGAAAGCCAGTAAGCCGTCTAGGTCTGCTCCAGAGAGGACCCCACACGGAAGAAAGCTCTTCAGATTTTGTGGCATTTTTGAGTTTTAGGAATGGCGGGGGTTGCAGTGCACATAACGGAGGTGAGTGTCGTGAATAGCGAACAGAGCATCGGGTTACTGAACAAATCCGTGGCGGATGAACTGGCGGCAGTCCACCAGTACATGTACTTCCACTTCCACCTGGACGATTTGGGCTTCGCGCCCCTGGCGAACCTGTTTAAGCGCACCGCGATCATGGAGATGGGTCACGTGGAAGCGCTGGCCGAGCGGATACTCTTCCTGAAAGGTGATGTCCAGATGGCGGCAGCCGATCCGGTCGCGGCGATAACGGACCCCGCAAAAATGCTGGCCAAGGCCATCGAAATGGAGCAGGGCAGCGCCCGCGACTACAACCGCGCCGCGCAGACTTGCGGCGCCAATGCTGACGCCGTCTCCAAGCAGCTCTTTGAGCGCCTGGTCGGCGACGAAGAGGGACACCAGGACGCCTTCGATAAGCAACTCGAGAACATCCGCCGCTTCGGCCCCAGCTACCTCGCTCTGCAATCCTTTGGCGCCGCCACCGCCCCGGAAGCTCCCGAAACGTAAGGGCGAAATCAGAGCCGCGCCACAACAGCTCAGGAGGGGTGCGGTTCACCCGCAATGCAACGCACTGTGTCTCGCGCGATGAGGAGTTCCTCGTCCGTCGGAATCGCGAATGCCTTTAGCGTGGAATCGTCGGTGCTTATCTGTGCTTCCTTGCCCACTGCCTGCTCGTTCCTGTTCTTGTCGAGTTTCAGCCCTGCCCATTCGAGGCCCGCGCAGATGCGCGCACGGACATCCGCCGAGTTCTCTCCGATTCCCCCGGTGAAGACGACCGCATCGGTCCCACCCATACACGCAAGAAATGCTCCAATGTATTTCCTCGCGCGATAACAGAAAACCTCGATGGCCAGACGCACGCGGCGGTCGTCATGCTCCTTCAGCTCCTGCTGCAAGACACGCATATCGTTCGTCAACCCGGAGATTCCGAGCAGTCCCGACTGCGTATTGAGGAGCATTTCTACCTCATGAGGTGATAACCCTTCTTTCGTCGCAATCAGATTCACGATCGCCGGGTCGATATCCCCCGAACGCGTCCCCATCACCAATCCTTCCAGTGGGGTCATTCCCATGGAAGTGTCCACCGGGTATCCCGCGCGAATCGCGGCGGCGGAGCATCCGTTGCCCAGGTGGAGCGTTATGACATGCGTCTGTTCCCGCGTTAAGTTGCGCAAAACCCGGTAGCGGTACGCTACATAGCGGTGCGACGTCCCGTGAAATCCGTATCGCCGGATGTGGTGCCGCCGGTACAAATGGTAGGGCACGGCATACAAATAGGCCTGCTCCGGCAAGGAATGATGAAACGCCGTGTCGAAGACGGCGACCTGCGGAACTTTCGGCCCTAGAATTTGCCGCGCAGCCCGAATGCACTTGATGTTGTTGGGATTGTGAAGCGGCGCAAGGTCAATACAATCTTCGATCCCCTTCAACACTTCGTCGGTTATGATGGCGGACTCCGAAAACATTTCCCCGCCATGGACCACACGGTGCCCCACAGCGTGGATGTCCGCGGCGCTCTGCACCTCCCAAATACCCGATTCTTCCGACGCAATCCAGCGAATCAGGTACTCCAGCGCCGCGGCAAGGTCGGCCAAAGGCGCGGTGAACTTCTGCCTTGGCGATTTGTTTGTCTCGACTGTGACGATCGCCTCGCCGCCGATGCGTTCCACCTCTCCCCGGCAGATGCGCTCATCCGCGTTTTTCTGGATACGCTCGCGATCGGTCGCGATCAGCTGAAATTTCAGGCTGGAACTTCCCGAGTTCAGTACGAGAACGTTCATGATCGATTCCGCCTTCGCGCTGTGAGTGCCACGCCTTCCTTCACGCCACGGCCATTTGGAGTGCAGCGGCTTGCCGCCGCTTTTAAAATCTCAGCCCTGTTGACCAATTGTCATCCCGATCCCGCATAGTGGGAGAGGGATCTGCTTTTCGCAGCCCTGGCACGCCCCGCAACCGCCGTGCGCCTAATAGGGCCACGTCCACGCAGCAACGGCCGGCTCGTCTATGCCGTTCTGGTGCGCATAGTTCAGGCACTCAATCTGCATGTTGCGGAACTTTTCCTTCGCGTGAGCGCCGATCCTCTGAAGTCTCGGCACGCGATCAATCACGTCCCGGGCCAGGCTGTAACGATCGATTTCGTTTTCTATGGCCAATTCCATTGGTGTATTGATGTTGCCCTTCTCCTTATATCCGCGGACGTGCATGCCGTCGTGGTTTTTGCGGCGATAGGCCAGCCGGTGAATCAGCCAGGGGTACCCATGGAAATTGAAGATGATCGGTTTATCCACGGTAAAAAGGGAATCGAAGTCCCGGTCCGACAGCCCGTGTGGATGTTCCGTGTTGGGCTGCAATTTGAAAAGATCCACAACATTGACGTAACGCATTTTGATGTCGGGAAATTCTTCCCGCAAGAGCACAATCGCCGCCAGCGCTTCCTGCGTCGGAATATCTCCCGCAGAGGCCATCACCACGTCCGGCTCGCAGCCCTGGTCGTTGCACGCCCATTCCCAGATACCGATTCCCTTGGTGCAGTGCTTGATGGCGGCGTTCATGTCCATGAATTGGAGATGCAGTTGTTTGTCGCAGACAATGACGTTGACGTAGTTTTCGCTGCGCAGGCAGTGGTCCGCCACCGAAAGCAGGCAATTGACGTCAGGCGGCAGATAAATGCGCGTTACACTGGCGCTCTTGTTCACGACTACGTCCAGAAAGCCGGGGTCCTGATGCGTGAAGCCGTTGTGGTCTTGCCGCCACACGGTCGAAGTAATCAGCAGATTCAGCGAAGCAACGTTTTCCCGCCACGACAGGTGATTGCAGATCGAAAGCCACTTGGCATGCTGGTTGAACATCGAATCGATCACGTGGACAAAGGATTCGTAGGAATTGATGAACCCATGGCGGCCGGTGAGCAGGTAACCTTCCAACATTCCCTCAATCGTGTGTTCGCTCAGAATCTCGATTACGCGTCCGTCAGGCGCCAACTCTCCGCCGTCCGCGTCCTCGGGAAAATATTCCTCGATCCAGAACTTCTTGCTCACCTCATAAATGTCATCCAGCTTGTTGGAGGTGGTTTCATCCGGCCCGAAAACCCGGAAATTCGTCATGTTCAACTTCATGACGTCGCGCAAAAACGCTCCCAGCGGGCGGACATTCTCTGCCTGCACGACCCCGGGTTTCTCCAGTTTCAGTGCGTACTGGCGGAAGTCCGGCAACCGCAGCGCCCTCTTCAAGCGGCCGCCATTGGCATGAGGATTGGAGCCCATGCGCCGTGTTCCCGTGGGTACAATCTCCTTGAATTCAGCGCGCAGCTTGCCAGTTTCATCGAACAGTTCCTCCGGCTTGTACTCGCGCATCCAGCTTTCCAGCAACTGCAGGTGCTCTGGATTCTTCTTCACATTCATAATCGGGACCTGGTGCGCGCGCCAGAAGCCTTCCAGTTTGTGGCCGTCCAAAATTCCCGGGGCCGTCCACCCTTTCGGCGAGCGCAGAACAATCATGGGCCACCGCGGGCGCTCGGCCACGCCGCTGGCGCGCGCTTCCCGCTGAATTCTTTTTATTTCCGTGACGCAGAACTCCGTCGTCGCGGCCATCGCCTGATGCATGCTCTCGTGCCCCGAGCCTTCCACGAAGTAGGGCGTCCAGCCGTATCCCCGCAGCAAACTTTCCAATTCCTCGTGACTTATGCGCGCCAGCATCGTGGGATTATTGATCTTGTAGCCATTCAAATGCAGGATCGGCAGGACCGCGCCGTCGCGAACGGGGCTGAGAAACTTATTGATGTGCCAGGAAGTGGCCAAGGGTCCCGTTTCCGATTCGCCGTCGCCCACTACTGCCGCAACGATGAGTTCCGGATTATCGAACGCCGCCCCGCAAGCGTG
>Ga0209517_10002701_pt1 | contig 24677 bp, 17 predicted proteins | sample PeaSoiMetSII2010_FD_187695 | JGI IMG/M metagenome (GOLD analysis project Ga0209517, IMG submission 187695) | Peat soil microbial communities from Weissenstadt, Germany - SII-2010 (SPAdes) (version 2) | ecosystem: Environmental > Terrestrial > Soil > Wetlands > Peat | place: Germany... | reverse complement strand
GCCGTATCACCTGTTCTGGTTGGAAGACGCCGTAACGGCCGAATTGCAGGAAGGGTTCCGCATTGTGCGGCAGCATACGACCACGCCGCTGGCGGTCGGCGAGGTTTTCAATTCGGTTTGGGATGCACACATTCTGATTCAGGAACAACTGATCGATTATCTGCGTATGACGGTGGTGCATGGCGGAGGCTTGACGCATCTGAAGAAAATCGCGGCACTCGCCGAGATTTATCATGTGCGGACGGGATGCCACGGTGCCACGGATCTGTCGCCGGTGGCAATGGCGGCGGCGCTGCATTTCGATATCTCGATCAACAATTTCGGAATTCAGGAATACATGCGGCATACGCGCGAAACCGACGAAGTTTTTCCGCATGCGTACTCGTTCAAGAGCGGCTACCTGCATCCGGGCGACGCGCCCGGGTTAGGGGTCGACTATGATGAGACGCTGGCGGCAAAATTTCCGTACGAGCGGGCTTATCTGCCGGTGAACCGGAAGCTCGACGGAACCATGTTTAACTGGTGACGTTCAATGTTGGGGCGACTCCAGTAGAGCCATTCAATTTCGAGGAAGCTTCGAGGACATATGGGTTACAAACCGCTGGATCTCGACGGCAAAGTTGCGGTGGTGGTCGGGGGCAGTTCGGGAATCGGGAAGACGCTGGCGCTCGGCCTGGCGCAGGGTGGGGCGGATGTGGTCGCGAGTGCGCGGCGCATCGAACTGGTGAAAGAACTGGCAGACGAGATCGAGTCGCTCGGACGCCGGTCGTTGCGCGTGACTTGCGATGTGGCGGACCGCGAATCGCTAGAGAAGTTGCTGAAAGCCTGTGTCGAAGCGTTTGGAAAAGTCGACATCGTGGTCAACGCGGCGGGCATCACGAAGCGCGCTCCCACGCTGGACTATCCGGAGGAGGACTGGAACCGGATTATGGAGACGAACCTGACAGGCACGCTGCGCGCTTGCCAAGTGTTCGGGCGGCACATGATTGAGCGGAAGTATGGGCGCATCATCAACATCGCCTCGATGGGGACATTCCTGGCTCTGTTTGAAGTGGCTGCATATTCGGCGAGCAAGTCGGGGCTGGCCTCGCTGACGAAGTCACTGGCGATCGAATGGGCTAAGCATGGAATCTGCGTCAACGCCATTGCGCCGGGATATTTCCGCACGCCGCTCAGCGAAAAACTTTTGGTCGGGACGGGCCGCGGAAACGAAGTGCTGATGCGCACTCCCATGAAACGATTTGGTGAACTCGAAGAACTGGTGGGAGCGGCGGTCTTCCTGGCCTCCGACGCAGCCAGCTTTGTGACAGGTACAATACTGGCGGTGGATGGCGGCGTTCTGGCGAGCGGTGTGAATCAGTAACCCACTTCGCCTTGGCAGATGTTAGTGAGCCTTCTTCTCGCGGAGCGCGGCGCGCGCGTTCGTGACCGCCTGCACCAATTCCTGGGCAGCTGAAGTGATCTTCTCCAGATTCCCCTCGCGCAACGCCTTCGTGTCGACCAGATCGGCGCCAACTCCAAGAGCAAAAGCGCCAGCGGCAATGAACTCCGCAGCGTTCGCGGCATTGACCCCGCCGGTCGGAATCAGCGCGGCGTGCGGAAACGGGGCTTTGAGTGACTTCAAATACTTGGGCCCGCCCACGTTCCCACAGGGAAATATTTTGACCAGGCGAGCGCCATGCTCGTGAGCATTCATCAGCTCGGTCGGAGTGAGGGCGCCCGGAATCGCCAATTTCTCAGAGACGCGCGCGACCGAGAGCACTGGCAGCGACAAGCCGGGGCTTACCAGAAACTCGGCTCCCGCGCGAATGCAGGACTCGGCTTGCTCCGCTGTGATAACGGTGCCGGCCCCGATCAGAACTTTGCCGCCGTGCTTTTGTACCACCTCGCGGATGACGGATACGGCGTTGGGAACGGTCATGGTGATTTCGACTACGGGAATGCCGCCCGCACAGATCGCTTCGACCGCGCGGGTTGCTTCCTCGACCGTCGCCGCGCGAACCACGGGAATGATTCCGACTTCTTCGATCCTTCGAATTACGTCTTCAATGGTCATAATTGTTTCGCCAACTTAGTTCTCGCCAACTTAGTTCTCGCCAACCCAGTCTGGTCCGAATGATCTTAGCGCTCGATCTATCGGCCTATCGTTCTATCGCTTATTCGTTCCATCGGTCTATCGTTCAATGCGCGCGGTTCGCGATTTCATGGCTTGCAGAACTTCCGACAGGGTGGCCATGGTCGTGTCGCCCGGTGTCGTCATCGCCAGGGCGCCGTGCGCGGCGCCGCATTCCACCGACCACTGCGGATCTTTCCCTTGCAGAAATCCGTAGATTAGTCCGGAAGCAAAGGAATCGCCGCCCCCGACGCGATCGTAGATTTCCAGATTTTCACGCACGGGAGCCTGAAAGAAGCCGCCATCGCAGTAGCATAGGGCTCCCCAGTCATTCAGCGTTGCGGTTTTCGCGTGGCGCAGAGTCGTAGCAATCACGGCGAGCGTGGGATATTCCTTCACCACCGTTTCGATCATTTTCTTGAACCCCAACGTCTCGAGATTGGAATGTTGTTCATCCAGACCGGAGACGGGAAAGCCCAGCGCGGCCGTGAAATCCTCTTCATTGCCCAGCATCACGTCGACCAGGGGCACGAGACGGCGGTTTACTTCCTGCGCTTTCGCTTTTCCGCCAATCGACTTCCAGAGCGACGAGCGGTAATTCAAATCGTAAGAAACCACGGTGCCGGCGCGCTTGGCGGCTTCCATGGCCTCCTGGGCGACCAACGGAGTAGTTTCTGAGAGGGCGCAGAAAATTCCGCCGGTGTGGAACCAGCGGGTTCCATCTCTTGAGAAAATCTGGTCCCAATCGATCTCGCCGGGCTTTAGTTGAGAGATGGCGGTGTGTCCGCGGTCGGAACAACCGAGGGCCGGACGAATGCCAAAGCCGCGCTCGGTGAAGTTCAATCCGTTGCGCACGGTGCGGCCGACGCCGTCGAACGGCGACCAGCGAACGTATTTCTGGCTGACCCCACCTTGCAGCATGAGGTCTTCGACCAGGCGGCCGACGGGATTGTCGGCGAGCGCGGTGACGATCGCAGTCTCCATTCCGAAACAGCGTTTTAGGCCGCGGGCCACGTTGTATTCCCCGCCACCTTCCCACGCGCGGAAATGGCGGGTCGTGGAAATGCGCTCGCCGCCTGGGTCGAGGCGCAGCATCACTTCGCCGAGGCTGACCAGATCCCAGGTGCAGTCGCGTTTTGCTTTGAGGTTCAGTTTTGCCATGATTGTGCGGCTAACCCGTTAAACCCAAATATGATACAGGTTGCAGGCTGCACCGCAGAGGAGACTCGCGCTTCCGGCTGAAAAAATAAAGCAGACGGGGTTGTAATAACTCATCCCCCGGCCCGTCTTTAGTGATGAAAGAGAGCAACGGGAGGCGTACCCTGCAAACCGCGCTGGCAGAGGAATTGGCAATCATAGTCCCGAGCGAAGTCCCGAGCGAATTCGAGCGGGTTTTCCGGGCGCATCATGGCCTGGTGTTCCGCACGGCATACCGGATCACGGGCAACGCCGCGGACGCCGAGGATGTGTCGCAGACGGTATTTTTGCGTCTGTGCCGGCGTGCAGGCGACGCGGATGCGCTGGAGAATGAAGAGGGTTACCTGCGCCGGGCCGCCATCAACGCGGCTTTGGATGTGATGCGGTCACGGCAAACAAACCGCACCGTGGAACTTCCGGACTTGCCGGCGGAACCGGCACACGACGATCCTCGCGAATTGCGGCAGGCTTTGGGGCGGGCGCTGGCACAACTGAAACCGCGTCCAGCGGAAATTTTTGCATTGCGTTTTCTGGAAGGGTTCAGCAATCCGCAGATTGCGCGGATGCTCGGCATTTCACAAGTGCTGGTGGCGGTGATCGTTCACCGCACCCGGCAACAGCTTCGCAAGGAACTGGGATCGTATCGATCTTCGCGTAGTTAGGAGAACAGGCCATGAAAAATAAGGATTTCGATCATTTGCTGTCAGGAATTCGGAATGAACAGGTAGATGACCAGGTGGTCGCGCAGGCGGGCGAACGGGTCTGGAAATCGATTGCCGGGACGCCCGCGGAACTCGGCACGCACACGCTGCGAACCTGCGCGGATTTTCAGGCGCTGATTCCGGGATATCTGGAGAAGCAACTCGCACCGGCGCGTGCCATGCTGTTTGACGATCACGTGCATGCCTGTGTGGCCTGCCGGCATGCGCTGGAGCGGGCGCGCGATGGAGAGCGGCAAACAACTTTCCGTCTCGAAACCAAGCGGTCCGGTTCCGCCACCGGCTCAGTGGCGTGGCGCTGGGGAATGGCTGTGGCTGGGGTTGCGGCCGTCGCCGTTGCCACGGTAGCGTTTAATTTCGGAATGCTTCCCGGGCAACATCCGGTGCGGGCTTCGGTCGAAACGGTGGACGGCTCACTCTATGCCGGATCGGGCGCGGAGATGCGGCTGGTTCCGGCGGGCTATGAGATCCGGAATGGAGACGAGGTCCGCACCGCGAAGGGGTCGAGGGCGGTGGTGCGGCTGCTCGACGGTTCGCTGGTCGAGATGGGCGAGCGCTCCGATCTTTCGGTCACACGCGCGTGGAAGGGCACGACGATTCACCTGGATGGCGGGCAGGTCATTGTGCAGGCGGCGAAGCAGCGCACGGGCCGGCTCTATGTCGCAACCGACGATGGCCTGGTCTCGGTGAAGGGAACGATCTTTTCGGTGAATCATGGAATCAAGGGCTCGCGCGTCGCCGTGATTGAAGGTGTGGTGCGGGTTGACTACGGAGAGAAAACGACCGACCTCAACGCAGGGGACGAGGCAACTTCCAGCCCCAGTGTGGCGAAAGTCCCGATCCAGAGTGAGATTGCGTGGAGCAAGAACTCTGCTAAATATCTTGCGCTGCTCGGCGATTTCGCGGTTCTGCAAAAACAGTTTGCGGAGATTCCGGGGCCGGGATTGCGCTACAGCTCTGAGCTTCTGCCCTACGTTCCCGAGAACACCGTAGTCTACGCGGCGATTCCGAATCTTGCGAATACTTTGGGAGAAGCCAGCCGGCTATTCGAGGATCGGCTGCAGCAGAGTCCGGCGCTGCGGGATTGGTGGAAACAGCAGCAAAAAGGAAGCGGGCCGAAACTGGAAGACGTGCTGAACCAGGTGAAGACCTTCAGCGGCTATCTGGGAGATGAGATTGTGATTGCGGCCGGGAAGACCGGGCAAACCTATACGGCGCCGGTCGTGCTGGCGAAGGTGAAGGAAAGTGGTCTGGAAGGTTTCATCCAAAACGCAGGCCGCAAGCTCAGTTCGAATCCGTCGCAAGCTGCATTGCAGACGGTTCGAAATCCGTGGGCGGTGACGCCGGGTCCGGGCCAGCCGCTGCTGGTTTATGTGAGCGACGATCTGATGATCGCTAGTTCGGATCTGACCGAACTGCAACATGCGGTGACGCGCTCCCAGGCGGAGAGCACGAATGCGTTCGCCGCGACGCCGTTTTACCAGCAGATTGCCCACTCCTACGAACAAGGGGCGGAGTGGCTTTTCTGCGTCGACATGGAACAAATTGTCGCGCAGCACGTACAAGCTGGTAGCAACTTGCCGGAGGGGATAGGGGACGTGCGCTACTTGACGATGGAACATCGGGAAGTTGGTGGCAAGACTGAGAGCCATGCCGACTTGATGTTCGCTTCGGAACGGCAGGGAGTGGCATCGTGGCTGGCCGCGCCCGCGTCGATGGGATCGCTGGATTTCGTTTCGCCCGATGCCAGCATGGTGACGGCGGCGGTGATCAAGAATCCGCGAAGCATCATGGAAGAAGTGTTCAAGATGATCGGGAGCGGCGACGCGCAGTTCAGCGAGCATCTGGCCGAGTTCGAAACCAAGTCAGGCGTGAATGTGCTGAACGACATCGCGGCTCCACTTGGCGGCGAAGTCACGATGGCGTTCGATGGGCCGATGCTGCCCACGCCGCGATGGAAGCTGATTTTCGAAGTCTACGATCCAGCAACCCTGCAGTCGACGATCGCGAAGCTGGTGGATAGTTACAATCGCGAGGCGACTACTGAAGGGCACGCGATGCAGTTGACCCAGCGCCAAGTCGGGCCGCAGACGTACTTCGTGATCAGCAATCCGAACCATCCCAACTCCGAGGTTGACTACACCTTCGTCGACAACTATCTCATCGCCGCGCCGGATGTGGCGACGATCTCGCGGGCCATTCAATCGCGCGAAGCGGGATACACGCTGGCGAAATCCTCGGGCTTTCAGGCGCTGCTGCCGAACGATGGCTACACGAATTTTTCGGCGATCTTCTATCACAACCTCGGACCGGTGGTGGGCCCGCTGGCCGCGCAACTAAAATCGAGCGGGGCACTGACCCGGCAACAGCAACAATCGGTGGACGCGCTCACGGCAAACACCGCGCCGGGTTTGATTTATGCCTATGGCGAGCCCGACCGGATTGTGGTGGCGAGCAACAGCGGATTCATGGGGTTTGATCTGGGCACGCTGTTGACGATGGGCAATAATGGGCCGTTCCTGCCGCAAATGTTTCTGGGCGGCGCGATGAATCATTCGACTTTGAACCAGTCGACACCGCAAACTCAGTGAGTACGACGACCCAACTCGGAGCGGCAGCCGGCGTGAGCGAGACGGCGCGGGCTGCTGCTTCGACGTTGCCGTTGCCGTTGATCGACATGCAGGGGCTTTCGGTCCGGTTTGGCAACCGCGACATCCTGTGCGGTCTTACTGCTTCCTTGCGCGGGAATTCCATTGGCCTGCTGGGTCCGAATGGCGCAGGCAAATCCACGCTGATCAACACACTGCTTGGTTTCTACAAGTCCTCCGCGGGTTCGGCGCGGGTGTTCGGGTACGACGTCGGAACCCAAATCGCAAAGATTCGCGGACTGGTGGGCTACATGCCGGAGAATGACGCGTTCATCTCGAAGATGAGTGCGGTGTCATTTGTCCAGATGATGGGCGAACTCTCGGGTCTGCCCGCGGACATGGCCCTGGAGCGGGCGCACGAGGCGCTGTTCTACGTGGGACTGGCCGAGGCACGCTACCGGCAGTTGGGAACTTATTCCCTGGGCATGAAGCAACTGGCGAAGCTGGCCCAGGCGATTGTGCACGGGCCGAAGCTGCTGATCCTCGATGAGCCGACCAACGGGTTAGATCCTTCGGCGCGGCAGCGCATGATCCGCATGATCCGCGACATTCGAGACGGCAAAGAAATGCGGATTGTGCTGTGCTCGCACCTGCTGCGCGACGTTGAAGACACCTGCGACGAGGTTCTGATTCTGAAACAGGGGCGAATTGCTCATTACTCGAATCTCGACGAAGAGCGCCGCGCCAACAAGCGATTTCTGGAACTCGAGACTTATGGCGCCAACGGCGATTTCACCGAGGCAGTTGAAAAGCTTGGCTGTGAATGCGCGGTGACGGCCAATCGCATGAAGATGATTCTGGCGGATGGGATTGAGACGCGCGACATTTTCAAACTGGCCGCGGAACGCCAGGTTCGCATTCGGCGGATGAATTTCCGGCGGGACACGCTTGAAGACATTTTCCTGAAGGCCATGGAAAGTTGAGGAGCACCAGTGGCAGTTTACCGGCGTAACTACAAGCCGTATGCGGGCGCGCTGACTCCGGCATGGTCGCGCTGGCTGATTCTTTTCCGTTACTCCAGACGCGACCTGTTCCGTTCAAAGTTTGTGACTGCGCTGTTTGTGGCCTGCTTCTTCTGGCCGGTGGTGTGCCTGGCAATGATTTACGTGGCGCACAGCGCAAGCTTTCTTCAGCAAATAGGACTGCCGGCGGGGATCATCTCCATCGACAACAAGTTTTTCTACAATTTCATGTGGGTGCAGGGAGTATTTGCGTTTTTCCTGACGGCGTTCACCGGGCCGGGGCTGATTTCTCCCGATCTCGCCAACGGCGCACTGCCACTGTATTTCTGCCGTCCGTTTTCGCGGGCGGAGTACGTGCTGGGCAAGTCGTCGGTACTCGCAATATTACTGTCGCAGATCACATGGGTCCCGGGTTTGATTCTCTTCGTCATACAAGCTGGCATGGCGGGGACGAGTTGGACATGGTCGAATCTCTGGATCGCGGCCAGCCTGTTCCTTTCTTCGATCATCTGGATTGCGATTCTGTCTCTGCTGGCGATGGCGCTCTCGGCGTGGGTGAAGTGGAGGATTGTGGCCGGCGCGTTGCTGCTGGGCGTGATGTTCTTTGGAGCCGGCTTCGGGCAGGCCATCAACGCGGTCATGCGAACGCAGTCAGGCAATTTTTTCAACCTCGCTTACCTGATGGGGACGGTGTGGAATGCGCTGTTCCAGGTGGATGTGGACCATGCGATTCCGGTGATGCAGGCGTGGGTCGCCTTGCTCGTGTACTGCGCGATCTGCCTGGGGCTGCTCATGCGCAAGGTGCGCGCCTATGAGGTGATCCGGTGAGCGTTTCAGTCGAAGCGCCAGTCAATGCGCCAGCAAATGCTCGCATCATCTTCGAAGATGTTTCGAAGTTTTATGGCGAGATTCTCGGCGTGAATCGCGTGAATCTTTCAATTCCGCCCGGTATTACCAGCCTGGTGGGCCCGAACGGTTCGGGCAAGACGACGCTCATGAATCTGATGACCGGTTTGGTGAGGCCTACGCGCGGCAGGGTCGAGGTGCTGGGTTATCAAACCAATGATCCTGAACACTTGTTCGCGATTCTTGGATACTCGACGCAGTTTGACGCGTTTCCGAAGGGCCTGACGGGATTTCAGTTTATCTATTCCTATCTTCGGCTGGCGGGCCGGGACGCACAAACCGCCGAACAAATGGCCTGGCGAGTGATTGAGCGCGTGAACCTGGTCGATGCGGCGAAACGAAACATCGCTGGATATAGCAAAGGAATGCGGCAGAGAATCCGGTTGGCGCAGGCGCTGGCTCACGATCCGAAGGTGCTGGTGCTCGACGAACCGCTGAATGGCCTGGATCCGCTGGCCCGGTCGGAGATGATTGCGCTGTTCCGCGCGGCGGCGGCGCAAGGATGTTATGTCATCATTTCCAGCCACATCCTGCATGAGGTCGATGTCATTTCCGATCAAGTGATCCTGCTGAGTAACGGCTATGTGGTGGCGGAAGGGCAGATTGCGACGGTGCGTGGAGAGATTCAGGAACATCCGACGCAGATTTTGATTCGCTGCACCCGGCCGCGCGAACTGGCCGCGAAAATGTTAGAGGACGCACACACGATCGAAGTGACGATTCACAAAGACGAAAAAGGCGTGCTACTGAAAACGCGAGATGCCGACGGCTTTTATCTAGCGCTGAACCAGCTGGCCACGAATGGGATCGACGTTGAATCCATTGCGCCGGCGGACGACGACGTGCTTTCCGTGTACGAGTATTTGATCGGCAACGAAGAGGTCGTTCGATGACAACCCCGATGACCAGCCCGACGACGAACCCGACGGCGAGCGGGATGACGAGAATCTGGTGGGCGCAGATCAAGGCCGTCATCCGGTTGGAGATGAGGAAGACCTTTTTCGCGAAGCGGGGGCTTTGGATTTACCTGGTGGCCGCGCTGCCGGTTTTTCTTTTCATGGCCTATGCCGTCGCGACTTCGGGGCGTCAGCATCAAAGCGCGAGCGTCGCACGGCGGGGCGAGAAGATGCTGACCTATCAGGATTTGCTGGCGGTGAAGCCGGGCATGACGAGCGAGGAGGTAGTTGCGATCCTGGGCAAGCCGCCGATCTATTTTCACTGGGCCGAAAATCGAACGCTCGGACCGGGCGTAACTGCGAATGTGCTTCGCGAAGATTGCCATTACTCTGATGGGCAGAACGATCTGTTCGTGGGGCTGGCAGACGGCAAGGTCGAGAGCATCCACATTCAAAATGGTAGTAACCAGGGTCAGGACTCGATCATGTTCGCCGGCGTCTTCCAATTCTTTTTTCTTCGCCTCGCGGTCTTCTTTGGATGTCTCGGGATCTTCATGAATCTGTTTCGCGGCGAGATTCTCGACCGCAGCCTGCACTTCTATTTTCTTGCGCCCATCCGGCGCGAAGTTTTGATGGTTGGGAAGTTTCTGGCGGGTTTGCTGGCCACTTGCACGATTTTTGTCCTCAGCGAACTGCTTCAGACCGTGGCGTTTCTTTGGCACTTCAGCCCGAGCGCGCGCGAGGTTTATCTCTATCACAACCATGGTCTTGAACATGCCGCCATCTACCTGGGAGTGACGATCCTAGCCTGCGTGGGTTACGGAGCTTTCTTCCTGGTCGCGGGCATGCTGTTCCGAAATCCAATCCTGCCGGCGGCGGCGATTTTGATTTGGGAAGCGATTAATCCGTTTTTGCCGGGAATACTCAAGCAGTTCAGCGTGATCTATTATCTGAAGTCGTTATGCCCGGTGGAAATTCCGAGCCCGCCGGGCACGCCGCCTCTGCTGGCTTTATTAATTTCCAACACCGATCCAGTCTCGGCTCCCGTCGCGGTGCTGGGGATTGTGATCGTCGCGTTGATCGCGCTCTACGCGTCCAGCGTGCAGGTCCGGCGGATGGAAGTTAACTACACCACTGAATGAACAGGCCGCGCACGTAAGGTGCGACGTGGTCATCCACACAAAACACGTCGAGCACGTTCTGTCAGCACGATTCACTCGGCGACGCGATTCCATCACGGTCCATTGCTGGGCGCGTGACGACGAGGGGCTCACTTGTGTAGAGTGTTGTGCGGAACTGCCCGGCCCTGATCTGGACTTTCTAGAGGAAATCATCTGGAGGCAATCTTGAAGAACAAGCTGACCTTGTCATCCCTATCTCTCGTGCGCGCGCTTGCCGTCGTTGCGTCGCTGATCATCGGCTCGATCTCCGCGGTGGCACAGACACAACCGGCTCCCGCCCACAAAGCCCCGGCCGCGGTCGCAGGCGTGGACATCCCGATTCCAGATATCAAGTACACCAAGTTCGTGCTCGCCAACGGGCTGACCGTGCTCGTGCATGAGGACCACAAGGCCCCGATCGTTGCCGTGAATACCTGGTACCACGTGGGTTCCAAGAATGAGAAGCCGGGCAAAACCGGATTCGCCCACCTGTTCGAGCACTTGATGTTCAGTGGCAGCGACGACTTCAACCACACCTACATCAACGCCATGGAAAAAATTGGCGCCACCAACCTGAACGGCACCACGAACAACGATCGCACCAACTACTTTGAAAATGTCCCGACCTCGATGCTGGACTATGTTCTGTTCGCCGAAAGCGATCGCATGGGACATCTTCTCGGCGTGCTCGACCAGAAGAAGCTCGACCTACAGCGCGGCGTAGTACAAAACGAAAAACGCCAGGGTGAGAACCAGCCCTATGGCGTGACCGAACAGCTCCTCACGGAGAACACGTATCCGGTCGGCCATCCGTATTCGTGGACGGTGATAGGCTCCATGACAGACCTGGATGCGGCTTCGTTAAGCGATGTGCAGGAATGGTTCAAGACGTATTACGGTCCGAACAACGTCACGGTCGTGATCGCGGGCGACATCACTCCGGAAGTGGCGCGGGAAAAAGTTGAAAAATATTATGGCGAGATTCCTCCCGGCCCGCCCATCGCCAAGCAGGAAGTGTGGATTGCGAAGCGCAGCGGCACGCACCGCGGTTGGGTGCAGGACCGCGTACCGCAAGCCCGTCTGTATCGCGTGTGGAACGTGCCTGAATTCGGTTCGCCCGAAGAAGCGCAGCTCGACCTGGTGGAGGAGGTGCTAGGCCACGGAAAAACATCGCGGCTGTACAAGCGCCTGGTTTACAAAGATCAGATTGCAACCAGCGCGACCGCAACCAATGACACGAATGAGATTGGCGGTCAATTCGATTTCACTCTGACGGCCAATCCGGGCGGAGACCTGGGCAAAGTGGAAAAAGCCGCGGACGAGGAATTACAGAATTTTCTGAAGAACGGTCCTACTGCGGCCGAGTTGCAGTTGGCCAAGACGCAGATTCTTGGCACTTATGCGCGCATCGTGGAACGCATTGGCGGGTTCGGCGGCAAGAGCGACCTCATCGCCCGCTGCCAGAGCTTCAAGGGCAATCCCGACTGCTGGAAGGACTATTTGAAGTGGGTGAAAGCCGCGACTCCCGCCTCGGTGAAGAAGGCCGCCAATGATTGGTTGAGCGACGGCGACTACGTGCTCGAAGTGCACCCGTATCCCACGACGTTTAAAACGGACGCCAAACTCGACCGCTCCAAAGAGCCCGCTCCGGGCGAACCCGTGTCGCTGAACCTGCCTCCGCTGCAGAAGGCCACGCTCAGCAACGGTCTGAAGGTTGTGTTGGCCGAGCGGCACAGCGCGCCCGTGGTGAATTTCACGTTGCTGGTCGACAGCGGATACTCTGCCGATCCGGCCAGCGCTACTGGAACCGCAAGCTTCGAGCAACGCATGCTGGAGGAAGGTACGCCGACGCGCGATTCGCTGAAGATTAGCGAAGAACTGGAATCGCTCAGCGCCAACTTCAATGCCGGCGCCAATCTCGACTATTCCGTGGTCAGCATCAACACACTCAAGAGCACCATGGACCCGTCGCTCGACATTTACGCGGACCTTATTCTTCATCCGGCATTTCCGGAGAAAGAATTCGTGCGGCTGCAGAAGGAGCGCATAGCTGGGATCCAGCGCGAGAAGGTTACGCCCCAGGCGATGGCATTGCGCGTGGTACCCACGCTGCTCTACGGCGCTGGACATCCCTACGCCCTGCCTTTCACCGGAACCGGCACCGAAGCCAGCGTAAGTAAGATGACGCGCGAGGACCTGGCCAAATTTCACGAGACGTGGTTCAAGCCCAACAACGCCACGCTGCTGGTGGTGGGTGACACCACACTCAGCGAAATCAAACCCAAGCTGGAGAAACTTCTGGCCTCGTGGAAACCTGGGGACGTTCCGAAGAAAACCGTGCCGCACGTGGCAGAACCGGAAAAGGATGTGGTCTATCTCATCGATCGTCCCGGATCCGGGCAGAGCGTAATTTTTGGGGCGCAACTCGCGCCTCCGCAGAATGATCCGGATGCCCTCGGTCTGCAGCTGGTGAACGACATTTTTGGCGGGAAATTCAGCTCGCGCATCAACATGAACCTGCGCGAAGACAAGCACTGGTCCTACGGTGTGCGTGCCGTGTTGCCGGGAGCCCGCGGCCAGCGTCCTTACATCAGCATCTCGGCAGTGCAGACCGACAAAACCAAAGAGTCCATGGTCGAGTTGGTCAAGGAGTACAACAACATCGTGGGCGCGAAGCCGATCACGGAAGAAGAACTCAAGGACGAGCAGACTAACGCCACACTTGCATTGCCGGGAAGCTTTGAAACCGTGCAGCAACTCAGCGGCGCTTACAGCACCATCCTGCAGTACGGCCTGCCGGAGGACTACTACAACACGTTCACGCAAAAAGCGCTGGCCCTGACGCCGGACAGCGCCAACGAAATCGCCAAGAAATATATTTTGCCGGACCATCTGATTTGGGTGGTGGTCGGAGATATGAGCAAGGTGGAAGCCGGAGTCCGCGAACTGAACCTGGGCGAAGTTCACAAGATTGACGCCGACGGAAACCCGGTGCATTGAAACGAGGGCTGAAGCAGCTTTTTGAAATAAAAATAATGAGCGATCGCGCCGTCCGTCATCGCACTATCGAGCACGGGCCTGTTCCGTCACGTTGGCGGCGGCGCCTGCCCATCCTGCTGGCGTTTCTGGCGCTTGGCTTCAGCGGCGGAGCACAAACGTCTGCTCCCACGGCACCAGCCGGGCCTGCTCAGGACTATCTGGTTTTATGTGGTTTGCGAATCTGCAGACACGATTTTTCTCATTCGTTTTGGCGCGGGCGGCGCGCGGATTGAGGGCCAGACGCGCACCGGCCTGATGCCGACTGACATCAACGGGCCGCACGGAATCGCGGTTTCTCCCGACAAACAATATTTCTACGTTTCCCAAGGCCACGGACGGCCCGAAGGATTGGTGTGGAAATATCGTGCGGTCGACAACAGCGTTATCAAGTACACCAGTCTCGGCCTGTTCCCGGCGACCACCGACATCACTCCTGACGGCAATTTTATTTATGTGGCCAACGCTAATTTTCACGGCGACATGGTGCCTTCGTCGATCTCGGTGGTGGCCACGGATCAGATGATTGAAGTCAAACGCATTCCCACGTGCACCATGCCCCATGGCTCGCGTCTGAACCACGCGGGAACGAAACACTATTCGGTTTGCATGATGGACGACATGCTGGTTGAGATCGACACCAGCAAGTTTGCCGTCGACCGTTATTTCATGTTGGCGCAGGGCAAGGAAATGGGCATGAGCGGCACTCCCTTTCCGCAGCTTCCGCAGTCGATGGGCGATCAGAAGATGGGTGATCACAAAATGGCCGAGCACAAGCCGTCGTGCACTCCGACCTGGGCACAGCCGTCGAATGATGGGTCGGTCATTTATGTGGCCTGCAATTCGTCGAGCGAGATTGTTGTCATCAACACCGACACCTGGACTCTGGCGCGCCGGTTCCCGGCCGGCACCGGCGTCTACAATCTGGCCATGACCAAGGACGGGCGCCTGATCGCCACCAATAAACGAGGACAATCCGTATCCATATTCGATCCCGTCACCGGCCACGAGCTCGCCAGAATTCCGACGCAGCGAAAAGTTGTCCACGGCGCTGTAGTGTCGCCTGACGATCGTTATGCTTTTATTTCGGTCGAAGGCGTGGGCTCCGAGCCAGGCACCGTCGAAGTGATTGACCTGAACAGTTTGAAAACCGTCGCTACGGTCGATGTGGGAGCACAGGCGGCGGGCATTGATTTCTGGAAGATGGAACCGAGCAAGCAGTAGTCCCCAACAGCAATCTCTGTTGCAAACGCCGGAGGGCGAATGTTCAAGCACGGTGCAGTTGTATTGGCGGTTACGGTCATGATTGTCTGCTCGCAAATTGCCGTGTGGTCGCAGAATGCGGCGCCGGCCGCGCAGGAAGCAACTCCCACGACGTCCGTGGCTCCCGCAAGCGTCGAAATCACTCCCAACCCGCTGGACGTGCACGTCGGAGAAAAAGTCAAATTCAGCGCGACGGCTAAAGACGCTGCGGGCAACGCCATCGACGCGAAACCTTCGGTATGGTTTGCCGCTCCGTTCGATCTGGCGGGCGCGAACGAGTCGGGCGAGGTAACTTTTCATGCGCCGGGAGTAGTGACCGTAGGCGCTGTGATCGCAGGGAAGACCGGCTATGCCACGGTGAACGTAGGCAATCCGAAAATCGCGAGCGTGGAGATCGCGAAGCCAGAGCATCCCATTGTTGTCGGGGGCGCGGAAAAGCTTACGGTCATCGCGCGCTCAGCCGAGGGCAATCCGAGAACCGATGCCGTGCTCAAGTGGACTTCGGAGAAGCCGTCGATTGCGAGCGTGGATGCGGCCGGACTGGTGACTGGCATCGCGCCGGGGAGCGCAACGATCAAGGCGACGTCAGAAGGTGCGAGCAATTCCGTAAATTTACAGATCGTGCGCGATGCAGTGCATAAGCTGACTGTGACGCCAGCGTCGGCGGAAGCACGCACTGGCGATGTCGTCCACTTCGGCGCTGCGGCGCTCGATGGCAGCGGCGCCCACCTCAAGGATTCGTCTGTGCGCTGGTCTTTAAGCAGTAGCGGCGGGGGCGCCAGCGTCTATCCCGACGGAGCGTTTGTGGCGGAGAAGGCTGGGACCTACGTAGTCATCGCCAGCAGCGGCCAGCACAGCGCCGCCGCCTCGGTTGTGGTGCGTCCGCGCAACGTGGAGCGTGAAATGGAAGTCGTGGCGCATGTGCCCATGCCCGATCTGCAGATGTCAGAAGAGTGGATTATCGGCCACCACGCCTACCTCTCGACCGTGGCGGATAAGCTTTTCGTCTACGACATCGCCGATCCCGCCAATCCGAAGCTGCTCGACTCCCTGAAGGTCGACGCGCGTCTGATCAACGACATCAGCACGACGCCCGACGAAAAAATCGGCGTGTTCACGCGCGAGGGAGCTTCCAACCGCAAGAACGGAATCGTATTCCTCGACACTTCCGATCCCTCGCATTTGAAGGTTCTTTCCGAATACACGGCGACCGTCAGCGGCGGTGTGCACAGCGCTTATATCGACGGGCACTACGTTTACCTCACCGACGACGCCACCGGGTCTTTGCGCGTCATCGACTTCGAGGACCCGAAGCATCCCAAAGAAGTGGCGCGCTGGCAAACCGAGAACCCAACTGTGGTCAGCATCAACACCGAGCACGGATCGTTCACTAGCGGGCGCTACCTGCACGACCTGCAGGTGAAGGACAGCCTGGCTTATCTGACGTACTGGAGAGATGGGTTGGTCATCCTTGACGTGGGCAACGGCATGGCCGGCGGCAGCCCGGAGAATCCTAAACTGGTCAGCCAGTACCGCTTCAATCATTACGAACTTTACGGGGACGGATGGCTCGCGGGCACGCACAGCGTGTTCCGCTACAAGAATTATTTGTTTGTGGGCGATGAAGTATTTCCCGCGATCTTCGAACTGGAAGACCGCGATCGAATCCCGGTGCGGGCCATCTGCCACGTCATGGACGTGTCCGATATAAAACGTCCGCGCGAAGTGGCGCAATACGAAGTGCCGGAAGGCGGCTCGCATAATTTCTGGGCTGCGAACGACATGCTCTACGAGGGCTATTACAGCGGTGGCGCACGCGTGCTCGATATTTCGGGCGAGCTCCGTGGCGATCTCTATCGCCAGGGCCGCGAAATTGCCCGCTTCTGGACCGGAGACGCCAAGGGCTTCCGCCCGAATCTGCCGTTCACTTGGGGAGGACAGCCCTGTTCAGTCGCGTGTGACAGCCCATTGCTCAACAGCCTGATCTATTTCAACGACGTCCATTCGAGACTGTGGATCACGAAGCTGGGCGAGCCCAAGTTCGAAGGCTCAACCAGTTCTCCGGCAGTTCGCAAGGGCGAGCGCACCATACATTAACGGATTCGGATGAATGCTGCGTCGGCTCATGTGGCCAGGCTCCCAAGGATGCGAGTCCACAATCGCCATCGATGATTCGGAGCGAGGTCCATGTCTTGACCATCTCCAACTCACGAGGTTGTGGCCGTGATAGCGCTCGCGCCATTGAGTCGTTGGTGGCCCTCACTCCAGTCCGTTTGTCCAACCGAGGCCGAGGCACGCCCGACCGGCCGAGCCCCTCGACGTGGTAAACTGTAGGTCCGCGCGCCGGAGAGGTGGCAGAGTGGCCGAATGCGGCGGTTTGCTAAACCGTTGTACGGGCTAACACCTGTACCGAGGGTTCGAATCCCTCCCTCTCCGCCATATTTTCAAGCACTTACGAGACCTGCGATCCGCGTTGCAATCCGTTAGTCCGAATTGCTTAGTGCGAGCCCTACGACCTTGGAATGCGCCTGGGCCATTTCATCCGTCACCACATCCCCGTACAGGTTCATCGTGGTGCGAATGTCGGTGTGCCGCATGAGCTTCTGCTGCACAGCGATTGGCGTTCCGACGGCATCCAACCATGAGCGGTAGCTGTGGCGTAGCGTGTGAGTCGGCAGTTTGCCGATCCCAGCATTCTGTGCCGCCTTGTGGAACACCCGCAGTATCTGCGGATAAGACCACGGCAACCGCCCAAGCTGAACAGGAGACGCGAACAACCAGTCTTCGTCGGCGGAAAACTCCGTCGTCTGTTTCCACTCTTTCAGGATCGCCAGCAGTTCGCCGTCTACGCTCATCCGTTTCTGCGAGTAGATGGTCTTCACGTCATCGACATGTTGACGGACAATTCCCCGTTCAATCCGCAACTTGCCGTTAAGCCAATCCACATCGCACCACTTCAGAGCCAGACATTCACTGATTCGCAGGCCGAAACACACACAGAGCAGCGCCATCGTGCGGAACGGTTCCTCAAGATGCTGAATAAACTTCCGGAACTCATCCACCGTCAGACTGCGCGGTTGGCGGGTGCGCTTGGTCGCTCCTTTGACAACGACAAGGTCAATGGGATTCCGTGAAATTTCCAGCGCACCGCTCCACATTGCAAACTCCATGAGGAGGTGCAGCATACCCCGGACATGCGATTTGCTCTTGGGCGACAAGTCAAGCTGGCGCAACCACAGTTCTGTTGGCCGTGGTTGAACTTCGCTAATTTGCATGTCGCCCCATTTCGGCAGTATGTGGTTCCGTAGCCAGGAACGGTACATCCGCGCCGTGGAATGACGCGAAGGCAACCGCTCCCGCTCGTACCTTGCCGCCAACGTCCGCACTGTGTGAGTCTCATTTTCTATTGGGTTCGGATTTTCCGATGGTTGCCCGATGACATCAGGCAGGAACGATTGCGCCCGTCGTTGCGCGGCCCCCTTGGTTGGGAACTGTTTCAGTGTGCCGATTAACTTAGAGCGCCGTTTCCCGTCTTCCCACCAGAGGAAATTCCAGGTCTTACGTCGTTTGTCGAACACTACACTTCCGGTTTTGTGCCGTGCTCCCCTTTTCATTGATCCATCCTTTCGGCAGGGCGCACGGATGGCGATTGGGATGGTAGCACGGGAGACTCCAGAAGTGCGGCGTCCAAGTCACTGTGCCGAAACCGCCAGACACGACGCTTTGTACCGGACAGTGCAAAGGCCTTCACCTTCCCCTGTCGAACCCAAAGCAACAAAGTTCGAACCTTGACCTTGAGGTATTGTGCAGCCTCGACCGCAGTGAGCCATTCGGCGCTCGGCGAAGCCTCGATTTGGTTGGGGGCAGTGGTCATGGATTTGTAGAGGAGTCTGGATTCTGGCGCGGGTTTGGTGGCTGAGACGGCTGGTCCGATTTTCCTTGATTCGTACGCTGCAACTCGTTCAGAACGAGGACCAGCAAAGCGGCAATTCCGATGAACGCAAGCACACCCATCAGTGTGACTTTCATTTCTTCTCCTTACTGTTCCAACGGACGACGCCGGAGCACCCGCGTTCCGGGCAGCGATAGCCCTCGAATTTGCCGTCCACCCAACTCGTCTTGAGCAGATCGGGAACAATCCAGAACGGATTCTCACATTCCGGGCATTCCCGCCGATACCTAGATTGCAAGTCATCCAGCCGTTTCCAGATGTTGCGCTGCTCGGCGTCCGCAACCAAGTGCTCGAAACTGCGCATCCCCGCTTTACTACGAACAAACAACTGGACTCCGCACGAGTCGCAGATCACGTACGGTTTCTTTTTCTTGGTTTCCCGCACGTCGAGACCCTGTCCGCAAAGGGGGCAGGGAAACCGTGCCGGGCGTGGGTTAAACTCAAGTGCCATAGGCTGGACTCTCCCATGTTAACGGAATCTAACAATAGTCATTATTGTCTGTCGTCACATCGCGAATGTCAAATGAGAAGGAATATTCTTGCAGTTGTTAATACTATTGGTTATCCTTGAAAGGCTATGGAGAGCTTTGGTAGTTACATGCGCCAGTTGCGGAAATTCAAGGGGCTGACCCTCAAACAGGTCGAAACCCAGGCCAAGGTATCTAATGCCTACATTTCCCAGATCGAACGGGGGTTGCGAAAGCCTCCTCACCCCGACATCTTGAAACGGCTGGCCAAAACCTACGATGTCCCGCACCGTGAGCTTTTGGTTGTGGCAGGCTACCTGGAGGAAGACTCGGCAGAGACCGCTAAACGCAGGGAAATTGAGGAAGCCTATGAGCACGTCAGAACGGATCCCACGTTTAAGCAGGGTACGCGATTAAAAGGAACGCATGTCAGTTTGGAAATGAAACGCTTTATAGTCGAAATGTATGAGAAGTTGACTCAGCGAAACCTGCTGAAGAGGGCCTAGCGGTGGAATTGCTTACCGACGGAACCGAGAACAACCCACTTTTGGGCTTTTGTCTGGCCGTGATTTCGCGCCACGCAAAGAAATGGCCGCCGACGGAACAGGTGTTAGCCGACGAGTTCGTAGATTGGTTTGGCGCTAACTCCCTTATGACGCCGACTGCGATGCGGAAATTGTGTGGGTCGAAGAAAATCAACCTGTCGTTTGTTCCCCTGTCGCCAGAACTTCACGGCTTTAACTGTTCATTTCGCGATAAAAACGAAATCGTCATTTCCGAACACGAAATGGCCCCGTTCGGTCATGTGCATACGTTATTTCACGAACTCCGGGAAATGCTCGAACGCACGTTTGTCGAACTTGGACGCGGCACGCTAACTCCGAAAGAATCTTTAGAAGCGACAGCGGAAGAATTCGCGATGGCCGCAAGAATGGCGACGGTTACGAGAGAATTGCCCGGTTACGTCGAAATGGTAAACAATATCGAGAAGAATTGGCATCGCTATTGTGGTTATGCGTTACTGATTGTTCTCGTGCTTGCCTATTTGTTTAGTTGTGTGTCCCTGCCCCAATACGAGGACACGATCTCCGAAGCCCGCAATCAGCGCCGTCCGCACATAGCGTAAACCTCATCCGCACTGTGACTGAAGACGTGAATACTGCACTCCGGTGCTCCATCTAAGTACATAAAAGAAATACCTGGCGACTATCGCTGACATTTTCTCGTCACTCACATTGCCGATTCGGAGCATTTAGTTGCGGTGTCGTGCCTCTCGATCATATTGAGCGCTCCCATTTCGCCGCTTATTCGGCGATTCAGTTGTAGCTTTTGGTTTCCTGATCCGCTACGTAACATACGTACGTAACGTTAGAAAGCGCATCACGCCCCGGATTGGGGAAGAGCGAGGCGAGACAGAGTCCACGCGGGTGAGCAAGGCAATCGGCAAAACCAGAGAAAGAGCGGTTGTGCTGTTGTGAAGAGCTAAGGAACTAAGAATCGGAGAACTAAGGATAAAAGTTGCCATTCTTCTCCTTTGAATGTCTTGAACCAATGCGTGAGACAAATCACGGCTTGTTGTGATTTCAGTACAGGAAGAGGAAGCTTCGATTGACATTCACAGGCGCGGCCTGTAATTTCTGCTTAACTCAGCGAGCGTGGGACTCATCCAAGGCGGCCTCGACAGTTCTTTTGTCCGCCGACAACAGTTCTTCCCTTGCTGGCTTCCCCTGAAGTGTGAAACGTGTTGCGTGAACGCGCGTTTTGTATTTGGCCGTTCACGGTGCGGACACCATTTGGTTGTGCAGCACAAGCGGCCATTGATGGGCCGTTTCAGCCGTTTTTCGCGTAAGGAGGAAGTCGCCATGTCTGCTCGTCGCTTACCTGTTCGGAACGTCTCGTGTAGTCGCGCACAAGTTTCGACGGGGAAAACCTTAAACCGTCTCGGAGGCGGCGGCTCTCTGCGGAGTTGGTGCTTGTCCCTCAGCCTTCCTGCTTGGTCTAACCAATTGGCTGCGTGCTTGGAATTTGCTCCCATCGTTACCAACGATGGTCCGAGGTATTGATATGAAGTTAAAGATGCTCTTCTCTGCTTTTACTCTGCTTATTTCCTCAGTCGCCCTCGCGCAACAGCAGCCAGATCCGGGAGTCATTCAGCCGTTTTCGAGCATCGAGGCGCACGAATACGACACGGTTAACCTGGCTACTCTCGGAATCCAACTGAACGTACCGGTACGGTCGAAAGCTGGGCACATTCCATTTTCTTTCAACCTCAAGGGACAGGCGAGGGTTGAGTACATAACTAACGTCGGACCCCCACCGCAGTTTCTTGTCACGCATTTCTTTGTTGGTGCGCCGTCCCTGGAGGGACAAGAAACCCAATTTGTTGGCGGAGCCACATTCACGGCCCACAGTACCGCGTGTGTTTCATACGACTTATTTTACAACTGGGTGTACTATGACGCCGCCGGAACGGCACATCCGCTCGGGGGAAGTGGTATCTACGACAGCAGTTCATGCGGTCCAACCAGCATGGGAACCTACACTACCGATGGCTCCGGGGTTTATGTCTACGTGGCCTATAACGGCCCCTATTATGCCATCGACATGAATGGGAATAAATTTGTATGGACAACCGCAGCAGAAAGCATCACCGACCCGAACGGCAACTCCATAACAGGTGCGTATAACAGCACTACTAAGACAACGACATTTACCGATACGCTCGGGGAGGTCGCGCTGACCAGCCAGAACTCTTACCCGAGTCAACCACAAGAAACCGACACCTGGACCGATGCTTTAGGCAATAACCGCTCTGTATCAGTTACCGGGACTCCCTATACTCTTCTGACATCGTTCGGATGCGGCGCGGATCAAACAACTCCATCCCCGAACGTGCCCTTCCCCACTTCGGTTTCGCTCCCGGATGGCTCAACAGTGGCCTACGGATGGGAGAATAACTATTCAAATAGTGCCTACTACACCGGCAGGCTTACGTCGATCAAACTGCCTACCGGCGGCACGATCAGCTACGCCTATTCCGGCGGCACGAATGGCATCAATTGCGTAGATGGAACGCCTGCAACGATGACGCGCACTACGCCAGACGGAAGATGGACCTATACGCATGTGGGCGGTGGGGGAACCACCACCGTCACTGATCCGCTTGGTAACAACGTCGTCTACACCTTTGTAAATGTTGGTGAGGGGGGTGGCTCCTTGAGTGGCGTTCTGACTCCCATGCAAACAATGAAGCAGGTATACAACGGGAGCGCAGTGTCTGCACATTTGATTCAAACGGTGGTTACTTGCTACAACAATCCCAATTCAACGCCATCGAACTGCGGTTCTCCGGGCGATATGCCGATCACCGAAAAGGACGAATACACAAACTACACTGGGGTGACCGGGTATTCCGCAGTCAAGACACTCTACGACACCTACGGGCGCGTTACCGATGTGAAAACCTTCGATTTCAACGCCGTCAACCCAACGAATGAGAAGGTCATTAACTACGGAACCGGCAGCCCGACCTCGCAGACCTGCACCGCTATCAGCACGTACATCATCGGCAAACCGTGCAGCGTGACTCTTCACGATTCCCAGAACGGCAACGCCATCCTGAGCCAGACGTGGAATAGCTATGACAGCAACGGAAATCTCCTACAGACTTGGAACCTAGTGAGCGGAAGCGGAGCCTCCGGCACGTACCTCTCGAAGCAATACACCTACAACTCTGAGGGCGTTGTACAGACGGCGACCGACGTGAACCTCCAAGTGATGAACTACACGACCACGTCGTGCAGCAACATGTTCGTGACGAGTCAGTACCCCACAAATTTCAGCAACCTGACGACTTCGCAATCCTGGGATTGTAACGGCGGAGTTGTGACTTCCTCCACGGATGCAAACAGCCAGACGACACAGGATGTATTCTACGTAGGTTCCGAGGCTGATCCGTTCTATCGTCCTCTCGAACACATAGATGAGAAGGGGTACGTCACAAACTTCACATACACGCCGTCGCCAACAAGCAGTTTAACCACTGTTGATAGCCAGTTGTTGTTCAATAACAATTTATCCGTAATCGAGACGCTTTCAACTACGGATTCGCTTGGTCGACCAGTCACCTCGCAGCTGAGGCAGGGGCCAAGCAACGCGAACTGGGACACCAAAACCAGAAAGTTTGATAGCGACGGCCGAGTTTACTCGAAAAGCCTTACTTGTGTTCAGACTGCTTCAACGTCCTGCTCCCAATCGACTGAATCTCAGATCTATGATGCGCTGAACCGTCCTACAATCCATACCGGCACGGGCGGAGATATCGTCACCAAAACGTACTACGCGAATGATGTGCTGACAACCCTCACTCCTGCGCCCACCAACGAGAACGCCAAAGCTGTGCAGAAGGAGTACGACGGGCTGGGAAGGCTGAAATCGACTTGCCTCATCAGCAACGCAGCGGGCAGCGGGCCTTGCCTCCAGGCTAACGGCGGAACTGGCTTTCTTACAACATACACCTACGACGGAGCTGGACGGCTACTGCAAACCGTCGAGAATGCCCAAGTCTTGTCTCCGAATCAAACGCGCAAATACACGTACGACCTGCTGGGACGAGTGACGAGTGAGACCAACCCAGAGTGGGTGTCATCAACCGGTGCTTTCTTGACGGCGTACTACACCTACGATTCTGTCAGCGCGAGCGCGCCATGCACAGTTCCCACGGTCAACGGCACATCCATGAGTCGCAGCTCACCCGGCGATTTGGCGATGAAGGTTGACCCGAACGGAAACACAAGTTGCTATTTCTACGACACTCTGCATCGCAACATCGCGACTACCTATGCTGGGCCGAACAACGGAATCAACAAGTTTTTCGTTTACGACGCTGCAACCGTAAACGGCACGGCGATGACCTACACAGAAGGTCGCCTTGCCGAAGCGTATACGTGTTCGGGCACTGCGCTCCCCTGCTCCTCAAAGATCACCGATGAAGGGTTTAGCTATGACCAGCGCGGTCAGATGTCGGCCTACTATCAGATGTCGCCACATTCCAACGGCTATTACACTTTAACTGCAACCCATTGGGCGGATGGGCAAATCGAAGCTGTCACCGGCGTGGGGTTACCGACGATTACCTACGGGGCAACGGGCAATCCAGGGCTTGACGGCGAGGGGCGCGTCACAATGGTGAGCGCAAGCGGCAGCACAGGTCTGGTGAGCACGGTGGCCTACAACAACGGCCCCGGCCCAGACGATTCCATTGGATCGGTGCTAACCACCACTCTTGGCGCGGGGGACACGCAAAACTTTACTTACTATCAGACCACCGGACGCATGAACACCTATTCTGCGTCGGTC
>Ga0209517_10002700_pt1 | contig 24683 bp, 22 predicted proteins | sample PeaSoiMetSII2010_FD_187695 | JGI IMG/M metagenome (GOLD analysis project Ga0209517, IMG submission 187695) | Peat soil microbial communities from Weissenstadt, Germany - SII-2010 (SPAdes) (version 2) | ecosystem: Environmental > Terrestrial > Soil > Wetlands > Peat | place: Germany... | reverse complement strand
AATGCAACAGCTTCTACGCTTCGGAAATTGAATTGTGGGAGCACATGCAAGAGGCGCATCGCAGGTCTGTTTCAGAACCAAGCCCTTTCCATCGTGGTGGTACACACCCAGAAAGCCGTAAGAATCGGTTTGGTACGACAAAGGAAGAATGGGCCAATGTTAGTGTGCACTTGAGGAATCACGTCCAAGTCCACTTCAAGTCGGAAGAGCTAAACGTCATTGACCGATTCATCCTCCTTGCCAGCGAGGCCTCGATTTTCGACGAAGTCTGCCGGTAGGCGCGACTCACAGAGCAATGCCCGGGGCGTTGCCCCGGGCTGGGATGTTCCACGCCGTTGGCGCGAAAACTTGGTGGTGTTTTCAAGCGGAGGAAATTGCAAGGGAGTGATTTGCGACTCTACGCTTAGTCATTCCGAGTCGGCATATTTCTCGCGTTATAGTCGAAATTCTTCGTCGCAATCGCAACCGTCATGCGAGTGTGGGCGTCATCTAATTGATTTAAAACCCGCGCCCGCAATCCGCCGTCGCCTGAATTGTCCCTTTCCGTGCCGCAATCCTGCTGCGCCATTTCCAACAATTTCAGACTCTTCGCGAGACGATCCGCCCATGGCATGCGCGCGTCAATTCGAGGAACGGCGCGCGGCTTCTTGCCCTCCGCGCCGATCTCTTTCTCAATGTCCGCCATGGCGCCGTCAATATTGGCAATCGTCAAGCTTATTTCATCCTGCGACCCATTGACTGCTTGCGCCTCGTTCGGCCGTTGCAACAACGCGCGGGCTAAACGCAGCTCATCCATCGTGCGATCGTAGCCTTGGTGCTTTTGGCCCGCCAGGATTGTACCGGGAAGGCACAGGACTAGCGCCATTGCCCCAAAGCGGCACATTTTCGAGGTTCTGAACATAAGATAGACGCCTCCTTGTTCGTTCAGAATCCAACGAAAGGCAGTCCTTGGCGAGAGTACGTCCGATTGGCGTGTCCGAAGAGTAATCACCGGCTGGTAGCGCCAGGGCCGATCCAAGCTGATTCGAGGGCCCCCAACCTTTCCTTTTGCCTCATCCGGGAGCATAATCCATGAGCAGATAGTGTGTACGAGGGAGTAAGCAGATTCACGGACCAGGGGCGATAGAACGGGAGCCACGACAATGCCTCTACAAAATTCGGACGTATGGTTCATCACCGGCTGTTCGACAGGCTTCGGACGGGAACTTGCGAAACTCGTGCTCGACCGCGGCTACCGCGCCGTCATAACGGCGCGCGACACCAGCAAGATTCGCGACCTCACCGCGGGCCACGAAGGCCGCGCGCTCGCCCTGAAGCTAGACGTCACGGACAAAGCGGAAGTGGCCGAAACTGTGAGGTACGCCGAGTCGGTTTTCGGCAGCATTGACGTGCTGGTGAATAACGCCGGATTCGGGTACGTGGGCGCGCTCGAGGAAAGCGATGAGGACGAAGTTCGCGCCCTGGTGGAGACAAACTTTTTCGGCCTCGCCCGGATGATCCATGTAGTGCTCCCGGGCATGCGTCGCCGGCGGCGCGGCAACATCGTCAATATGTCGTCCATCGGAGGCCTCGTCGGATTCCCGGGCGTGGGCTACTACAACGCCACAAAATTCGCCGTGGAGGGCCTTTCCGAATCTCTCGCAAAAGAGGTCGCTCCGCTCGGCATCAAGGTACTAGTGGTCGAACCGGGCCCGTTCCGCACCGACTGGGCTGGCCGTTCTCTCAAGAAGAGCAGCCAGCAGATTCCGGAATACGCCGAAACCGCCGGCGCATTCCGCGAGCGCATCACGAGCAGAAGCGGCAAGCAGGTAGGCGATCCGGTGCGCGCAGGAGAAGCGATCATCAAGGCGCTGGAGTCCGACCATGCGCCGCTGCATTTGGTGCTCGGCCTGATCGCGCTGGAAACAGCTCGAACGAAGATAGAAAAATTGAGTGGTGAATTGGACGCCTGGGAAGAAACTTCGTTAAGCGCCGACTACCCCGAGAGCCACGCTGCCACGGCAAGCTAGATTCGACGAATTTATCCGCTTAATCCGCATCCCAGCCGCTCAAAGATTTGCCAAAGTGGCTATGGTTCCCAAACCTAGTAGCCGTTGATCGGCAGTCACCAGAGTTAGGCCAAGCACCGCCGCCGTGGCGGCCAGGAAACGATCGGCCGGATCCTGATGCGAAAGTGGCAGATCCTGCGCCGCGGCAACGATTTCGTGCGTCAACGGAGCTTCGCGCATATAAGTGGTTGCTCTCGTGACCCACTCCCGCGCATTGCCGTGCAACTGAATTCGACCCTTGGCGTGCAACAGCAAGACTTCCCATGTGCTCACAGGGGACAGCCACAACTCATTGTTCCGATCTTTCAGTTCGTTTTGCACGCGGCGCGAGAGCTGCTTCGGCTCCGCCAAGCTCCAAATCCAAATGTGGGTGTCGAGAAGAAGCTTCAATTTTTTATTGCCTCGATCGTCTCAATATCGATGACGGGTGAAACCACATCGCCCACGATATCGATACTGCCCGCGAGGGAACCGATCCAGCTTCTTTCGTCCCCCTCGCTGGAGGCCGGAATGACATCCGCGATCGCTTTCCCCCGGCGGGTAACTCGCAGCGGAGTTTTAGTCTTGCTCACCTCTTGTAGCAGCGACAAGCACTTGGCCTTAAATTTGGAAATGGCAATCTCTTGTATCGGCTTCTTCTTTGTGCTCATGGGCATGCTCCAGCGACCATTATAGAATACCATAGTCATTCGATATGGTCATTACAGATCTGAACCTGCATTGCCCGTGCTAACACACGATCACAACGCCTGGTCATGTGGAGAGCCCCCCGAGCAAGGGTGGGGCCTCATTGGCGTTTCAAGCGGCATCGCTGTTTCGATCCCCTGGAGAGGCACACTCCTGCTCCCGATCTCGTTTTTTGGGAAATCACTTTGTCTTGGGTCCTATGTGGTTACGAACTTCTCGAGCGCGGTATCGCAACCGGCAAGGTCTTCTCGTGCGTAACGGCCTTAGGAAGTTTGATGGAAACTCGCGCAGCTACTTCTTTTCCGCTCCGGCTTCCTTCTGATACTTCAGGAAGACATCATTATCCTCGCAAACGAATTCCGCGATATTCCAGTCCGGCTCAAAGTCAAAAACCCGCTTAGTCATAAGGGTTCTTGTATACGCTTTGGGATCGTCCACGGTGATCTCATCCACCAGGTGGTCGTGATCCATGCGCCGAATGCGCTCTACCACGTGCAAGGCGTCCGAGTGCGGGTGCCCTTCGCTGTCGATCCAGGTTTTGTCGTTAAAACCGCTTGTGTCGACGACGAGCGTATCTCCCTCCCACCGGCCGATCGAATCACCCATCCACGTGGGAGTCACACTCTGATGCTTTCGCCCATCCGTGAAAATCTGCCGCACATAGTTGCCATATTCGAAAAACATAATCATTCGGCCGGGAACCTGCATGATCTCCATCGGGTAAATGGAAACCATATAGATGGCCGGCACTCCGGGCGGCAGGCACTTTACAATTGGTTCGGTCGAAGTCGTCGACGCAACTGCGTTGGCCCCGTGGGTGGGCCGATTGGCCTTGAATCGCTCCTCTCCCCACGCGGTTAGAGGAAGTTTTTCCAGACGATTACCCTGTGCATCGGTCCAGTTCGGCCGGGTCGCTTGGCCAACCACTTGCACCCAAACTCCGGAAATCTCCGAGGCGTGAGTCCCGCCATCCGCGTTACCTTGCTCTGAACTGGTAGCAGAATGAGCGTGCAGGAAAAATAAGGACACAACCGAAGTAAGCAACGCAGTCCAAGCAATCTTCCTCGTTTTCATCAGCAGCTTCCCTCTGTTTGCATTCCTGTCGGATCTGCAGTCCCGATCTCGCCGTGAAAATCAGCCCCCGGTAAATTCCTCGCCGCTCGATAGCACGACTTTTCTCAACAGCATAGCCTTCGAGCCATTTCTCGCCGGGCAACCGAAAATTGTGATTTCGTCTCCCGTCTTCACGGTGTCCTTCGTCCAATGCCCCTTCCTCGCCAGCATGTTAGGGCTCTGGAGTTCTCCTTGCCATTCCTCGATCTTGCCCTGCTCGTTCTTCCGCGTGAAGTTGAGCAGGGCATGGGGATTCACAAACACGAAGCCGCTCACGGTCACGTGCCAGGTAACCACGTTGGCCATGTCGTAGTCAGAGACCCCATGGTGTCCAAACGTTACGGGAGAGATCGCAAACAGAACAGCGACTGCCGCCAAACAGGTCACGATTTTATTTCGCATGTCGGGCTGCACCTCGAGGAACACCCTTCTCGGGTGTACTTCCATTTCAACCGGATTTTCCGATTTTGGCCGCTAACCTGTGCATCGTACGCTTCTCCTGTCCTCGGCACAACGAATTTGCCACCAGAGCGACGATTCCGCAAGAAAGCCAGGCTGAGGTAGGAATGAGCTAGGTTGAGGAAAGCTCCGAAGCGTTCCTGGCCAGGCGAAAGATGGGGAAAGTAATTCGCTTAACCGTTCGAGAATAAAAGCGGCGCCGTCCGAAGAGACCATCGGCAAGTCGTTCTTGAGTCTATTATCATTTTTATTCAGCACGAACGCGTTCTAAAAACCGGAAATGTGAGCGGCAAGAATTCACTTTTCTTCGTCTCAAAAAGGGGCGTGTATTCTTTTGTTCCGACTAGATATTATGCACGGATGGACGAAGATCAGTTTCGCCACCTGCTACAGTTGGGGCACGGACGGGCAGTCCTATATGCCAGAGACCACAATGTCGAAGGCTTTCGGAACGCAATACTGGATGCCTGCCTGCATTGTCGGGCCTATGACGCCCAGATTGAAGGCACACGGGCGTCCTATATGCTGGATTTGTTGGACCTGATGCCAGGCAAGGAGTTCTATTATGACGAGGTACTAAACGTTCTGCCAGGCAGCGGAGACGATTGGGATGCGGTGCAAAGGTTTCACTTTGCGGCTTGTCTTGCACTAGATGGAAATGAGCGGGCGAAGCGAGGGATGTATGAGAGCTATAATCCGGGGCCGAAGAAAGGGGAAGCCATCGCAATCGAGTTCCTCCAAATGGATGGAATCGACGGCCTGCTTTTTGCGAGTGAGAAGATCGGCGCGCTGCTGATGGCCACGACGGAGAAAGTCGACCTGGGTTGGTTGATGAGTGCGGCCAAGGAAACGGTCGGGGAGCAGGAGACTCGGGAGGCTTTACGGAAGGCTGGAGCGGAGAATCCTCGGATCGAAGCATATCGATTGGCGGATGAAGAGAGCCGAGATCACTTAGATGACCGTCTGCGCAAATCCGGTGAAATGATGAGCGCCACGTATGAACAGGTTAAGCCGAAGCTCCCGGAGATGACTCCCGTGTGGATCGCCAGTTGGGGCGCACGAGCCAACGATGCTGAGCTTGAACATGCCGCGCGGGGGCTGGCCGCAGCGCGAAGCCCCAAAGAGCAGTATGCCCACTTACGGATTTTCGCACGGCGGCTTTTCCCGCTCGATATCAAGTTACTGTTCAGCTTGGTCGATGTCGAAGAGGAGCGGGTGGGATTGGCCGCGACAAGCGCCCTATCGCAAATTATTCACCCAGAGGTTAGACAACTCGCGTTCTGACTTGTAGAAACGCGGGCTAAGTGGAGGGGCGAGGCCGTCGAACTGCTTGCGCGCAACTTTAGGCCCGGGGATCACGCAATCGCGCTCCGCTGGTTTGAAGCGGAGGATGATCTCGAAACACTACACTCGTTTGGCATGGACTTGACGGACCTCTGGGAACGGCACCCAGATGAGGAAACCGAAGTGCCCATGCTTCTCTCTATGTACGAACGAGGTCCATGTTCTTTTTGCCGAGAGAAAACGGTCCGTCGGTTGATTGAACGAGGAGCACTGACGGAAGAACTTCGATTGGAATGCTCTTACGATGCAAACGGTGACGTTCGCGATCTTGCCAAGGGATCGCCCCCCTCGTCACCACAGGGTTAAGTTGTCGTATCCCGGTCTGTGCGTTGGTCAGGCCACTCGTCTTGCAATCCCTGTCGGGAAGTAGCTCGACAAGTAGCCGCGTCCTATGTTTGACCTTGACGCGTTATAGCAATAATGCGATAATCCGTAATGGCAGAGAACTCCAAGACCACATGAGCGGCGAATTCACAATTGAGTATGTGGAATTGCCCAACGGCCGCGTCCCTGCCCGAGAGTTTGTGGATTCGCTTGACGACAAAGCAGCGGCCCGGATAGACGCGTTTATCGACCGCTTGCGCATCCATGGCAATCGAATGCAAGGGAAGTTCGTTAAGAAGCTTACGGCTGAAATATTCGAGCTAAGGGTCAAGCAATTCGACCGGATTTTCCGCGTGCTGTTCTTCTATCAACCGGGAATGCTGATCGTGATTACGTCAGGATTTCAGAAAAAGACGCAACAGACCCCACAGGGCGAAATTGCAAGGGCAGAGCAGCTAAAAAAGCTCTGGATGAAGTACCGAAACCGTTACACAGGATCGCCGAAGGAAAGAGAAGCCATCCTGAAGGAGTTGGGACTATGAAGCGCGACAAACACAGTGAAATTGTCGAACAGCGCGCCCGCAAGAGCGCAACCTACCGTAAGACATTCGGGCGCACTTTGCACCAGATTGATCTGGCCTTACTGGTGCGCGAGATGAGGGAGGATGCAGGGTTTACTCAGACCGAGCTCGCTAGGAAGGTTGGGACGACACAGTCGGTGATTGCCCGCCTGGAGGACGCTGAGTACAACGGGCACTCGCTCACAATGCTGGAGCGCATCGCCGCAGTCTGCGGCATTGGGCTCAAGCTCCATGCAGAGAAAAAGCCCAACTTCGACCGCGAAGTCGCGCTGGTCTAGTTCCATAAGTAACAGACCATTGAACGACTGGCCGGTTTCCCATGCAAATCGTTGGGGTCCAATAAAACCCAGTAGGGTCCAATTGTGGTCCAAAGCGGTCCATTCTCAAGCTGGATTCACGTAGGTTAGCCTTGCAAGGGCAATTGAAACATCGTGATTTCTGGAGCGGGCGATGGGAATCGAACCCACGTCTAGAGCTTGGGAAGCTCCTATTCTACCATTGAACTACGCCCGCACTACGCTAACGCTACCAAACCCGCCGAAGTCTTGCAAGAATTCAATGGCCATCATTTCATGCTAGAGTGTCGCGTTGCGTTTGTCTTAGTCCGCCAGACGTGGCGGCGAGCCGCACTCTTGGGAGGACGTTTTGGCGTACCGGGATTTGCGCGAATTCATTGCCAAGCTCGAAAAAGAGGGCGAGCTGCGGCGCATCGCCGCTGAAATCGATCCGGTCCTCGAGATCACGGAGATCACCGATCGCGTGACGCGCGCCGGCGGCCCGGCGCTGCTGTTTGAAAAACCGAAAGGCTCTCGAATTCCGCTGCTCATCAACATGCTGGGCAGCGAGCGGCGCATGAATCTCGCTCTCGAAGTCGCGAACATCGACGACGTGGCGGCGCGCATCCGCGGGTTTCTCGACCTGCAATCGCCGCAAGGCTTGCTCGACAAAATCAAAATGTTGCCGAAGCTCGCCGAACTCGGCTCTTTTTTTCCGAAGTCCGTGAAGACCGGCCCGTGCAAGGAAATCATTCGCCGCGAAAATTTCTCGTTGTTTGAATTTCCAATCCTGAAGTGCTGGCCGCAGGATGCGGGGCGTTTCATCACCTGGCCTCTGGTTATTACGCGCAATCCGGAGACGGGGAAGCGCAACGTCGGCGTCTACCGCATGCAAGTGTATGACGAGCGCACCACCGGCATGCACTGGCAAACGCAGAAGCACGGCGCCGAACATTTCCGCCGCGCCCGCGCCGCCAATCCCGATGGCCGCATCGATGTGGCCGTGGCGATCGGATCGGACCCGATGACCTGCTTGTCCGGCATCCTGCCCATCCCGCCGGATCTCGATGAAATGATGTTCGCGGGTTTCCTCCGCCGCGAACCGGTCGAAATGGTGAAGTGCGAGACATCCGATTTGGAAGTGCCGGCGAATTCCGAAATCGTCCTGGAAGGATTCGTGGACTTAAAGGAAATGCGCACGGAAGGCCCCTTCGGTGATCACACTGGCTTCTACTCGCTGGAAGGAGAGTTCCCCGTCTTCTACGTCACGTGCGTGACGCAACGCCGCGATCCCATCTACCTCACGACGATCGTAGGCCCGCCGCCGCAGGAAGATTTTTTCATGGGGCATGCCGTCGAGCGCGTCTTCCTTCCCGTCATGAAAATGCAGTATCCCGAAATCGTGGACGTGGCCATGCCGGCCGAAGGCGTCTTTCACAATCTGATGATTGTCTCCATCCGAAAGTCCTACCCCGGCCACGCGCGAAAAATCATGCACGCGATTTGGTCGCTGGGGCAAGCGATGTTCACCAAGGTCGTCGTCGTCGTGGACCACGACGTAAACGTGCAGAATTCGCGCGAAGTGGTTTGGAAATCGCTCTGCGCCATCGATCCAGAGCGGGACGTTGAGTTCGTAATGGGTCCCGCCGATACGCTGGACCATGCTTCGCGCATCCAGGACTATGGCTCGAAAATGGGAATTGACGCGACGCGCAAGTGGGAAAGTGAAGGATTTCGGCGCCCGTGGCCGGATGAAATTGTCATGGATTCTGACACAAAACGGCACATCGACTCGATCTGGCAGACGCTGGGTCTGCCGCGATAGCACAAAGTTCCGCAAAAAGTGTCTGGAAAGCTCATACTAGTAATAGTAGTCCTAGTATTCACTAAACCCCATCCATAGCGGTTTTTGCCCTTTTCCTGTCCGCGCGGTCAGCCGCCTAAGCGGTATTAATCAGAACAACTTGCGAATCCGTTTGCTTGACACTCAAGGTGGGGGATGCCAAATTCGCTGTACGCGGCACCTGCTCTGCGAGTCATGGATTTTGTGCTGCGCTGTGTTCCCGGGGGCCGTATGGGGCCCCAAGTGGAAAATCGACCGAACCGACAGATTCGAGCCCGCCACGGCAAGCGTGGCGGTCAAAGCATGTGATCCGAGAGACCGGGCCAGGGCAGGATGAGGCCAGTTTTGGATCATGGCAAGTGCAAGTCCGAAGGCAGCTTAGGTTTCAACGTGATGGGAGCAGGTCGCTTGAGCGCATTGCAAAGCTGAAGATCGGAAGATTCGGCAAGCGAAGGAATCCTGAGGGGTTTGGACATGTTTGGTACCTCTAAACAGAAGGCTCTCGTCGGCTTGGATATCGGCTCCAGCTCCATCAAAGCCGTGGAGCTAAAGAACACGAAACACGGATATGAACTCGTCAGTTTTGGGCTGGAACCCCTGGCCCAGGACACCGTGGTAGACGGCGCGATTATGGACGCGCCGCTGGTCGCCGGAGCGATCAGCCATATCTTTGATTCCTACAAGGTAAAGACCAAAAATGTGGCCACCGCGGTTTCGGGGCACTCGGTGATTGTCAAGCGGGTTACGCTTCCCTCCATGACGGAGGAAGAGCTCTACGATCGCATCCAATCCGAGGCCAGCCAGCACATTCCGTTCGATATCGCGGACGTGAACCTGGACCACCAGTTGCTTGAGTCCGTGGACTCGCAAATGGATGTTCTTCTGGTCGCGGTCAAAAAAGACAAGATTCTGAACCACACCAACGTGCTGGCTCAAGCGGGCAAGAACTCCACGGTTGTCGATATCGATGCGTTTGCTCTGCAGAATTGCTACGAGGCGAATTACGATCCGGATCCCGGCCAGACCATCGCTTTGCTGAATATTGGCGCCAGCGTGATGAACATCAACATCGTGCGCGGCGGCATTCCCTTGTTTACGCGCGACGTTTCGGTCGGAGGCAATCAATACACCGACGCGCTCCAGAAGGAACTCGATCTGAGCTTTGAAGATGCGGAGCGGCTGAAGCACGGAGAGAACATCGCCGGCGTCGCCGAGGAACACCGCGCCACGATCCTGCGCTCGGTGACGGACATCCTGGTCCTTGAAATTCAAAAGACGTTCGACTTTTTCCGGGCGACCGCGACGGGCGAGAGCATCCAAAAAATCGTCGTGGCCGGCGGCAGCGCGCGCGTGCCCGGCTTGATGGATGTCTTGCGGGAAGAGTTTGCCATTCCGGTTGAGGAAATGTATCCGTTTCGCAAAATCGTGATCAATCCAGCGCGCCACAACGAAGACCAGATTCGCGAACTTGCTCCGCGCCTGGCCATCGCGGTGGGGCTCGCGCTCAGGAGTTTTGACGAACAATGATTCGCATCAACCTACTTGGCAGAGCGCGGCCGAAAGCCCAGCGCACAACCGTGCCCCTCGAGGCCACGCTGCAATATGTGCTGCTCGCGATTGCGCTGGTCGTAAGCCTCGGCGCGCTGTACGGGCACTACTTGTTGCTCGATCGCGAGAATACGAAGATTGCCGCGCACATCCAGAAACAGACGGGTGAAAAGGCGCGGCTCGAACAACTGAAGCAGCAGGTGGACAATTTCGAGAAGCAAAAAGCCATCTTGCAGCAGAGGATCGGCGTCATCGAGGGACTCCAGCGGAACCGCACCGGCGGCCAGGAACTCCTCGAAGCCATCGCCAACACCGTCAGCCGCACCGATACCCTGTGGCTTACTTCCGTGGACCGCAAAGGGGATGCGCTGACCATCAATGGCTCGGCGGGCTCCCTCAACGCGGTTGCCAACTACATCACGCAACTCAAGCGATCGGGTTACTTCCAAACCGTGGAAATCAAGGAATCGCATCAGGACTCCGCGAATAAGGCCGTCCAGATCTTTATTTTCAGCCTGACCGCTCAGTTTGGTCTGCCGCAACCCGCCGGCGCCGCGCCGGCCGCTACAGGCAATGCCGCGCCGGCCGCCAATACGCCACCGGCAGCCAGCAAGCCGGGGAAGACCTAGGGGGAGCGATGGCGATTTCGTTCCGCGAATATCCGTGGTATCTGCAGGCGCTGATCTTCTTCGCGCTCGCGCTGGTCATTTTTGGAGCCGGTGAATACTTGCCAATGTCTCCCGTGGCGAGCATGCGGGGCACCCTGGACGAAAATATCACCAAGGATTCCAATTTGAATCGCCAGGTGGCGGAATTGCAAGTTTACGAGCGCCGCAACGCGGAATTCAAAGTGCAGATGGCGGCTCTGGAAAAGCAATTGGATACGTTGAAGACTATCGTCCCGGAAGAAAAAGAGGTGGACGAATTCATGCGTTTGCTTCAGGAAGCCGCTTCCGCCTCGGGCGTGCAGATTCGCAGTTTGACATCCCAGGCCGTCGTGCCCAGGGACTATCACTACGAGCTGCCGTTTACGATCAGCGTGGATGGGCCGTACTTCAGCATCGAGGATTTTTTCTCCCGGCTGAGCCGTCTGTCCCGAATCATCAATGTGGGTGACCTGGCGTTTACTGGCTTGGCCGATCCGTCAAAAGCGAATTTTCCCGTACGACCCGGCACCACTGTTCTTGGGACGTGCACTGTGACCACGTTCTTTAGCAAGCCGATGGATGCGTCTCCGGCCCCGGCGGGCAAGAATCAGCCCGTCAAAAAATAGGCGGAATTGAGCCGACTGACTATGCGACTCGCAAAATCATCGCGAACCCTGTTGCCGCTGGCCTTCTCGGCTGTTCTTGCGACGTGTGCTTTGGCGCAAGAACATCCCAACATCCAGCCAAACGCGGTGCGCGACCAACTGACGAATCAGGCTTCAAACCAATCCCAGCCGCCAAGCGCTCCCCAGGCCCCGGCGACTTCGCCGGCAAAGCCTTCGGCCCCCGCAACTGCAAAGGTTCCGCCGAAGACCTCGCCGAAGGCTCCAGCCAAGGCTCAGGCCAAGGCCAAGGCGCCGGCAGCCGCTAAGGGCGCAACGGAAGCGGCCTCCGGGAATTCCGCCAAGCCGCCGGTCGAAAAGCCCGCGGAGGAAAAAACCACGGTGCGGCGCGATCCATTCGACACGCTGCTCACCAAGGCGCGCGCGAGCAACGCGCCGCCGGAAAATCTTCCGCCCGGAAAAGCGGGCCTGATTGTCGACACGTTGCGCATCAACGGAATCGTGCACAGTCCCAACGGGATGATCGCAATCGTTTCTAATTCGCAGCAGCGAGTTTATTTTCTGAAGGAAGGCGACAAATTGTACGACGGCTCTGTCGAGAAAATCGCCCTCGATGGTATTTCCTTCCACGAGTTTGGCAAGGACGCGTTTGGAAAACCGCTGGAACGCGTGGTCACCAAGCGACTTTACCCAAGTCCAGGAGAACAGCAATGAAGACCAATCGGCCGGCTCTCGGGTTCCGCTGCCTGTTGCTGGCAGGCGCCGCGTGCGCGGTTCTGCCCGCGAGCGCGCAAGTCGCTCCGCTAACACTTGTGAGCGCGGCCCCGCAACTGGCCTCGATCTCGGCGATCGAAGTCGCTCAGCCAGGGCAGCAAACGACCGTGCGCATCAGTGGGACCGGCGAACTGCATTACAAGACTTCACGCCTGGACTCCCCGCCACGGCTGGTCCTGGATTTTGCGGATACGCGCTTAAATGTTGAAAAGACCAGGGTGCCCAGCCAATACACGCCTGTCCTGGACGTGCGCACCGGGCAACCGAACCCTGGGCAATCGCGAATCGTGATCGATCTTGCGAAACTGGTTCCGTTCAGCACGCAAGAGAACGGCTCAAATGTTACGATTTTTTTCACCGCCCCGGCGGCTCCGGCAGTTCCGGCAGCGCTGCATCCGGCCAAAAAGCCCGCCCAGCTTAGACTGAAGGCGGTCAACGTGCCGAATATGCCGCTCCCCACTTGGCTGACGGGACGTGACATGGGCTTCGCGCGGCCTGCCAGCGGGCCCGCGGCTCCCGCGCCGCAAAATCCGCCCGTGGCGGACTCTCAAACTCCGGCTGCTGCTCCCTCGCCGGAAAAGAAATATACGGGGGACCCGATTTCGGTGAATCTCAAGGACGTGGATTTGAAGGATTTCTTCCGCCTGATTCATGAAATCAGCGGACTGAACGTTGTGTTGGACCCGTCAGTTCGCGGAACGGTGACTTTGGTCCTGGACGAAGTTCCCTGGGATCAGGGCCTGGACATCGTGTTGCGCAACAATGGCCTCACCAAGGAAATCGACGGCAATGTTCTGCGGATCGCAACGCAAGATACCCTGAAGCGCGAAGCGGATGCGCGCAGGGATTTGGCCAAGGCGCAGTCCGACTCGGTCGAGACGGTGACGGTCACGAGGGTCCTGAGCTACGCCCAGGCAACCTCAATGGTAAACACTCTGAAAAAGTTCCTGACTGCCCGCGGCGACGTTTTTGCCGATGTCCGTTCCAACACCCTGATCATTCGGGATATTCCCTCCTCGATCCCGAAGGTCGATAACTTGATTCGCCAGATCGACCGGAAATCACAGCAGGTGGAGATTGACGCGCGCGTGGTGCAGACCTCGCGTTCGTTCGCCCGCGAAATCGGCACTGAGTTCGGGTTCTCCGCTCCCACCGGGGTCACGGGGAACACGGGTTTCGGCGGATTGACCGGACTTACGAGCTTTCTGAGCCCAGTGATCCACTCTGTCGCTACTCCTTTCTCGACAGCAGGGACCGGAGGGAATCAGATTCCGCTCAATACAAATCTCGGCGCCACCGCGCCGACCAGCGGCTTTACCTTTGCCACGCAGGGACACAACTATGCGATCGATTTTCTGCTTAGCTTGATGGAGTCCCGCGGCGCCGGCAAGATCCTTTCCGAACCCAAGGGCATCACCCAGAACAACGAAAAATTGACGGTGAAACAAGGGCAACAAGTCCCGATCCAGACCAACATCAACAATACGATCACGGTTCAGTATGTGGACGCTTTGCTCAAGCTGGAAGTCACGCCGCAAATTACCTCCGAAGGAACCGTGTTCCTCGACATCGATGTGGAGAATACACAGATTGACAAGAGCATCTCCGTCTTAGGCAATCCGGGGCTGGACACGCAGTCCACCCAGACCAAGGTTCTCATCAACGACGGCGGCACCGTCGTGATTGGGGGTGTGGTTGTGACCAATCAGAATACGACAATCGACCAGGTGCCTCTCCTGGGGAGCATGCCCCTCATCGGCAACCTGTTCAAACACACGTCCATCAGCGTGTCTACTCAGGAGTTGATGTTTTTCGTGACTCCCCGAATTTTGCCGGGCTGAGTCTTGCAAGGTACAATATCGCGTGACCTGGGAGGAGACCTCGGTTTCCTCCCTTTTTTATGCCGATCACCACGACCAGCCGGTTAAAGCGGCTCCGCCACCTACTGGATAAATCAGGAGCCGGTACGTTGCTTGAGACGCACCTGGCAAATATCTATTACCTGTGTGGGTTTTCGGGCGATTCTGGGGCTCTACTGGTCGATCCCACGTCAGCCACCTTATTCACCGACGGCAGGTTTACGATTCAGGCGAAAGAAGAAACCCGCGGTATCCGCGTGCACATTCACCAAGGCCCGCTCCTGGGTGCGGTTGGCGAACACCTCCGAGCAAGGAAACGCCACAGGGTCGCGGTTTCTCCTTCGCATCTCACTTTGGCAGGCTGGAAGACACTCAGAAAGGCCGCAGGGGGCAATTTAAAGTGGGTCGCCATTGACGGCCTTGTAGAAAGCCTGCGCGCCATTAAGGACGCCACTGAGATCGATCGCATCCGGGACGCGGCACGCCTGGGCTCCCAGGTAATGGAGGAAGCGATCCGCTTGATCCGCCCTGGTGTCACCGAACTTGACATCGCTGCCGAGATTGGCTACCGGATGCGCCGGAAAGGCGCTTCCGGGGAGTCGTTCGAAGCCATTGTGGCTGCCGGGCCGCGCTCGGCGTTGCCTCATGCGCGTCCCACGGCGCGCCGAATTGGGAAAAACGAGTTGGTGGTGCTGGACCTGGGTGCTATACTGCGCCGCTACTGCAGCGATCTGACGCGCACGGTGCACGTCGGCAAAGCGCCCGCGCGGGTCCGCCAGTGGTATCAGGCGGTCCTTGACGCGCAAACGGCTGCGAGGGATGCGATGAAGTCGGGCGTAACTTGCGGGAAGATCGATGCGGCGGCCAGAAACGTGTTGCAAAATAGGGGTTTAGGCCGCTATTTTGTCCATAGCACGGGTCACGGGATCGGCTTGGAAATCCACGAGGATCCCCGAATCGCTCGGGACCAAAAAACGATTCTGGAGACGGGGAACGTGGTGACCTTGGAACCCGGTGTTTACGTGGAAGGCGTTGGGGGAATTCGAATCGAAGATGATGCTCTAGTGACCCCGCGCGGCGCCGAAATCCTTACAACAACTCCCCGGGAATTCCTCGAACTCTGAGCAAAACGATGAAGGGATCCAAAAAACAGCCGGCCGGTTCCGACATTTCCGTGCCGGGAGTCGACCTCGGCCAATTGGAGCGCTTGCTTTCTTTCATGTCCGAACATGGGCTGGAAGAGTTCGAGTATGCGCACGGGGACCTGAGGATACGCTTGAAAAAGGCTATCCCTCAGCCCAGCGCGGCTCCGGTCCTGGCGCTTCCCATGGCGCAAGCAGTAGCTCCGCAGGTCATTGTGGCGCAGGCTCCGCCAAATGCTGCCCAAACGGCCCCGCAGGCCGCCCCAGGGCCCCCTCAGCCCGCTCCTGTTGGTGCGGCGGACGAGCACATTATCAAGTCGCCTATCGTTGGCACCTTCTACGCAGGCCCGAGTCCCGATGCAGGGCCGTTTGTCCGCGCGGGGGACTTCGTCGAGGCGGGCCAGACGGTTTGCATCATCGAAGCCATGAAACTGATGAACGAGATTGAAGCCGATATCGGCGGGGAAGTGGCGCGAGTTCTGGTCGAAAACGGCCAGCCGGTGGAGTACGGCGAACCGCTGTTCGCGCTGCGGCCCACGGGAAAAAAGAAGTAGTGGCACAGTCCCGCCGCGGCGGGACTGTGGGGTTTCGTGCTTGCAAGGCCTAAAACCCACAGGCTGAAGCCTGCGCCACTTTCGGCCTGAAATGTTTCGAAAAATCCTCATAGCCAATCGCGGTGAGATCGCTCTGCGCGTGATCGATGCGTGCAAGGAACTGGGCATCGCCACGGTCGCGGTTTATTCCGAAGCCGACCGCAACGCGCTGCACGTGCGTTTTGCGGATGAAGCCGTGTGCATCGGGCCGCCCCGCTCGAGCGAGAGCTACCTGAACATCCCGCAAGTGATCAGCGCCGCCGAAATCACCAACGTCGACGCGATCCATCCCGGCTACGGGTTCCTTTCCGAGAATGCGAACTTCGCCGAGGTGTGCGAAGCTTCGCACATCACCTTCATCGGCCCTTCGCCGGACTTGCTGCGCATGATGGGCGAAAAAGATCAGGCCCGGCGCGAGATGGCGGCCGCCGGTGTGCCCATCGTTCCAGGCTCGCAGGGAACCATCGCAGACGAAGCCGCGGCCCTCGCCGAAGCCGCGCGAATCAAGTATCCGGTGATCCTGAAAGCGTCAGCGGGAGGCGGGGGACGCGGAATGCGCGTCGTCCGCAGCGAGGAAGAACTACCGGGCGCGTTTGCAACCGCCCGCAATGAAGCGCAGCAAGCCTTTGGCATACCGGATATGTACATCGAGAAATTCATCGAGCGTCCGCGCCACATCGAATTTCAAGTGCTCGGTGACAAGCACGGGCGCGTCATGCACCTCGGCGAGCGCGAATGCAGCATCCAGCGCCGCCACCAGAAACTGATCGAGGAATCTCCCTCGCCGGCGGTGGATTCCAAGCTGCGCGCCGAACTCGGGGCCCGCGTGGTCGCGGCGCTCGAACAAGTGGGGTACACCAGCGCGGGCACGGTTGAATTCCTGATGGACGAAGACGGCTCGATCTACTTCATCGAAATGAACGCCCGCATCCAGGTAGAGCATCCCGTGACGGAAATGGTCACGGGCGTGGACTTGATCAAGTCCCAGATTCGCCTGGCGACGGGCGAACGGCTCGGCGAAGTCGTCGGCAAACTCAAGTTGCATGGGCACGCGATCGAGTGCCGCATCAACGCCGAAGACCCCGAAACGTTCATCCCCTCGGCCGGACACATTACCGTGTTTCGCACGCCGGGCGGCCCCGGAATTCGAGTGGATACCGCGGCGCACGCCGATGCCGTCATTCCCCCGTACTATGATTCGCTGGTCGCCAAACTCATTGCCTTTGGCGACACCCGCGCGGAGGCCATTGTGCGGATGCGGCGCGCCCTGGAAATGTTCGTGGTCGAGGGCATCAAGACTTCCATCCCTTTGCAGCGCAAAATCATGATGGATCCTGACTTTATTGCCGGCCGGCTGGACACCCACTTCCTTGACCGTTTCGCCACATCGCACGCGGGATAAACCCATATGAACCTTGTGTTCCCTCGCCTCTATGCCATACTCGACCCCACTTTGCTCGCCATTTCGGAGCTAGATTTGGCCGAAGCGCTGGCAGGATCCGGGGTCGAGCTGATTCAGTACCGCAATAAGACGGCTTCTTCCCGGCATTTTTTTGAAATCTCCCGGCGGCTCTCGACCGTTCTCGTCCCGCGTGGCGTCCGCCTGATCGTGAATGATCGTCCGGACATTGCTTTGCTCGCAGGCGCCGGCGGCGTGCATGTCGGCCAGGATGACTTGAGCGTCGAAGACGCGCGCGCCGTTTGCGGCGGGTTTGAGGGTAAAGATCGCTGGGTGGGGGTTTCCACTCACACGCTCGAACAATTGGCCGCGGCGGACCGTACCTCCGCCGACTACATTGCCTTCGGCCCGATTTTTCCGACCGCGACAAAGAAAAATCCCGATCCAGTCGTCGGGACGGAACTTTTGCGGAAGGCGCGGCAGATGACGAAGAAACCTCTGGTCGCGATTGGCGGAATCACTCTTGAACGCGCGGCGGAGGTATATCGCGCTGGAGCGGATTCGCTGGCCGTGATTCGCGATTTGATCTGCGCCCCGAACCCCGGCGTTCGGGCACGTGAGTTCCTTGATGTGGCGACATCCACAACTTCTCGCGGATCGTAATCGGGTGCGGGCTCTACTTGCTTGTCCTGATGCAAGAAGGAGAGCCCGCCAGAAGAAGGAGCGGCCCGGTGTCTGAAGCGAAATCCAACATAGCGACTGTGCTTCCAGTGGAGGCGGAATCCTCCGGATTCGTTCGCGGGCTGGGTTTGTTCGACTCGACGACGATCGTTGTAGGTTCGATGATCGGCTCGGGCATCTTCATCGTTTCCGCCGACATTGCGCGCAACGCGGGATCGACGGGAGGACTGCTCGCGGCCTGGGTAATCACGGGGCTCATGACGGTCACGGCGGCGCTTTCTTACGGCGAGCTCGCGGCCATGATGCCGAAGGCCGGCGGGCAGTACGTTTATCTTCGCGAGGCCTACTCTCCGCTCTGGGGATTCTTGTATGGGTGGACGCTCTTCCTCGTCATCCAGACCGGGACCATCGCCGCGGTGGCAGTGGGGTTTGCGCGTTTCCTCGGCGTCCTGTGGCCCGCCATTTCTCCGAGCGCCTGGATCGTTTCTCCGATCGCACTCTCCGATAAATACGCGATCAGCCTTTCCGTGCAGCAACTCGTTGCTCTGCTCCTGATTCTGTTTCTGACTGCCCTTAACACGCAAGGGCTGAAGCTCGGGAAGTGGATCCAAAATATTTTCACTTCGGCGAAAATGCTGGGGCTTGCCGCTCTCATCTTTGCGGGAATTTTCCTCGGCCGGAACGCCGCGGCGATTCACGCTAATTTCAGCGGCCTGTGGACGCTTCACGACCCTCAGACCATCGAGCCGGGCGCCGCCTGGATGAAGTCCTTCATTCCTTCCGTGACGGCGGCGTCGGGGACTTTCGGTTTACTCATTGCGTTCGGCGTATCGCAGGTGGGATCGCTTTTTTCCGCCGACGCCTGGAACAACATCACGTTTACCGCCGGCGAAGTGAAAAATCCGAAACGCGATATCCCCGTTTCTCTCGCCGTGGGCACGGCGGTTGTCATCACGCTCTATTTTTTGGCCAACCTCGGATATCTTTCGACGCTCACGCTGCACCAGATTCAGACGGCGCCGGACGACCGCGTGGCCACCGCGACGCTCGCCGCGATTTTCGGCAATAGCGGCGCGACGCTGATGGCGCTGGCCATCATGATCTCGACCTTCGGCTGCGCCAACGGTCTGATCCTCGCGGGCGCGCGTGTCTACTACGCCATGTCGAAGGACGGATTATTTTTTCGCAGCATCGGAAAGCTGAACGCCAATCACGTTCCGTCGATGGGACTCGTGCTGCAGGGAATTTGGGCGGCGATCCTGGTGCTGCTGCGCACGCGCCTCGTGAATGCGACCACCGGCGCGGTGAGCTACGGCAATCTCTACGGCGTTTTGCTCGACTACGTCATCTTCGCAGTGCTCATATTTTACGTGCTCACCATCGGCGGTCTTTTCGTCTTGCGCCGCAATCGGCCGGATGCCGAGCGGCCTTATCGCGCGTGGGGCTATCCCATCGTTCCAATTCTGTATATCGTGACCGCGCTGATCATCATGTTGATCTTGATCCTGTATCAGACGCAGGACACCTGGCCCGGCCTGGTGATCGTGATTCTCGGCGTTCCGGTGTATTGGGCCTGGTCGCGGAAGTCTGGGGCGAACCAGTAGGACAGGCTTCAGCCTGTCTGGTTTTGATTTTTTCGTTAGCTCGAAAAAGCAGACAGGCTGAAGCCTGTCCCACAAAATCAAGGTGGATATGGCGAATCAACTGTTTCAAATAAAAACGCACGAGGCCCTCGTTGAGGAACTCCACGGCGAGAATCGATTGCGCCGCGTCCTTGGCCCCGTCCAGCTATCGAGCCTGGGCGTGGGTGCGATCATCGGCACCGGCATCTTCGTCCTGACCGGTGTCGCGGCGCATGATCTCACCGGACCCGCGCTAATGCTTTCCTTCGTGGTGTCCGGGATGACATGCTTTTTCGCGGCCCTGTGCTACGCGGAATTTGCTTCCATGGTCCCCGTTGCGGGATCGGCGTACACCTACGCCTACGCGACGCTAGGCGAACTATTCGCGTGGATCATGGGTTGGGATCTGATTCTTGAGTACGCGGTCGCTTCAGCCACGGTTGCGCACGGCTGGTCCCACTACTTTCAGGATTTTCTTCGCTTCTTCCATTTCGGATTGCCGCAGCACTTTACGAACGCACCCTTCGATTACGATCTGACTTCGGGACGCCTCAGTTTGACGGGCACTTGGTTCGACCTTCCCGCCATTGCCATCGCTTTGATCGTCACCGTGATTCTAGTGAAAGGCATCAGTGAAAGCGCCAGCGTGAATACCGCGATCGTGATTGTGAAACTCGCGATCGTTTTCTTCGTGATCGGCGTTGGCGCGTTCTACGTGCATCCGGCGAATTGGCATCCCTTCGCCCCGTTTGGTTTGACCGGACTCAGTTTCTTTGGCCACACTGTGATGGGACGAACAGGCCCCGGCGGCCAACCGATGGGCATGCTGGCCGGAGCGGCCATTGTCTTTTTTGCGTATATCGGCTTTGACTCGATCTCGACCCACGCCGAGGAAGCCCGCAATCCCTCGCGCGACGTCCCCATTGGAATCATGACTTCGCTCGTTCTCTGCACGGTTCTATACATCGCCGTCGCCGGTGTGCTCACCGGGATGGTGAATTACAGTCAAATCAATATCGATGCCCCTGTTTCAGATGCGTTCCGGCAGGTGGGTCTGCCGTGGGCGGAATTGCTGGTTTCCATCGGGGCAGTCGCGGGGATTACGTCGGTTCTCCTGGTGATGATGTTGAGCCAGCCGCGAATCTTTCTGGCTATGGCGCGGGACGGATTGCTGCCGACCGGATTTTTCGGCGCCGTGCACGAGCGGTTTCGCACGCCATGGAAGTCCACGATTCTGACCGGGCTGTTCGTCGCCGCGATGGGCGCCTTCCTGCCGTTGCGAATTCTCGCCGAACTCGTGAACATCGGAACCTTGCTGGCTTTCGTGATCGTTTGCGCTGCGGTTTTGATCATGCGGCGCACGCATCCGGAAGTGCGCCGTCCGTTCCGTGCGCCGCTGGGCTCGATCATTCCGATTCTCGGAATCTTGTGCTGCCTGATCTTGATGTTTTCCTTGCCCGTCGCAAACTGGTATCGCCTGGCCATCTGGCTGGTGATCGGCCTGGTGATCTATTTCACGTACGGCATTCATCACAGTCGCATCACTTTGCAGGACCGCGAGGGTAATGCAAAGGTCGCGCTCGGTCAGAAATAGACCGCCGGTGGCGCAGGCTTCAGCCTGTGGGGGTTAGTCCTTGCAGGGCCCAAAATCCACAGTCCGCCGCGGCGGACTGCGCCACAAGTGCCACGCCGAATAAATTTCGAGTAATCTCCCATCGCATTTTCTGGCGTAGTATCCTGCTCATTTGCGGCGGAGGTTTGCCTGATAGGATATGGCTTCAACATTTACAACGCGGAGCCGCGGCATTTGGGCGGGTATGAGCCTGGTCGATTGGATCGCGCTGGCGATCCTCGTCTTGTACGGAGCGCTTTGGGGATTGCGGCAGTACTACGCGCAGATCCCGCAGTCCGGCTTTCTTTTCTTCCTGGCGATTTGCGCCGCGATTTATTGGCTGGTGCGTGGATGGATTTGGGCTCGCGACCATCTCCTCTGGAGCCTGCGCAACCGGCTGGTTGCGGCGTATGTGTTCATTGCCGTCGTCCCGGTGCTGCTTCTGCTGGCGATGGCGGGACTCGCGGCGTACCTGCTGTACTGGCAGCTGGGCTCCTACGTCATTTACACCGAGATGGAAGAACGCGAGGAGCGCGTGGGAGTGGTAGCCACTGCCATGGCGACTTCGTACGCCGCCGAAGCGACGCTGGGACGCACTGCGGCGGCGCTGGCATTGCCGGTGGACCCCGCCACATACGTCAAGAATGCGATGACAGAATTGCCCGGGTTGAAGATCGAAACCGGCAAGGGAGAAGAATTGCTCCCGAAAAGCAGTGAGTCCGAGAGGGGCCGCTTCCGTGGGCTTGTTTTCGGCGATGGGCAGCTTGCATTACGGGCCGTGGTCGCGCGCCCGACTCCCGCGGGACGCATTTTGGTTTCCGCGGTTGTTCCCATCACACCCGAGCTGATCGACACGCTCGCGCCGGAACTCGGGCCGATCCAATTCAACGTTCTGCGAGCTGAGAGCGACAACACAAAATCCGTAGTTCCAAACGTGATCGCCACGCAGCAGTTTGTGCCCGTGCAGCAGATCGGGTCGAGCGGGCGGCCGGTTCCAAAAGCTGTGAATCCGTTCGACAAGCTGATCACGGGCATCGTGGGTCTTGACGTACTCGATTTGGACCAGAAACAGGGACAGGCAAGTCCAGTGCGCGTGGTCGTGGCATTCAGCACGCGCCCATCGCTCTTGAACCGGCGTCTCTTCAGTCCGCTCGGAGATTTGGGCGGCGCGGCCGCGACGGCGCTGCTGGTCGTTGGCGCGGTCTTCCTGGTCATTGAAATCGGTTCGCTCGTGACGGGAGTCATCATGACGCGGACGATCACAACGGCGGTCGACAACCTGTACAACGCAACCCAGCACGTGCAGGACGGCGACCTCAGCTATCGCGTGCGAATCCCACACCGGGATCAGCTCGCGGCGCTCGGCGAGTCGTTCAATTCGATGATGCAGTCGGTTTCCACGCTGATCGAGGAGCAGCGCCAGCGGCAAAAGCTCGAGAACGAGCTATCCATCGCGCATGAAGTGCAACAACAACTGTTCCCGCGCTCGCTGCCGAATTTGCAGGGAATCGAGATCGAAGCGATCTGCCGTCCGGCGAGAGTGGTCAGCGGCGATTACTACGATTTCATACGCATCTCGCCCACGCGGCTCGCCATCGCGGTCGCGGACATCAGCGGGAAGGGAATCTCCGCGGCGCTGCTGATGGCCAACGTGCAAGCCGCTCTGCGCAGTGACGTCCTCCGATATCGGAACGGCCAGCCGGGAATTCACCTCGAGCAGATTGATACCGCTGAAATTGTCTCGCACCTGAATCTGCATTTGTTCCGCAACACTTCCGACGAGCGCTATGCCACAGTTTTCTTTGGAGTGTACGACGCGGAGACTCGCCAGCTTCATTACACCAATGCCGGGCATCTTCCCCCTCTTTACATTAGCGGCGGCAACGTCAGGCGTCTGGAAACCGGCGGGATGGTCGTGGGTTTGTTCAACGACGTGCCGTTTCAGCAAGGCGCCGTGGAAATCGAACACGGCGGCATGCTCGTGGCCTACAGCGACGGCTTGATCGAGCCGGAGAACGTGTACGGCGAAGAATTCGGCACCACGCGCCTCATCGACGTGGCCACGCGCAATAAAGATGCGTCTTCCCACGCGATTGCCGAGGCCATGATGCATGCCGCGGAGGAATGGTCCGGGTCTCCCGAGCAGGCGGACGATATGACGGTCATCGTTATGCGCTTTTCCGAGCACTCGCAGGAGAAGCGCGCGTGAAAGTTCTTACCGCGGCACAGATGCGCGAGGCGGACCGGCTCACCACGGAAAGGTACGGCATTCCCGGCATTGAATTGATGGAGAATGCAGGAACGGCCATCGCCGATTTCCTGCGCGAAAAGTTCGCGGACCTGTCGAGCCGCAAAATCCTCGTCCTGTGCGGGAAGGGAAATAACGGCGGCGACGGCATGGTGGTCGCAAGGCTGTTGAAAGATTTTGGCGCCACGGCGGTCGTTTTTCTTTTTGCAAATCCGGGTTCCGTCGAAGGCGATGCCGCGGCCAATTTGAAGCGCTGGCAACAAGGCCTCGGCGAGTTGTACGTCGTGACGAGCGAAGCGGAATGGGAATCGGCGCGCGCGGCGCTCGCGGAAGCCGGCTTGATTGTTGACGCGCTGCTCGGCACCGGGCTGCGCGGGCCTGTAGAAGGCCTGCTCGGCAAGGTCATCGAAGATTTGAACGCGGCGCGCGCGAAGCGGCGCGGCAAAACGGTCGTGGTGGCCGTCGATATGCCTTCCGGGCTTGCTTCCGATTCGCAGGATTTCGGCGGCCCGGTCGTGGCCGCCGATTTCACCGTGACGCTCACCGCGCCCAAGGTGGGGCAGCTCGTTTTGCCGCACTCGTCGTGCTGCGGCGTGCTGGTCGTGAAAGATATCGGGACGCCGCCCGAGCTGCTCGAGTCCGACTCGCATTTGAAAATCCACTGGATCGAGCCGGCGGAATTCCGCGCCTTGCCGCTGGTGCGCGATCCGGCCGCAAACAAGGGAACCTACGGCCATGCGCTGATCGTCGCCGGATCGCTCGGGAAATCCGGGGCGGCGATTCTCTCGGCGCGCGGCGCGTTGCGCTCCGGAGCGGGCCTCGTCACCGTGGCGACGCCCCAGGATGTGTTGCCGATCGTGGCCGGGGGTATGCCCGAAATGATGACGGCTCCTTTGGCGTCCACGGAATCCGGGACGGCGAGCCTTCGCAATCTAGATTACGGAAAATTTGCTGAGATTTTGCGGGGCAAATCGGTTCTCGCCATCGGCCCCGGGCTTTCCATGCAGGACGAAACGCAGCAATTCATCCGCCTGGTCGTTGGACAGACGGAACTCCCCATTATTCTGGATGCCGACGGCCTGAACGCCTACGACGGCATGGCCGACACTCTGAACGAACGCCACGCCGCAGCGATGGTGATGACCCCGCATCCGGGCGAAATGGCGCGCCTTCTCGGCATCACCGTGAAGGAAGTGCAGGCGCGCCGCTTGGACGTAGCGCTCGAAGCGGCGGGCCGCTGGCGCGCGCACGTGATCCTCAA
>Ga0209517_10002699_pt1 | contig 24690 bp, 22 predicted proteins | sample PeaSoiMetSII2010_FD_187695 | JGI IMG/M metagenome (GOLD analysis project Ga0209517, IMG submission 187695) | Peat soil microbial communities from Weissenstadt, Germany - SII-2010 (SPAdes) (version 2) | ecosystem: Environmental > Terrestrial > Soil > Wetlands > Peat | place: Germany... | reverse complement strand
TGCACGGCGTTCATGACGTCTGCCTGCTGAGACAGAAACGCGTTGCCCAGATCGGTGGTCCAGCGAATATCTGAATTCAAACGTTCGATAACGTCGGGAAAGACCACCAGCGCCTGCACGCTCGGATCCCAAGTCTGCTGGCGCGCCGCGTCCACTCGTTGTGTTCCTTGCAGATTTTGATTTTGCTGCAGCCACTGCCCTGCTTCGACAAGCTCCAGTGGATATGTGGCGGCTACCAGCACCTGGCTGAGTAGGGCATCCGGATAAAGCGCGATCGGCGCCACCAGATTGTCCAATTGATCGGCGGATAGCTGCTGTAACGGTGGCTGCTGTTGCGCTACCAGGGGCGCCCCGGCCGAAAACTGGAGCAAAAGCGCGGCGCAAAAGATGCCGACCACCTGCCGGACGATTGAGCTTCTGTCTTTCATTCTTCTACCTCCCGCGCTATGAATTGGACGTATGGCCACGCTCTGCCGGTGCCTTGTATGTTCCGCATCATAGCCGCACCCGCACTAACGCATGTACCCGGCCAAACTGCAACCTCTTTATCAACATCACTTGCGAGGGATTGCGAGTCTCCCCAGGCTGGCCGAATACCACCGGATTGCTTGATCGCGGCCAAGCCACGTCAGCGCGCCAAGTCGCGTGTTTCGCAGGCTACCGGAGAGCCGCATCAAAAAATACCAGGCGCGCGCGATATTCATAATCGCGTGCCGGGGCTATAGTCTTTACAGAATCCCCGTACACGCCGGGCGAACGCCACTGTCGACTTCGACACTCCAAAGTGGCGCCGCCCGGCCCCCGCACATAGAAACCCTAAGCGACATCGATTTCACCCGTTGGAAAGAACGACGGGCGCATTGTATCTGGACACTTCGTCGAGCGCGCCCGTCGCGATTGAGGGGTTCAGTCAGTTACAGTCTATGTTCTAAACAGGCCAGCTGAACATACCACGCGCCTGGTAATTTGGACGCCATCATGCCGGTAAGCGGTCTACTTGCCTGCTACCAATGCGCTTTGCTCTGAATTACCAGACGGCTGGTATGGAAGGACATCGGAAAGGAGCGTAAGGTTGGGGCTAATGGCGTGGGACAGCCTCACCGAGGTCGGAAAGGCAGGATCTTGAATTATCAACAGCCGTGGGCGGTGGTTCTGGCGGGCGGCGATGGAATCAGATTGCGAGCCTTGGCTCAGCTTATTTCTGGCGAAGACCGGCCCAAGCAATATTGCCAGCTCTACGGTGGCGAAACGCTCCTCGCTCAAACACGGTCCCGGCTGGCTCACGGCTTCCACCCGGAACGCACGCTCTTTGCGGTGGTCAAGAAGCACGAAAAATTCTTTCGCCACCACTTGGCGGACGTAAAACCTTCGTGTATGGTGATTCAACCCGCCAACAAAGGCACGACTGCGGCGGTGATTTGCAGTCTGCTGCGGATTACAACGCTAGCCGGAGATCCCGTAGTTGCATTTTTTCCCACCGACCACCACTACTCGAATGAGTCGCGCTTCATAGCTTCCGTTCATCGTGCAGTCAGAGTGGCACAACGCCGTGCGGACACCCTGGTGATCTTAGGGGCGGAGCCTGACTGTGCGGAAGTCGATTATGGTTGGATCGAGCCGGGCCCGTCCTTTGGTGGCCGCTTCCTCAACACCCTGTTTCGGGTACGCCGCTTCTGGGAGAAACCTCCGTATGCCACGGCTCAAGCGCTCTTGGATGCCGGATGCTTGTGGAACACGTTCGTGATGATTGGCCGAGCTTCGATCTTTCTCGAGATGATAGAGAACACGGTTGCGCCCGGAGTATCGCGCGCGTTGGTGGCAGCCCGGCGTTATTCGCGCGACACAACCAACTCAACCGGGCAGGACCAGCTCTGGCCAACACTCGCCGCGGGAGACTTTTCACGCGACGTGCTGACATCCAGCACACAAAACCTGGCAGTCCTTCGAATCGGCGACGCCGGCTGGAGCGATCTTGGAACGCCCGATCGCGTACAGGCCGTCATGGCCCGTCTCGCGGTTACGGGAAAGATGCCTTGTGGCGCCCTGATCGGTTGACCAATCAGGAAATCACGCCCTTCCGCACGGCATATAGAATCAATTCCGGCAGGCTGTGCAGATTGAGCTTCTCGTGCAGGTTTCGGCGATGAGTCTCAACCGTGTAGAGACTCAGATTCAGTAGCTGCGCGATCTCTTTGTTGGACTTCAACTCAACCAGGAGCTGCAGGATTTCCCTCTCTCGCGAAGTCAGCAGATCGTAGCTGTCCTCCGCGCCCCGAGTCCGGATTTCGCGCACATAGTCTTCCATCATCATTCGCGTAATTTCCGAACTGAAGAAAGTCTTGCCCTGGTGCACGGACTTGATCGCGTCGATGAGATCGCCCTCGGCGGAATCTTTCAGCAGGTAACCCTTGGCTCCTGCCTTGAGCGCGCGCAGAACGTAACCTTCGTCCGAATGCATGCTCAAAATCACGATTGCGGTGCGAGGCAAAGCGGCGTTGATGCGCTGCGCGGCTTCGATTCCACTGAGGTTGGGCATCGCGATATCCAGCACCGCGACGTCCGGCTCGGTCGCTTCCGCTTGTTCCACCGCCTGCCGGCCATCCGACGCTTCCGCCACCACGCGGAATTCGGGCCGGCTCTCCAGCAGCAGCCGCAAACCCCGGCGCATCACGGTGTGATCGTCAGCCAACAGGATGCGAATCTGTTTCATGTACGCGGGCGCTCCTGTTTTTCCCCGCAAAAGGCAGCTCCACCAGGAGCGTGGTTCCGCTCCCTGGCTTGGACTGAACCTCGCAATGTCCCCGCAACCGGGCGACGCGTTCTTGGATCCCGAGCAACCCCAACCCCTTGGTTTGCTTGGCATCAAAGCCCCGTCCATCATCCTGAATGGTAAGCAGCAAGCGATCTTGCTCTTGCTCCACGCGAATACGGACGGTGGCCGCATGAGAATGCCGCGCGCAGTTGTGCAACGCTTCCTGCACCACGCGATAGATGCAGGTTTTGTACTCGTCGGGCAAATCGTCGGAGTCGAACTCGGCTTCCACGGTCACATCCATGGACGTGCTCTTGGAAGCCTCGCGAGCTTGCCATCTTAACGCCGGGATCAAGCCCAGATCATCCAACATCGACGGCCGCAGTAAGAGCGCCATGTTGCGAACCACCCGAACGGTCCCCTCCACCAGCCCTTTGATGGTCTCCACATGCCGCCGCGACTGTTCTTCGGGCCGGACCGGCAGACCCGCCGAAAGATTGCGCAATTCAACCAGTACCGCCGACAGCGCCTGGCCCACTTCGTCGTGCAATTCGCGCGACAGGGACCGCCGTTCGAGCTCTTGCGCCTGCACCAACCGCGCGGAGAGTTCCGTGAGCTGGGTGCGCGCTTCCGCCACCTCCACGTACTGCAAGCGAGCCTGGTCTTCCAACTTCAAGATCCTGCGCATGGTGAATAGCGCCAGCCCCAGGCCCAGGGCCAGCGCCGCCATCAAGGTCAATAGCAGACGGGTTTGAAAGCTCAGCAACAGCGAAACAACCTGATCGTTCCCGGCATCCAACTGCTGCTCGTTGATGTCGGCGATTCGGCCCGCGATCGCGAGCATATTCTGCCGGCGCGGAAATACCTGGTCTCGCAGAAAGGAATACCCGGAGCGCTGCCTCTCTGCCGCGTCCCAATGGAAGATCGGAGCCAAAATCCCCCAATAGTCCGCCAATTCAGCGCGCAGTGCCGTGTAATGCTGCATTTCGGCGGGAGCTGCCTGGCGTCCGTACGTGTCCAGCGCCGACTGCATGTGCTTGCGAACTTCTTCCAGACTCACCCGGAATGCATCGGCCCTTTGCGTTTCAGGTTCGAGCAGGTAGTCCCGCACGTAGGTGCCCGACACGTACACGTCGGACTGGATATCGTTTAGTACATGATTCTCGGAAAGATAGCGGCGCCGGATCTGATCGTCGCTGCGTCGGAACTGCTGGAGAACGCGCAGGGCGTCGATTCCCGCCAATGCCATGATCGACAGGAGCCCGCCAAACCCAACCGCAAGTGCGATGCGCGAGCGAAATAACACACTATCAGTTCGTTCCGAACTCATAGTACCAGACGCAAGGCCGTTCACTTGTCCCCATGCTAGGCGAGGCTGTGCTGCGCTTCACGAAACTACCGTTTGGCCTGCTCCGGTAGCCACACGCTCCAACTTTCTCCATTCAGTCCAAGATCGAAGCCGTCCAGCATCAGTTGCAACTCATTTGCTGTATTTCGTTGACTGACGCACCCTCCCCAAGTAATATAAGACCAAAGAGGTCCTAGATAGCTAATGGCCGTGTTATCTTATCGTAATGTAAAGGTTGCTCGAGGTGCTGCTTCACCTGTTTGGAGCCAATACATATTGCTACGCTACTCGTTTGCATTACTTACTCTGCTGGCACCGGCACTGTGGGCCAGCGACGGAGGCAGCCTGTTAGGAACCATCACGGATCCCAACGGCGCTGCGCTTCCGAAGGCGAAAGTCACGGCCACGGAAACGTCCACCAGCGTGAAGCAGACCATAACCACCGATGACCAGGGCTTCTATTCCTTCCAGAGCCTCCCGGTCGGCCGCTACGACGTCCAAGTGGACGCCGCCGGGTTCAAGCCTCTCCGGCGCACCGGCGTCGTCATCAATGTCGACAGCAAACTTGTCGTGGACGCCTCGCTCGCCATCGGAGAACGAACCGACACGGTATCCGTTTCCGAATCGGCCACGCATGTCGAAACCGTCGATACCCAGATGGGCGAAGTGATCACCGGCAAACAGATGACGGCGGTGCCGCTCAATGGCCGCAGCTTCACTGATCTGCTGGCCCTGCAATCCGGCGTCGTTCCGGTCACATCTCTGACGTCGGAGACGCAGCAGGACGTGGGCGTCAGTGCGTTTTCCCCTTCCGGCGATTTGAACCCCGGCACCGTCTCGATCAACGGCCAGCGGGAATTTGCCAATAGCTTTGTGCTCAATGGCAGCGACGTCGAAGAAGACGTCAACATGGGCGCCGCCATCGTTCCCAACCTGGATTCCATCGCCGAGTTCCGGATTCTCACCAGCAACTTCGATGCGGAATACGGCGAGTTCAGCGGCGGCCAGATCAACGTCGTAACGAAATCGGGGAGCAATGCATTTCACGGCGATGTTTTCGAGTTCCTGCGCAACACTGATCTTGACGCCCGCAACTACTTCTCGCCCACCCGCGGAGCGTTCGACCAGAACCAGTTTGGAGGGACCATCGGCGGTCCGATCCGCAAGAACCAGGTATTCTTCTTCGCCGACTATCAAGGCACCCGCTCGACACACGGAGTCGATACGGGCCAGATCCCGGTACCCACGCTCGCCGAGCGGGCAGGCAATTTCGGTGGTTTTTCTGGGCCTGTTGGCTCCCTTGCGAATCTGTTGTCGCGGGAGCTCGGCTACGCGGTTTCCCCTCAACAGCCCCTGAACGCGGTTTTCCCTGGGGGAATCATTCCGCAAAGCCTTTGGTCCGCGCCGGCGCAACACCTTCTGCAGTACATCCCCGCTCCCAACAATCCGAACGGGACGTTTGCGACGTCCTCTTACAACCAGACTCTACAGGACGACAAAGGCGCCTACCGGTTGGATGCCACAACGCGCTGGGGTATGTTGTCCGCTTACTACTTCCTGGACGGCTGGTCGCAGAACAATCCGTATCCGGTCGCACAGGGTGGCGCGAATGTTCCCGGTTTCAATGCCCTGAATTCCGGTCGCGCGCAGTTGATCTCTCTGGGTGATACCAAGACACTCAGCTCCACCACCGTTAACGAATTCCACTTCAGCTTCATGCGCGATGCCACCGATTTGGGCCGACCCATTGGAGGCCTGGGCACAACGCTCGCGTCCCAAGGCTTCGTGGTGGGCCAGAACACGCCGGGCATCGTCGCCTTGTCACCCAAAACCGAGGGCGTGGAAAGCGTCAATTTCAACAACTTCTCCATCGGGACCAATACCAACCAGCTGAGGCAGGTCAACAACACCTTTCAATGGCGCGACAACTTCTCGAGAGTGCTTGGCACCCACACCCTCACCGTGGGCGCCGAGTTCCACTATGATCAGGTCAACACCAATCCCATCGCGCAGTTGAACGGCAACTTCATATTCTTCGGCAGCGGGACCGGCGTTGACTTCGCGGACTTCCTGCTGGGCGTTCCAAGCCAGTACAACCAGAGCCAGCTGCAGGCCTTCTACGGCCGCAATAAGTACGTCGGCCTGTACGCGCAGGATAGCTGGCGCATCCGGAAGAATCTGACGTTGAACTATGGCCTGCGCTGGGACCGCATCGAGCCCTGGTACGAAAAATACAATCAGATCGCGACCTTCGCGCCAGGCCGGCAGTCCGTCGTATTCCCCGGCGCTCCCGCCGGCATCTTGTTTCCAACCGATCCCGGTGTCCCACGCACTCTGGCGCCGCCCGGCAATCTGGATTTTGCGCCGCGTATCGGTTTAGCCTACTCGCCTGATAACGGTAAAACCAGTATCCGGGCCAGTTATGGCATGTTCTACACCGCAATCGAGGCCCTGACCATCGGAATCAGCAGCGGGAATGCACCGTATGGGACTACCTACACCAGCCCCGCTCCGCCGCTGTTCGCCACGCCGTTTATTACGGCTGCCAACGGCCAAAACGTCGGCCAGTATTTCCCCGTTCAGCTTGCCCCTTTGAACGCCAGCGCAGGCCACCCGGACGCGAATTTCAACTGGTCGCAGTTCGAACCGATCAGCGGGATGCCGAACTATGCCACCAACAACAAAATTCCCTACACCGAGGAATACATGCTCTCCATCGAGCACGGCTTTGGCAACAACACTGTGCTCAGCGCCAGCTACGTGGGTGCTCAGGCGCACCACCTGCTGGTCCTCGAAGAGGCAAATCCGGGCAATCCCGCGCTCTGCTTGCAACTCAGCAACCCGGCCAATCTCGCGCCCGGCCAGACACCCTGCGGCCCATTCAATGAAAGTAATGCTTTCACCACTGCATCGGGCCAGGTAATCAATGGCACCCGAGGGCCGCTGGGACCGAATTTCGGAAGCGACACCAACCAAACCACCATCGGTAACTCCAACTACAACTCGCTGCAAGTCACCTTGCGGCACTCCAGCGGCCCGCTGCAATTGCTGGCCGCCTATACCTACAGCAAATCTCTGGATCAATCTTCCAATCTGGGCGAAGAAGTGAACCCGCTCAATCCTTCGCTGAGCCGCGCCCTGTCGGCCTTCGATATTACGCAGAACTTGGTCCTCAGCTATAGCTATCAACTTCCCTTCGCGCGTCTGTTCCACGCCGCAAACCGCTGGACGCAAGGCTGGGAATTCTCCGGTATCACGCGCTTCAGCACCGGTCTGCCGGTGACGCTGCTCAACTACGGCGACAATTCGCTCTTGGGCGCGGAGCCGAACGGGATCAACAACTACGGCGTTGACGAGCCGGATGTCGCGCCTGGATCCCTCAATCTGAATCGCAATCCACGCAACGGCGGGTCCTATTTCAATGCCGCGCTGTTCACTAACAATGCGCTGGGCACTCCGGGCAATGCCTCCCGGCGCTACTTTCACGGCCCCGGCATGGAAAACTTCGACCTGGCGCTTCTCAAGAACCTGCGCCTGACCGAATCGAAATCCCTGCAATTCCGCATCGAAGCTTTCAACGTTTTCAATCACGCTCAGTTCTTCGGACCGCAAGCCGTCGACGGCAATATCAGCAGCGCAACGTTCGGACAGGTGGTCAGCGCCGCCGCTCCCCGGCTGGTTCAAGCAGGAGCGAAGTTCACATTTTGAAAATGCGGCATCTATGAGTCCTGTCTCGACGGTAATCGACATCGGCGTCCTGGTCTTCCGTGAGGGATTGGAGTGCATTCTGGTGCTCGCCGCGATCACCGCGGGTTTGGCCGGACGCCGACGCCGATACAAGCGCCCGATTGCTCTGGGAGCGAGTATCGGTTTCGCGGCAACCTTGCTCACCTGGATATTCGCGGTGCGAATCGTCAACGACCTCAGCAACGAAATCTCGGCGCTCGCCCTGCAGGCAGCCACGGGCCTGTTGGCCGTCATCGTCCTCCTGGTTGTCATGAACTGGTTCTTCCATCGGGTCTATTGGACCGGTTGGATTTCGCTGCACACCAGGAAGAAACAGACGCTCCTCCAGGCGGACGACGATTCGGCTTCTTCGCAGGCCCGCCTTTTGTGGGGCATGGGCCTGCTCGGATTCAGCTCGCTCTACCGCGAAGGAGTTGAAGTGGTGCTGTTCTTGCAGAGTTACAGGCTCAAACTCGGGGGCCGGCCGGTTCTTTATGGTACGTTGCTGGGACTCTTTCTGGCGGCCGTCGTCGCGGTATTGACTTTTGTCGCGCATCGGCAGTTGCCCTACCGCCGGATGCTGGTCCTGACCGGCGTGCTGCTGGGCGGCGTATTGCTTGTCATGGTCGGCGAACAGGCCCAGGAAATGCAGTTGGCGCACTGGTTGCCGACCACTTCAATTCCGTGGCTGGCCGCGCTCTTGCCCGCCTGGATGGGACTGTGGATCTCTGTATTCCCCACCTTCGAGACCCTGCTTGCCCAGGGGATTGCTGCCGCTCTTGTGCTTGGCTCCTATGTTGTCTCCCGCCGACTCGCGGCGCACTAACGCAGAGCTTTGCCGTGAGCTACAATTGACAGACTCCTTTGATACGTCTGTTCCATGGCCAACCGTGCGACGCATGGTTGGGGGCGGCGTCGAAGGGATTCAGTTAGGCGCTAGTTCGTATTTTGAGACAGGAGGAACTGAAACTGCGAAGAGCGCTGGACATGGGCACGCCATTCGCCGTGGCCGCGTTCATTTTCGCGATGGCTCAGGCCTGTGCCTTGGCCCAGTCCGCCGGCGTCTGCCAGCGGTTTCCACAGGGAAGCGCCATCACGCAACCCCCGGATCTATTCAGCGAGCACGGCGTCTTGCAGGTCAATTTGACCTATCGGACCGCGCTGGATGAGCAGGGCAATACTCTGTTCTGTTTCCTGACCGACGATGGTTCGCAGTCTCCCACGCTCCACGTTCAGCCGGGCGACCGGTTGCTGATCAGCCTGAAGAACGGCGTGCCCCCCTCGCCGTCGCCCATGGCCATGCCGTCGATGCCGGGCATGAGCGTTTCCCGGGCGCCGTCCGATACTTGCGGAGACGCCACCATGACGCCTACTTCGGCGAACATCCACTATCACGGCACCAACACACCGCCCACCTGCCATCAGGATGACGTCCTCCGAACTATGATCAGCTCGGGCGAGACCTTTCAGTACGATCTGCAATTCCCGCTCGACGAGCCGCCCGGCCTCTACTGGTATCACCCGCACATCCACGGCACTTCCGAAGCCGCCGTGCAGGGTGGCGCGTCCGGCGCCATCATCGTGGAAGGGATTCAAAACGTCAACCCCGAGGTGGCCGGGTTGCCGCAACAAGTGTTGATTATCCGCGATAGTCACGTGCCGGGTAATCCGCCTCCTGGAGGAAACGGCCCGACCTGGGATCTCTCGCTGAACTATGTTCCCGTCCCGGCGCCGGCCTTTACGCCAGCCGTCATTGCGATGAAACCCACGGAAAAGCAGTTCTGGCGTGTTTTGAACGCGTCGGCGGACAGCACCATCGATCTGCAACTTCAATACGACGGAACGCCGCAGCCATTGGAGGTGGTGGGGCTGGATGGCATTCCGATTGGTTCTCAGGATGGCACCTCGCTCGGCAAGAGACTCACTGAAACCGACATTCTGCTGTCCCCAGCCGCCCGTGCGGAATTCATCGTGAATGGCCCGTCCGCAAGCGTGAAAAATGCAACCCTCATGACCTTGCATATTGATACGGGTCCCAACGGCCCGAACCATCCCACCCGGCCGATAGCAAGCATCGTGACCTCGAACGACGCACCCGAGCCGCCGCAGGCCGTCCCGTCTAACTTGGAGCCGGCCCGTAAGCAGCGCTTCGCTCAACTGGACCAGCAGCAACCTACGGCCGAACGCACATTGTATTTTTCCGAGGAGAACTCGAAATTTTTCATCACCGTGGATGGCCAGACGCCCACCACTTTCGACGGGGCCAACCCGCCCGCCATCGTCACCACACAGGGAGCGGTGGAAGATTGGACCATCGAGAACCGCTCGCCGGAAAATCACGAATTTCACATTCACCAGATCCATTTCCTCTTGCTGGAGCAGAACGGCGTTCCGATCAGCAACGGGCAATATCTCGACGTGATCCAGGTGCCGTATTGGCCCGGGACGGGGCCTTATCCGAGCGTCAAAATCAGGATGGATTTTCGCGGTCCGGTGGTGGGCGATTTCGTTTATCACTGCCATATCCTCGCGCATGAGGATCACGGCATGATGGCGGTCATTCGTGTGAGACGGCCGCTCCCGCATCGCGGCAAGCGTTGACCGCGGCATCCGCCGCACCGCGCGTTCTATAGTTGAATTTCGTGCCACAGTCTCGTCACTGGACGCTGTTGTTGGTCCTGGGCTTCTGCCTGGCGATCGCCGCCGCGTTCTTCTTCAGCATCCGGGCCGGCAGAACCGCGCGCCGCATGCATTGGCGAAACGAATCCATCCAGCCTTGGATGAGCGTGCCCTTTGTCGCTCATACCCATCACACGCGATCGGAGGTGCTCTTCGAGGCCATCCACGTGCCTCCCAACCCCCGCGACCGCAGGCCCATTCGGGACATTGCACGGGAAGAAAAACTGCCGGTTGCCGAGTTGATTCGCCAGCTGCGGGCGGCCATTGCCAGCAACGAAGCTACTCCGCCATCCGGTCAGGCGCCCTGATGATCGAGCAGCTCCTCGCCGCCCTCACACACTACGGTTCTCCCGCTCTGTTCGTGGTGGTCGCAATCGCGGCCCTCGGCGCTCCATTGCCGGTAACCCTGCTTCTGATCATCACCGGCTCGCTCGCGACACAGGGCGCGATCAACGTCTGGTTGGCCTTCGTCATCGCCGCCGCCGGATCCGTTGCAGGCGACCAGGTTGGCTACGCCGTCGGACGCTGGGGCGGCAGGAAGCTCGTCGCGCGATTCACCGGGGTGCTCGGCGACGCCGAGCAAATCAAGAAGCTCGATGCCAAAGCGAAGAGCTGGGGCGGCGCCGGCGTTTTCTTCAGCCGCTGGCTGGTCACTCCCTTAGGGCCCTGGATCAACCTCGCCAGTGGCGCCGCCGGCTATTCCTGGCTTCAATTCACCCTGTGGGATCTGATCGGCGAGTCCTTGGGGGCCGCTCTCTACATCTGGCTGGGCCATGTTTTCAGCGACCGTGTCCAAGAAGTTGGCGCGATATTAGGCGACCTGGGATGGGCCATCCTCGGCCTTCTGGCCGCCGCATTTCTCGGCTGGAAGCTGTTCTTCAACCGAACTACTTCTTCCACTCGTCCATAGCTTTCCTGGGAAGCGAGCCGGGCAGAAAATCCACCAGCTCCAGCCGGACGCCATTCGGATCCGTCACGTTGGTGATGCTCGTCTTTGTCGAGCCGACCCGAGGATCGTTGACTTGAACTCCCCGCTGCCGCAGCGCCGCAACGGTTGCGTTCTGGTTTTCCGGCCAGATGCCGATGTGGCTCAAGCCGACTGGGCGCTCCGCGCTCGCCGGCGCTAACTCCAGGAACGTGTCCCGAGTGATCTGAAGATAAGCAAGCACAGGCTTGCCCTCGGGGCTCTTGATGGTGAAGGCTTCGCGAAAGCCCATGGTTTGCGTGTAGAACCGCATGGACTCGTCGAAATCCTTCACGTATATCCCGACGTGATTCAGCCGCAGCCCTGAAACTTCACTCGTCTGGGCTCGGCCGGGCTGCATCAAGAATGCTCCCACTCCGATCCCCGCTGCAAACAACGCGCAACAACCGATGATCCGGCGCATATACGCCTTCTATTCCTGGCTACTGTATCGCATTCGCAATCGCTACAAAAGAAGTGGTCGCGCCCTACTTGCCCACCAGGTGCGACAAGCCCGTGTTGTTCTCCGCGCAGACAAATTCGATCAGGTCCGTGTCCGGCATCAATCGCTGGTCGAGCTTGAAGCTCCACGGCTTGGTAAACGTTTTCGGATCGTCCACCGTGATCTCGATCTCCAGCGTCCCGTAGTTCAACCGCCGAAAGCGCTCGGTCACCCGGGCGGCGCTGGTGATGGGCGTACCTTCCTCGTCGATCCAACCCTGGTCCTTGAAGCCGATGGTTTCCACCACCAGCGCGTCGCCTTCCCACTTACCAATCGAATAGCCGTACCACCATGCGTCCGAATCGTTGTTCGGCAGCGGACGGCCGTCGGTGAAAATCTGCCGTATCCCGTCGTTGGCTTCGTACAAAATCAGAACCAGGCCGGGCGTCTGAATGATCTTGCGCGGTTGCGGATGGGTGTGAAGCTGCACCGGGTTGATCGGCAGACAGCGCGCGTCGGGATGGTCCTTGCTATGCTCCGCCAGACGTTGCTTGCGGAGTTCAGCCGCCCACGGCTGCAGCGGCAACCCGTCCGCAAACAGAGAGGTAAGATTCTGGAACGGCCGCGGTCCAGGCGGAGGCGTTTCACCAAAGGTTCGCCTGGTGGTTGGCGGCGCCTGTCCGGGGGCCCTGCCGGCTTCCCAGATTCCCGATAGATCGGGCCGGCCATCGACGGTCTTCGGCGTCGGCGCATCCAGATTCACGCTGCCATCCGGCAATCTCGGCGCTCCCGCGGTTGGGTACGCAGGCCACTGTCCCCAAAGCGTCCAGGGAGAAATCGCCAGCGCCACTACCAGCGCTGTTTTGATCCTATAGAAGTGCGCCATAGGCGAGTATACTTGGAAAAAGCATCAACGCAGTAATTCATCTGGACGGAGGCCGTCATGACCTTCTGGCACGACTTGAAATTCGCGGTACGCTCCCTGGCACGCACCAAAGGGCTCACCGTTACCGTGGTACTCACCCTGGCTCTCGGCATCGGCGCAAATGCCGCCATCTTCACCCTGGTGCGCGGCGTGCTGCTGCGGCCGCTGGTCAATCGCGACGAAGACCGGCTGATCTACATCCGGCAGTCCGCGCCCGGCCTCAAGGTCGATGACATTGCCTTTTCCGTGCCCGAGATCCAGGATCTACGCTCACGCGTTAAGACTTTGACCGCGTTCGGCGATTTCTCCACCATCGGCTTCACCATGGTCGGGCTTGGCGAGCCGCGCGAAGTCCGCGCCGGTGTGGTCGGCGGATCGTACTTCGACGTCGTGGGGCTCCATCCCGTGCTCGGCCGCCTGCTCGACATGCGGGACGACGGACCCAGCGCGGCCGGCGCAATGGTGCTGACCTATCGTTTCTGGAGCACCCAGCTCAAGAGCGACCCCACCGTGCTTGGAAAAACGGTCAGGCTCGGATCGCGCACGGCCACCGTCGTCGGCGTGCTGGAACCGTCCGTGCCCTATCCGGCGGAGACCGAGATCATCGCCAACATTGTCACCAGCCCGCATCATCTGTCGGCGACCATGGTCACCGGACGCGTCCATCGCATGACGGAACTATTCGGGCGTCTCGCTCCCGGCGTCACTCTCGAACAGGCGCGCGCTGAGCTCCGCGCGATTCACGGAGCAATCGTAAAGGAACATCCTGAATCATATTCGCCCCGGGCGGACTTCCGCATCGACGCCGTTCGGCTGCGCGATCAAATTACATCGCGCGCCAGTACCGTACTGTGGGTGTTGCTCGCCGCCGCAGTGCTGGTCTTCATCATCGCCTGCTCAAACGTCGCGAATCTGATTCTCGCGCGGACGGTTCGGCGCGAGGGCGAGCTCACCATCCGCGCGGCGCTGGGCGCAAGCACGGGGGCCCTACGCCGCACGCTGCTCGCCGAAAGCTTGTTGCTCTGTGGTGCGGGCGCGATGCTGGGCGTCCTGAGCGCGCGGCCGATGGTCGCCATCCTGGCTCGGTATGCGTCGCGTTTCTCGGTTCGCGCTTTGGATCTCACGGTCGACTCCAGCATGCTCTGGGTCGGCGCGCTCTTGGCGATCGCCTCGGCCGTGCTCCTGGCATTTGTCCCGCGCCTGCCTTCAGCCGATGCCTCGCATGGCATCAGTCTCGCGAACGGCAGCGTTCGGATCACCGGCAGCACCAGCCGCAAACAGCGGATCTTCGTCGTAACGCAGATTGCCGCGTCTTTCGTATTGCTGGCCGGCGCCAGCATGCTGGTGAAAACTTTGATGACGCTACAGGCGGCGCAAACTGGCTTCGACACCCGTCACGTGCTCGCCATCAATGTGCCCGAGATGCCCTACGGCAAGACGCCCGAACAAATCACAGCCTTCTATCAGGAAGCGGTCCGGCGAATTTCGGAGCTGCCGGGCGTGGAAGGAGTCGCGATAGGGAGCTCGGTTCCCTGGCGCGACGCGGGCAACTTCGGACCTGGCTTTGAATTTTCCGCCGACGGCCACGTCAAGGCGGCGGGCGAAGAGGATCCCCTCGGGCGGTTCCGTACCGTGTCGCCCGGATTCTTCGCGGCGCTCGGCGTGCCGCTGATCGCCGGCCGCGATTTCAATGCTGGGGATCGAAAGGGAAGCGAACCGGTCGTGATCGTGAGCCAGAGCATAGCGCAGCGCATGTTCCCCAATCAGGATGCCGTCAACCATCACCTGATGTGGACCGATCCGGTAATGAAGTTCATCGACGTGAGCCCGGCGCCGCGGCGCATTATCGGAGTGGTGGCGGATGTGGATGATGAGAACGTGGTGCCGGGTCCGGCGCTCAGCGTGTACCATCCGTTCGGCCAGGTATTTGGCGGAGAGCGCTTATTCGTTCACGCACGATCGAATCCGTACGCGCTGGTGTCGCCGGTCACAGGCATCATCCGTGGCTTATCGGTAGAGCAACCCGTCGAGCGCGCGGCCACGCTTGAGGATGTCCGCGCCGAAGTGCTCACGCCCGATCGGCTGAATACACTGGTGTTCGGTGGCTTCGCGGCCGTCGCGCTATTGATCGCCGTGGTTGGCGTCGCCGGCGTCCTGGCGTTTTCGGTCAGCGGCCGTACACGCGAGTTCGGCATTCGGCTCGCCATCGGATCGCAGCCCCGTCATCTCGTAACCGGCGTGATCGCCGAAGGCGCGGTCATGGCTGCAATCGGCGTTGTTGCGGGAGCAGCGTGCGGATACGCGCTTACCCGTCTGGCAGGCAGCTATTTCGAAAACGTGCCGCTGCCGGGCGTGCTCCCGGTGATCGTTTCGGCGATTGTGCTGCTAGCCGCCGCGGTGGTCGCATCCATCCTGCCGGCGGCCCGCGCCGCGCGTGTCGACGTCATGCAGGCGCTACGATCCGATTGATCTCTCGCTTACGCCAGCGACTTCTTGTATAACGCCAGCAGCTTGCCCCAGGCGCGATCGGCCTCGGCTTTGTCGTAAGTAGGCGTGCCGTCGGCTTGCTTGGGCATATCCGGCACACACCAGCCGTGATAACAGGTCGAGTAAACTTCGACCTCCGCTGGATTCTTCGCCGCGATGAACGCCTCTTTCAGTTTGTCCTTCGCGTCCGGTTGCTGCTTGTCGTCGCTCATCGCGACACCGAAATACATTTTGGCCTTGATCTTCGGCGCAAGCAGATGCGGGCTGTCGGGCTTATCGGTGACCAGGCCTCCGCCGTGGAACGATCCGCCGGCCCCTACGCGATCCGGCACCGTGGCTGCCGTCCTCATCACCAACGCGCCACCCATGCAGTAGCCCTGCGTGCCGATTTTCTTCTTTGTGTTGACTTGTTTTTGAGCGTCCAGGAACGCGATGTAAGCCACCGCGTCTTTCTCCGCGTTGCCGGCCGCGTTCACTGACCCCATCAGCGGCATGATCTTGCCCCTCTCGGCCCCGAAGTTAACGTTGGAGGCATCCGTCCAGAAAGGAGCCTTACCCATCCGATAGAAGGGATTGGGAACCAGGACCGAATATCCCTCGGCCGCCAGACGCTTGGCCATTTCACGCATCGAGGGTCGCAAGCCGAAAGCGTCCGGCCAGATCAGAACGCCGGCGTGGGAACCACTGGCCGGGTGAATGAAGGCCGCGTCGCAAGTGCCGTCCGGCGTCTTGATCTCGACTTCGGTCTCAACTACCTTCATCGCGGCCGTAGCCGCACCCGCGACAGCGAAGCCCGCCGCCACCGACTTTACAAAGTCGCGCCGTTGAAGGCCGCCCGACGATGCATCAGTATGTCTAACATCTTTTGTGTCGTCCGCCATTTTGCAATCTCCTCGTCACAGTGTATCTCTTCCGCGATCCCACTACATCCGGCTCAGGCGCTGCACCGCCTCCCGGTATTCACGGATCAACCGGCTGCACAGCTCAGCAGTCGTCGGGACGTCATGAATATCGCCTACGCCGTGCCCAGCCGACCAAATGTCCTTCCAAGCCTTGGCTTCTCCCTCCGCAGTCACTCGCATTCCGCTATGCGCTGGAAGATTGTCCGGATCGCCGCCCGCCGCCACAATGCTGGCTCGCAGGAAATTGGCCTTGACGCCGCTGATGGCGTCCGTATAGATAATGTCCTTGGCATCGGCCGCGAGGATCATCTGCTTGAACCCATCCGGCGCCAGGCTCTCGCGCGTGCAGATGAAGCGCGTTCCCAGATAGGCCAGATCGGCGCCCATCAACTGCGCCGCCGCGATCTGGCTTCCGTTGCTAATCGCGCCGGAGAGAATCACGGTCTTGTCGAAGAAGCCGCGAATTTCGGCGACGAAGCCAAACGGGCTGAGCGTTCCTGCGTGCCCGCCCGCTCCGGCAGCCACCGCGATGATCCCGTCCACCCCGGCGTCCGCGGCCTTCCGCGCATGATGCAGATGGATCACGTCGTGAAAAACGTACCCGCCGTAGGAATGCACCGCGTCCACCACTTCCCGCGCGGCGCCCAGCGACGTAATCACTAGGGGAACCTTGTGCCGTACCGTGATCTCCAGATCGCGCTCCACCCGCGCGTTGGTTTTGTGGACGATGAGATTCACGCCGTAGTGCGCCGGAGCCCGGCCGGTTTGGGCTCGCACGTCATCCAGACGCTGCTGAATTTCCGCCAGCCACGCCTCATAGCCCTCGCTGCTTCGTTGATTCAGCGCCGGAAACGTTCCGATGACGCCGTTCCGGCAAGCTTCCACCACCAGGTCCGGACCGGAAACCAGAAACATCGGCGCTGCAATCGCCGGGATCGCCAAACCTTCACGTAGTTTTTCGGGAAGGGACACTCAGACATCATCTCATCGCTGTGATGGGAGTGATGCAATACTGAAACTCGTGCGAGCTTGGCAAGTGCGCGAATGGTGTGAGCCGGACGGCATGCAGTTCTGCGATATCGCAACGCCTGAACCGCAGCCCGGCCAAGTCCGCGTGCGAAACCGTGCCGCAGCCCTCAACTTCTTCGACATTCTCCAGATCCAAGGCAAATACCAGGTCAAGCCGCCGTTTCCCTTCACTCCCGGCGCAGAGATTGCGGGCGAGATCGACGCAGTGGGTCGAGATGTCTCCGGATGGCGCGTGGGCGACCCCGTCATCGGTTTGCCCGGCGGCTCGGGCTTCGCGGAACAGACCGTCCTCGATGCCTCTAAAGTCTTCCGCATCCCGCAAGGAATGGATTGGTCCGCTGCCGCCGCGTTTCCCATCGTCTATCACACCTCCTATCTGGCGTTGAAGGATCGCGGCCACTTGCGCGAGGGCGAATGGCTGCTGGTGCACGCTGGCGCAAGCGGCGTCGGGATGTCGGCAATTCAGCTCGGGACGCGCATTCGGCGCGCGCGTCATTGCCACCGCCGGATCGCCCGAGAAATTGGAGTTCGCCCGCCGCCAGGGCGCAGAACACCTTCTCGACTACAGCAACAATGAGTGGCCGGACCAGGTCAAGCAGATCACCGGCGATCGCGGCGCGGACGTCATCTACGATCCGGTCGGAGGCGACATCTTCGATCTCTCATCCAAATGCATCGCTTCGGAGGGCCGCTTGCTCGTGATCGGTTTCGCCGGCGGCCGAATTCCCTCCATCGCCGCCAATCGCATCCTGCTCAAGAACATGTCTGTCATTGGAGTTTTCTGGGGCAACACCACCAAGGAGCATCCGAATTATATGGCGGAAACCCAGTCCGCGCTCGAGGTCCTGTGGTCACAGCGCAAGATCCGTCCGGAAGTCTCCAACACTTGGCCACTCGCCGAACTCCCGCAAGCCATGCGCGCCCTCGCCGCCCGCAAAGTGCTCGGCAAAGCGGTGCTCGTGATTTGAAGTCGTTCCCGGGGGCCAATCCCCAATCCCTAACCCCCAATCCCCTTCGTCTGAGCGCCTATCGTCCGGTAGGTAAGGATGCTAGAATCCAATGGAAATGAAGAACGCGATCATGCTCTTGGCCTTGGCGCTCGCAACTGCCGCCCTACCCATCGCCACTCAGACTCCGGCCTATCGCGCGCCCCGAACCCCGGCTTCGGCGTCCGGATAGAGGACTGCATCCCCCCGCATCGGCCTGCACGACAACCCGCTGGTGAAACGCAGCCAACCCACGCGTTGACAAATACCGGCTCGCGAAGCCCATCTCCTATATCCCGCCCCCGGCTCGACGAACAGCCTTGACAGGACACACCCGGTTGTTCCCAGAACATTTTTAGTTGAAACTGTGATTATGATTCAGATAACGCTCAAAGGACTGGCCAAATTCATGACCGCCACACCTGCAAATCAGCGCAAAATACTCCATGACTATAAATACCCAAAGGAAGAAGGTCAGGCGATGGCGCAGTACTACAAAGAGGCCCGCGACATCATTTACTCGTTCCATAAAAACAAGCACCCAAAGCAGTGGCTCCGGAGTAAGGCGGAAGACCTGCGCAAACTTGCTTCAGGCATTAGCGGCGGGAGCAGCCGCAGGCTTGGCAACAACGCGATGGCGATTGAACAGTACGCAGCGAACTTTCCAGACAGGGAAATGGAGGTCCTTCAGAACCTCGACGTGTCGGTCATCAACCAAAGCCTACGGATCAAGATCACGCCCGACCTTCACATTTCTGAAGGGGGCAAAGAGAAACTCGTGAAACTGGAGTTCTCAAAGATCGAGCCGACCAGCGAACTAACCAAGATCATGTGCCAGGCCATGTACGAAGCCGCCGCGCAAAGCGGCCGCAAGTTGACGCCCGCGTGCGTGCTCTACATCGACGTGCCGCGTGGCTTGGAACATAGGGGCGCGCGGCAAGGGTCGAGGATGAAAGGCGAGATCGAAGCTGCGTGCAAGAACATTGTTTCGATGTGGCCCAGTATTTGATCTGCTCGCAGGCACGTGGTCGGCGCCGGAGCCAAGCGCGGCCCTGCCGCAGATAGTAGCAGAAACCGTACACTTTTGAGCAAAAACCTGTATCATTGCAGAGATCTGCGCTAAATACATTGCCGCGAAGGGAATCCGATGAACAAAGCAGTTGCTTTGGCTCCCTACAGTATTCGCATCGCTGAACAACACAGCCGCGACGAGGAGGAGCTGGACGATTTTAATGAGGGCAACGACCTACTAGACTTCTTTCGCGACACACTGGGGGAACTCAAGAAAAAGGAGTGGGTTGACGATGAAGAAAACAAAATGCTCGGCGTCAGGCAATATAGCGCCGCTGGCGACAGGCGGCTCCACGGGATAATCGAATATGGGGAATACGGCACCGAGAGCGTTATCAAAGACGCCGTGGAGCGTAAAGCAGTCTTTGACAAAGCTCGCACGCACGCCGATATGCAACGCTTCTACTTCCTCGTTAGCCTTCCGAAGAAACGAACCAAGGGCATCCTTATTCTGCGGAAGTCCGGGAACGTCGGAATCGCTACGCAACTAAAGAGAGTACTTGCGGCCAAGCTAGAGACCGACTTCCCGGAACATCGAATCCGGTTCCGCCCGCTCAGCACCCAGCAGATTTTCAACCGGTGCATCGACCACGGCGACCTGCGTGAGATAAGAATGATCCGCTTCCGCTTGCCGAGGGGCATTGAGGATGCCTACAAGACCGGACACCAGGAAGTAAAAGGTATCTACGAACTGGTCATCAAGATTAGAAACGCAAATGGGATGCCGTTCGCGAAAAAGGTAAAAGACTTTCTGGCCGGAAAGGGAAATCTAAACGAACTGATTGAGCTCGGAGATGAGCAATTCGTGCCGGAGAATATCAAGTTCGAGCTCTCGGTCCGAGGGAAACGCAGGACGGTCAGCATGCGCGATCCCCGTGACGTGGAGGCAGTATACGATATTACCGACATGGTAGACTCTCATAGGGACGGATACCCGCGTTTTGAAAGCATTGACGCGCAGGCCGTCGACCTACTGGGCGATTTAGAAGCGGAACTCTACGGACCAGGAGGTGCCTGATGGGCAAGATCAACGTTTCAATCATTGTCAGGGACCACTTTTCCACCCTTCGGGACTATCGGAGCGGGAAATTAAGCGCCGGTGACCTCTTTCTATTTTTTGGCCTACCCCTGGCGCTCGGACTACTCGCTTGGTGGGAGAACTTCAGTTTCGACACGGACATTCTAAATGGAATGCTCGCTGCATTCTCGATATTTGCCGGACTTCTGTTGAACCTCCTGGTGCTCGTTTGCACCTTCGCCGGCAACCCAAGGTTCATTGGCTCCGACGCGGCGACAGTCACGCGACGCCGGACAATCCTAGAGGTTCACGAAAACCTTTCATTCTCGATCCTGGTGTCCATAGCGCTAGTGGTCGTAGCCCTCACCGGGCTGTGTGAAATCAAGTACACCGGGGCAAAGGCGAGTCACCCACTTGTTTCGATCACGCTTGCCATCCTCCTGGGAAACTTCATCCTCACACTCCTAATGATTCTCAAGCGAATTCACATTTTGCTATCGACCGAGTTCGAGAGACCTTCGCTGAAGAAGAGCGCCTGACAGAAGAGACAACCCGCTGGTGGTTCACAGCACTCCTCCTCCCCCATCTCCTTTCCCCTCACCGTCATCCCCCCAACGCCGACGCTAGCCTCGACTCGCATCCCCTAAAATCACTTCAGCAGATGCCTTCCTCTCGCCGCAAAATCGCCTCCGCTCGCGCCAACGGCGCAAAATCCCACGGCCCCGCCACTGACTCCGGCAAACAATCCTCCGCCCTCAACGCCCTCGCTCATGGACTCACCGCCGCCACCATCGTTCTGTTCAACGAATCCGCCGATGAATACCAGACCCAGCTCCGCGATTATCTCGACCACTTCCGCCCGCAAACCAAACCCGAAACCGATCTCGTCCATCAACTCGCCGCCGCACATTGGCGCGTCGCGCGTTACGCGGGCGTCGAATCGGGACTCCTCGAGCACCGCATGCAGGATCAGGAAGAGCGCCTCAGTCGCGATTATGACGACCTGCCCGAGAATCACCGCCTCGCCATCGCTTTCGACGCGCTCTCTGGCGCCCACAGCTCGCTCGCGCTGCTCAATCGCTATCAATCGCGGCTCCATCATGAATACCAGCGGCTCTTGAAAACGCTCACGCAAATCCAATCCGCTCAGGCTCGAACACCGAAATTACCAAACGAACGGTAAGAATATACTTGACTAAGTAGCCGATCTCGGGTAAGCTTGAATCATGGCAAGCGAACCAAAGACACTCCAGGAAGCAATCTTATTCTACGCCGATCCCGATAACTGCCTGCAAACGATGGTTGCGCGGCGCTGGCCTAACGGTGTTACCTGTCCTACATGCGGAAGCACGGATGTCCGCTTTCTCGCCAACCAAAAGCGCTGGGAGTGCAAGGCGAAACACGCCAAGAAGCAGTTTTCAGCGAAGGTCGGAACCATCTTTGAGGATTCCCCTATCGGTCTGGACAAGTGGCTCACCGCAACATGGATGATTTCCAATTGCAAGAATGGCGTTTCGTCATGGGAGATGCATCGGACTCTCGGCGTAACGCAGAAAACCGCGTGGTTCATGCTGCATCGCATCCGGCTTGGAATGCAGAATACGCCCACTAAGAAACTGGCGGGAACCGTGGAAGCGGACGAAAGTTTTTTCGGCGGAAAAGCAGCCAACATGCATCTCGACAAACTCACCCGGTACCGGATGGGCAAACGGCGCATCGGCGGAACCGAGGGTAAGGTTGCCGTGATGGGATTGCTAGAACGGCATGGCGAAGCACGCGTGCAAGTGCTACCGAATACTCGCGCGTATCACATCCGCACTAACATCATCGAGCACGTCGAAAAGGGATCGACCGTGTACAGTGATGCGCTTCGCTCTTATCGCAACCTTCCGGTTGACGGGTTCACTCACGAATTCATCGACCATGCCGAAGCCTACGCGCGTGGCGCGGTCCACACCAACGGGCTGGAGAACTTTTGGAGCCTAATGAAACGCGCGATCAAAGGCACCTACGTTTCGGTCGAACCGTTCCACCTACAAGCCTATGCCGATGAGCAAGCGTTCCGGTTCAATAACCGTAAGGAAATGGGCGACGCTGACCGATTCAACAAAGTGTTGACGCAGATTGTCGGCAAACGCCTCACCTACGCCGAACTAACCGGCAAAGACGATCCGGCAACGACGCAAGCGAATAGCTGAGAAGTACAAACGTCTGAAGCGTGGGAAGAGGAAGGGGAATACTTCAGCGGCCTGAACGGGGATGCTGCATAGCTTGGTGGCAATCAGCATCCACCCGATTCCGCTTCATAGTCGTAGTGTATCATCACGGCTACTACGGCGGAAAGGCAATGCAAACGTGGCGCGATTATCGATACACTTGGACCTACAATGGCAAGCCGAAAGGAATTGCAGCGGCATGAGCAGCGCATGGATAAGACAAATTATTCAGGATAAAGAAGCACAGCGGGAACTTACAAAGCAGAACATGGAAATGGTCCGGCGCGGAGAATCATCAGCGCCGATGCTTTTTAGAACACTGAAAGATCGCATTGCCAGAGACGTGGCTGATTTCAATCGAGAATCTGGTAACACCCCGGTGCTGGACTTTCATTTTAATCCGTCAAATCAATTCACGGTCAGACACAGTACTTTCCCAGTCATTAAGCTCGACGTTACACTGAAGGGCGCAGTGATCGAGTATCGGCGAACTGAGAAGAAAAGTTCGAGTGCCGATAACATCCCAGCGGAAGAAGGAGAGATCTTTATAATGGCCGGTTCCAATGTGGATGCGGCCTACTTCAGCATTAAAGGAATAGAGTACCGCGAGGAAGAGGAGATTTCAAAGATTTTGCTGGCCCCAATTTTCCAAGCACTACCGTGATTTAGATTGTTGCTTTTGTTTTTGGCTTCGGTCCGCGTTTTCTCGGATTCTTTGCGGCCTGTTTCTTGTACGCAGCCATTCTCTTCTTCAGCACGTCATGCGGAACTGATAACAGCGCGTCGAGCGTTCGCGTGAAAGCTTCGTACTCTGGATTCAGACTCATGCAATTACCAGCATAGCAGTGCCGTCAAGTTGGTAGCCAGCACTTTCGATTCCGGTACGATATGAACCATGAGAGACACACGTCTGTGGTTCGCTATCCCAGTCGGCTTGCTGCTTGTTGTAGCCCAAGCCCAAACTCCTCAACCTCCGCGCATTCCACAAGCAACCCAAGCGCCGCAGTTTGGAAGATTCCAGATTTATAGCCTCAACTATGGCGCGCTGTCGAACAACACGGCCCTTCATGAGACGGACGTGTTCCGCATTGATACTGAAACAGGCGAGACTTGCAGATATCTAACGTCGGTGCAAGACGGCAAACCTTCCGACCGATGGATCAAGATCGATGAACCGCACTAGTTTCAACGCACCCTTAGCGGATTAGTGGTCTTTAGCATCTCGACAATTTCAGCGGTAGCGGCGTCGTTTAGAAACGTCGCGTAGACCGGAATGTTCTGTACGATCTCTTCAACAGACTTCCTGCGCCGATCCAGGTTTGCAAATGTATCCTTCATACGCTTGTGCGTCTCATACGCAAAGAAATCGGCGGCCTGTAGCGGCTTGACATCACGCTTCAGGCCGAAGGATATTCCACCGAGGTGAAATCTCGCAGCGACTTCTTCTTTCAAGGTAAGTTCCGCATGTGCGTTGAGCAAGAATCCCTTCCCTTCTGTTCCCTCTTCAAAAACGGACGCCACACGTTCTGCGTGATTATATTCGCGAGCCCAATTGCCAATATTCCGCCAGCATACTTGCCCACAGGTCATGTAGGGGTAGCCTTCGGACGGAAACGTATGCGGGAGCACTTCTTGCATCTTTTTCAGGTTGTGCGCTGGGAACGTTCCAGCGATACCAGCCCGGACGCGTCGCTTGATAATGCCCGTCATCTTCCGCATGAAATCGATGCGTTTATCTTTGCCCCATGCGCCGTAGATTGGATGCTGCATCGAAGAGTAGTCCACCATGTGGAAGTACCCAGGATTCTTATCTAGTTCGAATTCCTCCAGAAGCAGCGCCCATTCGCGCGAGAACTGTTCCCACTCCTGGACATCGGCAACGAATCCGCCCACAGTAACGTTTGGAGAACCGCCATGCGTTCCGCTATCGTCAAAGTAGGCCGTGAACATAAACAAGGCTTTCCCGCTGATCCCGGACGGATACAACGCGTGCGCTACCGCAAGTACTTCTGAGTATTGCCTTTCACATGAAACCACAAGAACGGCTCCTTAGTCAAGTATATTCATGCCAAACGAACCCAATCCCGCTTCTGAACACCCTCACGCGGCCAATCCCCAATCCCTAACCTCCAATCCCGTTTCCTC
>Ga0209517_10002696_pt1 | contig 24708 bp, 28 predicted proteins | sample PeaSoiMetSII2010_FD_187695 | JGI IMG/M metagenome (GOLD analysis project Ga0209517, IMG submission 187695) | Peat soil microbial communities from Weissenstadt, Germany - SII-2010 (SPAdes) (version 2) | ecosystem: Environmental > Terrestrial > Soil > Wetlands > Peat | place: Germany... | reverse complement strand
CTGGGGACGCCTCCTAAGATGAGGGAAAGGGGGCAAAACGGAAACGCCGCTTCCGGCACTGGCCGGAGGCCTTTGGGGTGGGGATTTTTCGACCGGCCAAATGGGGAATTTTCAACCGGCGTTGACACATGTCCCGGTAGTCGCTTCGAATCTGTGCAACGTGGGATTCCGGAGGGCATACTCGAAGGCTCCCGGGTTTGGCTAGATCGTAACGCGCTGCGGCTTCTTGGTAAAGCAGTCCCACGCCAACCACCGGCACACCCAGATCACTGGCGGCTTTCAGTTGATCGCCGGCCACATTACCAAGCCCGCCCGAGTAGATGGGAAGGGCTTCGCTCAGCATGAATTCCATGCTGAAGTAAGCAGCGCATGTCAGCGGAGCCTCCGAATGATTCTTTTGAAACCAAGCTGGCGCCTTCGCCGCTTGCCGGCTGCCTTCGACCAAACCGTCGACGTTCTTCCGGAAAACGGGATCGGCCAGCACGCGCTCGATCTGGTCGCGCGAGACCGTCTGCAGGACGACCCAGGGGTTCTGCGTGATCTTCCACAGTTCGGGATCAAGCTGCCGCCACACTTCGTCAGTAGCATGATTCCACGACCAGCGCATATCCAGGGCGAGTTCCGCCAGGGAGTCGAACCGCTCGATTTCGGTGGGCAGGAGATTGTATATGGGGTGACTGGCACGGATTTGTTTGCTCACGATTTGTCGCTCCGATCCAACGTTACTCCTAAAGTGTCATTGACGATCGCCTGTGCTTCCTCCAGGATGCGGCGTAGATGATCAGCTCCCCGGAAGCTCTCGGCGTAAATCTTGTAGATGTCCTCAGTCCCTGAGGGGCGCGCCGCAAACCACCCGCTTTCGGCGATAACCTTCAACCCGCCGATCGGAGCGTCATTGCCAGGCGCGCGGGTGAGGATGGCATGGATTTTCTCGCCGGCCAGATCCTTGAACTGGACCTGTTGCGGCGAAAGTTTGTCCAGCATCTCCTTTTGCTCGCGCGTGGCCGCAGCCTCAACGCGGTCGTAAACAGGATCGCCGTACTCGCGCGTGAGTTCGCGGTAGATCTCGCCGGGATCGCGGTCCATCCGCGCGGTGATTTCCGCCGCAAGCAGAGCCGGGACGATTCCGTCTTTGTCCGTCGTCCATACGCTGCCATCCAGGATGTTGTGAAGGCCTAACCGGCCAAGCGCACCAATTTCTTTTCCAGCCTCTTCTGTCGCACGTGTTGGTTGCGACTTCTCGATCTCCGCCGCTCGACGAACTTCTTCTCCCGGGGGTTAAACGCGGACCGCCGCAGTTGAAATGCCGGAGTCCTCAGACGCTCAGGACGGGGATTTCCGACGCCCGAATGATCCCATAGCCGTTCCCGTTGTCCCCCAAATGCCTGCGCCCAGGAGTGTGTCCGATGACCAGGACGTCAGCCTTGGTTTGCGCTGCCGCTCGGTTCAACCCCTCCATTACATCGCCGCTCTCGATGATGACCTCGGCCTTCGTGCCCGCATCCTGCTGAAGCTTGGCGATCTCTTCGGCGGCGTAGCCGACGATCTTCTCCTTCCATACCGGGTCTGCGTACGACCCGCCGGGGCCCCAGACCTCCACGCTGGACGTGATGTGGACGAGTGTAAGCGTCGCATCGACGGCCGCGGCCATCTCGGCGGCCAACGACATGGTGTGGTTGCTGTGAGGGCTCAGATCCACCGAACAGAGGACGTGGCGAATCGAGAACTCGCGCGTCGTCGGATCTTCCAAGTGAGCGCCTGTCCAGACCGGGCAATCGGTTTCGTGCAGCACCTTAGCTGTTACTGAGCCCAGCAGAAAGCGGTAGAATGCCCCTTCGCCACGTGTCGACATCACCATCAGATCGACGCGCCGGTCGCTAGCCGTCCTCACGATTTCACGTGCCGGATCGCCTCTGAGCAGCAGGCGTGTGACCGCAATCCCATCGAACTCTGGCCCCAACGGCTGATCCAGATCGTTCTGAGCTCGCTGAACGATGTGCGCGTGCAAGTCCCGCGCCGCGATCTCGTGCCCGCTCTCCAGCAGTCCGACGGGATAGCTGAGAGGCGTCACGACATGCAGCAGGATCACCTCGGCATGAAAGCGGCGCGCCAACCACGCGGCCTGTTGCACGACGTGCCGGGAGCTATCCGCGAACACAACAGGAACAAGAATTTTCTGAATGCTCAGCATCACGCCGCCTTTCGGTTGCGGGAACCCATCAGGCGAGGCTGACAGAACGAAGACTGCCTCAGGCTCGCACAGCGCTTTAAGGTCGTTCTCATAAAAGTCGTCCCCCGTCTTTCGTCTTGAAGGCAGGATCCCGCTGTTTCCTGTCCACTATCACTCCAGCTTCTCGCCGAAACGATTGAGACAGGCATGGATTCAAACCTATCCGCAGAGTCCATCCTCCTCGACCAGACCGAACCGATCAACAAGTGGTTCGGAACGCCGTTTTCCACAAAAGTTCGTCTTACTTAAGAGCAGGTGAAAGCCCCGGTCGTTCAGTCTCTGCGGTCTGAATCCGAAGTGTTTCACCTACCGATAGTAGTCCAACTGGCGCTAACCCCGACAGGTTGCCCGGTTTCGGCCACATGTACTGCAACCTTCACTGGGTGCGTCGTCTGCAAGATGTCCTTAGCCTTTGCCACCTCGTTCGCCGTGCCATGCGCCAGAAGGATGTACTTGTCAGACTTGAGCGCCGCCTCGTACTCCACGACGCTGTTCTTGGGGATGCCAATGCTGTACAGCCCTGCTCCGATCGCGCTCAATCCGCCCACCACAACGGCGCCTTCAAGTGCGCCGACGATCCAGGCGACCAAAGGACCGGCTACCAATACCGGTCCGATGCCTGGGATGGCGAAGAAAGCGGCTCCGAACAACCAGCCCCAGAGACCACCCCAGAAGGCGCCCTGCTTCCCCCAGTACTTCATACGGTCGCCGGCGTTATAGTACCCGACAACTTGCTCGTCGGTATGATAATCCTTGCCGACGATGGACATTTTCTTCATATCAAACCCAGACTTCTGCAGTTCCTTCACCGCTTCCTCTGCTTGGGAGTGGGTTCCGTAAATGGCTACAACCGAGTTCGTTTCCAATCATGACTTACATTCCTTTCTTTCTAGATCGATGTCGTTGCATTTCCGTGTTCCGGAACGCCGGCGCTCTTCTCGATTCGCCGATGTTTGCCGGTTTTGCCGTAGCGTCCGGCCAGCACCCGCCTATTGAAGCTCCAGAATCCTCCTGGACTCTTGCGGTTGCTCTCGTGTCACCAACTACCTCCTTTGCCACTTCTCGCGGCAGTGCCGCCTTAGGATCATCCCTGTGGTAGGATTCCTCATTGTTGGACCCCTTGCCCCGGCCCGTTCAGCAAGCGCTTGAGGGCCTCCATCGATTTGCCGAAGTTTCCCCAGTCCCCTCGCTGCATCGCTTTCTGGGCATCATCGAATTGCGTCCTCGCCCGGCCTAATGCCGGTTGCAGGCGGGACGTCAGCGTAGGATTCTGGGCGGGCTGCGTCCCGAAGACGGCTTGGATCGCCTCATCGAGTGTAGGCTCCATCGCCACTTTGTCTCCCGAAATCACGATTACGCGCTTGAGTTGCGGGAACTCTGTTCCTTCCGCCGTGAGGTACAGCGGGACCACGTACATAAACGAGTTCTCGATCGGCACCGCGATCAGGTTTCCGCGAATGACTTTCGACCCTTTTTGGTCCCAGAGCGTCAGTTGCTGGGCGATCGTCGTGTTCTGATCGATCATCGCCTCGATTTGCATCGGGCCGTAGATCAGCTTCTCTTTTGGAAGTTGGTAAAAGAGCATCTTCCCGTATTCGGGAAAATCACTTTTCGCGGCCAGCCAGGAGATCATGTTGTTTCGCTTCTGAGGCGTGAAAGGAGTCATCATGAGGTACTCGAGCTTGTCGCTTCCGGGAGCTTCATCAGAATGTAGTAGGGCTTCATGGGCGCGACCGTGCCTGCATAGTTCTCCTGGGGGAGCACCCAGAGGTCTTCGCGGTTATAGTAGACCTGCGGAACCGTCATGTGGAACGTTCGGTACTGGTCGGCCTGGATGGAAAAGATATCCTCCGGGTACCTCAGGTGCGCTTTCAGATCCGCCGAAAGCTGATTCAGGTCCATGAAGACGCCGGGAAACGCACGACGGTAGGCCGCCAGGACGGGGTCGTTCGGATCCATGACGTAGAACCGCACGGTTCCGTCGTACATGTCCACAACGACCTTTACGGAGTTTCGAATGTAGTTCTGCCCTGCCTCAAAATCGGCCGCGTGGGGACTGGGGTAGGGAAAGTGATCCGACACGGTATAGGCATCCTGGATCCAATACAGCTTTCCTCCACTCACCACAGCGTAGGGATCCTGGTCGAGGCGTAAGAACGGAGCGATCTGCCTCACGCGCTCCTGGACGTTCCTCCAGATCTGAATCCTGCTCTCTGGTTGAAGATAGGAGGTGAACAGAATGTTGACGTCGGTCTGCGTCCAGGCGAACAAGAGCCGCTTCCACAAGCTGTCCAGCGGGATACCTCCCGTTCCGGCGTAACTCGTGTAGACATTCTGATTTCCCTTGGGGTAGTCGAACTCTTTAGCGCCCGTCGCGACGATCCGATAGCCAGGCATCGCCTCGCCGTAATAGATGGAAGGCTGGACTATAGTTAGGCCGTACGTGGATTCCGGCGGGATATTCTCTAGCACGTACTGCGGAAAGCCGTCCCTCATGGTCTTCGAGACGAAGCTCATGACCAAGCCATAGTCGTGGGTGAACTGCAACTCCTGATTAACCCAGGTTTGGGCCTCTGCGGGAAGCTCCGCGGAGAGCTCGCGCGTCGAAAGCATCACCTGAGTACACTAGTGTCCGGCTATTTTTCGGAGTGACGCAGTAAATCTCCTTGCACCAATGGGATGCAGTCACCGAGCGCTGGAACGATTTGAAATCCTGATAGCCTTTTCGACCGGATGAGGGCGAGTCGCCGCTGCGGAACAATGGTGGATGAACACCGGCCGCACTGTCTTCTCTCAACTGCTCGCACATGCTCCTGGCAAGGAGTTCCAGAAATGCGTAGCCCTTTATCGTGGTGACGCCAACCCAAGAGGCTTCTCTTGTTGAGACCAGTTTCTGGCGATGGCATTCGCGCAACTGACTTACCGGGAGAGCCTGCGCGACATCGAGGCGTGCCTTCGCTCGATGGACCGCAAGCTGTATCACATGGGATTTCGCGGCAGGATAGCGCGCACCACGCTGGCTGACGCCAACGAGAGCCACGACTGGCGCATCTACTCCGATTTCGCGCAGGTGTTGATCGGCATCGCCCGGCCACTCCACGCCGACGATCCGATCGGCGTGGACCTGACGCACAGTCTCTATGCGCTGGATTCCACGACCATCGATCTGTGCCTGTCGCTGTTCCCTTGGGCCAAGTTTCGCCAGCGCAAAGCCGCTGTCAAGATGCACACCCGGCTGGATCTGCACGGCAATATCCCCACGTTCATCAGCATTACCGACGGGAAAGTGCATGACGTCAACATCCTCGACAGATTCTGCCAGAAGCCGGAGCGTTTTACGTCATGGACCGCGGCTACGTCGATTGCGAGCGACTCTATGGGTTCACGCTCCGTTCCGCATTCTTCGTCGTGCGCACGAAATCCAACGTCCTGTTGCAGCGCCGCTACTCCCACGCAGTGGACAAGACCACCGGGGTACGCTCCGATCACACCGTCATCCTGACCGCCATCGACTCCGCGAAAGTGTACCCCAACGCGTTGCGGCGCGTGAGCTATCTGGATGTGGAAACCGGGAAGCGCTTCAAGTTTCTCACCAACAACTTCACACTGCCGGCACTTACTATCGCCCACATCTACAAATGCCGCTGGCAGGTGGAACTGTTCTTCCAGTGGATCAAGCAGCACCTGCGAATCAAGGCCTTCTTCGGCACCAGCGAGAACGCTGTGAAAACCCAAATCCGGATCGTGGTGTCCGTCTACGTGCTGGTCGCGATCATCCGCAAGCGACTCAGCCTGCCGGCAAGCCTCTACCAGATTCTACAGATTTTGAGCGGGACACTTTTCGAGAAAACGCCCATTTTACAGGCCCTTCAAGCGTCCGACTCCGACTTCGAAGTACTCCATTCCGGCAACCAGTTGATTTTGTTCGACTTTTAGCCGGACAGCAGTGATCTAGTAGTTTAACTGCCACCGTTCGTCGCACACTCCCCAGCAGAAGTTGAGGCGAATCCGGATGGGCACCGCGGAGGCATAGGTCACACCTGCAAGGTCGCCAGGTCCACCATCGAGCGGTGCCCTTCCACCACCACAATCCCGCTCTCGGTGACGTGGTACAGTTGCCGGTCCCGCTCCAGATCGTAGCCGATTCTGGCATCCTCCGGCACACGCACGTTCTTGTCCAGGATCGCGCGGCGCACACGCGCCCTCGCGCCCACGTCGCAATTGTCGAATAGCACCGAGTCCTCCACCTCCGCGCCCGAATGCAGCCGGACGTGACGTCCGATCACCGACGTACGCGCCACCGCGCCCGATAGAATCGCGCCGCCCGCGACAATCGAGTCGATGGCCTGTCCCCGCCGGCCGTTCTCGTCGAAGATGAACTTCGCCGGAGCGTCGGAATAGCTCGCGGTCCGCAGCGGCCATTGGCGGTTATACAGATTCAGAGCCGGCGTGATCGCGCGCAGATCCATGCTGGCGTCGTAATACGCCTCGATGTTTCCTACATCGCGCCAGTACGGAGCTTGCTCCGGAGGATCGCCCGGAATGCGGTTGGTCTGGAAATCGTAGGCGTACATACTGGAGCGCCCCACCAGCGACGGCAGGATATCGCGGCCGAAATCGTGCGAACTCTCCGGGTTCTCGGCGTCCTGGTACAGTTCGCGCACCAGCAGATTGGTGGAGAAAATGTAGTTTCCCATGGATGCGTAGACGCGCTCGGAATCGCCGGGCATGGTGGGCGCGTGGGGATTCTTTTCGTGAAACCCGATGACCGAGCCATCCGGCGCGGTTTCGATCACTCCGAACTCGCGCGCGTTCTCCTTGGGAACGGGGATGGCCGCGATGGTGGCCTCCGCGCGCTTGTGGATGTGAAACTCCAGCATCTCGCGAATGTTCATGCGGTAGATGTGGTCGGCGCCGAAGATCACCACGTAGTGCGGATCGGATTGCTCGATCAGGTTGATGTTCTGGTAGATCGCGTCGGCGGTTCCGCGGTACCAGTCCTCTCCCGCCGAACGCATCTGCGCCGGCACGGGAATGATGAAGTGCTGTTTCAGCAGGCCGGTGGTATGCGACCACCCTTCGCTCAAGTGCTGCAACAGACTTTGGCTCTTGAACTGAATCAGGACGTAGATGGAATGGATTTCGGAATTCACCAGGTTACTGAGGACGAAATCGACGATGCGGTAACGTCCCCCGAAGGGCACGGCCGGCTTAGCGCGTTCCTTAGTGAGCGGCGCCAGTCGTGTGCCTCTTCCACCCGCAAGCACGAAGGCCAGAACACGGACTTGCATGCGCCCTATTCTCGCACAGGAATCAGCGGTTTCAGCCCTTGAAATTCTGCAATGGTGGGGTCAGGCCTTCTGGCCTGCCGCCGCCCTTCCGGGCGGCGTTGTGCCGGACCCCGCAAGCTCCTAGTGTTCCCGCCAGTCTCGCTTTTACGGGATCCGAATCCCGGCTACTGGCGCGCCGCCCGAAATGGCGGCGGCAGGCCGGAAGGCCCGACCCCACATCATAATGAATACAGAACCCCCCGTGAACCGAGCTGAAATTCTGGAGCGATTGCGTGAAAGGATCGTCCGCTTCGCGGCATCCCGTCTACAGGGGGGTTCCGCCTCAGATCTGGCGCAAGACGTGGCGCAGGAGGTCCTGTTGGTGTTGCACGAAAAATACCCCACGCTCGATCGCGCCGAAGACCTGGTCCCGGTCTCGCTGGAGATCGCCCGCCTCAAAATCTGGGCCGCGCGCCGGAAAAGCGTCCGCCGGGGCGAGCATACCCAGGTCCCGGTGGACGACCTTCCGTTGGCGTCGCCGGAAGCCGGCCCGCTGGACCTGGCCGAGATTCACGAGCGCACCGAGCGCCTGCAGGCCGCCCTGGCCCAATTGGGCGACCGCTGCCGGGAGTTGTTCCGGCTGAAACTCGAAGGTCTTTCATTCCCGGAAATTCAGAAACAGATGGACGCCGCATCGATCAACACGCTCTATACGTGGGACTTCCGCTGCCGCAAGCAACTGCTGGAGCAGCTCGGCGGAGAGTGGGAGCGATGACGCCGCAGCCGGACCACATCCGGAGACTGCTCGGCGGCTACGCAACTGGGACGCTCTCGGAAAATCAGCGGAAACTCCTGTTCGAGGCCGCCCTGGAGGATCAGGAGCTGTTCGACGAACTGGCCCGCGACCAGGCGCTGAAGGAGTTGCTGGAAGCACCGGGCGTGAGGCAACGGCTCTTCGCGTCTCTCGACACCCCTGGGCAGACGACGGAGTGGTGGAGACACCCCTTGCCGTGGCTCATGGGCAGCTCCGTCCTGGCGATCTCGGCGGGTTTAATGGCTTTGGTATTCCTGACGCCTTCGGGGTCCCGGCCGCGTCCTTCCGGCCCCACGGAAGTGGCCCAAGCGCGTCCACCGGTGACGGCGGAAGCCCCGTCCTCCCAATCAGATACGGGGGTTCCTCCGAAAATACCAAACGAACCCAAGACGACGGGAACGGTCCAGCCGGCCGCTGCTGCGAGGCCCTCTGCCCCAGCCACGGAAACCGCCTCCGGTAATCGGGTTGCCGCGCCCGCACCGGAATTACAAAACGAACCCAAGCCGGACCTCACGGGAACCCAGCAAGCGGCGGCTGAGCGGCAAAAGGATGCCAACGGGCAGGCGGACCAGCTGCGAGCGGCGGCTGGACCCGTGCAGGAAACAGTGGAAACAAAGAACGCGGTTAGTGGGGGTGGGGGCGCGGCGGCGCCTCCGGCCGTAGCGGTGGCTTCCACCGCCGTAGCGGCTCCACCGGCCGTGGCGGCGGCCCCACGGGCGCAAGCGGCGGCTCCTCCGCCTGCCCCTCAGCCCGCCGCAGCGGCTCGCGACGGCGTCGTTGCGGGTGTGCCGGGCGGCGTACCCGCACCGCGAGCGGCGGCTAGACTGTCCCCACCCCCGGGCCGCTTTTCCTTCGACTACTCCATCCATGACGGCGTCCTGCGGATCGTTCCCGGCGCCGACGGCTATTTGCTGGTGAGAGCGGTGGTGGGGCCGATCGACCGGCTGGTGTTGTCGACGGCCCATGTGGTGCGGGCCACGCCCGCCGAATTGCGCGTGCCCGACGGAGCCGCCTCCATGCTGGTGCTGTTTTCCGTGCGGCCGGTGCAAGAAGATTCGACCGACGATCTGGCGGCCCGGGCGAGTCAGCGCACCGCGCAATCGGGCACCGTCGAGGACCCGCGCCCGTCGGCCAACTCGCGGCTGGAAGTGCGGATCGTGGTGTCCGGCAAGTAGCCCGGCTCCGTGACAGGGCGGGGGAAGGACGCCGCGATGTGCACGGCGTCCCAAGCGGCAAGGGATTCAGCGGCGCATCAGAACACGAACCGGGCCACCAGCGTCGTACTCCGGGGATTGCTGGTGAAGAACTGATCGAAGCGGCCAAACAGGGGGTTGCCGGTCAGCAGGAAGTTCCGGGTGTTGTTGTTCTGATTGGGATACACGTCGTTCAACAGGTCACCGGTCCACTGCGCGTGGTTGAACAGGTTGCTGAATTGTCCGCCAATCTCGAAACGCTTCTTCTCGGTGATGGCGAAACGCTTCAACAACTGCAGGTCGATGTTGTCGATCGGATGCATGGGGAAGGTATTGCGGCCGGCGTTGGCGAACGCGCCGAGACCCGCCTGCACGTAGCGGGCGTTGGGATTCGTCGCTACGTAGGCCGCGGTACAGTTGGGGCCCGTGATCGCGACGCCCGCGACCGTGCAATGCGTGGATGAAGTTATGGGAGCGCCGGTCTTGTCGATGCCCGTGACACCGGAAGACACATTCCAAGCGCCCGCCGGGTTGACCACTGACCGGTCGCCCGCGGTATCGCCATTCAGGTTGGAATCGACGCCGCTCTGAACGGTGGTGTAGGCCGGCGACTGGTACGTGTAGGTCCCCGAAATGTTCCAGTTCCCGACGACATTCTTCATCATCCAGTTGCTCTTGGCAAAGCCTTTGAAGTCGTAGGTCGGCGTGAAGGTGAAGCGGATGCGGCGGTCTAGCGACGACGAAGACCAGTCGTTACGCAGGTTGCCGAAGTCCTGGCCGCGGCGGGGCGTCAGTTCGGTGCTGAATACCGTCGCGGTGGAGTCGTCGAGAGCGTGGCTCCAGGTGAACGCGGTCAGGTACGAGAAGTTATGGGCGAAGCGCTTGTTCAATTGCAACGCTAAGCCGCTGTACTTCGAGTTGCCGATGGGATGGTAGGCCGTGATGGTGTTCGGGAACCCGAACACGCCGTAAGCATCGCTGGGCGAAGCCGGATAACCGGTCTTTGACACCAGCGTGTTCCGCACATCCTGAAGGGTCATATTCAGGCCCGCTATCTGGGAAGCCGAAGGAGCCGAGAAGAACGTCGGCAGGCTATAGGACGGCGTTACGTCGGTAACCCGGTTGATCTGATCCTGCACGTAGAGATGCACGCCCTTGGTGGCCAGATAGCGGGCCTCAAGGACGTAGTCCCGGCCAAGGCTCCGCTGGACTCCCACGGTCCAGTTGATCGCATAGGGACGGATCTGGTCGTAGTTGTAAGCGGAAACCGCGGCGCGCGCGGCTATCGGATCGGTTGTGATCACGATGGCGTTGGAGGGAGGCAGTCCGCCCTTGGCCAGGAAGTTGGGGGTCTGGACGGTGAGGTCCGGCACGTCCTCGGTCTGCTGGAAGTACCCCGGCTTGGCATTGATGTTCAGGTTGTTGTAGGTCTGATCGTAGTTGATGCCGAAGCCGGCGCGGATCGTCCAGTCACCGCTCTTGCCCGGCGAGTAGGCAAAGCCCACGCGGGGCGCCCAGTTGTTCTTTTGCGATTGCGGCACCCCGAAGGTGAGCAGCCCCGGGTAGTTCGCCGCGGCGCTGAACGACTGATACCGCGATACCACCGGCACGGTCACGTATTCATAGCGGATGCCGAGATTCACGGTCAGGTTCGGGCGGAGGCGGAAATCGTCGTTGGCGAATAGGCCATGGAACAGGTACCCGGAAGGAATGCCGCCGGCTACGCCAACGCTGCGTTCTCCGATAACGTCGGGGCTCAAGTCATGCAGGTACGTATCCACCGCGTTGTACTCGTAATCGCCGCGCGCGCGCTGGACGAATGCGTTGCTGGCGATGACGTCGAAGAACTGATAACCGGCCTTGATGGTGTGCCGGCCGAGGGTCTTCGTGATATTGTCGGTGGCCTGAAAGCTGCCCTGGATATAACCCTGCGGGGTACTGGAATCGGGACCGATTTGCAAATTCAGGTCGTTAAACACCAGATTGGGGAACTGATCCAGGCCCGGAAACTCCTGGTCGCCGACCGGATAGTTGTTGTTCTTGCGGTTATAGGAAACACGCAGCTCATTCAAAAACGTCGGCGAAAAGTTATGGAATTCCGATATCGAAGCCAGACTGCGGTTGTCCGGAATAGTGCTGTAGAAGACCGGCAACTGGGCGTTGGTATCGATGCCGTGGTAGCGGTTGATAATGTAGCGCCCGCGAATCTGGTCCTTGTCGCCGAGGTTGTAGTCGATCGCGACTACCAGATTCTGCTTGTTGACAAAGGATGGCCCGGACGTTGGAACCAGCCCCACCGGAATGTTCACGCCACCCACGCTGATGGTACCCGCATTGGCCGCGGGAGCGGCCGGGTCGTAGGTCTGTAAGATGCCGAGGTTGGTCTTGCTGATCCCCGGAAGTCCGGCAATGGTCTGATAGCCCGCGGCGGTGGGAGCTTCAATCGGCGCGCCGGGAACCGACGCCTGGCCGAGCGGCGAGTATTCCCAATCCACGAAATAGAACAGCTTGTTCTTCTTGATGGGTCCACCGACGGTTCCGCCAAAGCGGTTGTAGTCAAAACGGGGATTGGTTGTGAATCCCTGCACCGCCGACTTCGAGTCGATGGCATTGAGATTGCGGTTGTTAAAGTACTCGTACAGCGAGCCGTGCAGCTCGTTGGTGCCGTACTTCACCACGGTATTGAAGATGCCGCCCGAGGATCCGCCGAACTCGGGGCTGAATTGATTCTGCAGCACGGAGAACTCGGCCACGGAGTCGTTGGGGACCGTGATGGTCGGGCCGGTGACATCGTGGCGGTTGTTGTCCACGCCGTCCACGTTGAAGCTGTTATTGGTCTGGCGCTGCCCGCCCACGCTGGGGCCGGTGCCATAGCCGACGCCGCCGCCCTGCGTGACACCCGCGGCCAGCAAGCTCAAATTCAGAACGCCGGTGTCATTCACGTAATTGCCGGAGGAAGGCAGGTTCAGGCTCAGATCGCCCTTGAAAGTTGCCTGTAACTGGGCCGACGAAGTGTCCAGCAACGGGGGCGCTTCGACCACCTCAATCGTGGTGGTGGTGCTGGCCACCGTCATGTTGAAGGTTACCGAGGAGGTGCGATTCAACTCCACAGCCACGTTGGTGGTCTTGCTGGTAGCCATGCCGGACGCGCTCGACTCGACGTCGTACTGCCCGACCGGAAGATTGTTGATGCGGAACTCGCCGGCCATGTTGGTGGTGGCCGAGTACTTGACGCCCGTATCCTTGTTGGTGGCCGCGATGGTGGCTTTGGGAACGGCGGAACCGGTGGCGTCGATTACAGTCCCCACCATGTTGCCGTCGGTGGCTTGCGCCAACAGGGCTTGGGTGCACCCAAGAGCAAGAAGAAGTGCAACGGCCCATGCTGCAGCCGCTTTGAAAGTGGAATGGCAACGCATTGTATTCTCCTCTAAGTCGCCGCAAGCTCGCGAGGGAATGGCAGACCAGCCGTGCATCCGAGCCGCTACGGGCCAGATACGCGCTTACGTGGCGAAACTTTCAAAAATCCGCTGGTACTTCCCGGACCAGCAACGAGCGACTTCAAAACTCAACAAACCTCGGAACTTACACGCATCATACCCCAGTACTGGAACGATTACAATCGAATTTCATTTCCGGTCGCAGTAAAATATTGATATGAATGCGGTTGTTCCTGTCCTTGCACGCAGCTAAGACACCACTGGGGTGTGGTGTGTAGATTCAGACCGGCGTCGTGCCATAATCGATCACGTACACCGCATGCAACGTACCCTGGTGATTCTGGTACTTCTATCCGCTCTGGCCGGATGCAATCGTGGGCCGGCGCCGCTCAAGGAAAGCAATGAACCGCTCCGGCAGTACGCGCTGCGGGGAGCCGTCCTCCGGCTGGACCCGCAAGGGCATATCGCCACGATCAAGAATGAGAAGATCGAGGGTTGGATGGAGTCCATGACCATGGACTTTCCGGTGAAAGACGAGGCCGAATTCGCCAAGCTCCACGCCGGGGACACGATTCGGGCGACGGTGTTCGTTCAGGGGCTGGAGTATTGGGTCGGCAATGTGCAACCGGAAGGGAATACCAAGTAGCTCAATACATCTCGACGACCGGGGCTTCGGGCGCGCGGGATTTTAAGCGCAGGTGGTAGACGGCGGCGCCGGTGGCGAGTGTGACGACGGTTGCCAGCGAGATGAACGGCTTCAGCATCACGCCCTGGTAGGTCATCCAGGCGCCCACCAACATGAAGAGCGTCGGGAATAGCGGCCAGGCGAAACTCACCACGCGCAGTTTTTTCCAGCCCGGACGCTGGCGGAACACAAACAGCGACGCCACGCTCATCACGGCGAAGAAATTCAGCGTGAATCCGATATACAGCACCAATTGCGGGAAGGGCGTGAGCGTCATCAGAACCGTACAGATCCCTTGGGCAACGATCGCCACCACGGGAGTGTGGAACTTGGGGTGAACCTTGGCCGCAGCGGCTAGAAACGCTCCGTTGCCGGCCATGGCGTAGTAGACGCGCGGGCCGATGGTGACCATCGCATTCACGGTGGACATAAGCGAGAGCGCCATTAGCGCACTGAAGATTCCGGTGACCTCGGGTCCGAACAGGCGCGAGGCGGTGAAGGCTCCCACGGCCACTTTTCCCTTCAAGTCCTCCAGCGGCGCGGCGTATATGAAGACCAGGTTGAGGAGGAAGTAGAGCGCGGTAACCAGAGCCGTGCCGAGTCCCAGGGCTAGCGGCAGCGTGCGGGAGGGGCGCTCGAGTTCCTCGGCTACATAGGTGGCTGCGTTCCAGCCGCTGTAAGCCAGGTAGATGAAGAACAGGCTGACCGCGAACTGCGCGGCGATCTGCGTGGTGCTGGTGCGCGTGGCGACGGCCGAAAAATGTTCCACGCTGCCACGTCCGCTGGAGAAGCCCAGCACGATGAATGAGGTTAGCACCAGGACTTTCACGGTGGTCAGGACATTTTGTACTCGGGCCACTCTTTGCACGCCGAACACGTTCAGCACCGTGAACACGATCACCAGGGCGCTGGCGGCGAGGTTCGCGCCTCCGATACGCAGCGCCCAGTCGCCGGAGCCGAGGATCACGAATGGGTGCTCCTGACTGAGCGCGGGGAAAAAGTACGCGAGATATTCGGAGAATGCCAGAGCCGCCAGGGCAATGGGCCCGGAGAAGCCCGCGAAGAAGGAAACCCATCCGGTCATAAACCCCCAGGTGGGTCCATAGGCACGCGTGAGGTAGACGTACTCGCCGCCGGAACTGGGGAAATTCACACCTAATTCCGAGTAGCACATCGCGCCCAACAGGGCGCACACCGCGCCGACCACCCAACTCCAAAGGACCAGGCTGGGCTTGCCGAGATCGCCGGCGAGGAAGCCCGTGGTGGTGAAAATCCCCGTGCCGATCATGTTGGACACTACCAGGGCGGTCGCGCTGACGATGCCAAGTTGACGGAGCAGGGCGGGCTTTGAGGAAGGCACTCCGGCTTCTATTGTAAGCTTCACAGGCTGAAGCCTGTGCCACCTGCTATCGCGCCTACTACCAGGAACGGTTCTTGGCCGGAGGCGACGGCGTCGGGCAGTGGAGTGTCGGGCGAGTCGTGTGAGAGATCCTGCTCGCAGGCGAAAAACCTCACAAAGGGGCGGCGCTGTTGCGTAACGTGGTCGCGGATGGTACCGCACAGCGCCGGGTAGCGGTCTTCGAGTGCGTCGAGAACCGCGCGCTGAGTGACGGCCCCCGTGAGATCGAGAGTCACTTCGCCAGTCACGTGGGCTAGCGTTCGCAGGTGCGCCGGGAGCACGACTCGTACAGTCGCGCTCATGCCAAGGTCTGAACTTCGACCGAAAGAACGGCGGGGAGATCGCGCACGACGGGCGCCCAAGTGTCTCCGGCGTCGGCCGAGGCGTATACTTGCCCGCCTGTCGTTCCGAAATACACACCGCAGGAATCGAGCGAGTCGACGGCCATCGCATCGCGCAGGACGTTCACGTAACAGTCGCGCTGCGGCAGACCTTTGGTGAGCGGCTCCCAATCGTTTCCGCCGGTTTTGCTGCGGTACACGCGCAGTTGTCCGTCGAGAGGGAAGTGCTGGCTATCGCTCTTGATCGGGACGACGTAGATGGTCTCGGGCTCATGCGCGTGAACGTCGATCACGAATCCGAAGTCGGTGGGCAGGTTGCCGCTGATTTCGCGCCAGTTCTCGCCTGAATCGTCAGTGCGCATGACGTCCCAATGCTTCTGCATGTAGAGAGTTTTAGGGCGGCTGGGGTGCAGGGCGATGCGATGGACGCAATGGCCGACTTCGGCGGTCTTGTCGGGGATGAATTCCGAGACCAGCCCGCGATTGATCGGTTTCCAGGTTTCGCCGCCGTCGTCGGAACGAAACGCCCCGGCGGCGGAGATGGCGATGTACATACGCTGGGGATCGGTGGGATCGAGCAGGATCGTATGGAGGCCCATGCCGCCGGCGCCCGGCTGCCACTTGGGGCCGGTGCCGTGGCCGCGGAGGCCAGCGAGCTCGTGCCAGTTTTGCGCGCCGTCGGTGGAGCGAAACAGGGCCGCGTCTTCCACGCCGGCGTATACGGTATCGGGGTCGGTGAGCGATGGTTCGAGGTGCCAGACGCGCTTAAACTCCCAGGGGTGTTGGGTGCCGTCGTACCACTGATGGGTGGTTAGGGGCTTGCCGGTTTCAGGGGAGGAATCATAGACGAACTTGTTGCTCTTGCCCGCCGGCGGAGCGCCCGGCGCCGGCATGGCTTCTCCACCCGGCGTCTCCCACGTCTTTCCGGCGTCGCTCGAACGCTGGATGATCTGTCCGAACCAACCGCTGGTCTGCGAGGCATACAGGCGGTTCGGGTCGGCGGGGGAGCCTTTCAGGTGGTAAATCTCCCAGCCCGCAAAAAGGGGACCTGCGACGTCCCACTTTTCGCGCTTTCCATCGGACGTCAAGACGAACGCGCCTTTGCGCGTGCCCACCAGTACGCGAACTCTGCTCATGCTTGTTTTCTCCTCGATTTTTTCATCACACCCTTATGACCGAACGGGGGGAGTAGCGGAACTGGGTCCCGCCCCTGCCACTTCCGCCGGGCTTCCGCGAGGAAAGCTTCGCGGTTTTGTTCCATCCATTCAATAGCGGCGCACGGAGCCATGGTCCGCTCGTGCCGCGCGCCCCAAATCAACAAGTCCAGCAGCACCGGCGCAAGATCAATCCCCTTCTCGGTCAACCGGTAGTTTACTCGCCGCCCATCCTCGCTGGCCACCTTCGCGGCAAGGATACCCGCTGCCTCGAGCTTGCGCAGGCGGTCCGCCAGGATGTTGGTGGCGATTCCCTCCCCGGAGGTTTGAAATTCCTTGAAGGTCCGGTAGCCGCGAACCATCAAGTCGCGGACGATCAGCAGCGACCAGCGATCCCCCAACATCTCGAGAGAGACGCTGACGGGACAACCGGACCGGCGCTTCCCTGGCACAGTCGATCTTATCGCTATCACTTGCATTATGCAAGTGATTTTTGGCGACGTAATATTCGGTGAAGATCAGCGGGTCAAGCGCGCGGCTCGAAACGGATGAGCAGACGCGAGCCGGCGGCCTCAGCCAAGCGCCCCAGGGTCCGCATGGAAGGACGCACGCGCCCGCTCTCCAGGCGCGCGACCACGGGCTGAGTCGTTCCCATTTTTCGAGCCAGCTCCTGCTGTGTCAGGCCGGCACGGTTCCGCGCCTCGATGAGGACCGAGGCCAAGACGAACTCTTCTTCAAGAACCGCGTACGCCTTACGGTATTTCGGCTCCTTCATCCACTTCTTGTGCAAGCCGGATATGCGTGCCATTGCTACACCTTCATCATCCAATCGTTTTCGCGGAGGCGCGTCTCCGCGACGTGGCCGACCACTTAGCGCTGAGGCTGAGGCCTCCCAACCACGCACCACCACGGTGTTGGCTCGGTGGGCACACAACCGGACGCCCATTCGAAGTGCTCGATGGATCTGGGCGAACCCCAGGTGATCAGATCTATGGCAACCGTCATGGCGAAAAGGAAAACCAAGTTATAGGAAAGACGCAAGGTCTTGAGCTGAATTTGCCTCCCCAACAGATCGCCCGCGAACAGTCCGACGAAAAGAAGGAGTACGTTGACTATGCGTACGTTCCAAATGAGGATCGGCGTGAACATGTCGAATACAACATCGGGAAAGCTGGCAGGGCCGGAGACGAGCGTGGCCAGATCGCAAGCCGTGACGATCAGCCAGGCCAACCATAGGCTCAGCAAGAAGGATTGGAGCCGCGTGTTGGGTTGTGACGCTAAAGCGTCACGATTTCTTGGCGTTAGAGCATCGCGACTAAGATCGCGTAGTGACCCAAACAATGGCGGTCGGCGGCCTCCCGCTTGCTTGGCGAAGTCATATCCACAATCGCACTGGGAGCTGTGGGGCGGATTGATGAGGCCACAAACCGGACATCTCATGCCAGCCTTCTCCTATTGTAGCCTGGCTAGCTTTATTGTCCGTGACACTTCTTGTATTTCTTGCCGCTGCCGCAGGGGCAGGGATCGTTGCGGCCCGGTTTGTGGGCTGGCGGAGGCGCGGGGGCCGGCGCTTCTTCAACTTCGCTGTCCTCGGCGGAGAAAACCGGATCGAGGCCGTGGAGCTTCAGCCGCTCGTCGAGGGCGAATTCGACCAGGTCGACTTCCGCCGTTTTCAGAGACGCCAGCGCCTCGATCTTTCGCAGCATGCCGCGGATGCGCCCGCGCGTGGTCTCGCCGGGCATCGCCAGGGCGTAGGCGAACAGGGCATCTTCGCGCAGATCCTCGAATTTGCCGTCGCGGTCGAAGTAGCTGGCGATCTTATCCGCGTAACGGGTCTGCTGGAAGTAGCCCGTTCCGCGCAAAGCTTGGCGCACGATTTCCGGATCGGGGTCGTCCAAGTGAGGCGGGAAGTATTTGGCGTAGGGCTTCCACAGCGAGCGCCACATCGCGTCGAGCGCTTTGACGCGAGCCTTGCCGCCCTCGGCGTAGAGCGCCTCGATGGCTTGCTGGACGGGGTCTTGATCCGCCACCGCGTACAGACCTACGGCTGCGCCGCCGCGTTCCTCCACCGGACGCGCGAGATCGGCGAGGACCGCCAACATGGCGTCGCGGATGGAATCGTCTTCGGTCGCGTCGGCTAACGACGCCCAGGCTTTTCCGCGGACCTTCGGGTCCGGATCGGACTGGGCGGCTTCGAGCAAGGCCTGCCGGGCTTTGGGACTGATCTGCTGGTTGAAAAAACTGCCCGCCGCGCCCGCGCGCACATCGGCTTCGGGGGACTTGAGCAGTTCGATGCGCTCTGATTCCGGCAGCACGTCGAACTCGGGTAAGGCGCGCTCGGGATAATCGGCCAGGATGTCGACGGGTTGGGGCTGATAGTTGGGTTCGGGTGCGCTCAGTTGTTCGAGAGCGAATTGAATCTCACGCTTCAGCTCGGTGTTGGAGACTTCGTCGTCGTCGGAGGCGGGCTCAGCGGGAAGCTCCGCCAGCACGCGCTCCAACGCGGGGCGGGCGGCCGAATCGCCGTACAAACCCAGGCAGAACGCGCCGTCGGCGGCGTCGTATTCCAGGCGGTCGAGCAGGAGTTCCAGGACGCGCGGATCGTGGACACGCAAGGCGGCCAGGAGGAAGGCAATATCGGAGCCTTGCTCCTCGCCCAGCTCTTCGTACAGCGCGAGGAGTGGCTGGATGGCGCGCTCGCCGAAGGGCAGCAAGGCTTGGACCAGCTCGTCGTCGACTTCTTCGGGATAGCGGCGAACTACGTCAAGAAAAAACTCCAGCGCTTCTGGGGTGTTCCAGTGGCGGAACAGGTCCACTAGGAGAGAGTCCAACAGGACGGGTTCGTCCTCATGCGACGCACGCGAGAACGCCAGGGCATCCGCGGCGGCGTGGGGGCCGCGATCCAGGATGGATTGTACGAAACGCCGGTCGACGCCGACGCGGCCGTGGGCCGCCGCGCGCAGGAGGTCTTGAACTTCACTCATTCTTGGGTTTTGGTGGAGCGGGCTTTAGCCTGCAACGGCGACTTCTAGTCGCCGTCTGGACCTGGGCTGAAGCCCAGGTTGCAAGCTGAAGCTTGCTCCACTTCGGAACTGCCCCTACTCTTCTTTGATCACGTGTACCGGGATGTCCAGGGTCACGTCGCGATGCAGGCGGATGGAGACCTTGAAGTCGCCCAAAGTCTTGATGGGCTCCTCCAGGTGAACCTTCTTCCGGTCGATGGTGTAGCCGAGCTTCTCGAGCCCGACGGCGATGTCGCTGGCCGTGACCGAACCGAAGAGCTGATCGTTCTCACCAGCCTTTTGCGCGATCGTCACCTCGACGGCGGCCATGAGTTTGGCGAGATCCTGAGCGTCGGATTGCTGTTTGGCCTCGCGCCGCAGGTGCGCCTGGCGCTCCTGCTCGACGATCTTCTTATTGGAGGCGGTGGCCGCCACAGCCAAGCGCCGGGGCAACAGGAAATTGCGCGCATAGCCCGAGGCGACTCTCACCGCCTGGCCGCGCTGGCCCAGTTTGTCGATATCTTCCCGCAGTATGACTTCCATGGTTTTCTCCTACAGCGTCGTTGTGAACGGGATCAGCACGATGTTGCGCGCCTGCTTGATCGCCTCGGCCAGCCGCCGCTGGTGCGGGGCGCAGACTCCGGAGATCCGCCGCGGCGTGATCTTGCCGCGCTCGCTGATGAAGGACATCAGCAAACGGACGTCTTTGTAGTTGATGTCGTCGATTTTATCCACGCAGAACCGGCACATCTTCTTGCGCCGGAAATACTGCTTCTTGCCGCCAAAGGCCTTGTCGCCGCCGGTGGGGCGCTGCGACGCGCTCATGGGTCTTCCGCCTCGTCCTGGTTCAGCCATAATAGTTCTCCTGTTACTCCTTCGTCTCGGCTACAGGAGCTTCCACTTGAGGACTCTCCACTTTGGGGGTTTCCGGCTTGGGGCCTTCAAATCTTGGCGACTCCGCTTTGTCTCTTGGAGCCTCCGGCGCAGGACGGCTGGGCGCGGGATGCGACCCGGGCGCTCCAGGCAGACCGGGCGCGGCGGCCGCGGGTTCCGACGCGGGCAGAGCGGGCGAGGACATCTGCGGCGCGGGCCGGCGGGCGGCGCGCTTGTCGCGATGCTTCTTGCGCTTCTCGATCTTCTTCAGTTTTTCGTCGATACGCACGGTGATGAATTTGATCACCATGTCGGTGACGCGCATGCGGCGCTCCACCTCTTTGACCAGCTCCGGCGTCGAGCTGAACTGCACCAGGATGTAGCAGCCCTCGTTGTATTTGCCTAACCTGTAGGCCAGTTTGCGTATGCCCCACTTGTCGACTTTGTCGATGGTGCCTTTGCCGTTGGTGATCAACTCCTTCACCTGGCCGACATACGCGTCGACTTCTTCATCCGGCGCGTCCGGCTTGATGATGAACAACTCCTCGTAGACTCTCATTCTTCCTCTGTATTTAAGCCTTGGGCGCGGCGATTGTATTTCGCCATGGCCTTTTCGGCGCCCTCGGCGATTATGGTCTCCACCGCCTCCGCTGCGCGGATGACGATTTCCTCCACGTCTTTCATCTGCGCCCGCTTAAACGGCGCGAGCACAAACGCTGCTCCATCTCTCGGACCACTGCTGGCCCGGCCGCCGGTCTGGCCGCTTTTTTCGGGCAAAGCGGGCCAAACTCCGACGCGAACCCGGACAAACTCGTCGGTTCCGATGCTGCCGATCACGCTCTTCATTCCGTTATGCCCGGCGGCGGAACCTTTGGGCCGCACGCGCAGCGAGCCGAACGGAAGATCGAGCTCGTCGTAAACCACTATCAAACGGCCGGGAGTTAATCCGTACCGCTCGAGCAGGCCCCGTACCGAAGGGCCGCTCAGATTCATAAACGCCTGCGGTTTAGCCAGCGCCACCGCTTTCCCCGCGATGGAGCCGAGCCCCACTCGCGAGACATTTTCCTTCCGGGTTACGCGGATCGAATGCGTCTCCGCGAGCCGGTCTACCACCAGGAACCCCATGTTATGCGGCGTGTGTTCGTATTCCGCACCCGGATTCCCCAGGCCAACCACCAGATACTCCACTTGGTCCGGCATCTAGCTGGCCCCTGGCTCCCGGCCGCTGGCGCGGGCTTACTTTTTCTTCTTCTCTTCGGGTTTCTTCTTTTCTTCGGGTTTCTTCTTCTCTTCGGGGGCCGCGCCCTCCTCTTCCTTCTTACCCTTCTTGATCACTTCGGGCTCGACTGGAGCGGCGGTGGTCGCGGCGCCTTCGACCGGCGCAGCCTCAACCACTTCGGCCTTCAGCGCCACTACGTGCGAAATCACGGAGTCGCCCGCGCTCAGCAGGCGCATCGACGCGGTCAGCGGAATATCCGCGGCACGGATGCTCTGGCCGATCATCAATTCGGAGGCATCCACGGTGAAGCTCTCCGGGATTTCGTCCGGGAGACATTCGATTTCCACCTCGCGCGTGATGGCCTCGAGCAGGCCGCCTTGAAGCTTTACGCCGTTGGGGATGCCGATGGTGTGCACCGGGATCTGGACGCGCAGCTTCAGAGTCAGGTCGATGCGCTTCATGTCGATGTGCAGAAGGTTTTCTTTGATCGGATCGCGTTGCCAGTCGACGATCATCACCGGGGTGTTCTCGCCGCCTTTGATCGACAGATTGAAAATGGTGTTGTGGCCGGACTTGCTATGGAGGATGCGGCCCACTTCCTTGGGGTCAACGGCAACGGCTACGGCTTCACCGCCGGAACCGTAGATTACGGCCGGGGCGGCGCCGCTGGCACGCAGGCGGCGGGCTTCGTTCTTGCCGCGCTTCGACCGCGGCTCGGCGGCTATTGTGATGTCTTTACGCATGTCGTTCGTTCACCTCGGCGCCGCTCCATTACCGTCGCGGCTCGGAAATCTTTCTTACACAAATAACGTACTGACTGAACCATCCTCGTGAATCGATTGGATGGCTTTGGCCAGCAACTGGGCCACGGAAAGCGGCCGGATACGCGAACATCCCTCCAGCCGCCGCCCGGACGGGATGGAGTTGGTCACGACCACTTCCTCTAGCTGAGAATTCTCAATCCGTTCCACCGCGGGGCCCGAAAGCACCGCGTGCGTCGCGCAGGCGCGAACGCTTTTGGCGCCCTGCTCCACCAGCGCTTCCGCCACTTTCACCAGCGTGCCGGCGGTGTCGATCATGTCGTCCACGATCAGACAGTGCTGCCCGGCCACCTCACCGATCACGTTCATTACTTCCGCCACGTTCGCTTCCGGCCGCCGCTTATCGATGATCGCCAAAGGCGAATCCAGATGCTTGGCAAACGCCCGCGCGCGCTCCACTCCGCCTGGATCGGGGGAAACTACAGTCAGTCCTTCACCGCCCAACGCGGAGAAGTAATCCACCATGACCGGGGCCGCGAACAGGTGGTCCACCGGCACATCGAAAAACCCTTGGATCTGCGCGGCGTGTAAATCCAGCGCCAGAACCCGATCGGCGCCCGCGCGTTCAATCAGGCTGGCGACCAGGCGGGCTGAAATTGGCATGCGCGGCCGGTCCTTGCGGTCCTGCCGCCCGTACCCATAATAGGGTAGCACCGCGGTGATCCGCTCCGCCGAGGCGCGCTTGAGCGCGTCCATCATCAGGAGCAGCTCCATGATGTGATGGTCCACCGGAGTGCAGGTCGGTTGCACCACGAACACGTCGGCGCCGCGAACGTTTTCCTGAACCTGGAGATGCACTTCGCCGTCCGAGAATTGGCGTACGGTACAGGCGCCCAAGGGGCATCCCAGTTCGTTGCAGATCTCCGCGGCCAAGGCGGGATTGGCGTTCCCGGTGAAAACCTTGAAGTGGTTGAATCTCATCGCGCGTACCAGTTTTGGGGCGGCCATAATTCGTTATCGGCAGCCGGGCGTCCGGATAACTGCGATTGCCACATCCGCTGGTAGCGGCGGCGGCTCACCAGTTCCGCCGGTATCAGGCGGCATCCGTCGAGCACCCGGTCCCCTTCTAACACTCGTTTCGCGCGCGCGCGGGCCTCGCTGGAGCCGAACAAGGCGAACACGGCCGAGCCGCTTCCCGACATCCTCACACCAACTCTCGCAGCGGCGCCCGCCGCCGCCCGGTCACCCGCCGGGGCGAGCCCACCCGGCTGGGCAAGCATGGAAAACTTACCCTGGATGGTTTTGAGCTGGGGATACTGCCGGAAAACAGGCGCTTCGAAGTCGTTCGCGGTAAGCGCACACGCCGCATTTGCCGAACGCCCACCCACGAGCGTCCGTACAAACGCCTGGAAACTATTAATGCTACTTGACGATCCGGTGAAAGTCAAACTACGGTCCAAAGTCCGATACGCGTCCGCTGTGGAAACATGCACGGACGAAGCAACCACCAGCACTGGCTCTGGTGACAGGTCTGTTAAAGGATAGAGCTCTTCGCCCCGTCCGAGCCCCAGGGCCGCGCCGCCGAGCAGGAAAAACGGGACGTCGCTGCCGAGGCCGAGAGCCAGTTCGCGCAGGCGCTCGAAAGGCAGCGCGCGTTGCGCCAGGAACGGTAGAGACAATAACACCGACGCTGCGTTGGATGATCCGCCTCCCAGCCCGCCACCCATGGGGATGCGCTTGGTGAGCCGAAAATGCACGCGCGCGTGAACCTTGAGCGCATCGAGGACTGCTTCGGCGGCACGCAGCACCAGGTTTTCGGGGATTTCCAGAGGGTCGTCGAGCGTGAGTGTGGTACGGCGGGTTTTCTCGAATTCGATTTCGATCCGGTCGGCCAGCGAGATCGTGTGGAACACGGTCCGCAATTCGTGATACCCGTCGGGGCGTTTGTGGAGCACGCGCAGGTCGAGGTTGATCTTGGCCAGGGACTTGAGCCGAACGCTTTGCATTCTAGTTGTGGGGCAGGATGGCATCCTGCGGCGGGTTGTCAACCCGCTGGCCGGGCGTAGAGACGCGGACAGGCCGATTGACAACCCGCCGCAGGTTTACAACCACAGCTGTCCAAATTAGCCAGGATCGACGGCTTAGACGCCGCCAAGCCCAGCAAAGACCAAGGTAACGTTGTAGGAGGAAAAACAGGTTGGGTTTCATGCTGTCCAAGGGAATCAGGCGTTCCATGCCAACGAGAGCTGGCGATCATGCCAGCCGGCCAGAGCAGGGGGAGGCTGAAACGGATCGTTCAACCAAGGGAATAGATCCCGATAAACAAAGAG
>Ga0209517_10002695_pt1 | contig 24715 bp, 21 predicted proteins | sample PeaSoiMetSII2010_FD_187695 | JGI IMG/M metagenome (GOLD analysis project Ga0209517, IMG submission 187695) | Peat soil microbial communities from Weissenstadt, Germany - SII-2010 (SPAdes) (version 2) | ecosystem: Environmental > Terrestrial > Soil > Wetlands > Peat | place: Germany... | reverse complement strand
TTCGCTTCACGGCTATGCTCCTCCTTTGATTCGTGTTAACCAACTTGCCATTGGCTCAAATCAAAGCGAGTATAGCCGTTTTCAGTCAAATGCAAGGCTTACTGCAATATAGCAAGCTCTGTGGTGAACAGGGATATTCGGTTCAGACACTCTCGTGCTGCACCAGAGATGTAATGTGCTCGATGAACTGCTCGGCAAGGCAAATCCAGGGGATGACCTGCGTTTCCTTGAAAAGGACGAAGTCGATGTAGTCGCCTTCCTGTCGCCGTTCAAACAGGTCGTTATAGACTCGAGCCATATCTTTGGGCACTTTGCCCGTTTTGACGTAGTGCTTGTTGAAAAGGCTGCGAACGCCGGTATGCTTCGAAGAGGCCAAGCCATCCTTAACGAGAAGGGTCGAGACCGCGTAGAAGCAAGCGTAGTAAAGGCGATTCACACAGGCGTTCCACCTTGCGGCGTTGGCAAGTATTCGAGCTTCTTCGATGGTCTCGCGCGCTCTCTCAAGCCGGTACAAAATGAGGTCCTTACTCCCTTGTGTCACAGTCTTCTTCCCTCATGCTCAACTCTTTGATGGAACGGCATGGAACGATATAGTGCACTGTCCCATTCATCGCGGCTGCGTACAATTGAGGAAAGGACAGCTCCGGAGTCCCACTCGATTTCATATAGCTGGTGCCGAATCCGATCCGTGCGTTCATCATTGACAAGACCATCGACCAGTATCAAAAAGTCCCAGTCTGAATCGGAGACAGAGTCTCCGCGCGAGCGGGAGCCGAATAAAATAATGTCGGCCTTGGGCTCCACTTCATGGACGGCTTCTTTCACCTGTTTAAGGAGCGTTTCTGTGTTCATCTCTACCTCATCTCATATGAATCTGTCCTCTGTCCTCCGGCTTCCGTCCTTCATCCATCTATTCACCTATGTTTTGCCGGCCTTCGGGGTCGAGGGTCTGTGCCTCCTCACTCCTCACTCCTCCCACCTCCCGCTTCCCGCAATACTTTGAACTTCCATGTCTCATTTCCTTTCCGCCGTTTATCAGCGGCTTTCCGATTCACATGCCCCGTTAACGCATTATTGAACAAGACTCCAAGATAAGCAAGAGCCGGACGCAGGCAATGTGGCCTGTGTTGTGGCCGGGGGGCGGACCGTCAGGGTCACGAAGAACCTGGAGCAGCACAGCCGCAACCAAAGACAAAGACCTTTTGACACGGATGGACACGGATAAACACGGATAATATGGTTTATGCATTGAGATAAGCTCTTCGCCATCCAAATTCGTGATTCCGCAACTTAGTTGATAATTCATTCTCTCTGTGTTTCCAGCGGATCCTCACTACGTTTCTGGTCTCCCGCTGCACCCGGAGGCCGCGCGGGCGATGCTTCAAGTCCGCGCCCGATCTTTTGTGAGGGCGGACCTACCGATCCGGGGCCACGGGATGGAGCCATGGCGCCTATTAACAGACTTTGGAAGCAACTATGAAAACACAGATTGATACGGATGAACACAGATAGAGGGTCGTATGCCTGCGCTTCCCTCAAAACCTTGCACAAAAAACAAGAAAACGAGGGATAGTAGTACGAAGGATACACGATCGACAACCCGGCCGCATTCCGACGACCTGTTCGAGGGGCGAGCCCTCACTCTGTTCGGGTTCCGCGTTAAACGTTCGAACCCACGTTAGAAGCTTATAGCTCGGCGTCCGATCTTTTTGAGGACGCACGGTCGATCTTGAGAGAACACAGAGGCGGCAGGGTCAAAGTTAACATATGCGCTTCGCGAGCGCTCGGCCTTGCGCGTGATGCGCGCATGGCCGAAACTTCTCCGCGCCTCCGCGTCTCCGCGTGAGATCATTGCGCACCCTGCGCGTGAAACCGAGGGGTCAGTTGAGATACATGAAGTCATTGCTGGGACATTCCGCTGGCCTCAAGATTTCCTTAATGCGAGCCCCATTCCGTCCTCCCAAGCCACCCTGTCTTGCTCTCCAAAAAGAATGGAGGGATGGAAGCTACGAAAGCATGCTTTATTAACTGAAGCCTTATTAAAGAATAGCATGCCAAATTTTATTAAGAAAAAAAATAATGAGGTCGGGCATATTGGGAGAGAAAAATTGAGGGGTACGGTGGCGGGTACGAGCCATGCGAAGCCATGCATTCTCGTGAAACCGAGGGGCCAGAGCTTGAAATAGGAAAATGATGCACAGGCCCGCTATGGGGCCTCGATGGAAATGATGGCTAACGTTTCTCTGAACAATATAGTCGAGGGAAGTTTCCTTTGCAGACGCTGCTGATGAAGAACTTAGAGTATTGCAAGCTGAGATAGCAGCCACTGACGGCTGGCCACTGGCTGCTGTTTTATTGTATTCCTGACGATTCACGATTCACGATTTACGATTCACGACTGTTTTTTTATTGCGCGCAGTCCGAGGGGTCCCCCTGAATCTTGTCCAGCGCATGAGGCAGGGCAGGGAGGATCGCTTCCAGATTTTCGACGGCCCCTTTGGGACTTCCCGGAAGATTGACGATGAGAGTTTTTCCGCGGATGCCTGCTACGGCCCTGGAGATCATCGCATGAGGAGTTTTTTGAAGGCTTGCGGCCCGCATGGCCTCGGCCAATCCGGGGACCGCCCTTTCGATAATCGATAGAGTCGCCTCGGGTGTAACGTCGCGCGGAGAAACCCCTGTGCCGCCGGTCGTAATGATAAGGGCCGCTCTTTCGCTGTCGCACAGATCGGCCAGCACTTTCCGTATCTCTTCATATTCATCGGGAATAACAGTCCTAAAGCATACCTCAAACCCCTCGGCGCCAAGCCTGCCCGCCAGGGCTTGCCCGGACAGGTCCTCGCGCTCGCCCCGCGATCCCCGATCGCTGATTGTCACAATTGCCGTTTTTCTGGAAAACACTTTCACTCTCCGGCTTCAACCAAAAAATTCAACGCAGAGACGCAGAGAACGCCGAGGAAAGAAATTGTTTTCTCTTGCGATCTCTGCCCTCTCTCAAGATCGACCGTGGCCTCTCGTGCAAACCACCGGATTTTGGGAGTTGTCGATCGGCCAGTGCCTTAAAATTCCTCCGCACAGGGGCAAAGTGCGTAAAGACCTCTTCGCTTTTGTTTTGTGTCCTTACTGTTTGCATAATCTTTTCTCTGCGCCTCTGCGTCTCTGCGGTGGAATTGGATTTAAGGCACTAAATCCCTGGATTCCGGCCGCTCCGCCGGAATGACGAAGGTGACGTTCCCTAAATCCCTAAATTCCTCCATCCCTCATTTCTCTTCTTTTTCCTTTTTGGCCAGTTCGATTATCTTGTCCTGAAGCGGTCCGGGGACCTCTTCATAATGAGAGAATTTCATGGTGAACATACCTCGGCCCGCCGTCATCGAGCGCAGATCCGGCGCGTATTTGAGCACTTCTGAACGAGGCACCTGGGCCTTAACGATCTGCTTGTATCCCTTGGTTTCCATCCCGAGGACCCTTCCTCGCCTCGAGTTGAGGTCGCCTATAACATCGCCCATTGCATCGTCGGGAACGGTTATTTCCATTTCCATAATCGGTTCGAGCAGGGTGGGTTTGGCATCGGACATGGCTTTTTTGAAAGCCATCGACCCGGCGATCTTGAAGGCCATTTCCGATGAATCCACCGTATGATACGAGCCGTCGACCAAGTCGACTTTGAAGTCCACGACCGGATATCCGGCCAGCGTCCCTTCATGAAGGGCTTCGGCGATCCCCTTTTCCACCGCTGGAATATACTGCCTCGGAATCACCCCGCCGACGATCTTATCATAGAAGTGGAACCCTTCGCCCCTGGGCAGAGGTTCCATTTCGATCGTACAATCGCCATATTGACCACGCCCGCCGGATTGTTTCTTGTACTTGTGCTGGACGCGGGCCTTGGCTTTGATGGTCTCTTTGTATGAGACTCTTGGCAGCTTTAGATTCACTTCAACCCCGAACTTGCGCTTGAGCTTATCGACAATGGCTTCTATATGGATTTCGCCCATTCCTGAGAGAATCATCTCTCGGGTTTCGTCGTTTCTGTCGAGCTTTAGCGTCAGATCTTCTTCCATGAGACGGGAGAGTGAGGAGAAAATCTTTTCCTCGTCACCTTTGGTCTTGGGTTCGACTGCCAGCGAGTAGATGGCGGGAGGAAGCTCGACGGACGGGAAAACGATCGGGTCGCGCTCCGTGCAGAGCGTATCCTGCGTGACGGTCTCTTTGAGTTTGGCGACGGCGACGATATCTCCGGGACCGGCCGATTGTATCGATTCCTGGTTCTTCCCCTTTAACCTGAGGAGCTGGCCAAAGCGCTCCTTTGCCCCTTTGCCGGCATTGAAAACGGTTGAATCGGGTGCAAGCGTCCCGGAAAAGATACGCAAAATGGAAAGCCTGCCGGCATAGGGGTCGCTTACCGTTTTGATGACAAGGGAACTGAACGGGGCGCCCTCGTCGGGCTCTCTTGTCAACTCGGCATCCCCTTTTATGGAGAGACCTTGAACCGGGCCGCGATCCAGTGGAGAGGGCAGGCATTCCGCGATAAGGTCAAGCAAGGGCTGAATACCCATATTGCCTACGCCCGACCCGCAGGCAACCGGAATTAGTTTGCCGCTTATAACTGCATCCCGGAGGGCGCCCCTTATCTCTTCAGGGGAAAGCTCACCGGATTCGAGGTACTTTTCCAGGAGTTCATCGTTTGATTCGGCTACCTGCTCGACAACGGCTTCCCTGTACCGGCCGGCCGATTCCACCATGTCTGCGGGCATATCTTTTACATCGAATTTCCCGCTATCGCCCTGACCGTATACATACGCCTTGCCGCTCAGGATATCGATAACACCTTTGAAGCTTTCAGCCGCGCCAATCGGGATCTGAAGCGGCACGCACGCTTTGCCGAAATTATTTTGAATGTCCTGAACAGTTTTGGCGAAATCGGCACGCTCGCGATCCATCTTGCTGATGAAAATAAGTTTCGGCTGGCCGAATTCGGTTGCAAACTCCCACACTTTTTCGGTTTGAACACGGACGCCGTCAACTGCGTCTGCAAGGACCACGACCGAGTCGCCGCCCTGCATCGAAGTCTTTGTTTCAGAAATGAAGTTGAAGTCGCCCGGGGTATCGATGAGTGTAAACGGCTGTTTTTTCCAGGTGAAAGAATAAATTGAACTGCTGATTGTAGTCTTGCGCTTGACCTCTTCAGGCTCGAAATCCAGGACTGAGCTGTTTTCATCAACTTTGCCCAGCCGGGTAGTGGCGCCCGCATCGAAAATCATGGCTTCAGCCAGGGAGGTCTTGCCCGCGCCACCGTGTGAAATGATTGCGAAAGTACGAACCTTTGCGATGTCCTCTTTCATCTTTTATCCTTTCTCCTTAAAATGAACCCCGGGAAGAGAGATCTTTTCCCGGGATAAGCGCGAAATCACTGCCGGGCATCACTTGAACACGAGCAACGAGATCCCTTCCGGGATGGAAACGGGAGAGCCGTTTGAACAGGGTATAAAGTAATTCTCATTATTGCAATTATACTGCAAAGTCAATACATCGAACGCAATGATTCGTAAGCGTTCACCACAGAGGCGATTGACAACCCGGCCGCAACTCAATGGCCTCTGCGTGGGGCCACGGTCGATCTTGAGAGAACACTGAGACAGCAGGGCCACAGTTAACATATGCGCTTCGCGAGCGCTCGGACTTGCGCGTGATGCGCGCATGGCCGAAACCTTAACCGTCTTTCTCAGCCTTTCCTCCGTGCTCTCTCAAGATCAACCGTGCGTCATCACAAAAGATCGGACGCCGAACTATAAGCGTCTAACATGGGCTCGAACGTTTATCGCGGAACCCGAACAGAGTGAGGGGTCGCCCCACGAACGAATCGCTGGATTGCGGCCGGGTTGTCGATCGGTGAACGGGTACATGATTCGCCCTGTATTACGAATCAGGAATCAGGAATGATAATCCCGGTACCAAAGGTGCTCGAATCATGGTATCGATTATTTACGATTATCTTAGTAAGAACTTAAGCGAAATAAGTGAAATCGGCCGGTTGCCCTGAAGGGGCCGCATAAGATAGCCCGGGGTATCCACCCCGGGGTGAGGGGCAACCATTTACAACGACTTACCCTGTAAGGGTTACATAAAATCGGAGACTCAGTGGACTTGAGGAGCGCCCGGAGTGGATAGTCATACCTGGAACAGTGCCCAGGCGCTTTTCCTCAATTACCTGCGCCACGAGCGAAATCTTAGCGAAGAGACGCTCAGGGCTTATGCAAGCGATTTGCGCCAGTTTGCCGAGTATGTGTCCGGCCTTGTGGGACCCTGCGACATAGAATTGAAGATGATCGGCCAGGAGACTGTGCGGGGATACATGGCATCGGTTCACGGTTCGCTTGAAAAGACGAGCCGAGCCCGCAAGCTCTCCGCCCTGCGCTCCTTTTACCATTATCTGAACAGCACCGGCATATACGCTGAGAATCCCGCCGATTTGGTCGCCCACCCCAAGATAAGGCAAAAAATGGTTTCCTTCCTCCAGGTCGACCCGGCCTTTCACTTTCTTGACACTCTTTCCAGTGCGGCTCACCGGGAAGGCAGTTCATGGAGGAGAGCCCGAAACTGGGCGCTGTTCGAATCGCTCTACTCGACAGGTGTGCGCGTGAGCGAACTGGTCAAGCTCGATCTTGGTGGAGTGGCTTTTGATGAAGCCGTTGTTCGGGTGAGCGGCAAAGGCCGCAAAGAGCGTATAATCCCTATCGGAATGAAAGCGCTTGACGCGCTGCGGTATTATCTTGGAGCCTTGGAATTTCAGTTTCCCAAGGGGAGGGCGGGGTCGCAGGCCCTTTTCCTAAATTCGAGGGGGGGAAGACTTACTGCGCGCTCGGTCGGCAGGATACTCAAGTCGGAACTGACTGCATGTGGGCTCTGGCAACGCTTGAGTCCTCATGGATTAAGGCACACCTTTGCAACACATCTTCTAAACGCGGGCGCCGACCTCAGGGCCATCCAGGAAATGCTGGGCCATGAGAGTCTGTCGACTACTCAGAGGTATACTCATGTAAACATAGACCAGTTAATGAAGGTCTACGATTCCTCCCATCCGAGGAGCAGGAAAAAATAGGGGTCCTGAGACCGTGATTATATTTAGTGTCCATCCAGAAACTCCGGATGTGACACTTACAGTTTCCAATTTAGTAATGTCCAATTATTATGAGAACTTGACCCGGATTGCCGTATAGTGCTATAGAAATTTTGTGGAGAAAAGATGATTCCTATGTCTAATTCATTGATGCGCAGCACAACCGTAATCGTCATCAGGAAGTCCGACCAGGTGGTAATGGCCGGCGACGGGCAGGTCACGATGGGTGAGACCATCGTCAAGCATCAGGCCAAAAAGATCCGCAGACTTTACCATGACAGGATACTTACCGGTTTTGCGGGATCGACCGCCGATGCATTCACTTTGTTCGAGAGGCTGGAAGCCAAGCTGGAGCAGTTCAACGGCAATCTTAAACGTGCCGCTGTCGAACTGGCAAAGGATTGGCGAACGGACCGGGCGCTGCGCAGACTCGAAGCGCTGCTTATTGCCGCCGACGCCAAGGATTCATTCATCCTGAGCGGGACCGGGGATGTTATCGAACCCGATGACGGGTTTGCCGCGGTTGGTTCCGGAGCGCCGTATGCGCTTGCAGCCGCTCGCGCGCTGGATCGCCATACGGAGCTTACCGCGCGCCAGATCGCCGAGGAGGCCATGAGCATAGCCGCGTCGATCTGTATCTATACGAACAGGGAATTCTATTTCGAGGAGTTGTGATAGATGCAACAGACGTTTACACCGGTCGAAATCGTACGCGAGTTGGACAAGTATATAATCGGTCAAAAAGACGCCAAGCGCATGGTAGCCATAGCTTTGCGCAACAGATGGAGGAGACAGCAGGTCCCCGAGCATCTGCGCGATGAGATAGCGCCTAAAAATATCATAATGATAGGACCAACCGGCGTGGGAAAAACCGAGATAGCACGCCGCCTTGCCCGTTTAGCCCAATCGCCTTTCCTCAAGATCGAAGCCAGCAAGTTTACCGAAGTCGGGTATGTGGGCCGCGACGTGGAATCAATGATCCGCGACCTCACCGAACTTGGGGTGAGCATGGTCCGCAACGAAGAGATGGAAGAGGTTAAAGTAAAGGCGGAAGAGATCGCGGAGGAAAAACTGCTCGATATTTTGCTGCCTCCCAAGCAAACTGCCCCGGAGGTTCGGGAGCATCCTTTCCCCGACGAACCCAACCTTTTGGTCGCAGCAAAGCAGGAGGCCGATCAGGCCGATTCGACCAGGGAAAAGCTCCGGAAACTTCTCAGAGAAGGCTCCCTCGACGACCGCTATGTCGACCTGGATGTGCCCGACCGCAATATACCGATGATCGAAATCTTTGCCGGGGCGGGTATGGAGGAAATGGATTTCAACCTCAGAGAAATGCTCGGCTCGATGATGCCCAGGCGCACCAAACGCCGGAAGGTCAAGATCCCCGAGGCGCGCGAGATCCTGATAGCGGACGAATCCCAGCGCCTGATCGACATGGACCGGGTGATAAAGTCTGCAATCGAGCGAGTGGAACACACCGGAATCATCTTTTTAGATGAAATCGACAAAATTGCGGGCAGAGAAAGTGGCGGCAGAGGTCCGGATGTATCGCGCGAGGGTGTCCAGCGCGACCTGCTTCCCATAGTCGAAGGCTCAACGGTTACGACAAAATACGGGATGGTGAAAACCGATCACATACTGTTTATCGCTTCGGGCGCCTTTCACATCTCAAAGCCCTCCGACCTCATTCCGGAACTTCAGGGACGCTTCCCTATCCGGGTTGAGCTGACATCTCTTTCGAAGGATGATTTCGTGCGTATCCTCACGGAACCTGAAAACGCCCTGATAGCCCAGTACATGGCGCTGCTCGACACCGAGGAAGTCAAACTCGTCTTCACACAGGATGCGATTGAGGAATTGGCGGAAATCGCATACCAGGTGAACTCGGGGACCGAGAACATCGGCGCCCGGAGGCTGCACACGGTCATGGAAAAGCTGCTGTCCGATGTTTCCTTCGATGCGCCGGACCTCAAGGGACAAACAGTCAACATTGACCGGGCATACGTGCGCAATGTTCTGAGCGAAATAATAAAAGACGAGGATTTGAGCAGGTATATATTGTAGGGATTTAGGGAATTGAGGGATTTAGGATTTAGCAGGGTGATGAAAAAGTGCCCGCTGGTGGGGAAAGAAGCCTAAAAAGACGGGTGATTTCGTCATTCCGGCGATTGACACCCCGGCCGCAACCCAATGGCTCCTTCGCGGGGCGAGCCCTCACTCTGTTCGGGTTCCGCGTTAAACGTTCGAATCCACGTTAGAAGCTTATAGTTCGGCGTCCGATCTTGAACCCTCACCATGTTCGGGTTCCGCGTTAAACCTTCGCCCCCACGTCAGACGCTTATAGTTCGGCGTTCGATCTTTTGTGAGGACGCATGGTCGATCTTGAGGCCGGAATCCAGGACTTTTTTGAACTACTTGATTTTACGAACAAAACACTGGACCCCGGCCTTCGAGACTGTGTCGTAATGCAGAAAATGCTAGGACAAATCGTACGGAACCAGTTTTGCTTCCCCCTTTTGTAAAGGGGGACCCTCACTACGTTTCGGGTCTCCCGCTACACCCGGAGGCCGCACGGGCGATGCTTCAAGTCCGCGCCCGATCTTTTGTGAGGGCGGATCGAGGGGGATTTTAAAGGCTTATGCAGCCTTTTTTGAGTTTTTTTCCGCCAGCAGACCCTATTTCAGCACACTGCCAAATTCATGAATTTCCGGAATTGGAGGTTTGTTTTTAATTCCTCAATTTCGCTGTTTGTTTTTAATTCCTCAATTCTTCAATTGACGAATTGAATGAAAAAGGCCCTCCAATAGAGGGCCTTTTTCATTCTGTGGCATTGTGGATTTTTGGCTGCCGGTTACGGAAAATCGACTTTGAGGGGCATTCGGGCCTAATCGCCTTTTGCTCCGTCGATCATCTTATCGAGCTGGTCTTTTAGGACCCTGGCATTTCTTAGCTCGTTTTCGATGTTCTCCTTTTCCTGCGAACCGGCATCCGGACTCTCCAGCTTCTTTTCGAGTCTTTCAATCTGCTTCATTACCCGATAAAGCTCGACAGCCACCATCCTAATACTCATGCAGGCAACTTTCCAATGTTGTGAAGATTTTTTCGTGAGGCGCCATAGATCACTTCCAAAGGGTTTACCTTCGGGAATAGACCTCGTAGGCAAGGTCGAATTTCTCCCTGGAGCCCGAAGGCAAACGCAGTGCATATCCGGAACCGGGGGGCATCGCATCCAGTTGCAGCGACGGATTGAGTTCCTTTAAACGACTAACCGGTACATCGATCCAGTTTGCCACCTCTTCCAGTTTCAGAGGCGTATTGATCAAAACCGGATCGTAGTCCGTAGGCTTGCAATAGTTGGGGTACTCAAACCCGTACTTTTCCGGCTCGCGCAATATATTCATCGCGGCCAGCACCTTAGATACGTAAACTGCCGAATGCGCGGGCAACCTTCGCCCATAAAGCACCCCGTCCTTCACGCGGCACTTTTTCGCCGCGCAACTAATCGGCCTGGTTCCCGCATTATATGCGGCAAGGGCCAACAACCATGAGTCGTACTGTTCGTAAAGCGTTTTCAGGTATTTGGCGGCAGCCTTGGTCGACTTGATCGGGTCTTTTCTCTCATCTACCCAACGATCGACCCGTAATCCCATGTTTCTCGCTGTTGCCGCCATCATCTGCCAATAACCACCCGCTCCATGATATGACGAGTTCTTCTCGAAACCGCTTTCCACAAAGACAATGGAAACCATTTCGGCTGGTACGCCGTGGCTCTCCAGAATCTCGGTCATCATAGGGAGACATGTCTTGGCCTTTTTCATCGACTCTGAAAAAGTCCTTCGGCCGTCTCCCTGATAGAAGCGAATATACCTCATAATTAGAGGTTCATGGGCGGGTATCTCGATTCCGTTTCTCCATAGCACTGCGGGGGTCCCTATAAGAGCATCAGAAGGAGCGGGCCGGGCGAGCGACATCGAGGAAATATCCGTATTCAAGGGGACGCCGGGCAACGACAACGCTGCCAGCGTTTCGGAAGTTTCCGTGCTCTCTGCACCTGCCTGAGCTGGGAAGTGGAAAATAAACAGGGATAGTAGAAGTAAACCGGTTACCTTCACAAAAACGGTATGAAAGGGAACAGGTTCGGATCCCGCCGCACGGTGCCTGTGGAGGCTTGAATCAGGCGCCATACTGGTTTCTCCTCACATTTTTCAAAGAAGCCCCTATGGCCCTCACAATACCCGCAAGAGTTATAGGATGGCGAACTTCTATCATCTCCACCAGGAGAAATCAAACCGGGTTAGACCGGATTATTCACGATTAGACCGGATTATCCGGCAAATAGCCTGATTAACAGGTGCACAGAGATATATCCGGAAACATAGTGCCGGATTCGAGTCAAAAAGGGAAAGCCTGTCCAGCCTTGGTCTGAACTGAATCGTTTTAATGACTGTTTTTAACTCAATCTCATTCTTATGCAGCAATGCTTGACTTTGCGTCCCTTTTCGTTACTTACGCCCAAGTGCCCGTGATTACACCGCATTATTATGACTTTCAAAACAAAAGGGAGGATGAATAGGTTAATGCCTGCGGCAAGGCAAAAGTGAAAAGTAAAAAGGCAAAAGTGAGGGGATTAGCCCTTCGCATCTTCGCTTTCTCCGCGTCTGTGCGTGTTGACATATCCGGCCAGATTCCCTAAACTTACGCGCTTGTTTAAAATTAGAGACACGATAATTTGCAAATTCGCCTGGAAAGTGGAGTTTATGGCCGACCAAAAGCGCTTGAACCTATATAGAAATATCGGAATTATAGCGCACATAGACGCGGGGAAGACCACGCTTACCGAACGCATCCTGTTCTATACGGGCCGTTCCCACAGGATGGGAGAGGTGCACGACGGCACCGCCGTTATGGACTGGATGGAACAGGAACAAGAACGCGGAATCACCATTACATCCGCTGTTACGACCTGCGAATGGCGCGGCCATGAAATTCACCTGATAGACACCCCGGGTCACGTCGACTTTACCATAGAAGTCGAGCGTTCGCTAAGGGTTCTGGATGGGGCCATAGCGGTATTTTCCGGGGTCGACGGAGTCGAGCCGCAGTCGGAGACCGTCTGGCATCAGGCCGACCGCTATCATGTGCCCAAGATAGCTTTTGTGAACAAAATGGACCGAATAGGGGCGGACTTCAATAACACGGTCAGCCAGATCGCGGCCAAGTTCAAAACCATCCCGCTGCCGATTCAGTTGCCTCTTGGGGCCGAAGCGAACTTCAGGGGCGTAATCGATCTGGTTTCAATGAAGCAGACATTCTGGCTCGATGAGACCCTGGGGGCCGAATTCAGGATCGAGGAGATCGACCCTGCTCTTATGGCCGAGGCCAATGAAGCCAGGGAAGATTTGGTCGCCAAGCTCGGCGAATTCGACGACGAGTTGATGGAGCGATATCTTGGGGGCGATGATATTACGGCGGAGCAGCTCATAGCGGTCATAAGGCGTCTTACCCTGGAACTTAAAGCTGTTCCGGTGCTTTGCGGCAGTGCCTTGAAAAACAAGGGGGTGCAGCCGCTTTTGGAAGCAATAGTCGATTTTCTGCCCTCGCCACTCGATGTTCCGCCAATCGAGGTCATAAATCCCCAGACCGGCGCCGTCGAGCAGCGCAACCCCGATGAACAGGGACCTCTGGCTGCGCTCGCGTACAAGATTTTCATGGAACAGGGCAGAAAGCTGACTTATTTGAGGATTTACTCCGGAGTTCTTCGGGTTGGCGCAGACGTATTGAACGTTTCAAAAGGGTCCCGCGAGAAAGTATCCCGCATATTTCAGATGCATGCAAACAAGAGGGAACGCATAGAAAAATCGGGGGCCGGAAATCTGGTCGCCGTGCTCGGACTGAAGACGACTACAACGGGCGATTCGATTTGCGATCCGGACCGGCCTGTGCTGCTCGAACCAGTGGAAGCTTACGAGCCTGTAATATCAATATCCATAGAAACCCAGACCAGGGCGGACCAGGAGAAACTGTTCGACAGCCTGTCAAAGCTTTCCGAAGAGGACCCCACTTTCCGGTTTGCCGAATCCGCAGATACGGGTCAGATAATCGTCAGTGGAATGGGCGAGCTTCACCTGGAAATCGTCCTTAACCGGCTCGATCGTGACTACCATGTCCAGGTAAACTCCGGCAAGCCCCAGGTTGTCTATCGGGAAACCATCACCCGTCCATCGGAAGGAACCGGGGTATTCGACCGGGAGATCGCAGGGGCGAGGCATTTTGCGGAAGTTCGCCTGCATCTGTCTCCAAGGGAAAGAGGCCATGGCGATGCGATTGAGAACAGGGTTCGAGACGGCTCGATCCCGGAGATTTTCTTCCCTGCAATCGAACAGGGAACAAAGGAGGCCATGAGCAGCGGAACGATTTCCGGCTACCCTGTCGTCGACGTTGACACAAACGTTTTTACAGGGACTTTCATGGAAGGCGCATCAAGCGAACTCGCCTTTCGGGTGGCCGCTTCGATGGCTTTCAGAAACGCTTTCGAGCAGGGTGCTCCCGTATTGCTCGAACCGTACATGTCGGTTGAAATCCTTACGCCCGATGATTTTTTGGGAGAAGTGCTTGGCGATATAAACATGAGGAAAGGCAGGATCGAAAGCATAGCGGCGCGAAAGGCGATCCAGGTGATAGAGGCTGTCGTGCCGCTTTCGAAGATGTTTGGCTACTCCACGTCCCTGAGATCATCGACCCAGGGAAGGGCGACCTTTACGATGCACTTTTCGCACTACGATCTTTCTTCGTCATAGAAGCGTGTCGAAAAAGGATTGATTTAATCGACATTCTGATATAAATTTGCTAGCTTCCGGTTAAGCGAAGATACGCCGAACCGGATTATTTTATAGCCTCCCGGTATGAGGCTTCTTTCGAAAGGCAGGTGAAATTTATTGTTAAGCTCGGAAGCTGAACCGAAAGAAAACATAGAAAAAAAGATTCGCAAGCTCCGAAAAGATTTTCAGAAAAATGTTCAACCCGTTTTGCGAAGACACAACTATTATCTTTCCAAAGGGGAGCGCAGGCGAATCAAGAAGAAAAAAGCCATAAAACGCATCCAGCGCCGAGAACGTCGAATGTTGCGCACGACCTGATCCAGGGTGCGATTGAGCGCCTTTTGCGGGCATTCGTAATCCTGCCTTGAAATGTGAAGAATTCAAAATCCCGGGTTTTAATATACCGGGATTTTTTTATTCTTTTTTGATCACATCTCGCCGTTATTTTTCCGCCTCAAAAAAACCTGGGAGAAAACAAAGACATGTTATATCCTTATATATCGTCTATCTCAGCAGGAAGCAGCGCATATGCAGTATAGCCAGGGAACTATCGGACGTGTTTTTGCTCTCAAGCTCGAATCCGGAGACAGAATCCCGGATGCAGTGGTGGATTTTGCCCGCGAGCACGCAGTCCGGAGCGCAATGGTATTTTTTGTCGGCGGGGCGGACGCAACAAGCCGGCTGGTAGTAGGCCCGGAGGAAAACCGGGCCGAAGACATTGTGCCTATAGTTCTCACGCTTGGCGGAATCCAGGAGGCCGTAGCGGTTGGAACGCTTTTCCCTGATGAAAACGATAACCCCGAGCTGCACATGCATGCCGCAACCGGCAGGGAAGGCAGGGCAACCGTCGGCTGTACCCGGGAAGGGCTGGACGTATGGCTGATCGGCGAAGTGGTACTGTTGGAAATCAGCGGAATCGAAGGATTTCGGAAAAAGGACCCGAAAACCGGTTTTCATATGCTTCAGTTGGGGGCTGATGAGTGATGATAATCTTCGCTCTTCACTGTTTCAATCCGATCGGCTAATATTTCGAACCGGCAAATAACACAGTAAAAGGTGAGGATGAAGACCGTGCAGAACAAAACCGACTCAATAGACGGAAAAGAGCCACAGGGCCTTTCGGACCTTTCCATAAACCATCCTTCGGCATGGGATATCGATCAGTTTCGGGCAAACTGGTACGCCTTTCTCGAATCGTTGTTGGAGGAAGAAGCCAGCTCGCTTATCCCTTCACGGCGGATGCGTTGTCAAATCGAGCAGACCCCGGTGTTTCAAGAAGTAGTCTCGGGTTGGGACACTATGAAAAGTTCCCTCAGGCTCGATGCCTGGAAGCGTTTGCTGCTGGCCGCCGAGGAGTCCTGCCGGACGATTCTGCCCGCCTGCGTTCAGTGCGGTGAGTGCTGCCGGATGGGAAGCCCCACCCTTCATCTGGAAGATATACCCCTTCTTCAGTCCGGCAAAATCCCGTGGGATCAGCTCATAACCCTCAGGAAGGGAGAACCTGCCCGCTCACCTTTCGATGGAAAGCCCTTCATCCTCACCGAAGACAAGATCAAGGTCAGGGAAAAAGAAGGTCTGAGGGAGTGCGTCTTCCTGACTTCCCAAACAGCGGATGAGGCCGCGGTCTGCTCCATCTACAATGACCGGCCCCTGCAATGCCGGGCACAGGCCTGTTGGGACCCCATCCCTGCAAGGGAAACGGCCGATATGCCTTTCTTGCTAAGAGAGAACATTTTCGCAGGTGTCGACCTGCTGCTCAAGATAATGGGCGAGCACGAAAGCAGGTGCGGGTTCGAAGCACTTTCCTCCGCTTTCGAAGAGATCAACCGAAGCAATGGGGAAAACGTTAATGAAGTGCTTGAACTGCTTTCATACGAGGACCATTTCAGGCAGTTCGTAAGCGAGAGGTTCAACATTCCTTCTGAAAGCATGGATCTGCTGCTTGGCAGGAGCTTCGCCCAAATGACCACGCTTTTTGGCTTCAGAGTCTCTTGCGAACCTGACGGGACCCGTTGTCTCGTTTCGGACGACCAAAAAGAGTAAAAAGTCAAAAGACAAAAGTGAATCGAATACAGGCCCGGAAGTAACGGCCGGTCCTCTCTTTTAAGCCCGATGCGGCAATAACTTCCCCTCTCGAGGCTTCTCCACGGATCATTACCCCCTGAAGCATTCCGGCTGCTTACCTTCTGAACTGTTACCAAATAACGGCTACGAACCTCAGCAGGGAAAAAGAACGGCGAGCCGGACCTTTTGGGCTTCACAAATCAATTGTGAAGCTATAAGATAAGAGATTTCAGGAGGTATGGGAGAGCGCCACCGCCAGTGCGAAGGCGCCATTTTCATCACTTCTGCGATGCTTATAAGATGGTTACAACCGGCGATTTTGGAAAAGCGGCAAGGTCCGCAAACATAGCACCAGGCACCGATTGCGAGAGTGGCGAAAATGGCATACGCACTGGACTTAGGATCCAGCGGGGCAACCCTTGGGGGTTCAAATCCCCCCTCTCGCACCAGCAAAGTGCGCTTTTGCCGACCCTGAGATTCTCATTTTCTGCAGAAAGGTTAGAAGAGTGGACATGAACGTATCCTTAACCGACATCAGCCCGAGTCAAAAGAAAATCCGAGTGGAAATTCCGGAATCCAGAGTCGCCAAGGAATTTGATAAAAAATATCGCGACCTGGCAAAAAATTCCAAAATCAAAGGTTTCCGCCCGGGGAAAGTGCCTCTGAGCATACTCAAATCCTACTACGGCAAAGCGGTCGAACACGAGGTTTCATCCCAGTTCATCCAGGATACCTTTGGGGATGCGCTAAAGGAAGTCGACCTCAAACCTCTGACCCAGGCTGACATCAGTGAGTCTCATTTCGATGAAGGCGGCTCTTTCACTTATACGGCCCTGGTCGATGTCTGCCCTCCTTTCGAGATGCCTGACTACAAAGGGTTGAAACTCTTCAAGCCGGCAGTGCAAGTCACCGAAGAGCAGTTACTGTCCGAGTTGGATAAACTTGCTCAAAGCCATGCCCAACTCCGCGCGATTGAAATCGAACGTCCCGTTCAGGACGCAGACGTTGCAATCGTCGATTTCACACCGTCCATAGAGGGCCGGGTATTCGAAAAGGGCAAGACATCGGACTTTATGGCGGAGATCGGCAAGAATGCCCTTCACCCCGAATTCGACAAACACCTGTTGGGGAGAAAGCCTGGGGAGAGTTTCTCCTTTGAGCTGGACTATCCCGAAGATGCCTCCACCCCGGAACTTGCAGGCAAAAGGGTCCTCTTCGATTTGACCATAAAGGAGCTGAAAGAAAAAGAAGTCCCTGAGCTCAATGACGAATTTGCCCTGTCCCTTGGCACCGGCCAGTTCGAAACCCTGGAAGCCTTAAGAGCTGAAATACGGGGAAAACTCCTCGAGAGGGAAGAACAAAAGGCCTCTCAAACAGCACGAGATCAGATTCTTGAAAAGATTCTCGCAAAGGTCAGCTTTGAGCTTTCGCCCAAAGTAATCGAACGGGAAGCAGAAAAGATTCTCCAAAACCTCAAACACCAGTTCGAAGCCCAGGGGCTCAAGATTGGCACAGATGCTTTCGACGCACCTGAATATAAGACAGGCACGATGCTCCAGGCCGAAAAAGACATCCGCACAAGGCTGGTGCTCGAAAAGATAGCAGAAGCCGAAGCGATAACGCTCGATGCGGAGGAAGAGGAACAGGTTTTCCGTGACATCGCCGCCGCCTTCCGCATAGACCTGGTGAAGGTCAAGATGGAATATGGGGAGAGTGCGATCGTTGAGCAGGAAAAGGAAAGAAAGATTAACGACAAGGTGCTCAAGTTCATAGAAAACGAAGCTGTCTTCGTAGACACACCTGAAGAGGCAATCGAGCCTGAAGCCGAATCCGGGGCCGAAGGACAGGAGCAGATATCTGATAATTAGGGTCCATCAACAGTTTCCAATTCGGAAAGGAGGCATTTTTCGTCATGGCAAGGAAATCGAGGGTTTGCGCGGAGGCGTACCTCGGTACGCCGCACAAGCAAACCCGAAGATTGACGCTGCCAGGGCGGAAAAGGACCCTTTTCCGGATGGAAACTAATTTGCCCCGCATACGGGGCCGCAGGAGGGTATCTCAGTGGGATTGATTCCAATTGTAATAGAACAGAGCAGCCGCGGCGAGCGAGCATGGGATATTTACTCCAGATTGCTCAGGGATCGGATCGTTTTCCTCGGGACCGCTGTTACCGACGACATTGCAAATGTCATTATCGCCCAGATGCTTTTCCTCGAATCCGAAGACCCCGACAAGGACATTCATTTCTACATCAACTCTCCGGGCGGCCTGGTCACAGCCGGCCTGGCGATATACGATACGATGCAATACATAAAACCAAAGGTTGAAACCCTGTGCATGGGACAGGCAGCCAGCATGGCGGCGATCCTCCTGGCAGCCGGCCAAAAGGGAAAAAGATTCGCTCTGCCCCATGCCAGGATAATGCTGCACCAGCCGATGGGCGGCTTCCAGGGGCAGGCGACCGACGTCGAAATCCAGGCCAGGGAAATCCTCAGACTCCGTGAAGACCTAAACCAGATACTGGTGACCCACACTGGAAGAGATCTCGATCAGATCAACCGGGATACCGACAGGGATTTCTATATGTCCGGGGCCCAGGCCAAGGAATACGGACTGGTTGACGAAGTGATCCTCGAAAGAGGCACAGACCGGCCCCTTAAACCGGTTTGATACACGAGGGCAAAACGTTCACCGCAGAGACGCAGAGAAAATGCATTGATAGCAAAAGAACCTAAGGGACGCGAGTTCCTCTTTGCTGAAGCCAGGGCCATCCTGTCTTTCTCCGCGTCCTCTGCGGTGAGCTGTTCCTAAATCCCTAAATCCCTCAATCCCCCCTCATCTGTCCAACCCGCCGTCCGATGATTATCAAAATAGTTACTAATCGCGATTTTGATGAAAGGAGAGACACACAATGAAACCGGATACGCTGATTTGGGCCAGAGACAAGTCGGGAAACAGGCATCTGTGCCCAATGAATGATCTTAAAGATGCAAATTTTGCAAGGGATGATGAGTTGGCAAAGTGTATCGACAGGGACGAACGGCTTTCGACGCGCCGTTACGTACCCTCCAACGATCCGGAGGGTAAGATTAAATTTCCAAAATCCGTAAGCCCCAATTAATTTGGGTAACGGGTAAAAAAAGGCTTTTGTTTGTATGGGACGTGGGGAGGCTGCGGTCAATACTGAGCCGCCCCCCACGTCCACTCACGAAACATTTTCATGTGACATCGGAAGATATTGGCTGTATATAGGAACCGTTTCGAAAATCACCGATGAAGAAAAATATTTGATCGGGGCGCCGGAAACGGGATTTCCCGCTAATCGCCCGATTTCGTTGCCGCAAGAGGCAAAGGGAGGGTGTCAATGCGAGCATTGCTCAAGGCTGTATTTTTTGCCCTTTTTGTTACACTGCTGACAGGCTGCATCAACATCCCATGGGGATACAACGGGGACGGCAATTCCTCCGGCAAAAACAGTTCTTCCGAATCGCAGACTCATACGACCGCCAATCCCGGGTAGGGGCACGGTCAATACACGTTGTGAATCAGTAGAAGCAGTAAGGGTCCTTCTCTATCAAAGGATTGAGCCCAAGACTGTAAGCTACGGCAAGACATCCTCCGCATGCATGTCTTATCGCACATGATCGGCATTCCTTACACCCGGCGCGATAAGACTTGGCTGCGTCCGAGCCGTAAACCTCCGCGATGCTTTCGCGCACTACGTTCCCGATCGGGGAGGGAAACTTGCGGCATGCGTGGGCTTCGCCATCAGGAAGGACTGTTATAAAGTTAAACGCAGCCCCGCATCCGTATCCCGCACAGCCTCCGAAGAGCTGCAAACCTTTCCTGTACCGCACAATGTTGATCAAATTATCCTTGAGGCCAAGCGCTGGATTATCGGAAGCGGCCTCTGCCCAGGCGTAGAGGAAGGCTTGGTATTCATTCTTAGAGGGAAGCGCCAGCAGCGCGCCTTCTCCCACCAGTGAGAGCCGGTTGAAAGTAAAAAGGTCCGCCCTGCCCTTGACGATTTCAGCCAGCGGGAGCACCTGGCCGATATTATGCCCTGTCAGTGTAAGCATCACTATGGAATAGATGTCAAACTCTGCAAGCAGGTCGAGAAATCCAAGCGATCTTGCGAAATGTCCGGGCCCTCGAACCCAGTCATTGTGCTCAGGCAATCCCTCCAGGCTAACCTGAAAAAAGACAGGGGGCTGGATTGCGGTCAATTTTTCAAGCCACCCCGCCGGTACTGGATTACCCAGGACTGCAAGGCTGAAGCCCCGCTCGGCTGCGGCACGGTAGATTGTGAGAAAGTCGGGATGAAGAAAGGGGTTCCCGCCGGTAAAGGATATCTGCCCCCTTACATGACGCTCCCGGCAAAATCCATCGAAATCATCCAGGAGGGCCACTGACTGATTGAGATCAATGGGCTCTTTATGGCTCCTGTCGTAGCAATGCCTGCAGTGAAGGTCGCAGGCATGAGTGATGTGCCACTGGAGGGTAAAAGCGGAAACAAAGCGAAATCTCTCATCTATTTCCATTTCGGTGGAAAAAACAGAGCGCTCACGGCAAATTCCGCTTGCCGGACCAAGGAGCAATCCTTTTCTGATTCCCCGCTCAATCGCGGCATCCATTACATGGATAGGGACGTTTCCTTCCGCAGCCGCTTGCCGGGGCTCGATCCCTTCAGCCACGATTTTCAGGACCAGAAGGTCCTCATCGAGCGCAGAGCAAACTTTTAGTTCGCCACTTACCGGATGCCTCCACAAGAGCACAAATTCCCCGCCTTTCTCCGGACGGGGGGCAGGATCACAATCGGTTGAGCGCAGAAGACCCGGCAAATGCCTCCAGGAAAACCGGTGCAGCCAAAGAGATGGATTTATGATAAGCCGGCTCACAGTTGCATCGCTTGCCACGTTCGAAGAGCCTGCTTCATTTACGGCCAACTCAAGGCGGGCAAGCTCCGGCAGGTATTCCGGCAATCCGAGGCCGGCCGCCTCGCGCTCCAAAATATCGGGAAATTCTTCCGGCCCTTGCACGGAGACAAACATTTCGAGCAGATTTTCCCACGCTTCGGCGCCAATTTGCGATCGGCAGCCACTGAAAATCCTCTCTGTTATCTCACTCTTATTTTCGTTCACTTCGCGATATGCCCTTTAAAAACTAATGAAACGGCGGAGGGGGTGAAAATGATTATTAAAGATGACTCGTGATCTCCATTACCGGGGTTACCGGCTCTTCTGCTGCTCATCTTCGTGGCTGCCCACACCTTGTTGGGCGCCGTTGCTCTTGGTCTGGTCTTCTTTGGAGCTGCCCGCGTCTTTCTGTACGCCATCGTTCTTCGTCGGCTTCAGGGCTGAGTCCTGTTTGGAGTCGCTTTTCTCACCTTTATCGACGCCACCGGCGCCGTGCGGGGTCCCACTTCACCCGCTTCCGCCTCCGCCTCAGCCGCTAATCACTATCCTCTGGCCGGGGCCGCCGGATTGGCCAAAGGCGAGTCCGGCGCCGGATACCAAACCGGCGATACATAAACCTGCCAGTGCCTTTTTGATGTCACTGATCTCCATAGTGTTGTTCCTTTGATGTCGTTTGAATGAGGTGTTCACCCCCACCCACCGCTAGCCGAAGATAATTACTTCAGTCGTCAGCCGCCAGTGGCCAGTGGCCGGATTGAAACAGTGGTCAGTGGTCAGAGAAAAGCTTTTTCCAGCCGCTGACGACTAGCGACTGACGACTGACGACTGTTTTTCTCACATTTTTGTGAGTTCACCTTACTCTTTTGTCTGGTATTTCTTGGCCGCAATTGTTTGGGTAAGTCTGATGCAGTGCCATTTTTTGCCGCAATAACAGCATGTTATCCCAACCAAATCCCATCTGGCACACCTCCTGCTCTATAGACAGACAACCATCTCAATTCGACAGGAGGTTCCAAATGAGAAAAATTGCCATTTACGGCAAAGGCGGCATCGGCAAGTCCACCACCACGCAGAATACTGTAGCGGGCCTGGCGGAAATGGGCAGGAAGGTCATGGTTGTAGGCTGCGATCCCAAGGCTGATTCCACCAGGTTGCTGCTGGGCGGACTCAATCAGAAGACTGTACTCGATACCCTCAGACTTGAGGGCGAGGACGTAGAACTCGACGACATCAGGAAAATAGGCTTCGCCGAATCAATCTGCGTTGAATCCGGAGGCCCCGAGCCGGGCGTGGGCTGTGCGGGCCGGGGAATCATAACATCAATCAACTTGCTCGAACAGCTCGGCGCATACGCCGACAGTTACGCTCTGGACTATGTGTTCTACGATGTTTTGGGCGACGTTGTGTGCGGCGGGTTCGCCATGCCCATTCGAGAGGGAAAGGCCAAGGAGATCTACATAGTGGTTTCGGGCGAAATGATGGCCATGTACGCGGCGAACAACATCTGCAAGGGCATCGTGAAATTCGCCGAAGCTGGAGGCGTCAGGCTTGGCGGCCTGATTTGCAACAGCAGAAAAGTTGATTTCGAGGCGGACATGATCGTAGCGTTCGCCGAGATGCTCGGGACTCAAATGATCCATTTCGTTCCGAGGGACAACATGGTCCAGAGGGCCGAAATCAACCGCAAGACGGTGATCGAATTCGATCCGGCACATTCCCAGGCCGAAGAATACAGGACCCTGGCCAAAAAGATCGAAGGAAACGAAATGCTCGTGATCCCCAAACCGATGGGAACCGATGTGCTCGAAAAGCTTCTCATCAAACACGGGCTGGCAGGATGAAGAGTGAAGAATAAATCAAATTGCCCAATTTCGGGATAGGAGAAATTCATCATGATAATGATCAAATCAATAGTGAGGCCGGACAAGGTGGACAACGTCCTTGCCGCGCTCATGGAAGCAGGATTTCCGGCAGTGACAAAATTGTCGGTCGTTGGCCGCGGCAAACAACGCGGGATAAAAATCGGCGAGATCACCTACGACGAAATCCCAAAAGAGCTTCTGCTCACCGTGGTGCAGGACCAGGATAAGGACTACGTGATCAAAACCGTTATCGAGGCCGCTCGTACCGGCGTCAAAGGCGCCTATGGGGACGGGAAGATATTCGTCTCCCCGGTGGAAGAGGTTTATACGATCAGTTCCGGAATCAGGGAAATGTCTTCAGGCGAGGTTGAAGAGGTAACGATATGAAAGAAGTCATGGCCATAGTCCGCTTGAACATGATGAACAAGACGAAAAAGGCCCTCTCCGACGCAGGCATCTCATCGATGACCGCCCGGGACGCTCTGGGGAGGGGAAAGGGCCTGGTAGACCGCTCACTGCTGGAAGGGGCCGAGAAAGGCTACGAAGAAGCGATAGCCCAGCTCGGACACTCTCAGCGCTTGATTCCGAAAAGACTCATATTCGTCGTCTTGCCCGACAACCTGGTCGATACAGCGGTAAAGACAATAATAAAGGTCAACCGCACAGGGAAATCGGGGGACGGCAAGATCTTCGTGACCCCCGTTATGGATTCCGTAAGTGTCAGGACCGGAGAGTTCGGCACGGCCGTTCTCGATGAGATTTAATGGAGAAAACGATGGCTGCAATAGACGATAGAAGCGCGGCGCCCGAGATTGAGTCAATCGATCCGAACGCCGTAAAAAAGGAACTGCTGTCAAAGTACCCGACCAAAGTGGCCCGCAAACGAGCGAAGCAGATCATCATAAACAAGGTGGGCGATGATTGTGCGGCGCCGGAAATAGGGGCCAACTCCCGGGCCATTCCCGGCATAATAACCCAGCGCGGATGCAGTTATGCAGGCTGCAAGGGAGTGGTGCTGGGGCCTACCAGGGATTTCGTAAACCTGACTCACGGACCCATAGGATGCGGGTTCTACAGTTGGCTTACCAGGAGAAATCAGACCAGGCCCCCTACGTTGGAAGACCCGAATTTCATGCCGTATTGCTTTTCGACGGACCTCCAGGACGAGGACATCGTATTCGGAGGCGAAAAGAAGCTCAGGGCCGCGATCCAGGAGGCATACGACATCTTCAGGCCAAAGGCGATCAGCGTTTTTTCCACCTGTCCGGTGGGACTGATCGGCGACGACGTACACAGCGTGGCAAAGGAGATGAAAGAAAAGCTCGGTATCAATGTCTTCGGATTCAGTTGCGAGGGCTATAAGGGAGTAAGCCAGTCGGCGGGCCACCACATAGCCAACAACGGCATATTCAAGCACGTTGTCGGACTCGATGACACGCAGAAGGAAGGCAAGTACAAAATAAATCTGCTCGGAGAATACAACATAGGCGGCGACGGCTTCGAGATAGACCGCGTGCTGGAAAAATGCGGAATCACCACGGTGTCCACATTCAGCGGCAACTCCACCTATGACCAGTTCGCAAACGCCCACACGGCGGACCTCAACACCATCATGTGCCACAGATCCATCAATTACGTGGCGGAGATGATGGAGAAAAAATTCGGAATTCCCTGGATAAAGGTCAACTTCACCGGGGCGGGGTCTGCGGCAAAGTCCCTGCGAAAGATAGCCAAATACTTCGACGACCCTGAGCTTATCGCCACGGTGGAGAAGGTGATAGCAGAGGAGATGGTGGAAGTGGAAAAAGTGCAGGCCGAGGTCAGGCAGCGTTGCGAAGGAAAGCTCGCCATGCTCTTTGTCGGAGGCTCCCGGGCTCACCATTACCAGGACCTTTTTGCGGAGATGGGCATGAAGACTATTTCCGCCGGCTATGA
>Ga0209517_10002694_pt1 | contig 24718 bp, 24 predicted proteins | sample PeaSoiMetSII2010_FD_187695 | JGI IMG/M metagenome (GOLD analysis project Ga0209517, IMG submission 187695) | Peat soil microbial communities from Weissenstadt, Germany - SII-2010 (SPAdes) (version 2) | ecosystem: Environmental > Terrestrial > Soil > Wetlands > Peat | place: Germany... | reverse complement strand
CCGCCAGCGGTAGAACGTCTGCATCGTGATCGCGGCTTCTTTGCAGGCTTGTGGGGTGGTTTTTCCGTTCGCGATGCTCACTTCAATCTGCCGCAGCATCGTCACGATTTGCTCTGGCTTGTACCTCCGGATGGGCATGACCTGCTTTTCCTCCAAGTGGATTCTCTCTCATTCCACTTGGTACAAATTTCGCCGGTCAGGTCAATTATCACGAACGACGACGACGCGCGATGCGGCAATCTCGCCTCCGCCGGCCTGAAAAGCGGACGCGGAATGGGCGTAATTGTTGTACGCGATTCCATTGCCCTGGATCAGCACTTCGAAGAAAGTGTCCCCGCACTTCACGCCCCCTTAACTTCACGGTTAACTCGTTGGTCAGCGCGATTCAATCCTGACCAAGCCTGCACCCTGTCGCTCGAGGAAGCGGGGAGCACGAAAGTGTAAGGAAGAGACTGACAAGAATCGGCTAGAAAAGTCATAAAGGACTAGCTCGTGACCTGACCCGACGTTATCTACTCCAACCAGCGCATTCCACCTAACTTGGACCCGAAAGTCGCGGTGCCATCAGATGAAGAACGCGCTGATCCCCCTGGCCCTCGCTTGCATGCTCCTGCTTACGCTGGTGGGAAGTTCCTGCACCGGTATTTCTACGGGATCCAGTATTATTTATAGTTCCGGGCTTGCAATAAGCGCGAGTGCTCTGCCTGAGGGTACTGTCGGAACGTCCTACTCGTCGATTATTGCTGCGACAGGTGGCACGCAACCTTATAGCTGGTCGATCAGCACAGGATCGCTGCCCTCAGGTCTGACGCTGAGCGGCACCAGCGGTTCGATCTCGGGGACGCCGACTTCTGGTGGCCAGTTTAGCTTTACAGTGAAGGTGACAGATTCCAGTTCGCCGCAGCAGACCTCGACTCAAGCACTCGAGATTTCTGTATCAGGGTCATCGCCTCTCAACATCAACACACCGTCCCTGCCAGATGGCACCATAGGCGTAGCCTACTCCGCCACGTTAAGTGCTTCAGGTGGCACGCAACCTTATAGCTGGTCGATCAACACAGGATCGCTGCCCTCAGGTCTGGCGCTGAGCGGCACCAGCGGTTCGGTCTCGGGGACGCCGACTTCTGGTGGCCAGTTTAGCTTTACAGTGAAGGTGACAGATTCCAGTTCGCCGCAGCAGACCTCGACTCAAGCACTCGAGATTTCTGTATCAGCGTCCAACGCTGGCATCGACATCCTCAATCCGATCAACAGTGCCACCGTATCCGGAAGCGTGATCGTGAGCGGAACAGCGTCTAGCAGTGCAGCCATCCAGACTGTCGAAATCTCGATCAACGGAGAACCCTATACACCAGCAAGCGGAACAACGAACTGGAGTTTTTGGTGGGATACCACCTCGGTAGCAAACGGATCTGCGACCGTCACTGTCAAAGCAACCGACGCGGCCAGCAACACGATCACCGCCTCGATTACCGTAGCGGTAGATAACCTTAACACCACATGCGTCGGCATACCTGTGAACCCCACAGACAATCTAAAGAGCCTTGTGGCCTCGAATCCGGCTGGCACAACCTTCTGTATTCAACCCGGTGTCCACCATGATTTCGATGTGCTCAATCAGGGCACCCATGGTGTAGACGGGGATCAGTTCATAGGTTCGCCCGAAGCCATAGAGAACGGTGCAGAAACACTCACGGGATGGACCCAGGTGACCATCAGCGGAACGACATATTGGACGACCCCCGCGGGTGCGCCGATCATCGACACTTATAACCCCAACATGAATTGCAACAACTCCAATCATGTCACCTTCACCTGTTACTACTCTCAGGCGCTATATCTCGATGATACTACCTATGAACATGCCTATCGTCTGCAAGACGTCACAGCAGGCATGTGGTACTACGAGTTTAATGGCCTGACGGAAGCAACGGTGGTCTCCGGTGGCTCAAATTACGTTGTCGCTGACGTGGTAGCCGTCGCCGGGGGCACCGGCTGCCCCAACCCCAGCGCCGGATGCGGCACGGTACAGGTTACCAGTGTGGGCTCGGGCGGAACTGTCACCGGCATTAGCCTCCGCGCCCTCGGCTACGGCTATCCAGAATCGCCCCCTACCAAGACAACAACCGCAGTTACCGGCAGCGGCTCTGGCCTTACTTTGTCTGTCAAAGGCGGGTCGGGAGGCAGCGTCAATAACGTTTACCTAGCTTCCTCCGAGGAACCCAACTCCCATACCGTCGAGCTTGGTAAGAATGCTGGACTGGCAGGCGCCCAATGGCTGTTTCATTCCACCAGGGCGCAAAACATAACCGTTCAGGGATTGACGGTAGAAAAATATGCCGGTCCGCTCGATACAGCCCCGATTACCGCCAATCACATCGGGTCACAGGGCGTAGCAGCCGGCTGGATCATTCAGGACAATGTGGTCCAACTGAACATGCATCTCGGTATTTACGTGGCTTACGGGTCAGCGGGAACGTCCATAAAGGTTCTGAATAATACCATCCATGATAACGGTCAGCTGGGAATCGGCGGCGGAACTGCGACGAGTTTTTTCACGATATCGGGGAACAACGTCTATTCCAATGACACGGCATGGGTGCCGACGGGTTATGGTTGCGGCTCCATCAAATTTGGCGGTCCAAGCACCGGCAGTGGTGGGTTCCTCATTTCGTACAACAATGTCCATGATGAGCCAAATGATTGTGGTGGCCTTTGGTCTGATCAGAACATGGGCAACGTGACTTGGGATCACAACACCGTGGCAAACATATCTGGCGAGGGCATCCGTATCGAGATCTCTGGCACCGGACCCATTTCCGTGACCAACAATACGGTAACGGCAAGCGGGCAACCCCAGATCGTGTTAGCCTCCTCCGCGAACACAACCGTGGAGAATAACAATTTGATCGGCGGAGCGAAGACAGGCATTGTAGTCTCTTATGACGGTCGCACCTGTGGCTCGGGATGCCCAAGTCCTCCGGCCAACAACAACATTTCACTGAATTCCATCGGAGTCGCGTCCACCTCGAATGGCTCAGGTGCGGCTGTCATTAATGCTGCGGGAACCTCAAGCTGGGTGGTGGGCAAGGTTTTCGACTCCAATACCTACTGCGTGCCCTCCATGCCTTGGACCGCGAGCAGTTGGCAATTCCCCGACTCGCAATCTTCGTTCATCGACCTTACGGAGTGGCAGGCAAACGGCCAGGATGTAAACGGGGCGCTCACAGATGGAACATGCCCGAATGCAATAGACTGACACACTTTGACAAGGTAGTAGACATCGATCAAAATTAGCGTTTATTTGCCTACTACTGGAACGTCGTAGAGTGACCATTACTAGCTGCGGAAAAATGGCCCCCGCGACTTAAGATGCTCTCCGGTCTCAGTGATTTTGTTATTCGGGAAGGGCTCTGGCTGCATCCGCTGGTGTCCCGCGGATTCATTTTCGGGTCCCACCTGCAGAATCCACTGCGACCGTGCAATGTATGCACCCAAACAGAAACCCCGTCCGGATCCATCCGGGACGGGGTTTTCGATTTCTCCGCAATCATAAGGTCACATTCCAGCTTTAGGATTCGAGGCCTCCTCTCCCATTTTGCTGAGTTCCGCATGGCGCAGCTGGTGCGAGTCTAGAATGGGACCAACGCGGGCTTGGGTGGAGCGCTTCGTTTCCGAAGACCGACTCAGGACGTGCCCTGTTTCATGGCCCATTCGTAAATCGCCAGTAGCATCGAATAGTTCCTGTCGGCAGTGTACTTCGTTTCGTATTCCCGCCGAGCCTCCATTCCCATGGCACGCATCTCCTCGGGGTGAGTCTGCGCCCATTCTATCTTTCGGGCTAAGTCATCCGGATCACCGACAGCAAAGTGGAGACCCGTCTTGCCGTTTTGGACGATCTCCTTCATGGCTCCCAAGTCGCTCGCGATCACAGGCGTACAGCACGCAAATGCTTCCACCATAGTCAAACCGAAATTCTCATACCACTCGCTCGAAAAGACCAGAAAACGTGCTTTCCGAATAGCCGCAACCGTGGCCTCGCGGGATAACTGCCCCAGGAATTGAATGTGACCCAGCCCCGCCGCCGCAGCCTGCTTCTCGAGGTGACGTCGATCTGGACCACCACCAGCAATCAGCAGAGGAATAGACAGACGGCCGCGTCTCCACGCTTCCAGCACGGTACTCACGCGTTTCTCCGGCGACAGCCGGCCTGCAAAGAGCGCGTACTCCCTCTCGCCAATTGGTTCTCCTGGATCGGGATCTACGAAGTTAGGTTTGACGAAAATTCGATCGGCTGGCAGTCCGCCCTGAATGAATTTCTGACGCGCAAACTCCGTCAGCGCTATGAAGCACGAAATCTCGTTATGCCACGTACCTCGCGCGCGATGATAGGCCAACATCCCGGCGATGACAGCGGTAGCGGTACGCGAGCCCCGGTAACAGGCGTGTTCCACGCTCGGCCACAAGGATCCCGGAAGGCACTCTTCACAAACCTTACCGTTGCGAAAGAAAGTTGCAGCCGGACAAAGCAAGCGGAAATTGTGAAGTGTTTGCACGACGGGAATGCCTTCGGCCGAGCAGGCCGAATAGATGGATGGGGAAATCATCACGAACGTGTTATGAACGTGAACAAGATCTGGCCTGTCCTGTCGGAGCAGAGCGAGGAACTTTTTCCGGATTTCTGAACTCCAAATCGTCCGTTTGGCGAGGGCGATTCGCCGAATTCCTTTGTACTCGTCCGCTTCCCAGTTACTCTGGCAGAAGGTGATGACCCGGTGCCCTGCCCGCTCCAGCATTTGCCGTTCCTGATTGAAAACGACATCTTCGCCGCCGGGCTGCTGGTACGTATTGTGAACGAGTAATATTTTCAATCAATTCCCCGGTTTCTCAGTGGCTCCCGATTCTCACCTCGCGTCGAGGAGGGGAGGGCCTGCTAGGATCCCGCGGCAGGGCGCAGGAGCGCGAATGGTGCCGTTCTTGCTAGAGGCTGTTCGATGGTATCAGAGTTTTTCGGTGGGCTGCCGAATCCATATCCATCCGTTCCCACTCTCTGAAGCGGCGGCGACGGGGACAAAACGCGGCGCATCGAAACGCCGCCGTCGTTATCAGAAGGAGCCTGCGAAGCCGTCTGCAGTGCGTATCTGTCAGTCTCCCACTGTGCGGCCGCCTAAAAAAACCGGATCGCTAAGCGATCCGGGTAGTTAACTTCGTTAATTCGACTACTGCACTGTTAAGGTCAGAGTAATAGGGGGCTTCGAATCGGCCCCTGCAGCAGCCATGATCGTAACCGTGTATTGGCCGGGTTTCGTGCCACCACCGCCGCCGGTCCGAGTTGAGCCGTTGGAACAACTCGCCAGGAACAGGCAACCACCCACAGCGAGCGCGACGAAGATACACCCTAACAGCCTTCGTCGGTTCCTCGACGTCAGACCTGCCGTGCTCAACAACATCGCGGGGAAAACCAGCCACACACCATAGAATATCTGACGTTTCATAGTGTCTGGCTTGAGCATCGCCGTGGCCCCCGTGGTCGCGATCGTGAGAGTCGACGTTGCCCCGGCGCTGGTGGGCGTCACGGAGCTGGAGCTGAAACTGCAGGACAGAGTCGATGACACCGCACAGGTCAGTGCAACCGCGCTATTGAAGCCATTCTCGGCGGTCAGAGTTATGGTCGAAGTCGCCGACCCCCCGGCACTGACTGATGCCGGTGAGAGTGCGCCTGCAGCTATCGTGAAGTCCGTCACTGCCTGCGCGAGGACGCTTGATTTACTCCCATCAAACGTCGGATCCCCGCTATATACAGCAGTGATCATGTGGGTTCCGGCGGTAGTCCAACTTGAGACTGTCATCGCGGCCTGGCCGCTGCTCAGAGTCACGGGCGAGCCCAGCGCGGTCCCACTGTCATAGAAGACAACCGTCCCAGTCGGGTTGCCGCTGGACGACGTCACAGTAGCCGTAAGCGTTACTGACTGACCCACGACAGATGGATTGGCCGAGGAGGCCAGCGCAGTCGTTGTGGATGCGAGCGTCACGGAGGCAACCTCACGTACGCGCCAGGCTTGGACGTCGCTGATCAATAAGTGTCCGCTCGGATCGAACGTAATGCCTTGAGGTGCGGCGAGCTGGGCGCTCGTAGCTGCACCGCCATCACCGGAGAAACCACGTGTGTAGTTCCCCGCAACAGTTCGGATATAGCCATTCGAAGCCGTAACTTCACGAACGACGGCATCTTTCGAATCGGCGATAAAAACGTTGCCGGAAGCGTCGACCCTCACTCCGACCGGGAAGTTTAGATTGGCACTGGTTGCCAGGCCGAAGTCTCCGCACGAACTGCCGCTGCACGCCGTGCCGGTTCCAGCAATGGTCTGGATGACACCGCTGCTACCATTTACTTCCCGCACTCGGTTGTCACTGCTGTCAGCAACATAAATGTTCCCGGAGCTGTCGACGGTGACACCCGAGGGGTTATTCAGCTGCGCGCTGGTAGCCGCACCGCCGTCACCACAAGCAGAAGTTGAACTCGCACACGCCGTTCCATCACCTGCAACTGTCGCAATGTCACCAGCCTGAATGGTAACGTTAGCCACCGTGATCTGACTGCCCGAGGGATTCACCACACGAATGGCATGGTTCAGGACGTCGGCAACATAGATCGTTCCATTTTTGTCCAGGAACAGACCGAGCCCCTTGATGAAGCCGCGTGCGTAGGTTGGAGTACTTGCCGGACCGCCCATGGTTGCACTGAGTGCCGAGCCATTGTCGCCCGTATAGCCCAGAACACCGTAGCTTCCCGCAACCTTTTTGACGGTTGCCCCGCCGCTGGGAAATTCTCGTATCACCGCCAACCCACCGGGGTAGGGGCCAGTACTAGGTTCATAATCAGCAAAAAATATGTTGTTCGAGCTATCCACGAATATATCGCTGATATAACCGAGGCGTACCCCAGAAAGCGGACCGCCATCGCCGCAGTTCACGGCGCTGCAGAGGGAAGCCCCTCCGGGAACGGGGAGAACGGTAGAAAGCGAGCCGCCGGCACTCAGTTCCCGGATGGCGGCGTTGAACGTACCTGCGATGAAAATATCGCCTGCGCCATCGGAATAAACGGCGGGCGGTTGCCCCAGATCGGCATCGAGAGGCGCCGTCCCATCGCCCGACCAGCTTTGATCGCGAATCATGCCTGCCAGTGGTGCAGAGCCGGTGGGATCCATCGTACCGCTGATTACTTGGCGGACTGCATCATCGCTGTAACCAGCGATCACAAGCTGGGTCCCGCTGCTAAGAACTAAGACGCCTGTTGGGTTGGCGAGCGTAGCGCTCGTAGCCGCTCCTCCGTCTCCACACTGAGGAGCAGCGGTATGCGTGCACAGGTTACCGTTCCCAGCGATGGTCGCAATGTTGCCCGGCGCGATCGCCACTCCCTGAACGTTGACCGAACTGCCGTTAAGATTCACCACGCGAATCCGGTTATCGACACTATCGGCGATGTATAGATTTCCCGAATCCAAAGTGATGCCGCCGAAATAAGTCGCTGGGTTTAGCGCCGTGGCCGCAGTTGCCAGATTGAGCTGCGCAGCAGTGGCTGCACCACCGTCACCGCAGGCGGGCGAAGCAGTCGGGTTCGCGCAGGCGACTCCTGTGCCGGCAATGGTTGAGATTTTTTCTGACGACGCCGTAACCTCCCGGACTCTGTTGTCGCCACTATCCGCCATATAGATATTTCCGCTCCCGTCGACATAGACGGAAGTTGGACGGAAGAGTTGGGCGCTCGTAGCCAGACCGCCGTCTCCGCAGGTAGCGGTCGGAGACGAACAAGCAGATCCAGTACCTGCCACGGTGGTGATCGTGCCGCTGGTAGAAACCTTACGAATTCGATTGTCGACTGTGTCCGCTATAAATATGTTTCCTGTGGAATCGACAAACACACTGCTCGGAGCCGTGAGCGTCGGGCCGACGGCCGCACCACCGTCACCGCAGGTCGTGCTCTCGGTTGCGAGGCAGGATGTCCCGTTCCCGGCAATTGTCGCGATCGCACCTGAAGCCACGGTAACGCCCGCGATAACAATCGAACCGACAGTCGTATACAATGTTTTTATTGCGGAATTGTTTGCATCCGCAATAAAAACATTGTTCGAACCATCGACGAAGAGGCCCCTGGGACCATTCAGCGTAGCGGCAGTTGGGGAACCGTTGTCTCCGCTGTACTTTGGAACGGTATTGCCGCCGAAGATTGTAAGATTGCCTGAACCGTCGACTTTAAACACGCGGTTAGATAAGGTGTCGGAGATGTAAGTATTTCCCGCCGAATCCACCGCCACAGCCCATGGAAATCCGATGCTCGAAGACGTGGCTGGCAAACTATTAGGACCGCCCCCGGCGATCGTGCTGATGTTTTGCGCGTGCAACGCCATTGTCAAACAGACGGTTACCGCCCCGATATACCTCGACAGCTGGAATAAACCCTTGCGCATAGCTACGTCTCCTTTAAGACTCTCGCCATTTTGGTGAACCCTGATTAGAGATTGCGTCCGCCCGACCCTTTCGTCTTGCGACAGATTTGCAGGCGTCTCCGGTCAGCGCAGATGTGGCACCGTGAATCCCAGTTGAAAGGATTGCCTGCCGAGACCGATAGGTGCGAAACTGACGCGTTCAAAGGGTCCCTGAAGCAGCCTAAACCCTGGGGAGGGGCGATCAAAGCCTGCCGTGTCTTTTACCATCGATCGATTCTCATGTCAAGAGAAGGTCCCACTCGGAAGACCGTTTGTTTTCGACCGTAAAGATGTCGCTGCACGTAAAGTGCAGTGCCGGTCCTGACAATAATCCCTGGCTCCTATTGACTTGAGCTCAAGCCTTGGTCCGAAGTTATCTTTCTCACCCCGAGTTCCCCCTAAGTTGGGCGTGTTGTTTGCGTGTCACACAGATGAAGAACGCGCTCATCCCCTTGGGCGTCGCATCTATATCCCTCCTCACGGTGGTCGGAACTTCCTGCACAGGTGTGTCCACGGCATCTCACCCCAGTCAAGTGGTTGGGTTCACGACAACATCTCTTCCCGCGGGAAGCATCGGCACAGCCTACTTTCTCCTTGGGGGCATCCGGCGGCACGCAACCGTATCACTGGTCAATCAGCTCGGGATCGCTGCCAGCCGGCCTTAGCCTCAACGCGGACAACGGTATGATTCTTCCCATAAAGGCCAACTCCCGCCAAAAGCTGAGCTATTTTGGGATGCTTAAACACGTCTCAGAATTTTCAGTTGCGCTGTGTGCATCGGAATCACGGAGTTGTCGCTGCGAGCTAAGCTCGCGGCCAACAAGACAATCCTCTGCTCATGCGGATCTATGGGCAAGCGTCTCCAAACAAGTAAATCCTGGTGGAAGGGCAGATTTAAGAGCCGATAGCCGTACAACAGATGCCAACGGTCAGATCGCTGATAACACTCGATCATAGGCCTGGAGAAGCTTCTGCGCGGAGCGCTCCCAGGAGAATTCTCGTAATACTGCCTGCCGTCCAGCGGCTCCCATCGCCTCCAGGTGGTCAGCACTGGCCTCGGCCATGTACTGTAATCCCTGTGCAACTCCCTCCTTGGTAGGCGGAACTTGTATTCCTGCCGCGTGCTGCTGGAAAAAATCACCGAAAAAGCCGCCGCTGGAAACCAGGCAGGGTTTGGCTAATTCCAAAGCATCCAGAACTGAAAAAGGAACCCCGGCTTCGCCCCTGGAAGGATGAATAAAAACGTCGCACGACGCCAGGAAGTTGAATTTGTCCTGCGCCATTTTCGGCCCAACGAACAGCACTATATCCTCGAGGCCAAATTCGGTGACCTTTCTTCGTAGGGCCAGTGTTCTATTTTTCCAATCTGGTCCCGCAAGGATCACGACCGCATTCCTTAAGCTGGGACGAATTTGCGCGCATGCTTCCACCACCAGGTCGAGCCCCTTGGGGGCCGGATCAAGCCGGCCAAGAAAACCTAGGATCCTTTTGCCGTTCAATTTCGTGTACTGTCTACGAAGAGCGCCCCTGTCCAGCGACTGCAAATCTGTACCCTCGAGACCGTGAGGGGCTACTACGGCAGGGACGTCTCCACTAAACAGACGAGCTGCATCTGCTTCAGCCTGGCTGACACAGTGAATGAGGGACGCTCCACGACAAAAAGCTCGGCCCAGAAGTGCAAAATACGTAGCCTTTCTTATCCGACTGTGCGCTAGCGCCGCCCCCATTAAACCCCCATGAGGAGAGATCGCGTAGGGAATACCCTGCCGGCGAAGCCATCGGGCCAGCGTCGCGTTCCTGGGAGTGTACACGCCATGAAAGTGGACGATATCAGGTTTAATTTCGCGTAACGCTGTGGTAAGGCCGGTCGGAAGTGTAAGCGGATCGTTTGGTGGAGCAATGCTTTGGACTACCGCCCGGCCGATGGCGAGGGGAGCCTTTTCAGTCAGCCCCAGAACAAATACTTCGGCCCCCATCCCCGCGGTACACTTCGCCAGGTTGTATATGACCCTGTCACCGCCGTTCAGGCCGTTGGGATTGGCTCTACCGTGCAGGAAATGTACGACTTTCATCGTTTAGGTTCGTTGGGGTTCAGCGACAAAGGCGTGTTTCCTCGGCTTGGGGACGCTTCCGGCAGGCCCTGCTTCAACCTCCTCCAAGCTTCGAGAGCGCGTCTAGGGACCCAAAAGTGAATCAGATTCACCACGAAATCAAAACCTCGCAAGGATCGATACAGTAACTGATCGAAGATTCGTTCTGCAGTTGAAGGCTCACGCTGTTCCCAATTCCGGCACCCCGCGGATATGGGCCACGCGCCATGATTCTCCCGCTGCCACATATTGATATATCGTTCGATCTTCCTCTTCAGCTTGTTGGGAAGAATCTCCGCACGATCCGCGTCGGCGATCACTCGTTGTCCTCTGACAAGCGAATGATGTCCGCCATCATAGATAGCCGAACGATCGGCACCCTCCAGAGAAACCATCGAAGAAACAAACGGAATACCCAGAAATGTACAAATCCCTTTCATGGCGTGCGCGGGATCTCTAACCAGTTCTTCGTACTGCAGCTGGTAAATGCCCGCTCCTTTGTCCACGAGCCGATCACACTCACGTTTCAGTACTCGGCACCCCATGAGAATGCGATGATTCATTCCTGCTTTGGAAAACCAGCGCGCTTCCTGAGCCGCGTGCATCGCACTGCGGCATATAGCGAGGGGATCGCGCCAGATGATAATGAACCGTGCATCCGGAAAATCCTGTGCTAAACGGCCAAGAAAATCGTAGTAGTTGGGAGACTTGTCCCCCCAAATGAGAGCGCCTTTTCGGCAAGCATACTCCCGGTAGACTCGTTCGATGGCGGCCAGAAGGCCAGAATTGCCAGATGTTACTTCAGGGGGATCTAGCCCATGACGATGGAATACTCCATTCCAGAAATCACATCTGGTCCATCTCCGGCCCGCTCCCAGGGTCCAAAGAAAGGGTTGTAGGCGAAACAGGTCTCCTTCATACATCAAGGCGACTTGCGGATGCTTGTTGAGCAGGGTGTACAACAAGGAAGTCCCCGAACGGAACATGCCCACAACAAACAGGGGGCCGCTCCACTGAGCCGCAGACCGACTCTCACTCGCCATTTCGGTTTCGTCGATAAGTCGTGATTGACTCATTTTGACTACGATTTCCTTTTCTCTCCCTCTACTCGTACTCAGCTCTTAGCCGCTCCAGATATAAATTGCAGCAGTTGGCCATTGGTGACGTATCTTACACCATCCCGACTGCACGTATGCTAGTAGTTGTTGCCAGCATGCTCAGACACGCACCAGCGTACCCGACGACTCGCGTTTGCTGTGCCGAACTTGGGAACGAGTCTAATCTCCGGGCTTGGCGAGAATGCGGTTATCGCTTTCCGCCTTCGTCGACGTCCCGAGCTCGGAAGCAATCCACTTATATGTGACCGCCAGACCTTGCCGGAGCGGAATCGAAGGCTCCCAGCCCAGCACCCGACGCGTGCGGCTGTTCTCACTATTGCGCCCGCGCACGCCCTGCGGTCCAGAGAGATTGTGGCGAATGTTGAGCCGCTTGTCTGCAATCTCAGCAACCATATTTACCAACTGATTGATTGTGACCAGTTCAGGAGTTCCCAAGTTCAAAGCCTCGTGATAGTCAGAGGCCATGATTCGAATCAGCCCTTCCAAACAGTCATCGATGTACATGAAGGAGCGTGTCTGCTCGCCGTCACCCCAGACCTCAACTTCCCCACCATCTGCGGCCAACGCAACCTTACGACACATCGCCGCGGGAGCTTTCTCCTTTCCGCCTTCGTAGGTGCCCAAAGGACCATAAACATTGTGGAAGCGCACGATACGCGTTTCCAGACCATAGTCGTGACGGTAGTAGCGGCACAGTTCCTCGGCAAACAACTTCTCCCAGCCATAGCCCGGTTCAGGATCGGCTGGATACGCGTCTTCTTCCCGGAGCGGAGCAACGTCGGCATCTTTTTGTTTGCTTTGTGCGTAAACGCACGCTGACGAGGAGAATAGAAAACGGTTGATCCCGTTCCGATGGGAGGCCTCAAGCATGTTCGCGTTTATCAGGACGTTGTTGTGGCTGATAGACGCATGGTAGGCAGTTATATAGCCGATCCCGCCCATATCCGCGGCGAGATTATAAACCTCATCAATGTTGCCACGGGTCGCAAGCAGGCAATCCTCCATCCTGCGGAGATCGAGCACTTCGAACTCGTCGGCGGCGCTGGCTTCATACTCGGGACTCTTGATGTCTGCCCCTCGTACGAAGTGCCCGTCCGCCTTGAGCCGACGAACTAGATGGTGACCGATAAAACCACCCGCACCTGTTACTAAAACTCTTTTTTGTCTAGCCATGGATTCGTCCCCTTTATTGTCGAAAATTGTTAACCTTGGTGTTCTAGATCAAAGAATCGTGGACTAACAACGAGAAACTGCGTTCGCCTTGTTTAATTTCTATCATACGGCACAGGATACGGAGTGGCAGCCGAGGACCCATTCACTACCGTCCCCAGCCCCTACCTCGTCAAAAAGACTGAGTGGCATTCCTGACCTCTGGCTAGCACTCTGCTAACGGCCATTCCGACAACTTGGACATGCCCTTAAGCCCGACTTTTTCTGCGTCGCATCCAAGCTCCCGAGACGATTTCGCTCAATTTTTCGTCATTCTCGTATGTTCTCGCCGCGACTTCGGAGGAGTGACCGGCCGTCAATTCAGGGACGATAGTGATCGCCGAGGCGCTTTTTGGGCAGAATCGGGCACGATGGTCCAAGGCCGCCCCATGTACGATCGGTCCCTTCTGACAGGGACCATCGGGTGTACTTCTGATATCTTGTTCGGACGCGGCGCACAACATAGTCTGTATACGTCTCCAGGAAACTGCAGGCAGGCCCTGGCAGGAGCCACCCTCGACGGTGACCCACCTAGCTTATAGCGGCAGGCCTAATCCGGTGGGACGATCACATCCCGAGGGTTGAGGAATGATGCTAACACGAATTTTGCGCGGCAAACTGACGGTTTTCGCGTCGTTAACTTTGCTTGTTTTTTGCGCGGGTCAACCCCACGCTGCGGCCGCGACCGTTGAGATTAATCCGGGCGCTGACATTGTGGCTCTCGTTGCCTCCTCTCCCGCAGGTACAACTTTCGTTTTCAGTGCGGGCACTTACCGGATGCAGAATCCGATCGACGCCAAAGGTGGCGACGTGTTCGTCGGTCCCTGCGGAAAGCCTCCCTGCGCAGCAAGCAGCCAAGCCGTCCTGAACGGCTCGAAGTTGCTGACTACTTTCCAGCACTCGGGCTCTTACTACTACGTCACAGATCAAATGCAACAAGGTAGAGTAACGATCGCCAGTACTGGATGCATGACTGGCTATTCCGGCTGCATCTACCCAGAAGATCTTTATTTCGATAACACGCCGCTGATTCATGTGACCACGTTGGCCGACGTCGGTCCTGGTAAGTGGTTCTTCGACTACCCTGGTCACACCATTTATTTCTACGACGATCCCAGTGGTCACAAAGTAGAAACGAGTGTGACTGATGCGGCATTTAGTCCGGGTCCCGCAAACGATGTCACCGTCAAAGGTTTGACGATTGAGAAGTTTGCGACACCAATGATGACTGGGGCCATCGGAGGTGTAGGTACGGGCGTTGGGAATGAAACGGCAGGAGCCAATTGGGTTGTTGAGTCAAATGAAATCCGCTTAAATCATGCCGATGGAGTACGGATCAATTATGGCTGGCAGATCCTGGACAACTTCATCCACAACAACGGTAATGTGGGAGTGGGCGGGGGACTTGGAGACAGCGGTGCGATGCCTTCCCGCGTCGTAATCCAGGGTAACGAGATCTCGTATAACGACTTTGCCCATGTAAATGGAAATCTTGGGGCTGGTGGCATCAAAGTTTTGTCGACGCGCGGCATAATCATCCGGGGCAACTACATACATGACAATACTGGCGCGGGCCTCCATCTGGACACCGATAATTACACCGCTCTAATCGACCACAATACGATTACTGACAATACGCTGGCGGGAGCCGGCTTGGAAGTCAGTTACAGCGCCACTGTTCGTAACAACTCACTCTTGAGAAACGGCTATATTTATCCCAGTGGTAAATCCTGGTTGTACGGGGCCCAGCTGTTGAGTTCTACCTCGCAGAATGTCGAAGCCTACTGCAATACAGCCGAGCTTTCTGCGCAGGGCGGTACGGGAATGAATATCATTGCCCAACCCCGCTTGCCGAGCCAAAACCAGCTTTCGATCAACAACTACTATCACCACAATACGTTCGTTTTCGACGGTGACTCCGGCTTCATCGGAGGAGCGTTCGTAAATGTCGCGCGGACAAATGGTCGAACCGAAGCTGCTTACTTCGTCAAGAATCGCTTCGATTACAACGATTACCATTTCCCCGATCTCAGCCGAAAGGCCATCAAATGGAATGTGTATACCGGCGGTAGATGGTGGGGCGAAACTCTTACTTTTGCCGGATTCCAGGCCGTCGGTCAAGAAGCTCACGGGAAAGCCGACACTCTGTATACCAGCAAAGTTCCTACCGTGGCGATCACTTCTCCTTCGGACCAATCAATCGTCTCTGGTGTCGTAGATATCAAAGGAACTGCCAGTGACGCTACTTCCGTCAGCAAGGTGGAATTCTATGTTGACTGGGCACTGCAATCGACCACGAGCAGCGACTCTTTCAGCTTTGCCTGGAACACGAATAACGTCAAGGCTGGACAGCACACGGTCGTTGCTATGGCTTACAACTCGGAAGGCGTTCGCAGCTGCTATGGTTTGACGTTGAACGTAAAGTAGCAGCAAGACATTTCCCCTATATTGCGAAATCCCAACATTGGGTCTAAAACCGCGGAGGTACTGTGCTTCAAGAAGCGCCACCATTTCCGATCAGCAAACTCGCGCGTAGCCTCTTTGTAGCACATCAAGCTCATCTCCCGGGAACCACGAAGCAGCCGCTTTGGAAATGAAATTACGCGTCGATTTTCAAGGAACGTCTCAAAGGAAACGCACTCTTGTGACCTGCCCACTGCTTTCGTTCACGTAAGAATACGACAAACTTCCGCTGCTCCCTCTCCGGTTTGAGCCGGGATGGGGGAGCGCGAGGGGCAAGGGACGGCGTTTGAGTTCCTTGCCTCTCGCTCAGTTCGGTAGAAGCTCGCGGCAGCTCGATCTGCCGCTCCACGCAACACGCCAGGAAATGCCGGCTCGTCAGTTCCGGCCCGTTATCGCACCGAATCGCTTGCGGTTGTCCCCGCTCGGCCACAATCGCCTCCAGCACGCGCGTCACTCTCCGGCTGGCAAAACTCGTATCCACTTCCAAGGCCAAACATTCCCGCGTGTAGGCATCCACCACGCTCAACACCCGGATCGCTCGTCCGCGCGCCACCGCGTCATGAACGAAATCCAGCGCCCACTCCTGGTTCGCCGCCGTCCAGTTCCGCAGCAGTTGCCCGACGCGCACACAGTGCTTGCGCTTCTTCCTCCGAATCATCAGTCCCGCTTCGCGATAGATCCGATGGAGTCTCTTGTGGTTCACGCGTTCTCCACTTCGTCGCAGTAGCACATGCAGCCGCCGATACCCGAAACGCGGCTTCTCCCGCGCCAACTCCACCAGACGAGTCCGCAACGGCTCATCCGAACGTTGCGATCGATAACGGTAGGTGGTGACTGCCAACATCATCAGCCGACAGGCCCGCTGCTCGCTGAAGGCGTACTCTTGCTTCATCTGCTCGATAGCGGCCTTCAACGCTACGAGCTCCAGCCATTTTTTCTTATCACCGACTGCAAGGCTTCTTTGTCCAGGCTCAAATCGGCCACCAGCTTCCGCAATCGCGAGTTCTCATCCCGCAACTGTTTGGCCTCTTGCGCCTGGCTCACATCCATGCCGCCATACTTTGCTTTCCACGCGTAGAGCGTATGCTTCGACACTCCCACTTACCGCGCCACGTCTTCCACTTTCCGCCCCGCCTCGACTTGCTTCAGCGCCCCAATCATCTGCGCTTCCGTGTGCCTGCTCCTCGACATACACCCTTCCCCTTTCTTTCGCAAAAATCATACTCAGTTTTGTTCCGAAAGAGGGGATCAGGTCAAGGAATAGTCGGAGTATAATATCCGAGTTATGGATTATGATCGCCCTAAGGCGCGTTGCTCAGAATCGATTTTGGACTGGATGTCGAAGGATGCTGTATTGGCTCGCTTTGATTGCGCTTAGCAGCATGATGGGTTCGCCCGCTCCCGGACACGCCCTACACGTTCAACGTCCTCTAACGTCTCAGGGCAGTTCAGTCGACGTTTACCCTACGATGGACCTTGTTCACGAAGTGGACGCCCATCCGGGAGGCACAACGTTCATAATCCATCCTGGGATATACCGACTGGAAAGCAGGATCAAACCAAAAGATGGGGACGCCTTCCTTGGTCCGTGTGGAAAACCTCCCTGCTCACGAAGTGCACAAGCGATCCTGACTGGCGCCAGGCAGCTAACCTCTTTCCAGCAGTCTGGCCCTCACTACAGCCTGGGCGGACAAAAACAACACAATCCGATAACGGTTGACAGTCGCAAGTGCGATGAGGCTTTCCCTCGTTGCGGCTATCCCGAGGATCTCTACATCGATGACAAACCGCTAGTTCACGCACCTGCACTCGATAGTCTCGGCCCCGGTAAGTGGTTCTTTGATTACCCCAACAACACTCTGTATTTTGATGACAATCCCGAGGGTCACAAGGTGGAAACGAGCGTTACTCCCGGGGCATTCACTCCGGGCCCGGCGAATCATGTCACCGTAAAGGGCTTGACGATTGAGAAATTCGCCACGCCGATCATGACCGGCGCCGTTGGAGGAGCGTGGACCGGGCCGCCGTCTTCAACCGCCGGGGTTAATTGGGTCGTTGAGAACAACGAAATCCGCCTAAATCATGCCGATGGGATACGGATCAATTTCGGATGGCGCGTTCTGAACAACTACATCCATGATAACGGCGACTTCGGCATTGGCGGCGGCCTAGGCGGAATGATAGACCCGGAAGGTTTGGGGCGACTCCCTTCGGGCGTAGTGATCCAGGGCAACGAGATTGCCTTCAACAATTACGCCCATGTTCGCACCGGTTTTGGCGCAGGCGGAGTGAAGATTCTGGGCTCGCGCGGCGTGGTCTTTCGCGGCAATTACGTCCACGATAACTTGGGACCTGGTCTTTGGACGGACACGAATAACTACGACACTCTCTACGACAACAACACGGTGACGAATAACACCGACGGAATTGCTCATGAAGTCAGTTACGCCAGCGTCGTTCGGAACAACCGGTTGTTGAAGAATGGCTACACCATGTCAAGCGAGAAGCATTGGCTGTACGCGGCAAATCTGTTCAGCTCTACCTCACAGGGGCTCGAAGCTTATTGCAACACGGTGGAGGTTTCTTCTGAGGGCGGCAATGGCATGGACATGGTTGCTCAGCCCCGTTCCTCCAATGAGAACCGCCTCTCCACGAACAACTACTTTCATCACAATACGGTCATTTTCGATGGTGACTCTGGAATCACCGGTGGCGCATGGGCGCCTAAGTCCCTCGAGTCGTCTTTCGTCAACAACCGCTTTGACTACAACGCCTATTACTTGGCCGATCTTAGTCGCAAAGCCTTTGCCTGGAATAACCGCTTTAACACATTTGCGCAATTTCAGGCTGCCGGCCAGGAGGTCCATGGAACAGCCGCGAGCCTAAAGCCTGCAAGTATCCCCGCCGTGGTGATCATCTCTCCCCTGGATGAATCCCGGGTTTCGGGGGTTGTAGAAATCAGAGGTGAGGCACACGATAGCGGCAGCTCAATCACGAAAGTGGAATTGTATGTGGATTGGGCGCGGCAGGCCTCCGTGGCTGACAACCCCTTCAGCTTCAGTTGGAATGCCAGCCAGCTCTCGAGTGGCCCGCACGTGGTCGCAGCCATGGTGTACAACAAAGAAGGGGTCCACACATGTTACGCTTTGACTCTCGACGCACAGCCGTAGCTCAGCCGGACAAACGTGCTTCTCCGGGTGAGGTTTCTCGCCGTCTCTGTTTAAAGTTGCGCCATGCCCTTAAAGCAGATGTGGGAACAACAAAGTACGTGAGAGTTATCACCGAATCGAAACCTCGCAAGCAGCGATACCAGATCTGGTCTACGGCCCTTTCTGTGAGCGAAGGCTGACGGTGTTCACTATCCTGCGAACCCTTTCACCAATGAATGATGGCCACCCTCGTAAATTGCTGAACGATCGGCGCCTTCCAGAGAAGCCATCGAAGAAACAAATCGGATGCCCAGGAATGAACAGATCCGCTTCATTGTGTCTATGGGATCTCTGACTAATTCTTCATACTGGACATTACCAGCTGATCACACTGGGCGTTCAAAAGTCGATATCCCATCAAAGCACGATGATTCATACCCATCCGGCCAAACCAGGCAGTCTCTCTAGCTGCGCGCGCGCAACACTACGGCAGGACAGCCTATCGCTCGTTCGACCGCCGCTAATTCATGCATATAGGGAACGAGTGAGGATTGACACCGTTGGTGAGCCCAAATAGACTAATGCGGCCTATGAGCGGTGAAGGTCGACCTATGGCCCTTCAGAGGTAACCACTGCAGTAATTCTCCGTTGGAGACATAACGTACACCTTCCCGCCCGCGCACGTACTCTAGAAGCTCTGCCAGACTTTCCCAGAGTCCCAACTGTTCGATCTCCCGGGAGTGTCCGTACAGGTGCCACACACCGCCACTCTCTAACACCGAATCAAAAAGACTCTTACCGAGTTCCAGCCAGTTCGCCAGTTTTGATCTTTGAGACAGACACACTCCCAGTCCCTTCATTTTTGCACGCGCGACATTCCTGAGATAGTCTGACTTAGAATGCGGGAATGCCTGTAGAGTTGTCGGCATTTCGAAGGGATTGAAGACCAACTTGGTCGATAGCATGCGCACGGTTCGCGCACCGCGATAACCTGCCTTTTCCAGGATTCGCACCACATTCGAGTCATACCGTCCTCGCGGATAGCAGAACATCTGGACTTCCGAACCTAAGATGTCCTCTAGTATAGGTTTGCACGGACTTATCTCCTCCGTTATTTCCTCCGCCGGCAGGCCCCCCAGCAACTTGTGTGAAAATCCATGAGCGCCGATTTCGAAACCTTCGACGGACAACGCTTTCAAGTCCGCATGGGTAAGCGCGGGCCTTCCGTTGTATGGTGAGATCGGAACGTAGAAGGTGCCCCGGATCCCCCTGCAGCGCAGGAGTTCTGCAAGTTTCAGATCGGCGCGGTCCCCGTCATCCCAGCTCGTAGTAACAATTCGCAGGTTGCATGCCCTTTGCGGAGCTCCATCCACACTCATATTAGCTCTGTTTGCATCACAACCAGGGATCCGTGATTGGCAACTATAAACGGCCGCTTGATAACGGACCGAGCCAGGAATGTGCCAGCAACTGTGCCGTAGGATTCGTCACACCTCAAACCGCTTGTGCGCTTGCCCGCAGCGTTTGCTTAGCAAGTTTGCGACCGATCACGATAAAAAGCCCGCCGTCGGCTCCGCCGGCAAGCAACATCTCTAGCTCTGTGAAGAATCGGCTGGCCTTGGTTCCTTTATCGTGGGGCTCGAAAAGCCTTTCGCTAGCCGAGAAGGCCCCACCCTCAAGTTTGACTCCCTCGACATGTCATTTTGCGTCCGCTCGATGAGGATTTTACGCGAGAAGGCAGTCCTTGGCCGGTTGACAACGAAGGCAGGTTCGACATTGGTGGGGTGCTCCCGGTCTTATTCCGCTTTTGCGCAGTAGGTCTCATTTTGTGACGTAATAAATCCGGCTGGCGATATGTGAGGCACGTTTGTATGGCGCCAACTCATCCGGCACCGAGGACAGTATGCGCCCGGCTGCCGCCTCAACGACGGAAAAGACTTCCGGCTCCGGCAGGAAGTTCATCAACATGGGCTTCAATCGAAGAGTCTCGTACAAGTACGATTCCGAAACTCCTATGCCTCGCAGGAACTCGTACAAGCGGCGCTTCGGCTGCAGACGATTACGAAGTTTGATGTGGCTTGGGATTTGCATTACTAGCAGGCCGTCTTTCCTCAAGGTTCGAACAAACTCTGAAATGTAGCCGCGGATTAGGGTTTTCTGGGGAACATGCTGAAGAACAATCGAGGTATAGATAAGGTCAAAGTGATGATTTGGAAAGGGCAGGGTGGGGCGGTCATTTAATAAGAAGTGACACTTTTCTGATTTGGAAAGTTCCTTGGCTCGACGAACCATGGAATCAGAGATATCAACCCCTGTACATTCTTCGAAGTACTCAGCGAGTGGCTGGGTCAGTCTCCCCACACCACAGCCGAAATCCAAGGCGCGATTCCTTTCTTTCGGCAGACCGATTCGAGCAGCGGATTCCATAAGATCCGCGATTTCTCTTTGACCCGTAGCAAAGAACTCGTCCAAGTCCCAGCGCCCGAACCTTGTTCCGGGCTTCGACAAAATGGAATGATATGGATCTAACCGGCCCAAGTCATCCCAATACTTCCTACTTTGTGCAAGACGGTCGGTCATTGGGTCACGATTGAGTTTAGCTGGAAACAAGAGAGTTTCGTGGTACTGCGTCCGCTTCAAATCGAGTTTTTCCGCAACCTGCTAGTGTCGTGTCCCAGAAATTCGAGACATAAGATTCAAGGCCGTCACCCCGACGAAGCGAACGCTTAAGTGCTGCAAACAAACTGCATAGGTCCTCGATAATGAAGTTCCCCGGCACCAGGACGTCCATCTCGCTCTTGGAGAACGTGTTGTAGGCGTTCGCGGGCGTGTTCACGATCGGCTCGCCCTTTAGATTGACCGAAGTGTTCAGTACGACCGGCACGCCGGTGACCTGTCCCATGCGCTCGATCAATCTATAGTAGCGGGGACTCTGCTCGCGGAAGACGGTCTGCAAACGGCCCGTCCCGTCCACATGCGTAATCGCAGGCAAAGTGGCCTTGTGCTCACTTCGAAGCCGAGAAACGCAGTAAAGGCGCTGTAGAGAAGACCCAATGCGATCCCAGTGGTCGCGACTAGAGGCTGAGGTTAATTAACAGTTTTCGAATCTTCATGGCCGCTAATCGAGCTTGAATTCGGTGCGCCAATCATCCTTTTCGGACAGTTTCGGCTGTTCCTTTTTGTCGAGCAGATAATCCCCGACAACCAGGTAGTCCATCTCGGTCCGCATAAAACATCGGTAGGCATCATCGGGTGTGCAGACAATCGGCTCGCCGCGAACATTAAAGCTGGTATTTACGATTACCCCGTAGCCAGTCAATTTTTTGAACTCGTTGATCAGGTCCCAATACCGGGGATTGGTTTCTTTGCTGACGCTTTGAATGCGTGCGGAGTAATCGATGTGAGTGATGGCTGGTAAGTCGGACCGGCGAAAATAAAGCCGCTCGTAGAGAGGCCTTTCAGCGTAGCCTTCGGGGAGCGGAATCTGCCGGTCCGCGCGGACAGGCGCCACTAGGAGCATATACGGAGACTCCCGGTCGAGATCAAAGTATTCTCCGAGGTCCTCCTGTAGAACCGAAGGGGCAAATGGCCGAAAGCCTTCCCGATACTTGATCTTGAGGTTCAACTTCTTCTGCATCTCGGGGTTTCTTGCATCGCCCAGGATGCTCCGGTCTCCCAGTGCACGGGGTCCGAATTCCATTCGGCCCTGAAACCAACCCACGACGCTGCCTTCCGCGAGCTTTTCGGCAACATCAGCGGCAAGCTTCCGAAAGTCTTCATAGTACTGGCTCTTCGCGTTGCATCTCTGCAGGATGCGGCGAATCTCACTGCCTGAAAACTCGGGTCCTAGATATGAACCCTTGGTTGCGTCCCGGCACTCGTTTGTGTGCCGCTCGTTTCCGTCATGGATATGCCATACTGCATAAGCTGCCCCCACTGCACCACCAGCATCCCCTGCGGCTGGCTGAATCCAGAGATCCTCAAAGGTCCCGGCTCTAAGCAGTTTTCCGTTAGCTACGCAGTTGAGCGCAACGCCACCCGCCAGCACCAGGTACTTGCAGCCGGTCAGTTTACGTGCCGTGCAGGCGAGACGAAGAACAATCTCCTCCGTCACCTGCTGGATAGCCAGCGCCATGTTCATGTACACTTGGGTAATCTCGGACTCGGGTTTTCGCCGGGGCGCCCCGAAAAGCTGTGCCCACTTCTCCTCGTTGGCCATCTTCAACCCGGTTGCGTATTCGAAGTAGTCCATGTTCAGGATAATCGAACCATCTTCTCGGATGTCGACGAGTTCGGAGGTAATCTTTCGAAAAAAGTCGACTGTCTGCGGTGAAGCGGAATTCCCATAAGGGGCCAAGCCCATGAGCTTGTACTCGCCGCTGTTCACGGTAAACCCGGTGTAGTAGGTGAAAGCAGAATAGAGCAACCCTACGGAGTGGGGGAAATGAAGCTCTCTCAGTATTTCGATCTTGTTCCCGCGACCACGCCCTATGGTCGTTGTAGCCCATTCTCCGACCCCGTCAACGGTGATGATCGCCGCTTCCGGAAACGGCGAAGGATAAAACGCGCTTGCTGCGTGCGACAGGTGGTGCTCCGGAAAGTAGACCGGTACCTTGCCATCGCCGAGTTCTGCTAGGTGCTCGCCAAGCAACCGCCTCATAAAGAGTTTTTCTTTGATCCAAACGGGCATCGCTGAAAGAAAACTCCGGAAGCCGTTCGGCGCAAAAGCGTGATAGGTCTCGAGGAGCCGTTCGAATTTGAGGAAGGGCTTGTCATAGAACGCTACGGCTTGCAGGTCCTTGTAGTTGATGCCGGACTCATCCAAGACGTAACGACACGCGTGGATGGGGAACGACTCGTCGTACTTCTTTCGAGTGAATCGTTCTTCCTGTGCCGCAGCCACGATTTCTCCGTCAACGAGAATCGCAGCGGCACTATCGTGGTAATAGGCCGATATGCCGAGGATAGCCCTTTTCATAGATGTTCCCTCTCTGCTTTACTGGTTCTTTTCCGAATCGGCCGAGTTATCAAAATAATGTGTAGATAAACGGCGCGACCGCGGATCCGCTGGCAAGTACGATGAGCACGCCAAGCGCCAGAAGAACCGTGATCAGTGGCAGCAACCAAAATTTCTTCCTGTGCTTCAGGAAGCCCCATAGATCGCTCAAGAAATTCATATCCCCCTCCTTCTTTGACCGGAACCCGCCGAGCGCAAGAGCCTGAGACTTTTATCTCATCTCTTTTCCTGTTAGTAAGGCGCCTCAAGATCCTGCCCAACAAACGTGTGGTTTCGCTCCAACATGACTGATTGCTTACTTGCCTTGAAAGCTCGCAGCTTCAAGGAGTCCCTGCCGATGAGCCGACGGAAGATCCCGATCGGAGTCACCACGACCAAAAATACGATAGCCAGGAGAACCCTGGAGACTACACTTCCAAGCAGATCAGAAAGGCCCAGCCAGATTACTGCGACGGGCCTGTATATCTGAGGTACCGTCATGTTCAGAACCTGCAGAGCCATCGCCACGAACAAGTACCCTTCCCGCTTCCGCAAGGCAGCCAGTATCAGAAGCAGGAAAACCATGGCCATACCGGTATCGCGACTCTGATCCTTGGTGATTTTCTTGCCGAAGAATTGGAATGTCATAGGATATTCACTGATTTATTGCCTTTTGGCCCATTGCAAATCGATGGGCTCGTTAAGATGGTCAAGCCATTGGGTTGGGGGGCGTTTGGGCGCAAGGGATCGGAGAACCAGCGTGCCGCCAGTCCGAACGGCAAAACGAGGACTCCGTAAAACACGGTGAGTATCACTCGAGCCTGAAAGTTTCCGACCTTGTGCGAAAAGGCTTTGAAACCTTGCCACGAGCGCTTCCACGTAAATGTCTCCTAGAAAAAGGTGTAGATGAAGGGTGCGATCGCCGAGCTCTGCGCCAGGACGATGAGACCGCCCATTAGAAACAGAGCAACCAGCATCGGCACCAGCCACCAGCGCTTGTTTCGGCCAAAAACATCATGAGCTCACCGGCAACGCCGAGGCTATTGATCGTCTTCGGGATAAACTTCATGGTTCGGCTCCCTAGCAGGCTGCGGAAAAATGGACTCCGCGACTTAGATCCTCTCCAGATCTCAGTGATTTTGTGATTCGGGAAGGGTTCTGGCTGCATCCGCTGGTGTCCCGCGGATTCGTTTTCGGGCCTGCGAGC
>Ga0209517_10002693_pt1 | contig 24726 bp, 23 predicted proteins | sample PeaSoiMetSII2010_FD_187695 | JGI IMG/M metagenome (GOLD analysis project Ga0209517, IMG submission 187695) | Peat soil microbial communities from Weissenstadt, Germany - SII-2010 (SPAdes) (version 2) | ecosystem: Environmental > Terrestrial > Soil > Wetlands > Peat | place: Germany... | reverse complement strand
CCCGCCACTTTCTTCCCAGTTCGCTGCACCTGGACGCCGCTTATCCCGGCTCGACCGGTCCCGTTTCGTATCACGTGAATCACGTTCCGACCGGTTTCAGCCTGATGTTTTTGGCCGGCACGCTTTCAGGACTGCTCGGGATCGGCTCGGGCGCCGTAAAGGTATTAGCCATGGACCAGGCCATGAGCGTTCCCTTCAAAGTTTCCACAACCACCAGCAACTTCATGATCGGCGTCACTGCCGCTGCAAGCGCCAGTGTTTATCTCAATCGAGGCTATATAGATCCCGGATTGGCCATGCCTGTCATGCTCGGGGTCGTTTTGGGGTCCATTCTAGGCTCGCAGGTCCTCATTATTTCGAAGACACGGCCGCTCCGAATTATTTTTGCAGGGATAATTTTGATCCTGGGTTTGGAGATGATCTATAACGGCATTGCGGGAAGACTTTAGCCATGAACAATAAAAAGCCCATGCTTTCAGATGCCGACATCGATCAAATCATCGGCAACCTGCTCAGGATTGGAGTTGTAGTTTCATCCCTGATTGTTCTGATTGGCGGTGGCCTGTATCTGAGAAGACATGGAAATGAATTGCCGAACTACCATATTTTCTATGGCGAGCCCTCGGAACTGCGCAATGTTTTTGGAATCATCAAGACTGCATTCTCATATTCAGGCCGGGGAATAATCCAATTCGGCCTGCTTCTACTCATCGCAACCCCGGTCATGAGGGTTGCGTTCACCGTTATCTCATTCATTATCCAGAGAGACCTGGTTTATGTCAGTGTGACCCTTATTGTACTGGCAGTGCTCCTCTTCAGCTTGGCCGGAGGTGGTCAATAATGCGCGTTAAGGCTGTAAGAAAGGATATTGAGAGTATCGTCATTGCGATTCTGATTGCCCTCTTTGTACGGGCTTTTATTGTACAGGCATTCGATATTCCATCCGGATCAATGGAGCCAACATTACTTCCCGGAGATTACATTTTGGTGAACAAATTCATTTATGGAATACGAATACCTTACACGAACATCAGGATACTTTCGTATAAAGGGGGTGTAAGCCCAAACCGCCGAAATTTCCGCGCATGACTCTTATTCTCCGATTCCCCCCTATTCCAAAACCAATCCGGCCATGACCGTATCCAAATCGATAATCCAACCGCCGCTGCGGATAAAATGTCTCTTGACGTCCGCGAAGGAGCAAGATTGGCAGAGATAGGGGTTGTAAGCCTAACCACGAAAATTCCGCAAGCCTGGATCAGCGGAGCATTTGAGCAGAAAATGACGTCTCGAGGTAGCCCACGGTCCCATAACCGTAGTATTCTGTTAGATTCTCCCTCTTGATCGAGGAAATTAATCGTCTTCGTTTTCTCCTTCTTCAACCTCATCCTCATCCGGTGTCAGAACCGTTAAATCCGACAGAGTGTCCCGGATTGTTTCCAGGTTCTCTATGGCTTCGAAAATCTCATCCTCAATTTCAAGTGCCAGATCGAAAACGCCGCGGTCTGTACTGCGTCGATACCCGGAATTAAAAAGGTCCATGGCTCTTTGGTGCAGGTCAAGCAACTTGTCACGAATTTCCGGAGGACGTGGGATACCGCCTCCGGCGCCACATTCATCGGAAAAAATTGGTCGAATCGCATCGAGCGCATCCACGGCGCGAAGCAATCGATATGTGTCGAAACCTTCGTTATAAAGTTTGTCGAACTGCTTTTCTGTGAGCTTGCGCTCGTCCTCGATATTTTGGCTCATCTTTCCCAATTAACCTATTTGTTCTCGACTAGTTGGACGCAATCCACGTTTATTGATGTAAGTATTCAATGCAAAGTGGCTCGAACAGCCCAGCACCCTCGCAATCTTGCGCACGGAAAGTCCGTACGCAAGCAACTCTTTGATCCGCTCCACGTCCCGATCAAACTTGCTTTTCTGCAAAGTGCCCTTAGGCTTGCCCAGTTGCTTTCCCTGGGCTTTCTTTGAAGCAAGAGCCTCCCTTGTACGCAGACTGATCAGGTCCCTCTCCAGCTCGGCGAACAGTGAGAACAGCGTGATGATGATTTTGGAATTCATATCGTGGCGCTGGATGTCCAAGTTCTGCTTAATCGTTACGAGCCGAATATTGCGTTCAACCAATGCATTCACCAGCGCGATCACTTCCGCCGTACTGCGGCCGAGACGGCTGAGTTCCGTAACGATAAGTGTGTCGGTTTCGGCCAGCGTCTGCAGCAATTCGTCGATCCGTCGCTGTTTGCTGGTCTTGCGCGAGGAGACGGTAATCTCGACATACTCGTCGACGTGCAGTCCCTGCCGTCGGGCGAACTCCAGGATTTCGAGCTTTTGGTGACTCAGGTCCTGTTTGTCGGTGGAAGCCCTCAGATATGCGATGATTTTGCCCATTAAAGTGTCCCGTTGCGTTTTAACCTTGTAAATGGCGTAAAATAGTACAATATAAATGGTCTTTTCAAGCTATTTCGCACGATTGTTTTGATGCTGTCATAACGTTCGTTTACGCATATACAATCGGTACGAAGATATGCCGACCAAAAGTGAAAGACTGACGGTGTTGTCCGAAGCGGAGCATTTCGCCTTATACGGACTGCCCGACTTCGATGACGCTCAGCGGATGCAATACCTTTCCTTCACCGAACGAGAACTGACGCTCATATTCAGCCGTCTGGGCCTCGATGCCCAGGTTCATTGCGCTTTGCAAGTCGGTTATTTCAAAGCTAAACAGTTTTTCTTCCAGTTCTCCTGGGAAGAAGCGGAAGAAGACTGCGCTTTCATTGTGTCCCGCTATTTCAATGGTCAGGCGTTTACCCCGCAAGCCGTCACAAAGCACGAAGTCTACAAGCAACGCAACCTTATTGCTGCCTTGTTCGGCTATCGGCTATGGTTGGTCGGGTTTCTTCCACAGTTAACCCAACAGGCCGCTCGGGTGGTGCGCCGGGACATCGCCCCCGCTTTCATCGTCGCCGAACTCAATGCGTATCTCAATAAGCAAAAGATCGTCCGGCCCGGCTATTCGACCATCCAGACGCTCATAAGCGAAGCGCTGTCCAGCGAACGCAGGCGTTTATGCGGACTGGTGGCCGAAATGTTGGATGAACCGGCAAATAACGCACTTGGGCAACTCCTGGTGCGCGAAGACACCCTGTCTGGCCTCGCAGCTCTCAAACAAGACGCCAAACATTTCGGCTACCGCCAGATGGTATTGGAGCGGCAGAAACTCGCCACTCTTGAGCCCATATACCGCATGGCCAAGACGATCCTTCCCAGTCTTTCGATTTCATTACAGAACATGAATTATTATGCCAGCTTGTCGAACTTCTACACCATCTACGACCTGCGCCGTATGCGGTCGGAACAAACATATTTATACCTTTTGTGTTATGCCTGGCGGCGCTACTGCCAGCTTGCCGACAATCTGGTGGACGCCTTGGGCTATCACATGAAGCAGCTTGAAGACGAGACGAAAGCCAAGGCGAACAAACGACACTCCCTGGAACAGACGAGGCAGCAGCAGGAGAGGCTGCAGGTCGGGCGCTTGCTACTGATTTATGTAGACGACAAAATACCAGACACCACTCCCTTCGGCGCCGTCCGTCAAAGCGCATTCACCATCATGCCCAGGGACGCGCTGCAGATCACGGGCCGGCTTTTGAGCGAGAAGCCGGCCGGCACACTGGCCTTGCGCTGGCAAATCGTGGATGAACTGGCCGAGCGAGTCCGCCGACACTTGCGCCCGCTCTTCATAGCGCTCAATTTCACCAGTGTTGCGTCGGACAATCCTTGGATAGCAGCACTTGCATGGATGAAAGGCGTATTTAACAAGCAACAGCGGCTCTCACAACGACCGCTCGCCGAATGCCCGGAAGGTTCTGTGCCCCCTCGCTTGCGGCCCTATCTGCTGGTGTTCGACGCGGACGGAAACCCGACCGGCGTCCACGCCGATCGCTACGAGTTTTGGATTTACCGACAAATCAGGAAGCGCTTGAAGTCCGGCGAAATATACCTGGACGACAGTATACAGCATCGCTGCTTTACCGACGAACTCGTTTCCCTCGACGAGAAAGCCGCTGCGCTCAGTCAACTGGACATCCCCTGGCTACGGCAGCCGCTTGAATCTCAGCTCAAAGCCCTGACGGATGAATTGCACCACCAGTGGCTTTCGTTTAATAGTGAACTGCGCCGAGGAAAGCTGAAACATTTAGAGTACGACGCCAAGAGCAAAACACTTACCTGGCGTCGGCCCAAAGCCGATAACGACAAGGTGCGACAAGAGATATTCTACGACCAGATGTCGTTTTGCGATATCGCCGATGTGTTCCGCTTCGTTGATGAACAATGCCATTTCCTGTCAGCCCTGACGCCGCTTCAGCCTCGATACGCCAAGCAGGTCGCCGACCGGGACAGCTTGCTTGCGGTCATCTTCGCCCAGGCGATGAATCACGGCAATCTCGCCATGGCGCAGACCAGCGACATTCCCTATCACGTCATGGAGACGACACATCAACAGTATTTGCGTCTGGCCTCCCTGCAGGCGGCGAACGACCGGATCAGCAATGCGATAGCCGGGCTTCCAATCTTTCCGCACTATTCGTTCGATTTGTGTGCGCTCTACGGCAGCGTCGACGGCCAGAAATTCGGAGTCGAGCGCCCGACCGTCAAGGCGCGCTATTCCCGCAAGTATTTCGGCAGGGGCAAAGGCGTTGTCGCCTACACCCTGCTGTGTAATCACGTACCGTTGCAGGGCTGGCTCATTGGCGCCCACGAGTTCGAGGCGCATCATGTTTTCGACGTCTGGCACCACAACACTTCAGACATCGTGCCGACAGCGATCACTGGAGACATGCACAGCGTCAACAAGGCCAATTTCGCAATTCTGCATTGGTTCGGTCGCAGCTTCGAACCGCGTTTCACAGATCTGCAGGAGCAGTTGAATCAACTCTGCTGCACCGGCGATCCGGCACAGTACGAGAAATGCCTGATCCGTCCGGCGGGTCAAATCGATCTACAAGCCATCATGGATGAGAAAGCCAATATCGACCAGATCGTTGCAACCCTTGGTCTCAAAGAGATGACGCAAAGCATTTTGATTCGGAAGCTATGCACCTATACGCAGTCGAACCCGACGCGTCGGTCGATATTCGAGTTCGACAAGCTGATCCGCAGCATTTACACCTTGCGATACTTGCGCGACCCGCAATTGCAACGAAATATCCATCGTTCGCAAAACAGGATCGAGTCCTATCATCAACTGCGATCATCAATCGCCCAAGTAGCCGGCAAAAAGGAACTCACCGGCAGGACCGATATTGAAATTGAGATCAGCAACCAGTGTGGGAGGCTGGTTGCGAACGTCATCATTTATTACAATTCCGCCATTCTGTCCCGGCTGCTTGTCAAATACGAAGCGAGCTCGAACCCGAGAATCCTGAAACTGATCAAAAAGATCTCGCCGGCAGCCTGGCGGCACATTCTTTTAAACGGTCACTATACCTTCCGTGGCAGCGGCCGGGTTATTGATTTGGATACGATCATGGCCGGATTAGTCTTGGAATAAGGGGAAGTGGAAAGTAAGAGTCGTTCGCGGGAATTTCTGGGGTTTCGGTTCAAAACTCCAAAATGAAGGAATCGCTTTCTAATTTAGCACATTGACTAATTTTATCAATTTGATTAATTTGAGATATGGAGAAACGCACGCCACACTACAAGCTGGCCGAGATACAGCAGATGGTCGCAGAACCCACAGCTAGGCCGTTTACCGCAACGGCGTTGCGTGGGGGGCTTGCTCTGGGCTTGACGGAACCGGAGATGCGGCAAGTAGTGCTCGCGCTCTCCCGGCGTGATTTTTACAAAGCTATGACCACGAACGTGGACCCTCAAGTTTGGCAGGATGTCTACCATGGAACGACCTCGGACGGCATCGCCGTTTATATTAAAGTCACTGGGTTTGCCGATGGGCGACCGCCGGTCATCCAGTTCAAGGAAAAGTGAGGTGAAGCGATGAAATGTCCCACATGCGGTTACCCGGAAATGGTGGTTAAAACCCTTGATGAAACTCTCTCTTACGGCGGGCGTTCGGTGACCCTGAAAGCCATGTGCGGCGAGTTTTGTTCGAACTGCGGGGAAGGCGTCTGGGACGAGGAAAGCTACGGGCGCTATATCGAGGCCCAGGCGGATCTGCTGCGCGCGGCAAAAGGAGACATGAGCGTTGACATTCGGCGCATCCGGAAAAACCTAAAGCTCACTCAGGCGGAAGCCGGTAGGGCCTTCGGTATCGGGAAGGTGGCATTCTCCCGCTACGAACGGGGTAAGACTCGGCCTCCGGCCCCTCTTGTCAAGCTCCTCAAACTGGTGCAACGGCATCCCGACCTGCTGAGTGAAATACGAGAAGGTAACAGGGGCCAATGATTGCGTTTTGGCCTTGCTAACGGCGCGTGGCGAGCGGCGGCATTTGCTTTCGTCCTATTGGCGAATAAGAGTCATTTGCGGAAATTTCGGCGGTTTGGGCTTAGAACCCCATAAAGAACCAAAACTTGGTGATGTTATCGTATTTATTTACCCGAAAGACCCATCGAAGGACTTCATTAAAAGGGTCATCGGGATGCCGGGACAAACCGTTCAAGTCATAGGGGGCAAAATATATATCGATGATACGCCGATCCCTGATCCGTGGGGTTACTTCGACAACAAAGAGCCGGCGGGTTTCATAGAGACTGTGGAGAACTTCGGTCCTGTAGTTGTTCCCGAACACTCTTTTTTCGTAATGGGCGACAACCGCAACAACAGTGAGGACAGCCGCTTTTGGGGGTTCCTGCCGTTCGATAACGTATTGGGAAGGGCTTTCGTTATTTACTTTTCATGGAATGGTGAAGCTAAAAACCTGCTGGACAAGGTCAGATGGTCGAGGATCGGAGAGCTGATCCATTAAAGTTATTTACCTATGCAAAATTGATTGAATATCCTGTCGAGCAACTCGCCGTCGTTTCCCCACCCGAGAACGGCTTCAAGCTGCACTCTGGCTGCTTCCAGCTCAAGGCTCACCAGTTCGCCCCAGGCGTTGGAGTCAAGGAGTTCTCCCGTCCTGACAAGCGCCTTTAACGCCTGTTCGAGGCATTCTTTGTGCCTCAGGTTCGGAACGATTTGAGATTTGCAATTCTGCAGCGGCCGCATTATGAATGTCTCGGCCATGAAAGCCTTTAACCGCTCGACGTCCGGGGGGGTTTTTGCCGATAAGCTGAAAACGGGGCGATGGCCTGGAAAGTGTTGCTCCACTGTTTCGATGGGGAAGGCCGGAGCTAGGTCGCTCTTGTTGAGCAGCACAATGAAATGCGATTCGCCTATCGCCTCGTAGACCTTGCGGTCCTCATCGGTTAGAGACCTGCTGTGGTCGATAAGCCACAGCACCACGTCCGCTTCGGACACCGAGCGAATCGTTCTTTCGATGCCGAACGATTCTATTTCATCGGGCTCGTTTCGAATTCCGGCCGTATCCAGGACCCGCACCTGTACGCCTTTTAGAACGAATGTGTCTTCTATGACGTCCCTGGTTGTGCCCGGGGCGGCTGTGACGATGGCCCTGTCCCTGCCGACAAGAGCGTTGAGCATCGAGGATTTTCCGACGTTTGGTTTTCCCACGAGCACCAGTGTGAGTCCCTCGCGAAGCACTCGTCCCTGCTCGTACTTGCTCAAGGTGGTCCCAAGAGGTATCGTGACATCGGCAAGCAGTTGCTCCCGAAGCGATTCATACTCGGGTCCCTCTTGTTCCTTTTCCCCTTCGAGATCGTCGGAAAAATCGATAAAGGCTTCAAGACGCGTTTGGGCCTGGATGAGTGTTTCGCGCCATTTTTCAATGAGTTGCCGGAAATCCCCCCGGAGATGGCGATTTGCCATCAACATTGCCTGTTCGGAGCTGGAACGGATTATGTCTATAACAGCTTCGGCCTGTGAGAGGTCTATTCGGCCGTTTAAAAAAGCGCGGCGCGTAAACTCACCCGGTTGGGCCAGACGGGCGCCGGTTGCCAGAACAAGTTCCAGGATACGGTTTAGAACGGCGTATCCGCTGTGGCAGTTTATTTCTACGATGTTCTCGCGGGTGTAAGTTTCGGGCGCTGTCATGTAGGTGAGCAGGACTTCGTCGACCTGTTCGCCAGAAACAGGGTCCTTTATCCAGCCATAATGGAGGGTGTGAGATCTTGGGTTGAGATCGGGATTTTTCGGCCTGAAAATCTTTCGGGCCATAATGTGCGCTTCCGGCCCGCTCAATCTGATCAAACCGATGCCCGCTTCGCCAACGGGGGTGGCTATTGCGCAAATGGTATCCTGGAGCAGTTTAAAATCCATTTCAAAGCGAGCGCCTAATCCGTCTTTTCAGCGTCTGGCCTGGGTGGTTTTGTTTTCTTTACCGGATAAATTACAACGCGCCGCAGATTCCCCTCTCCCTTACTCTTCGTCCTGACCTCATGGTCCTCTTTGAGGGCCAAATGAATAATCCTGCGGTCCTGAGCACTCATGGGACCGGTAGTCAGGGAGCGGTGGGACTTTTTAACTTTGTCGCTCAACTGGCGCGCCAACTCGTTCAGACTTAACTCACGCTTAGAGCGGTAGTTTTCCGTATCTACGATTATGGAAGCATTTTCTCCGGTCTGCCTGCTGACGATTTTCGATACCAGGAACTGCAGCGCATTGAGGGTTCTGCCACGTTTGCCGATGAGCAGCCCTGAACCGTTGCTTATAATGTTCAGGTAATAGTAACCCTCTTTCGGCTCGCATTCGACAACCATCGGCAAATCGATGTGTTTTAGTATCTCATCGAGGACTTCCTTGGACTTCTCGGCGGCAAGTCCGACAGGAAGAACTGTTGTGGTTACGCGGATCTTGGCCTTCCTCATCCCGACAATACCGAAGATCCCGGAAGACCCCTTCGAAATGATCTCTATTTCGAGCTTTTCGCGAGGAAGCTTCAATTGTCGGCAGGCAAGGTCTATTGCGTCCTCGACTGATTTTTCTTCAAATTCTAAAGTAGACATGCTCTCCTCCGTCGTTCACGGAAAAATTAAAAGATGGTTTGCGGAGAGATAACCGCCTAAGCGCTGGCACGGCGATTGATCAAGTATTGCTGCGCAATAGAGAGAAGATTGTTAACAAACCAGTAAAGCACAAGACCCGCCGGAAAATTTATAAAGAAAAAAGTAAACATTACCGGCATTATAAGCATTATTTTTTCCTGGCGGGGATCTCCTGACGACGGCGTCATCTTTTGCTGCAGAAACATTGTGACGCCCATTAGGATGGTGAGAACCGGCAGTCCGTCCAAATGGCCAACCATCGGAAGGTCGATTGAAAATCCCAGGTTAAGCCGGTCCGGAGCGGTCAGATCGTGTATCCAGAGTGCGAAAGGCTGGTGCCGGAGTTCGACCGCTGAGTTCAACATGCGATAGAGAGCAAAAAAGACAGGTATTTGAAGCACCATCGGCAGGCACCCGCCCATCGGGTTCACTTTATAGGTCTTGTAAACCTGCATCATTTCCGTGTTCAGCTTCTCTTTGTCATCCTTATATTTTTCCCGGATTTGTTGAATCTTGGGCTGAAGCTTCTTCATCTTCTGCATCGAAGTATAGCTTTTCTGGGTCAGAGGCCAGAAAAGCAACTTGATGATGAGCGTAATCAAAATAATAGCTACCCCGTAGTTATGCGTGTATGAGTAAAACCACTTCAGTACCAGCAGAAGCGGTTTTGCCACGACCGTAAACCAGCCGTAATCAACTGCGGCATCGAGGTTATGGCCGGCCAATTGCAAATCGGCAACTTCCTTAGGGCCGCTGTAGAGCCTGAACTTGAAAGACTTGGACGCTTGCGGATCGATATCGAACCTTTCGGTGCGGTAAACCAACTGGGTTATCGGATTCACTGCGTTTTTCTCGTCAACCAAACTCGGAATTACCTGGTACCCGGAATCGAGTGGAATAATCGCCTGGATGAAAAAGTTATTCTGGTACCCTACCCAGTCATAAGGGGGCGGGGGCGCAGCAGTATGCTTTTGCAGATCTTTTAACTGAAGATCGTGGTTGGACCGGGCTGTTGAAAAAGTCAGCCGGGATAGGTTGTAGGAATCCTGCTTTACCGTGTATGGTTCGAAGTAAAAATAAAGATCCATATTGTCGGAGAGTTTTTCAGCAGAGAGGTTCTGTATCTGGATTTCCATGTCCATCGCATAAGAGCCGGGTTGGACAGTGAAAATCTTGGTCAGGCGGATTTTTCCAGGGACCTCGGTCTGAAAATTGATACTTCTGGGAGATTCTTCCGGACCAATCTTGAGATCGCTGGGCGCATCGCTTGCAAAAGGCTGCCTGTAGAGCTCCAACTCTTTATGAGAAAACAAGTCGATAACAAGGGGAGAATACCCGGAGTCGCGAATCATTTGCATCGGGGGCGAATCGGGTTTGAGTTCCTCTTTGAATTTGAGGAGTTCAAAAGAACTCTCGCGCGCGCCCTGGGCAATAATCGTCATCCTGTAGAGCGGATCGTTCTCGATCGACCAGGTCTTCTGGGCTGAAAGGTCCACCTTTGGCGGGGGCGGGGTGGAAACCGCAGCCGGGGGCTGGGGCGTCTGGGACGGGGTCGTGGCCGTAGTGGCCTGCCTTTGCTGAGATGGAGGGGTTTGCATGGGGCCGAAATAAAAATGCCAAACCAGAAAAAGCAGGAATGATAATACTATTGCCAAAAGAGCCTTTGAATCCATTAAGGAAATCTCCGTTAGTCCTTGTCGAAAGAGACGTGGAAACGAGGAGACAAGGAGATGTCATCCTTTCTCCGTGCTACCGCGTCTGCTCGTTCATCTTGTGGAACGGGATCATAGCCGCCCGGGTTAAATGGGTGACAGCGCACAATGCGTCTCAACCCAAGGTAAATTCCCCTGAAAACGCCGTGCATTCTGATCGCATCAAAGGTATAGTGTGAACAACTGGGCGAAAATCGGCAGGCCTGAGGAAACAGCGGCGAGATCACTAATTGATATAGTCTAATCAGACCCAGAAATATCGACCGGATCATCCGTTATTTTCCTGTTTATAAAAAACCGCTGAGAGCTCCCTGTGGAGGTCTCCCGGCGAGAGTCTTTCCGCTCCAGGGCGTCCGATTACGACAATATCCTTAGCCGGAAGTGGGATTCGGCCTTTATTCAGCCTGAACCATTCACGAATGACCCTCTTGATGCGGTTGCGCCTTACCGAAGGCCAGAACCGCTTTTGCACAATAAGGCCTAAGCGATGGAATTCAAGACCGTTTGGAATGAAATTCAGACCAAAATGGACGGTTTTCGCGCGTTTCCCAGCTCTTTTGACGCGCTGGAAATCGGCGGAACAACGAATTCTTTCATGAGGCCGGAAACTGTAATTGCCCCTCAAAGATCCCACATCCGAAGGTTAGCTCACCCTGAAACCGACAGTCGTTTTCGCCCTTTTGCGCGCCGCCGCTTCAATACGGCGCGGCCACCCTTGGTCGCCATTCGCACAAGGAAGCCGTGAGTACGATTTCTTTTAATGTTGCTCGGTTGATATGTTCTCTTGGACATATAACTTCCTCGTTAATATAATTTGCCAGCTCGGATCAGACGCGAAAAGGGGGGCACAAAGGCCCGTGAAACGATCCGACATACTCAAACAAACAAGCTTAATCTCAATCTTGGCTGTTTGTCAACTGGAATTGAGGAATTGAAGAATTGAGGAATTAAAAACATATTCCGAACTGAGGAGTTCAGGAAGCCCTAAATCCCTAAATCCCCAAATTCCCGAATCCCTCAATTCCACAATTCCTCAATCCCACTTAGGCATTGCGGATGTGAAACTCACATGTTATGAAAGGGCACTTTAAAACTGGATCGAAAGGAAATACCACGGATGTTTCTCAATAAAATACTCGGGCTTTTCTCGAATGATCTCGCCATAGACCTTGGCACCGCCAATACTCTTGTTTACGTGCGGGGTAAGGGGATAGTTTTGACAGAGCCTTCCGTTGTCGCCGTTCGCAAGGACGAGCGGGGCGCCAACAGAGTGGTGGCCGTGGGACATGACGCCAAGATGATGCTCGGCAAGACCCCCGGCCATATCACCGCAATCAGGCCCATGAAAGATGGTGTGATCGCCGATTTTGAGGTGGCTGAGGCGATGTTGAGATACTTCATAAGAAAAGTGCACAACAGGCGTTCCTTTATCAGGCCGAGAGTGATAATCTGTATTCCGTCGGGTGTGACGCAGGTGGAAAAAAGAGCTGTCAGGGAATCAGCGGAGTCTGCGGGCGCCCATGAAGTATATCTTATAGAAGAGCCTATGGCGGCCGCGATCGGGGCCGGCCTGCCCATCACCGAACCGGTTTGCAACATGGTGGTGGATATAGGTGGAGGAACGACAGAGGTCGCTATCATCTCCCTTGCCGGCATAGTTTACAGCCGCTCTGTGCGCGTTGGCGGGGACAAAATGGACCAGGATATTCTCCAGCACATTAAACGCAAGTATAATCTGCTCATAGGTGAAAGAACCGCCGAGCTTATAAAGACCACCATCGGCAATGCCTACTCCCTCGGGGAAACTGAAACCATGATGATTAAGGGACGCGATCTCGTAACGGGGATTCCTAAAACCCTTGAGGTCAACTCCGATGAGATCCGGGAGTCGATTCAGGAACAAATCGATTCCATTCTGGAAACCATAAAAGTTGCCCTCGAACAAACGCCCCCCGAATTGGCAGGCGACATCGTGGACCGCGGCATTGTATTGACCGGTGGAGGAGCTCTTCTCAAAAATCTCGATCACTTCCTCAGAATCAACACTGGATTGCCGATAATGCTGACCGATGATCCTCTGTCCACAGTCGTGCTAGGTTCAGGCAAGGCTCTGGAAGAGATTGATATCTTAAAAGACGTGCTTTCCTGATCCTAAATCGAAGTGCAGGATATGAGATCTTTTAATACGAGCCTTTGGCTTCGCCGGTTGCGTGGCGCAACCCTGGTCCTCGTGTTCATCAGCGTCTTTTTGTATATTTTCTCCCTCAATTTCCGAACTCCAGGCCAAATGGACCTCCTGCAACGCTCCGTGACGGAAACGGTAAACCCTCCGATCCGGTTGTTCGGCAGAGTAATTTCATCTTTCGAAGAGTTCTTTCAAGATTACATCTGGCTTAGGAATCTTCGCGTTGAGAACGAATCGCTCAAAAATGAACTTACCGGACTCCATGACAAGCTGACATCTTACCAGGAGGCCTATGTCGAAAACCAGCGGTTAAGGCGTCTGCTCGATTTCAGGACCTCCACCATGTCTGAAACAATTCCCGCCCAGGTAATAGTGCACGATTTGACGGGCTGGTTTCAGACAATCATGGTCGATAAGGGATTTCGTGACGGAGTAGCCCCTGATATGCCGGTCGTCAATGACGAAGGGGTGATAGGGCGTGTTCTGGACGTTTCCGACCACCATAGCAGGGTGTTGCTTATAACCGATCAGGGTAGCGCGGTTGACGCTATCGTTCAGCGTAATCGAGTGAGAGGCATTCTTCGGGGTAAAGACGCAAACGGGTGCATTTTGAAATATATTCGCGGCAATCTGGATATAAAAGAAGGTGATCTGGTTATCACTTCCGGCAAAGATGGCATTTTTCCCAAAGGACTGAGGTTGGGAGTAGTGCACACCATCCGCAGGGACCCTGCCGATCTTTTCCAGAACATTGATGTCAAACCGCTTTGCCGGTTGAGCGCACTCGAAGAGGTGCTCATAATAAAACGCGCCGGGCCCGGGTTGGGTGCCGGGGATGATGAAGTGGAACAGTCTGTTTCGGCCCAGCCTGAGGTCCAATCTCAGGCTCAGGGACGAACAAGTACCTCGGCAACCCCCGTGGCAGTGCCTGCAACAAAGTCTGCAAAGCCCCGGGCAAAGCCCTTGGCTCAGACCCAGAGCAAGCCTCAGCCCAAACCTCCGGTCCAGGTAACTTCCAAGGCAAAACCAACATCTAAACCTCAGTTAAAGCCTCAGACTCAGGCGAATCGCAAGCCCGGGTCTAAAGGGCAGACCGGGCTCCGAAACAGGCCCGGGGAAAAGGCTCAACCCGATCCCCGAGGCCAGGCGTTGCCCAAGCCCAAAGTGGATTCAAGATGATTGCCTTTGGCCCGTTTGCCCCTGCCAATACTGCTGGAAAGATGATAAAGTTCATTCTGTACTGCCTCCTGGTGCTTGCAATCCAGGCGCATCTCATTGATCGGTTGCCTTACGCAGGATTGAGGGTAGATCTTCTTCTTCCGGTCATGTTCGCCATCGCCGATGAGTTTCCTCCGCTCACCGGCGTCCTGTTGGGCGGCCTGTTGGGGTTCGTCGTCGATAATTTTTCAGGAGAATTTTGGGGCCTGCATGTCGGCTCCTATGTAGTAACTGTTTGCCTGGTGAACATGGCGTCAGAGAAATTCGACTGGCGCAACCCCGCCTATCAGATGGGTTTGATCGGCCTGTGCGCTCTGGGCCAGTCCATCGCGCTGGGGTTGTTTTTGTCTTTTGTTCCCATGGATGCTCCTGCACTGACTTCAATATGGACAGGATTGGGCGTCAGAACGATTCTTTCAGCTATAATCGCGCCCTTTTTGATCTATCCGATGCTAAACACTCGAAAATACGGTTTAGCGGCTCAATTGGCCGGAATTCAACGAGATGAAAACCACAGACGATAAACTAGACGGGTTCAAGCTGATAAACCGCGATGGCGGCGAGTCAGTCTCTTTCCAGAGGCAGTATTTGCTCATCTGCGCTATTATGGTGCTTCTGATGATGATCTACATGGTTCGGCTTTGGCAACTTCAGGTGCTCCAGGGCGAACTTTACCGCTATCAATCCGAGAATAACCGGATCAGGATGGAGGAAATCGCCGCCCCACGCGGGATAATATTTGATAGAAACGGCGTGCCCATTGTTGAGAATCGCCCCGCTTACCACCTTGTGATCATACGCGAAGACATTACCGATCTGGACGGCACCATAAGAGAGCTTGCACGCCTTTGCGAGCGAAATCCGGATGAGTTTTTTTCAATTATCGAAGCTAATAAGAGTTCTCCGAAATTCGTGCCGCTTCGTCTGGCGTCGGATCTGGACAGAGATTGCCTGGCCAGGGTCGAGGCCCAGCGCATAAGGCTTCCGGGCGTGGAGATTGAACTCGAGCCCAAGCGTGAATACAAATGGAATGCAACGGCCGCACACCTGATCGGGTATTTGAGCGAGATTACCGAGGCGGAGATCAAGAGCGAAAAGTATCGGGGATACTATCCCGGAGAGGACATCGGCAAAGTCGGAATAGAAAGTGCTTTCGAAAAGTATCTGCACGGAAGCAGGGGAGGGCGGCAGCTCGAAGTTGATGCTGCCGGAAGAAGGGTTCGGCTGCTTGAGGAGCATCTGCCCATTTCGGGCCGCAACTTGTGGCTCACTCTCGATATGGAGCTCCAAAAGACTGCCGAGGCCCTGCTCGAGGATAAAACCGGCGCAATCGTGGCCGTTGATCCAACTGACGGAGCAGTTCTGGCTTTCGCGTGCAGTCCCTCTTTCGACCAGGAGAAGTTCGTTCGCGGGTTGAACAAGGATGAATGGCTTGCCTTGAGCAAAGATCCGAGCCATCCTCTGCTCAACCGTGGAAGCGGGGCTGCTTATCCGCCTGGGTCCACATACAAACCCTTCGTAGCTCTTGCGGCGCTAAAGGAAGGTGCGATCAACGCGGCATCTAACTTCACCTGCCCGGGTTACCTTCAGTTCGGTGATAGAAAGTATCGTTGCTGGAAAGACCACGGCCACGGGTCTGTGAACGTGGAAAGGGCTTTGATCGAAAGCTGTGACGTTTTCTTTTACCAAACCGGCCTCAAACTGGGTGTTGATCGATTGGCCCAGAATGTAACCGCGTTCGGGCTGGGAGAAAGAACGGGCATAGGTCTGCAGGGCGAACATCCCGGACTCATCCCTACCTCCTTGTGGAAAAAACAGGCCACCGGCGTTCCTTGGCAGAAGGGTGAAACCATCTCCATATCCATCGGGCAGGGTTTTGACCTGGTCACTCCACTGCAAATGGCAATGGCGTATTCGGCAATCGCCAACAATGGGAAACTCTGGCAGCCCTATGTTGTAAAGAGAATCGAGGGCAGTTCCGCAAATGAGATAGACGAGATAAGTCCCAGGTTGAAGCGCAAGATATCAATCGAACAACCCTGGTTCGATCTTGTGAAGAAAGGTTTGGCTGGCGTTGTAGAAGAGCCGAGGGGAACGGGGCACCTGATCCGGAACCCGTTCGTTCAAATTGCAGGCAAAACGGGTACCGCCCAGGTCGTTCATGTGGCCCAGGGGGCGAACAGGAAACTGCTCGAAAAATTGACCAACTCAAAAGACAGGGACCATGCATGGTTTGTGGGGTATGCGCCTGCTTCAGATGCCCGGATATGCGTCGCCGCTATAGTCGAACATGGAGGCCACGGGGCGTCGGTTGCAGCCCCGATGGTCCAGAAAGTCATACTGGCTTACTTGAAAAATACGGAAAAACCGCTCAAAGAATAGCGCGAAGAGTGAAGCTATATTTTCTGTTCCGGTCTTTGAAGTTTTTCATTCCTGCTTCCCGCTGCCCGTTTAAGGAAGTTATCCGATTATGATGGACAGGCGCCTCATCGAAAATTTTGACTGGTCCATAATCTGGGCCTTGCTGGCGATTATTTGCATCGGACTGCTCAGCATTTACTCCGCACTTTATACCCAGATTCAGGCCAGGCCGACGAACAACTTGTTCATAAGGCAAATCCTATGGCTTGTCCTTGGTTTTGTCGTGATGGGCTGTTCGCTTTTTGTCAATTATCAGCGGCTCAGGAGTCTCAGCCCATGGCTCTATGGGTTTGTTCTGCTTCTTCTCATGGTAGTGCTTGCCATTGGCAAGGAGGTCCATGGTTCGAAGCGGTGGCTTGAGCTCGGCGGATTTCAATTTCAGCCTTCAGAATTTATGAAGGTCGTTATAGTCATCCAGCTTGCCGGCTATTTCTCATCTCAGGAAGTCACCAACTTCCCCGGCATTAAAAAATTGTTCCTTCCTCTCTCTCTCGTTGTTTTACCTGTATTGCTGGTACTTGCCGAACCCGATCTCGGCACGGCCATCTCATTGATGGCCATTGCAACCACCATGATCTTCTTTGTTGGCGTTCGCTGGAAATATATCGCCGCTTTGGCCCTGACGGTCATCCCGCTCATCTTGCCGGTATGGGAGCACGTCCTTAAACCTTATCAGAAACGCCGCGTACTCATACTTCTCAGTCCGGACCTGGATCCACTTGGGGCCGGCTACCACATCAGGCAATCTAAAATTGCCATCGGTTCGGGCATGCTCTGGGGGAAGGGTTTCCTCAACGGGACACAAAACAAACTACATTTTTTGCCGGAAAAACATACCGATTTCATCTTTTCGGTCTGGGCTGAAGAGTGGGGGTTTGTGGGCTGCGCCGTTCTGATTCTTCTGTTCTGCCTGCTGATCTTTCTTACGCTCAGGGTTGCCGCAAGGTCTCGCGACAGATTCGGATCTCTGGTCGTCGTCGGAATGAGCGCGCTCATTCTATGGCAGGCCTTTATCAATATCGGCATGGTAATCGGAGTGCTTCCGGTGGTCGGAATTACGCTTCCTTTCGTGAGTTACGGCGGCTCTTCGCTCGTCACGCTCTGTCTTGCAATCGGATTGATAGAAAATGTAAGTATGCGTAGATATGTGTTCCAAACGCGTTGAAAAACTCACGTGGTCGTGCGCAAAATCGCAAATTTCAACTTCTTTTAATTGTGCTTTCTCGTGCTTTTCACTTGCCAAGGACCTTGACCTGTGCTAGTAAGCACGCCGATATTAATGGCTTATGCGTCTGTATGAAAATTCAATTTCGCCTGTTTGAGCCGCCTCTCTGAGCATCGGGGCCGGCGTGCCCGAATGTGCTTGTATTTCCTTAGTGTTGCCGGCAGTTTAACGTGGAGGGTAGAGCACGATGATCAGCATCAATGTCACGCTTTTTATCCAAATGGCCAATTTCTTCGTCTTTCTGTTTCTCATGAATTTTGTTTTGTACCGTCCGATTCGCAGGGTAGTAGCGGAAAGAAAAAGATTTATCTCGGACAAGGAAAAAGGGATCGAGAGGCTGGAGAAACAGGCCCGGGCATCGCTTCTGGAGTATAACCAGAAGCTTCAGGATGCCAGGAGAACCGGGGCTCAGAAAATTCAGGAGCTCAAGGCGGCGGGCTATGAGCAGGAAAAAGAACTGCTTCGCCGCATTTCGGACCAGACGGCCGCAAATGTTCAGGAACTGCGCGGAACGATTCAAAAGGATATCGCTGCCGCTCGAAAGGAGCTCAAGCAGCAGGTGAAGGCGTTTTCTGTTGACCTGGCGCAGAAGATTCTGGGGAGGAAGATTTAAATGCATGCGAGTTTAAGGGCAAAAATGATAAGATCCAGGTACCTGGCGCCCGTTGTGGGCATAGTGCTCGATTTTGTGTGGCTCGGCAACGCCTTGGCTGCGGAGGTCGAAGAGGGCCATCACCACCACCTTAACTGGACTGACTTTGGATATCGCACGCTCGCGTTTGTTATTGTGGTCGGCGCCCTGGTTAAGCTTCTTAAAAAACCTGCCGCCAACTTCCTAAGCTCGCGCAGAGAAGAGATTAAACGTTTGCTCGCCGAACTTGAGACTAAGACCGCTCAGGCCAAATCCGAGTTTGCACAGGTTCAGGCCAGGGTCGTTTCCCTGGAGCAAGAAACCAAAAAGATCGTTGATGAACTGATTGCTGAAGGCGAAGCCGAAAGAGAAAAAATTATCAAGACTGCCCAGAACGAGGCGGAATATATTCAAAAGCAGGCTCAGATCGCTATCCAGCAGGAGATCCAGGCTGCTCTCGACAGTCTGAAGAACGAAGTCGCAGATCTGTCGGTAAACGCTGCACAGGATCTTATTCGAAAAAAAATAAAGGCTGACGATCAGCAGCGCCTGGTTCAGGAATTCATGACGAAGGTGGTGGAGGCGAAGTGAAAAATCAAGTTATTGCCAAACGTTATTCGAGGGCACTGTTCACTCTTGCCCTGGAGGCAAATGCGGTCGAACAGTATGGAACGGAACTGGACGGCTTTGATAAAGTCCTCAAAGATCTCCCTGATCTCGAAAACGCGCTGAGGAATCCACTTTATCCGGCAGGCGTGAAAATGACTATCTTTGAGAAAGTGGCCGCCCAATTGGAACTGTCGCCTATTATGAAGAGCTTTTTCAATCTTCTGGTGGAGAAAAGGCGCATACAGCACCTGCACGAAATTGTCGATTATTACCACATGCTAATCGACGAAAACGCCAATATCTCCCGGGCAAAGGTCAAGGCGGCCGTAAAATTGGGTGATGCCGAAATAGGGGATCTCGCTGCGGCTTTGGAAAAGAAAATTGGCAAGAAGGTTGTCGTCGAATTCGAGGTTGATCCCTCTTTGCTTGGAGGGGTTTTTGCCCAGATCGGCGATTTTGTTTTAGATGGCAGCGTAAAGCGTCAATTGCTCAATTTTAAAGAATCTTTGAAGAGGGGTGCGGTAGGATAAATGGAAATCAGATCAGAAGAAATCAGCCAAATCATCAGAGAGCAGATCAAAGACTACGAGAAAAAGGTTGATCTCAGCGAGACCGGAAGAGTGCTCTCCGTAGGCGACGGTATTGCCCGCGTTTACGGAGTCGAAAAATGCATGTCAATGGAATTGCTTGAGTTCCCTACAGCGCACGGAACCATCTTCGGACTGGCTCTCAACCTCGAAGAGGACAACGTGGGCGTGGCGATCATGGGCGAAGACGTCCACATCAAAGAGGGCGATGAAGTTCGCCGGACCGGTCGTATCGCTGAAGTACCGGTTGGCGATGCGGTGCTCGGCCGGGTTGTAGACTCGGTTGGAGACCCGCTCGACGGAAAAGGACCCATCGGGGCCACCGAATTCCGCAGAATCGAAGTCATCGCTCCCGGAGTTATTGCAAGGCAGTCTGTTAAAGAGCCGATGTTCACCGGGCTGAAGGCAATCGACGCTATGACCCCGGTCGGGCGCGGGCAGCGGGAACTCATCATTGGTGACCGCCAGATCGGTAAAACAGCCATCGCGGTCGATACCATAATCAACCAGAAAGATAGCGGCATAATCTGCATCTATGTTGCTGTCGGCCAGAAAAAATCCACCGTTGCACAAGTTGTTGAGACGCTTCGCAAGCATGGCGCAATGGATTACACGATTGTCGTCGCCGCCAATGCCAGTGACGCCGCCGCCCTGCAGTTTGTTGCGCCTTATGCCGGTACCGCCATGGGCGAGTACTATCGTGACAAGGGCGGACATGCCCTCATCATCTACGATGACCTGTCAAAACAGGCCACCGCTTACCGGCAGGTTTCGCTGCTGCTTCGACGTCCACCTGCTCGCGAAGCATATCCGGGTGACATTTTCTACAACCACTCCAGACTCCTGGAGCGGTCCTCGAAGCTCAATGACGAGCTTGGAGGCGGTTCGCTTACTGCTCTTCCTATTATCGAGACTCAAGCCGGCGATGTTTCGGCCTACATCCCGACCAACGTTATTTCCATTACGGATGGCCAGATTTATCTCGAACCCAATCTTTTCTTTGCCGGTGTGCGTCCGGCCATTAACGTAGGCCTCTCGGTATCACGCGTCGGCGGGGCCGCTCAGACTAAAGCAATGAAGCAGGTTGCCGGAAAACTGCGCCTCGAACTGGCTCAGTACCGGGAACTCGAAGCTTTTGCCAAGTTCGGAAGCGATCTCGACAAATCGACTCAATCCCAGTTGAACAGGGGTATGAGACTTGTCGAACTGCTCAAGCAGCCCCAATATCAGCCGATGTCCGCTGAAAAAGAGATCTTTTCTCTATATTCGGGCACAAGAGGTTTCCTCGATGAGATTCCTGTCGAGAAAGTCCTCCAGTATGAACAGCAGATGTTGGCTTTCGTTGAGCGCAAATACCCTGAGGTTTTGTCCGAAATCAAAGAGAAGGCCGCGATCAGCGATTCTCTGGATGAAAAAATGTCTGCGGCACTGAAAGAATTTGCGGGGGTTTTCCAGGCTTAAACAGCCTCGAAATTGACCAGAGGACAGATAAGACATGGCAACTCTAAGAGACATAAAGAGAAAGATAGAAGCTGTCAGGAAGACCTCGCAGATTACAAAGGCCATGAACATGGTGGCCGCCTCGAAACTACGCGGCGCCCAGCAGAATATGGAGAAATTCCACCCCTATGCGCAAAAGTTCCGGGAGTTCATAGGACGGCTTGCTGCTGGGGTGGAGGATACCAGCGTTTACTCACTGCTTACGCCCAAAGAAACAGTGAAAAATGTTGAGCTCCTGCTGGTTACCGCAGACCGGGGTCTTTGCGGCAGTTTCAATACCAACCTGTTGGTGGGGGCCGAAAGGTTTATCAAGGCCAAAAAAGCTGAGGGTGTCGAAGTAAGTCTCATAAATGCCGGAAGAAAGGCAAGAGATTACTTTAGGCGCCGGCCTGTAAAAGTTCGTGAAAACCATATGGGCTTGCTCAATAAGGTCGCCTACGAGGATGCCCGCCGGATTGGGAGTTCGCTGATCGAGTTGTTCGAAACGGGCGAGGCGGACGAGGTTTATATTCTTTACAGTCACTTCATCAACATAGCAAAGCAGCAGCCTTCCATTGTCAGGCTTCTTCCTATCGCTCCCACCGAGCAGAAGGAAGGTGAAAAGGCGTTCGAGTACCTGTTTGAGCCTTCTCATGAGGCACTGTTGACGGATCTGCTGCCAAATTATATCTATGTCCAGGTCCTGGAGAGTTTATATCAGACATCCGTGGGCGAACACGCCGCTCGTATGGCCGCCATGGAGAATGCGACCAGTAACTGTAAGGAACTGGTAAGGACTCTGACTCTTACCTATAACAAGGCAAGGCAGGCAGGGATTACCAAGGAATTGATGGATATAGTCGGCGGCGCCGAGGCCCTCAGGAAATAATTCAAGGAGGATACAAACCCATGAATATGGGGAAAATCGTTCAGGTTATTGGAAATGTTGTGGACGTCGAATTCGCAGAGGGAAAGCTTCCTCCACTTTTGACGGCCCTGTTTGTATCTAACCCCGGAATAAATTCCGAGGAAGATAATCTCGTTCTCGAAATCGCCCAGCACCTTGGTGACAATGTTGTGCGCACCATCGGGATGGATTTGACTGACGGGCTCGTGCGCGGCATGCCGGTAAAGGATTCCGGAAAGCCTATTATGATGCCTGTTGGAAAACCGGTGCTCGGCCGTGTTATCAATGTTGTGGGCAGGACCGTTGATGGGCTTGGCCCCATAAATACGGATTCTTACATGCCGATTCACAGGACTGCGCCGAGCTTCACTGAGCAGGATACCTCGGTTAAAGTTCTTGAGACCGGCGTAAAAGTTATTGACCTGCTCGTTCCATTTCCTCGCGGCGGCAAGATGGGCATGTTTGGCGGCGCAGGCGTCGGCAAAACCGTTGTTATGATGGAGATGATCCACAATATAGCCATGCAGCATGGTGGTATCTCCGTCTTTGCCGGTGTTGGCGAAAGAACTCGTGAAGGAAACGACCTCTATCACGAAATGAAGGATTCCGGCGTTCTTCCCCGTGCCGGGCTGGTTTACGGTCAGATGACCGAACCCCCTGGAGCGCGTGCGCGTGTTGCTCTTTCCGGGCTTACGGTCGCTGAATATTTCCGCGATGTCGAAGGGCAGGACGTTCTTCTGTTTATTGACAATATATTCAGATTCACTCAGGCCGGCGCCGAAGTCTCCGCCTTGCTTGGCCGCATGCCCTCCGCTGTTGGATATCAGCCAACCCTGGGAACCGACCTTGGTGAATTGCAGGAACGTATCACTTCCACCAACAAGGGATCGATCACCTCGGTTCAGTGCGTGTACGTTCCGGCAGACGACCTGACTGACCCTGCTCCTGCCACGACCTTTGCTCACCTCGATGGCACGGTCGTTCTTTCTCGTCAGATTGCCGAACTTGGTATTTATCCGGCGGTTGACCCGCTCGATTCCACCTCGCGTATCCTCGACCCCAATGTTCTTGGCGAGGACCACTACTATACGGCGCGCGAAGTTCAGCAGATTCTGCAAAAGTATAAAGACCTGCAGGATATCATCGCCATCCTTGGAATGGATGAGCTTGCCGATGAAGACAAGCTTGTCGTTGCCAGGGCCAGAAAGATCCAACGTTTCCTGTCGCAACCGTTCAACGTTGCTGAAACCTTTACCGGTGTTCCAGGAAAGTACGTTAAAATGGAAGATACCATCAGAGGTTTCAGGGAAATCTGCGAAGGCAAGCATGACGAAATACCGGAGCAGGCTTTCTACATGGTCGGGTCCATCGAGGAAGCGGTCGAAAAGGCCAAACAAATGGCCGCAGCAGCTTAGCGTCCTAATCATAAGAAGATGGTGAGCATATGGCCGAAAAAATATTGCTTGAAATAGTTACTCCGGAAAGAAAAGTCCTCAGCGAAGAGGTGGACATTGTTGTCGCGCCTGGTGAGTTGGGGGAATTTGGAGTTCTTCCGGGACACATTCCCTTTCTTTGTAAGCTGAAGATTGGTGAGCTGAGGTTCCGGTCCGGCGCCACTTCCCAGCATGTTGCGATAATGGGAGGCTATGCCGAAGTTTTGAAAAATACAGTTACCATTCTGGCTACAGCTGCTGAAGCGGCAACTGAAATCGATGTAATTCGTGCGAAGGCTGCCCGGGAAAGAGCTGAAAAGCGCCTTTCCGATTCCAGGGACAAGTTGGAATTTACGCGCGCTCAAGCCGCTTTGCACCGTGCGATAGCTCGTCTGAAGGTGGCTGAGAGACAGTAGCCGAATTGAAATTATGATAAATAAGCCCCCCGTTTCGGCGGGGGGCTTATTTATTTTCACACTCCTTTCCCCCCTGCCCGTAGTGAGCTTCCTATCCATAATCAAACTTGACTATCCATGCACTTTTTGTCTAAAATGCTACTGTGTGCGGATATTGATGCTCTTTGCCGGCTTTTGCCGGAATTACGATCTATAAGGCAGCATAAAATCTATCATGCGGCCGTATTAGGTTTTTGCCAGATGTCTGGCGAACGTGGAGGAAAACGCTTCGAACCGTCTGAAACTCGAAGAGGTGAGATCGGCTTAACGGTTTATTTTGACCGTTATTCGGTAAAAGCGCTAAGTTTTTGGTTCCGGCTTAGACCCTGGCTCTATGATTAAGTAGAGCGGCAACAAGCCGAAAGAATAAAATAGCTTATACTGTTTGCCCCTGCTGTGTTCGTGATTGGTAGAATGTTTCTGAGCCAACATATACTGAAAGGGAGCCCTTCCTTACTCTGGTGTGCATATCAGCTTCGGCTGGAAGCCTAAAGGAGTTATAGGGCGCCCACCTGAACCTAAGGTTCTAAGACCACCTGTCAACACGGCACGAAGCGGGGGCAACGCCCTTCTTACCTTCTTATCCGCTTTTCTGTTGAGCTTCACGGCGGCATTCGGCAATCTGGGATCCTCCTGTATTCCATTCCGCATTTGCGTAGTGCTTATTTCTGGGTAGATCGCAGCCAGGAGGCACACTAAAGGTGTGACTTCGCTGCAAAGATCTACATGGACCTCCGGTTTATGGCGGGGGGCGCGGTTCGCTGGTGTTCCCGGGTTTCCAAGGCCCGAAAGGAAG